>Ga0105251_10001801_pt1 | contig 17781 bp, 13 predicted proteins | sample KBSS64metaG_FD_80424 | JGI IMG/M metagenome (GOLD analysis project Ga0105251, IMG submission 80424) | Switchgrass rhizosphere microbial communities from Kellogg Biological Station, Michigan, USA - KBS S6-4 metaG | ecosystem: Host-associated > Plants > Roots > Rhizosphere > Soil | place...
CTAGGCGCGGCCGTGGCTTCAGCTCGATCGCCGGATGGCTCGGCGCGCTCTTGAGTGTGATGCCGCTGCCTGACAAGCGTGGACCCTACCGTGATTCCGGTCGAAGATATGGTGAGCAAGATAAAAGTGGCGGTTGAAACTCGCAGCCACAGCGATTTCCAGATCGTTGCGCGCACCTTGCGCCCCAGCAGAAAATTGGATTCTCCCTAACCATTTATCCAGCGTCGGGCTTCTTAACCGTCGCAAAGGCGCTTGAAGATGTCTACGGGCAGATTCTCGCGCCGAAGTACGGAAGCCGCCGACGACGGGATGTATCCGTTCTCAGAGATGTGTGAGTTGATCGGGTTCCCTGCAGTGTGGGCGTTCGATCGCGCGCACGCCGACGAGGGCGCGACACGGCTCAATTTTCATCGTGCTCGTTTTAGGCCGCCGCTGTTCCCCTCGACGTTTGCACTATGCGCCTCCGCGGCCGACTAATTGCCCAACAGGGATTCAGCCGAACGGCCGTTGCAAATTGGCGGCCGTCGGTGGTTTCAAGTTCGGACCGTCTTGCATCATTCCTACCCGACTGATGTGTGACCTAGGAAATCGGCTCGAGGTGAACGAGCACTCCGCCTTGTTGAGCGGAAGCGTAGGCCGCGTCCATGACTTGCATCATCAGCTCCGCGTCGCGCAACGATGCGATCGGCTTTGCGCCGGTTTGGCTCTCGGCGAGCACCCGCTTGACGAACAAGGGGTAGTAGATATCAGTCTCGAGCTGGAGTCGGCGGCTTCGCGTACCTGCCGAAAGCTGATTCCGGTCGCGGAACTCGATTCTGTCCGGGCCAGACTTCGCGTACATACGGTCCGAAGAAAAAGTGAAGGAAAATTCGCGCTGCTCGTCGGCGGTACTGGGAAAGCTGTATCCCGTCTCGATAAGGCCGATCACGCCATCTTCGGTCTGCATGGTCACAAGCGAATAGTCTTCTACGGCGCCTCGATGCGTTCTTGCGTTCATGACGGCCGAGACACGGGCAACCTCCTTGCCTGTGAGCAGCCGGAAAAAATCGATGAAGTGTGTCGCCAGGTTGATAGTGGATCCACCGCCGGAATAAACGGGGTTGACTGCCCAACCGGAGCCTGATGCTTCGTATCGACTCGGCGGTCCAGCAACGAAACGAAATGACATGTAGTTAAAGTCGGATGGTATGCGTCCCTCCGCTTCTCCAAGTGACCCGAGCAACTCGCTCATTCGGAAGATTAGCGGCACCGCGCAATAAAGATTCGCTTCTTCGGTCAGCGTGCGAAGCCGGGTGACTTGAGACATGTTGACGCCGCACGGCTTTTCTAACGCAAACGGAATGTTCCGCGCAATTACGGCCTCGGCAAGCGCAGGCATCTCGGAGTGCCGCCCGAACACGAAAGCGAAATCGACCTTCTCGCGCTCAAGTAACTCGTAGGCCGACGAGTAAAGCTTGCATCCGAAGCGTGCAGCGATCGCTTCGCCCTTCGCTTGCTGCGCATCGGAGACGGCAACCACCTCGATCCCGGGCGCTTCGAGCGCATCAAGATACAGCGGGACATGCCAGTGGCTCACCTCCAACAAGGCAACTTTCATACATGTTCTCCTTCGTAGATTCCGCCCGTTCTTGATTGAAGGGGTAACAACTGACTTAATTCGGCCGCTTTTCGCGACTGGGGCCGTGCGTGGCTGCTACGCTGCTCACGTCGCGCCGACGTCCACCCCGGCTCGGCCTTCAGGGCGGTAATCGAACCCGAGAAAGCGCAGTGCGTATAACGCCTGTCCTTGATGCATTGGACCGCCGTCCTGGGTACGGCATCCACGTGCCTGCGCGGCTCGGAGCAGCGGCGTCGGCTCGGCCGCATTAATGATGTCTACCACGATAGTGCCCGGTGCGAGCCGCTCCGGATCAACTGGCATGGCGTCGCTTGCTTTCATGCCGAGCGGCGTCGCATTGATCACGACCTCGAAACCATCCGGATCGGATGGCCCTGAATGCACAGCACGACCCGTTTCGGCGGCGACAGACGCCGCAAGATCCCTGGCACGGTGCTCGTCGACATCGGAGATCGTCAGCTTGCTAGCGCCTGCGTAAGCGACGGCAAATGCGATCGCTCTACCCGCGCCTCCTGCGCCGACGAGAAGCACCGACTTATTCGCCGGATGGTTGCCTTCCCACTGCATCCCAAGAACGCAGCCGATGCCATCGGATATCGCGCCGACCCAGCGACCATCCGGTTCGCAGCGGATGACGTTGAGCGCGCCGACCTCGCGAGCAGTCGAATCCAGCTCGTCGACAAATGCGAGCATCCGTTGTTTATGAGGCATCGTGACCAGCATGCCGGACAGATTGCCCATCGCTCGTGCTCCGCTAACGAAGGCCGAGAGGTTATCTGCCTTGACCCAGAAAGGAACGCAAGCCGCATCGGCGCGCTGTTCGAGAAACAGCCGGTTCAACAGTTGTGGCGACTTCGCGGAACTCAGCGGGTCGCCTACCAAACCGTAGAGGCGCGTTGTACCTGAGATATGTGATTGCATTTCGGTTTGATGTTCGATCTAGGACGAAGGTCAATTCGTGCACATTCGAACCGGCATACGGCGCCGAAGTGCACCTTTGCAGTGATGTCGAGCCTGCGTTGCGCCCACGCGCTGATTACGGCGAGCAGGCGGCTGGCGGCGGCTTAAGACCGCACCTTACTGGCAAACTCGGGTTCAGCGGCATCCTTGCTAGCCGAGGTTATGGCTTCGCTGCGTAGACGCTCATATTCGGCCTTCGGTACGGGAATCGCGTTGCGGTCGCCCAGATCGGCGAGGCGGATGCGGTAGGTTTCCCGGGTAGTGAACGCCGCAAACGCTGCGACCAGGCAGATGCCGAACGTGAGAAAGCCGATCTTCAACGGGATGTTGGAGGACCCGGGGGGCGCGACCGCGACGAAAAGCGACGGCAGCAAGGCACACAAAGTCGTCCCGACGTTTTGTCCAATCGCCATGCCGGTGACACGCACGCGCGTGCGGAACAGTTCGGGGAAGAGACTCGGGAACACGCCGTTGAAGCCTTGGTAAGCGACGCCCCACATGAGCATGGAAAAGACCAGTGAGAGCCAGATACTGTGGATGCTGATGGCGTACAGGTAGCCGAAAGCAAGGACCCCGGAGCTCAAGACGCCGACCAGAACCGGGGGCCTGCGACCAATCTTGTCCGAGAGGTTGCCAACGAGGGGGATCAATATTACGGAGCAAAGGTTGCCAAGCACCGGCACCCACAGAAAAACGGCGGCAGGAAAGCCAATGCCATACGCCGGCTGGACTGCATAGGTAGCACCGAACACGGTCGCTAGAAGCGCGGTGACCGCGGCAAGTGCCATGCCGACAACGCGCAAGACATCGCCCCAACTCTCGCGCAGGACCTCGATGACCGGAGAGGGAGGAACCTCTCCGTGTGCCTGTTCTTCAGAAAACGCGGGGGTTTCATCGACCTCGCGCCGAATGATGTAGCCCGCGATGATCACGACGACGCTCAGCAGAAACGGAATGCGCCAACCCCAGGAAGCAAACTGATCCTTCGGCATGAAGTGGGCGAGCGGTAAGAAGACGCCTGCCGCGAGGAGTTGCCCTGCCTGCACCCCTTGAAGGGTAAAGCTTGCGAAGTAGCCACGCCGTCCGAACGGCGCATGTTCGAGAATCATGGAGCTGGCGCCGGACATCTCTCCGGCGACTGCGAATCCTTGAATGAGCCGCAGGATGACGAGCAGCACTGGCGCCCAGATGCCGATCTGCTGATAGGTGGGCAAGAGGCCAACACACATCGTTGCGACGCCCATTAAGAGCATGCAGAAGATCAAGACCGTCTTGCGTCCGTGGCGGTCGCCGATGTGCCCGAGCACCATTGCCCCTATGGGTCGTGCGACATAGCCGACGCCAAAGGTCGCCAGGGACGCGACGATGCCTACCGTTGGATTGTTTGAGGGAAAGAACAGCTGCGGGAACAGCAATGACGCCGCGGTCGCGTAGATGAAAAAGTCGTAGTACTCGAGCGCCGAGCCGATCCAGCCACTAGCGGCTGCGATCTTCGACTGGCGCTTGCCGTGAGGCTTAGCCGGTGCCTTTGCGTTCATGCCTGTCTCCATGGGTGATTGACTTTCCGGTGTTGCTGGTCTATTGTTGTAACACCGTTCCAATAGGAAGGATGTTACGCAAATCATGAGAGTTGTCAAGGGAGCAGTTGACCGGTCGCTGCAAGCGATCGAGTTGCTCGCACGTGAGGCGCGCTGGATGCGAATGTCCGACATCGCCGCCGAGCTCGAGTTGGAGAAGGGCCCCGCCCATCGAGTGCTTGCGCAGTTGTGCGAGCAGGGCTGGGCTGAACAGGATGAACACACATCCCAATACCGTCTGACTCTGAAGTTGTCCCTGCTCGGTCAGCGGTATTTGCATGGGCTTGGCCTGCCGGGCCTGGTGCAGCCGATCCTCGATGAGGTGGCCGCGCAATGCCGAGAATTGGTTCGCCTGACCGTAGTCAGCGAAGGGACGCTCGCGTGGCTGGCGTCCTCCCAAGGCGCGGCACCGGGCCTCATGTATTCGCCGTCAATGGATAGCCCGATTACCTTGCATACAACGGCGAACGGCAAGGTGTGGCTGGCGTCGATGCCAAACGACCGGGCGGTCGAATATGCATTGCGCGGGGGACTCGGAAAAGCAGCCACCCGCGCCTCTGGCCCTAAGGCGATCACCGGCGTCGAGCAGTTGATTCCGGAGTTGGAACTGACTCGGCAGCGCGGCTATGGGCTTGTTGTAGAAGAAGCCGAGCCTGGCGTTGCCGCGTTGGCGGTGCCCGTGCAGTCGTTGACCGACGGTACGGTGGTCGGCACGATGAGCATTGCTGGACCCGTAATGCGCGTTCAGCCCGAGCGTTATGACGACTTCTACGCGTTGTTGAAAGAAGCGGCTTCGAAGCTAGGTGCGGTATGGCCGCGCCGGAGCGTTGAGGCTAACGTAAGTGAGGCGGCTTGAAGATGACAGCCCCAGCACAGGCCGCCGAGGCAATCGCCAGTCCGCGCGAACAGGCAGCACGCCTTCTTGTGACAGCGCGCCAAAAAGGCGCGCTCGTCGAGAGACTGCCCGTCGAGCTACAGCCTGCGAATGTGGACGACGGTTTCGCGATCCAGCAAGAGGTCAGCCGACAACTAGGGCGGCGGACTGGCGCATGGAAATGCGCGCTTCCGCAGCCGGGCAAAGTCATCGCCGCTCCGATCTACGACGCTGATATTCATCGAGGCCTTGCATGTCGCATGCGCGGGTCTCCGCGTGGCTCTGTAAGGGCAGAACCAGAACTGGCCTGCCTACTGGACCGCGATCTGCCGCCACGGCGTGAAGCCTATGGCGAAGCCGAAGTGCTCGACGCTCTTGGGGACACGCACGTCGCGCTCGAACTGCTGGGCAGCCGCTATGCGCATCCCGAAGAGCTGACGTTCCCTGAACTACTGGCAGACGGGCTGTTTAACGCGGGCCTGGTTCTCGGACCCCGCGTTAGGCTCCTCGATGGCGCCACGCCGGCTGATCTCCCCGCGGAATTCAACGTCAGTCTGAGCGGAGTCGGGGAAGAAGCGGTCACCTTGGCGGGACGCCACCCCGATCGGGGCGTGCTCGCGCCGATCGTATGGCTCGCCAATTTCCTTCGCGTCCGCGGCCTCGGACTGTACGCAGGCCAAGCCGTAATCACCGGGTCTTACGCGGGCGTTCTGGAATTGCCAGTCGGTCGCGAGCTGCGTATCGGCTTCGGCGAGCTCGGCACATTACCGCTTACTTTACTGTTTTGAGAGGAGTACTAGATGCGTCTCGTCCGTTTCGGCCCGCCTGGTCAAGAGCACCCCGGTATCATCGATTCGAGCGGCGCGATCCGCGATCTTACCGGCATCGTGAACGACATTGACGGAACGACCGTCTCACCAGTCGGCCTTGCAAAGCTGAGCGAACTGGATCTGAGTCGTTTACCTGTCGTTAAGGCAGGGACGCGTCTCGGCGCTTGCGTCGGCAATGTCCGTAATCTCGTGTGCATTGGTCTGAACTACTCCGATCATGCTGCTGAAACCGACACGCCGATACCGCTCGAGCCTGTGGTGTTCAACAAGCACACGGGCTCCATCAGCGGCCCCAACGACCCGGTCGTCTTGCCCTCAGACGCACAAAAGCTGGATTGGGAGGTGGAGCTCGGCGTGGTGATCGGCAAACCCGCGTGGCAAATCGACGAAGCCGACGCGCTGGAGCACGTGGCGGGCTACTGCCTCGCGAATGATGTTTCCGAACGCGCCTATCAGCTCGAACGCGAAGGCCAGTGGACCAAGGGTAAGAGCGGATTTTCGTTCGCTCCGCTTGGTCCGTGGCTCGTGACGCGCGACGAAGTTCCCGATCCGCAGGCGCTCGACCTGTGGCTCGACGTGAACGGTACGCGCCGTCAGACCGGCAACACGCGCACGATGATTTTCAACGTCGCGCATATCGTGGCGTATCTCAGCCGCTTCATGCCTTTGATGGCTGGCGACGTGGTCATTACGGGCACGCCTCCCGGCGTAGGCCTCGGTCAGAAGCCGCCAGTCTTTCTCAAACCCGGCGACACCATGACGCTCGGCGGCAGCGGACTCGGCGCGCAGACCCAAAAGGTCGTGCAGTACGCAGAGTCTCTTGGCGCGGCCTGGGGCCGCGGCGAATATCCATCGGCACTGTAAGACGATTCTATTTTTAAAACGGGAGGAGATATGAGCCTTGCTGGAACGGGCGTCGTCGCAATCTGGCATGACCTGCTGCCGGAAGCGAAAGATGATTTTTACGAGTGGCACAACCGCGAGCACATGCCCGAACGAGCGGGCATCCCTGGGTTCAGGCGCGGTCGGCGCTTCATAGCAATGGATGCAGGTCCGGAGTACTTCAATCTGTACGAGGCCGACACCGTCGAGGTGCTCGGCGCGCAAGACTACCTTTCTCGGCTGAATACGCCGACGCCGTGGACCAAGCAGGTCGTCGCCTCTTTCCGGAGCGTCGCACGCTCGATCTGTCACGTCGCCTATTCGGACGGCGTTGGGCAGGGTGCCTATCTCATGACGGTGCGCTTCGACGTGCCTTCGGATGCCCGGGCAGAGGTCGTGAAGGGTTTGCGTCAGCGCGTGCTGCCGCCGCTCGTGGATCTGCCAGGTATCACGGGCGTGCACCTGTGCCTTGCTGACGAAGCGGTCAGCAAGGTGGAAACGGCGGAGAAGAAGGCGCGCTCAGAAGGCACGCAGGTACCCACGTGGATCGTGTTAGTCGAAGGGTGCCGGGCGGACTATGCGCGTTCAGCCGTGGACCGCTTCGTTTCGGGACTGGCGGCATTGCCCCGGCCCGGCGCAACAACGCCGGACACGACGCTTTATCAACTCGAGTACACGCGCTGCAAAACACCCTGGAGCGCTGGCTAAGCGGTTAAACGTCGTCTGTCAACCGCTTCACGGCGCGTCTCGCGAGCCCCATGTGGCTAGGCGCGACCCGCTGTTACCGTGAGAAACGTAGGAGTAGTGCCATGTCGTTGAATATTGCCGACACGTCCGCCCGATCCGCCGCGTCGATGTCGGCTCGTGTCATACGGCTCAATCCTGCCGACGATGTCGTTATCGCACTCGAACAGCTTGTGTCCGGTACGGTGATTGACAAGGAAGCGGTGACAGTCTCAGGACTGATCCCGCCCGGGCACAAAGTGGCGACACGGGACATCGGGCAGGGTGAGGCGGTGCACCGCTATGGCCAGGTAATCGGCTTTGCCAGTCAGCCGATTCGCGCGGGGCAGCATGTACACACCCACAACCTCGCTATGGGCGACTTTGCGCGGGACTACGCGTTCGGTCAGGCCGCGCGTCAAACTGTACGCTCGAACGAGCCCGCAACATTTCAAGGCATTGTGCGCGCAGACGGCCGAGTTGCCACACGCAACTACATCGGGATCCTTACCTCGGTAAATTGCTCGGCCACGGTTGCGCGAGCCATTGCTGATCATTTTCGCCGCGACATTCATCCAGAGGAACTAGCCGCGTTCCCGAATGTTGATGGCGTCGTGGCGCTCACACACGGTTCCGGTTGCGCAATCGATTCGGAGGGCGACGGTCTTGCGATTTTGCAGCGCACGCTCGGCGGCTATGCATGCCATCCGAACTTCGCAAGCGTGCTGGTCGTGGGTCTCGGTTGTGAAACGAATCAAATCCCGCGACTTCTGGAGACGCAGGGACTCCGAGAACACGACCGCTTGCGAACGTTCACGATTCAAGACAGCGGTGGGACCACCTTGACGATCGCGAAGGGAATAGAACTGGTTCGGCGCATGTTGCCAGAAGCAAACAACGTAAGGCGAGAGTCGGTCAGTGCAAGTCATCTCACAGTCGGTCTCCAATGCGGAGGGTCCGACGGGTATTCGGGCATTACCGCCAATCCGGTGCTCGGCGCTGCCGTCGATCTGCTGGTGCAACACGGCGGCACCGCGATTCTCTCGGAGACGCCCGAAATCTATGGCGCGGAGCACTTACTGACGCGCCGCGCCGAAACGCCCGAGGTGGGCCGGAAGCTGATTGATCGCATCAAGTGGTGGGAAGCCTATGCGCATCGGCAAGGGGCGCAGATCAACAACAATCCGTCTGCGGGCAACAAGGCAGGTGGCTTGACGACCGTTCTTGAAAAATCGCTGGGAGGCATCGCGAAAGCCGGTTCCACCAATTTGACCGAAGTGTACGAGTACGCCCAGCCGATCACGGCGCGTGGCCTTGTTTTTATGGACACGCCGGGCTACGACCCAGTGTCGGCAACGGGCCAGGTAGCAGGCGGTGCGAACCTGATCTGCTTCACCACGGGGCGTGGTTCAGCTTACGGCTGCCGCCCACGCCGTCGGTCAAGCTCGCGACCAACACGGCTCTGTGGCAACGACAGTCCGATGATATAGACCTGAACTGCGGAGAAGTGTTGGAAGGACGAGCGACGATCGAGCAACTGGGTCGAGTCCTTTTCGAATTGCTGCTAGATGTCGCCTCGGGGACCCGTTCTCGCAGTGAGCGGCACGGCTATGGACAGAACGAATTCGTACCTTGGCAGATTAGTGCAATCATGTGAGCGCGCATCAACATCAATTGACAATCTTGATTCTGCTAACCAGGTAGCGGTCTTCGCCGCAGGCCTTTCCTAGGCAGGCGCGTCTATGCGAGGGAGCGCAGTTGGAGGGCGGCTATGCATCGGACATCCGCCGCTCGACACTCGCCGGATCGAAGGTCTGCTTGGGGTCGAGGCTGTATAAAAACGCGTTGGTTGCCTATAGTTAGTCAACGGGTCTTTCGACGGTGGCCCATGAAGCGATTTATTGAAGGCGCGGCGCGAGATCAAGTTGCACTGCTACCTGAGTGTCCCGACGATTACGTCGATGCCGATAACGCCGTACGGAGCTTGACCTGATAGGTCTTGGCTTCGAGCGAGCCTCGCCCTCGTTGGTGGGCAGACCGGCATATCATCCGTCGACCTTGCTCAAGCTTTACATCTACGGGTACTTGAATCGAATTCAATCGAGTCGCCGCCTTGAGCGGGATGCGCGACGGAATCTCGAACTGATCTGGTTGACAGGCCGGCTGGCGCCTGACTTCAAGACCATCGCGGACTTTCGGAAGGACAACGGCGTTGCGATCTGCAAAGTCTGTCGCGAGTCGTGTTGCTTTGCCGCCGGTTGAAGCTATTCGCAGACGCGACCGTTGCTATCGACGGCAGCAAATTTAGGGCGGTCAACAACCGTGACAAGAACTTTGCCGGCCGCAAGCTTCCGGCTCGCATGGAGCAACTGGAACAAAGCATTGCCCGCTATAAGGATGAGCTGGACCGGGCCGATCGAGAGCCGGCGAGCCTGCCGGTGAACGAATCGTAGCTCCGGAACTTCGCGCCATCCGCCGTCGATACAGCCGTGTCATTCTTTGGTATATGACCCCCGCTGATCGATGAGTGGCAACTCGGCGTAGGGCGCGCCAATTTACTAATTGGGGGTTTGCACCGTCGGAGACGCTTGGCAAACGCCCTGCCTTATTGATACTAGGTGGCCAATACGCCTCCCGGACAGCCTAAGACGACTGCGAAGTCCAATGAGTGCGCGCTCGAGGTCACGACAGTTCGCGGCCTTCGTCGGTCTCACGTCGCAAAGCTGTATTTACAACGGTGTTATCGCTTTGCGGTCTCCGGGTCGCGCAGCGCCGTGCGATCCCAGCCGCCTCCTAGCGCCTTGAGCAGTTGAACGCTAGCATTCAGTCGGCGCGCGTCGATCGTCTCGCCGTTGCGCTGGTTTTCGAGCGCGATGGTCTGCGCGCTGGCGACCTCCAGATAGTCAACTGCCCCCGCGTGATAGCGGTTCGTCGCGAGCCTCAGTGAGAGCTCGGCGGCGGCCGTCGCTCGCTGCTGGCTCTGCGCCTCCTGCGCCAGTGTGTTCAGCGTGTTGAGGCTGTCCTCGACTTCCTGAAAGGCCGTGAGTACCGTCTGCCGGTAATCGGCGACGGCTCCTTCGTATTGAGCGTTCGCCTTGGCGAGCGTGGCCTCGCGGCGGCCGCCGTCGAATAGCGTGCCCGTCAGTTGAGACCCGAGCGACCAGAACAGACTCGATGCTGTGAGCCACGGCGCGAAAAATGTACTCTCCAGTCCCGCCGATGCCGTAAGCGTGAGATCGGGATAAAAGGCCGCACGTTCAACACCAATCTGCGCATTGGCGGCCGCGACCCGGCGCTCTGCCGCGGCTATGTCGGGGCGGCGTTCAAGCAGTTCGGACGGCACTCCTGCCGGAATGTCCGGGAGTGTGATCGACCACGTCTTGGACGGAAGAGTGAACGAAGACGCCGGCACGCCGCACAGCGTCGCGATGGCGTCCTGCATGTGCGTGCGCCTCACGTCGATGTCGCTGTCCTGCGTGCGGGCGCTTTCGAGTTGAGTTTGCGCCTGCGCGACGGCGGAGGCATCGACGGCGCCATCGTCAAGCTGCTGCTGGAGGATGCCCAGCGAGGACCCGTAGGCGGTCACAGTGTCGTTGAGCAACTGCTTCTGACGATCGAGCGAACGTAACTCGAAGTAATCGGCGGCGAGTTCGCTCGTGACCGATAGCCGCACGGCTTCGAGATCAGCCTGGCCTGCCTGCGAGCTGGCGCTGGCCTGCGCGGTGGCGTCCTTCACCCGGCCGAAGAGATCGGGCTCCCAGCTGGTGACAAGCCCCGCCGAATAGTCGGGAATGGTCTTTCCCGCGAGAGCCCGATGCTGAAGATTCTGCGACGTGCGAAAGCGCTCCTGTGAAACGCCTGCGCTCACCGTCGGTGCGTAGCCCGCACGCTGATAAGCTACGATCGCGCGTGCTGCCTCCAATTGCGCGACTGCCTTCTTCACGGTTTCGTTCGAAACATCGACCCGCTCTTCAAGCTGGTCGAGCTCGCGGTCACCGAATACGGTCCACCAGGGGCCGCGCGGCGTACTATCGCCGGGTGACGCGACCGTCCACCCGGCCGACGGCTGGGCGGCTGAATAGTGCGCGGGAACGTCGACAGCAGGCGCACTGTAGCGTGGCAGTGTAGAGCAGGCGCCTAAGGTGCCTGCGAGGCACACGGCAAGCACCGCGCGGAAGGGCGCCGCAGAGAGATCGAGCATGATGTGTGTCCACTTACGTTTTGCTGTTCGTACGAAGGGCTTCGCCGTCGCGAATCGAATCGCCTGGGTTGTCTATCACGCGATCGGCCGGCTGGAGTCCCGTCGCGATCTCGACATAGACTCCGAAGTCACGTCCGATGGTGACCTGCTTCAGCTTTGCCTTGCCGTCGCTGCCCAGTACCGCGACGGTCACGCCAGCGGGCCGGAACAGGAGCGCGCTCGCCGGAAGCTGGAGTCCGGGCGAGGAGTTCGGAAGCGAGAGATGAAGCTCCGCGTAGGCGCCCGGCATCAGCGCACCATCCCGGTTGTCGATATCGGCCTCGACGTGCAACGTGCGGCTCACAGGATCGATCGCGCCTGCGCTGCGCGCGATGGTCGCCGTGAAACGGCGCCCCGGATATTGCTGCGACGTGAGATAGACCGCAGCGCCCGGCTGCACGCTTGCCGCATCGTCCTGAGGCACATCGGCGAAGACGCGCAGGCGGTCCGTCTGCTCGATATGCATCAACTCTCCGCGCATGCCTGCCAGGCCCGGCGCGCCGCCCGCCGTCACGAGCGAGCCGATGTCAATGTTGCGCACGGTGATCACGCCATCGAATGGCGCGGTCACTTTCTGGTACGACACCATCTCCTGAAGCTGCGTGACATCCGCCTGCTTCGACTGCAACGCGGCGCGCTTCGCGTCGCTGTCGCTGGTCTTCGCATCGGCGTCCTGCTGCGAGACGGATTGCGTCTGAAGCATCGTCTGCCAGCGCGAGGCCGTGCTGCTCGCGAAGCGATAGTCGGCTTCTGCCATCGCAGCATCGGCGCGGGCTTGCTGAAGATGCGCGTCGAGCTCGGGCGTCTCAATGCTCGCAAGGAGCTGTCCGGCCTTCACGTGCGTGCCGATGTCCGCGTACCACTGCCGCACATAGCCGCTTGTGCGTGCATAGATCGAAGCATCGGCCCAGGGCATCACGGATGCGGGCAGAAGCAGTTCCTGCGTCGCGGGCGCCTGCTTCGGCGAGATCGTCGAGACGATCGGCTCGCGCTGCTCGTCAATCTGATGTGTCTGCGCGGCGCGCGCATGCAGCCGAGGCATGATGCCGGCGACGAGCATGATCGCGACGAGTCCGGCGATCGCGGCAGGGATCGGGCGCAGCCGCGTGGGAGTGGGCGATTCCATTCGAGGTCCTCATTCGATGCTTGGGGGGAGTTCGGCAGATCCGGGCCGGTTCGTGCGACGCTTCGCCAGCCAGCCGTGCACCATGCCGAACACCACCGGCACGAATATGAGCGTGGACAGGGTGCCGATGGCGAGGCCGCCAATCACTGCGCGGCCGAGCGGCGCGTTCTGTTCGCCGCCGTCGCCGAGGCCGAGTGCCATCGGCATCATGCCGATCAACATGGCGAGCGCGGTCATCAGCACGGGGCGGAATCGGTTGAAGCCGGCATCGAGCGCGGCGGCGAGCGGTGGCGCGCCGCCGAGCAGTGCGTCGCGCGCGGTATTGATGACGAGAATGCTGTTTGCCGTCGCAATGCCGATGCACAGGATTGCGCCGGTAAGCGCGGGCACGGAGAGCGTCGTCTGCGTGACGAAGAGCATCCAGGCGATGCCCGCCATCGAACCCGGCAGGCCGCTGATGATAATGAGCGGATCGATCCACGACTGAAAATTCACGACCATCAGCAGATAGACGAGGGCAATGGCAAATACGAGCCCGAGGCCCAGGCCACTGAACGATTCGCTCATCGACTGCACCTGACCGCGAATCACGATAGACGAGCCGGGCGGCAGGTGCGCGCGCTCGGCGTCGACGAGCTTGGTCACGTCCGCGGCGACGCCGCCGAGATCGCGATACTGCGTCGACGCGAAGATATCCAGCACGGGCTGCACGTTGTAGTGTGAGACTACGGCCTCCTGCTCGCTGCGCGAGGTGGTGCCGAGCGTGCCGAGTTGATTCTGCGGATTGAGCGACACGTTCTTGGTCGTAACCGGGATGTTCGCGAGCGATTGCAAGGAATGAATGTCCCATTGCGGCACTTCCGCCATCAGCGGATAACTCACGCCGTTCTTCGGATCAAGCCAAAAGTTTGGCGTCGTCTGCGAGCTGCCGCTTAACGCGATCAGCAGGTTCTGTGCGACGTCGCGCTGTGTGAGCCCCGCCTGCATGGCCTTCGTTCGATCGACGTTCACGTTGATGGTCGGTTCGTCGCCAGGTTGCTGAATGCGCGCATCGACGAGACCCCGCACGCCGCGCATTTCATCGAGCAGACGATTCGCGACCGCGCGGTTCTCATCGAGCCTGTTGCCGACGATCTGCACGTCGATCGGCGCGGGCAGGCCGAAATTGAGAATCTGGCTGACGATATCCGCGGGCAGGAAAGCGAAGCTCACACCGGGAAACGAAGCATTCAGCACATTTCGCAGCTTCGAGACGTACAGCTCGGTCGGCTGGTGTTTCGGCGCGAGCGTGATAAGGATGTCAGCGTCTTCGGGGCCGATCGGGTCCGACGAATCGTATGTCAGGTTGATGCCGCTCACCGGCACGCCGATGTTGTCGAGCACTGCGGCCTGTTCGTTCGCGGGAATTAAGCTGCGGATTTTCGCTTCTACCTCATCGGTGATGCGCGCTGTCTCTTCGATGCGCGTTCCGGTTGGCGCGCGCAGATGCAGGCGAATCTCGCCGGTATCGACGGACGGGAAGAAGTCGCGTCCTTCGAATGGCACCAGCACGAGAGATGCGAGGCACAGCGCGATCCAGAGCGGCACGAAGCGGCGTCGGTTGTCGATGGCCCGTTGCAGCACGTCTCGATAGCGTGCGCGTAAAGCTTCAAAGCGATTTTCGAACGCCGACTGGAAGCGCGTCAGTGCACCGCCGATGCCACGCACCGCCTTGCTCGTTTTCGATGGCGCGCGCATCAGATACATCGCCAGCGTCGGAATGAGCGTGCGCGAAAAGAAGTACGACGCGCACATCGCGAAGATCACGGCTTCGGCGAGCGGCACGAAGAGATAGCGCGCGACGCCCGAAAGCAGGAACATCGGCACGAAGACGATGCAGATTGAAAGCGTCGAGACGAAGGTCGGCACTGCGATCTCGCCGGACCCATTAAGGATCGCGCCGTGCAGCGGCTCACCGTTCTCAAGATGATGCGTGATGTTCTCGATTGCCACGGTCGCATCGTCGACGAGAATGCCGACCGCGAGCGCAAGCCCGCCGAGCGTCATGATGTTGAGCGTCTGACCGAGCGCACTTAGCGCGATCAGCGATGTAAGCACCGCGAGCGGAATCGACACCGCGATGATGAGCGTCGCGCGCCAGCTCCCGAGGAACAGCAGGATCATCACGGCGGTGAGGCAGGCCGCGATCAGTGCCTCCCGCACGACTCCCGAGATCGCGGACTTCACGAATACGGACTGATCGGAGAGCGGCGTGATCTTGAGCGCCTTGGGGAGGCCGGCTGCGATTTTGGGAAGCATGGCCTTGACCTGACCGATGATCGTCAGCGTCGATGCGCTGCCGGTCTTCTCGACCTGAAGCAGCGCCGCGCGCTTGCCGTCGGACCGCACGATGTTGGTCTGAGGTGCGAAGCCGTCTATCACATGCGCGACGTCGCGCACATAGATGACGTCGCCCTTCGCGGTCTTGATCGGCAGGTCGTTCAATGCCGCGACGGTCTGCGTGCTGCCGTTCATCTCGACGTTGTATTCGCGCGTGCCGATCTTCGCGGTCCCGCCCGGCAGTATCAGATTCTGCGCGTTGACCGCATTGACCACGTCGACGGGCGCAAGGCCTTTCGCCTGCAGCTTTGCCGGATCCAGCTCGACCATGATCTGACGGATCTTGCCGCCGTAAGGCAAGGGCACGGCGGCGCCCTGAACCGTTGCGAGTTGAGTGCGGATGAAGCTGTTGCCGAGATCGTAAAGCGTCTGTTCGGGCAGCGTCTTGCTGGAAAGACCGAGCTGCAGCACCGGAACGGTCGAAGCGTTGTACGTGATGATGTTCGGCGGTAGCGTGCCCGGCGGCAGCACGCGAAGAATCGATGCCGAATTGGACGCCGCCTGCGCAATGGCGCGATTGATATCCGCGCCCGGATGAAAAAAGATCTTCACGACAGAAACGCCGTTGAGCGATTGCGATTCGATGTGCTCGATATCGTCCACATCGGTGGTCAGCGCGCGCTCGTAGTTCGATGTGATGCGCTTGGCCATGTCTTCCGCCGAGAAGCCGTTGTACGACCAGACGATGCTGACGACCGGAATGTCGATGTTCGGAAAGATGTCGGTGGGCGTGCGCAGGATCGCGAGCGGCCCCAAAATGAAGAGGAGCACCGCGAGAACGATGAACGTATAGGGCCGTCGCAGGGCCAGTTTGACAATCCACATGGTGCTGGTCCGTTTGAAAGGTGGGCGAGCGGTAGACGCGCGATTGCAGCAAAGTCCAGCGCAGTTTTGCCGTTGGTCCGATGCATCCTTTCCGAATGAAGGCGCCCGGGGAGCGCATCGGGCGACGCGCGAACTTAGCTCGCATGGCGAGAGGCGGCCCTTTCGGCGCACCTCCTCCGAATGGACTCACGATACGATCTTGGAACGCTCTGCGCCATCAGACTTGCATTCGGCGTTCTCATCTCTCCGTATAGGGTCGGAAAGGCAGTACAGGCGCAGATCTGGAGCGTTTGAACCTCCACCTATGCCACGTCCCGCTGCACTGATTTGAGTGCTGAGCCAATCTGGGGGATCCCACGCAGACGTTAGCCAGAAATGAATTCCGTCAGCCCATTGCACGTAGTTTCGCCGCGACCAGGGTCTGTATTGACCGACTTCTCCCTGACTGGGAAAGGGTAGAGTGAATGCTCACCTCTGCGTAAATGCGTCGACAATCAAGGTCCGACGCGCGAGTTGAGGTTCGTCTCGACTGTTCGCGACGTTCGTGACTGAAAGTGAGAGCGCCCGACGAGACAGGGAAGCGCTGCGCGCGTAGTTGGTCACGAGCTGGGTCGCTTCAGCGCTATACCTTAATATGCTTTCGCGGACGGCTTCGCCCGCGTAAGCTCGTCCTCATCGGAGCGGGACCACTACGAGTGCCGCCAATCACACACACCGTCGAGGAAAACGTCCTTGTTATCGCCATCCAGAGTTTCAGTGATCGATGACGACGAGTCTGTCCGCGTCGCCTCCTCAAGCCTCTTGCGCTCGCTGGGCTGGGAGGTCAGCCTCTATCCGTCGGCGGAATCGTTTCTCAGCGGTGACTCGCTCGAAGGCCTTGCGTGCATCGTCACCGATCTTCACATGCCCGGCATGTCCGGCCTGCAACTTCAACGACGGGTGCGCGAGTTAAAGCCGGGCTTGCCACTGATTTTTATTACAGCATTCGCTTCGGACGACGCCCGGCGTCAGGCGCTCGACGCAGGCGCCGTGTGTTTTCTCAGTAAGCCTGTCGATGGATACGCGGTCGCCGATTGCCTACAACGCATTGGACGAAACCTTCTGTAAGATTGGTATGCGCGACGCGATCCTGCGGATTCGCATCTTCGCAGTCCGAAATGCTCGATGCAAGCTCTCCACCACGTACATCTTTCACGAACTCCCAATGAATATTGGGCTTGCCTGGTCGCTTTTGGTTTCAGTTGGTCGGCATCAGAGTGGGAATGATTGGAGCATACCAACGCGCTCAGGTGCGATCAGTCGTGACACGAACATCGTGCCTATGTACGCCGCAGCGAGCCGTTCCGGAGGCTTAGCGATTTAAGCCAACGACAGGCCCGCTACCGGAGAATTCTTAAACGGAATCACAGGCGCTCGCGTTATGTTCTCCGTCGCCTCGCTCTCAGCCTTTGGCGGCTGCCGCGCGATCAGCAACTCGTCACACGCAGCGCGCATGTCGGCGAATCCGGTCGGGGGCCGGGCGGCACGGCACGCGGACAGCTGTGTTTATGCGTGCCGAGCGAGCAAGAAACGAAAGATCGGCGTGCCACCCCCCGACAGCCTGATGGTCTCGCTCAAAACGATCGCGCGCGCGTCTGAACACGATCGTTCTCGGCATTCAGTCATCGAGCGTGGCGATCGCCGAAGCGGCCAGCGAGATCGCGCAAGGCACCGTCGATCTGTCGAAGCGCACGGAGTCGCAGGCCGC
>Ga0105251_10001806_pt1 | contig 17752 bp, 16 predicted proteins | sample KBSS64metaG_FD_80424 | JGI IMG/M metagenome (GOLD analysis project Ga0105251, IMG submission 80424) | Switchgrass rhizosphere microbial communities from Kellogg Biological Station, Michigan, USA - KBS S6-4 metaG | ecosystem: Host-associated > Plants > Roots > Rhizosphere > Soil | place...
CACACCGTTAATCATGTAACGCTCTTCTTCAGCAAAAGATTCTGCTTCAATTGGCGTGATGGTTTTGTTGTCTTCATTTGACGAACGCTGTTGGCGTTTGCCATTCATCAAACGCAAAATCGCATCAGCCGTACGGGCACGTAACGGCACATTTGACTGATGGCGAATAAAGTTACGGCGCGCAATCTGGTTGAAAAACTCGATGATTATCGAGAAACCAATTGCCGCATACAGGTAACCTTTCGGAATATGGAAACCGAAACCTTCTGCTACCAGGCTCAGACCAATCATTAACAAGAAGCTCAGGCACAGCACGACGACCGTAGGATGTTGGTTAACAAAATTCGTTAACGGTTTGGACGCCAACAACATCACGCCCATCGCAATAACTACCGCCGCCATCATCACTGGCAGGTGATTGACCATCCCCACCGCGGTAATAACCGCATCCAGTGAAAACACTGCATCCAGTATAACAATCTGTAAAACCACAACCCAGAAACTGGCGTAACCTTTGCCATGCCCATCATCATGCTGGCGGTTTTCCAGCCGCTCATGTAGCTCCGTCGTAGCCTTAAACAGCAAGAACAGGCCACCAAATAGCATAATGAGATCGCGCCCGGAGAACGTCATTTCGCCAACACTGAACAGCGGTTGCGTTAGCGTCACCATCCATGAAATTAACGACAGTAAGCCCAGTCGCATCACCAAAGCCAAGGATAAACCGATAAGTCGGGCTTTATCTCGTTGTTTTGGTGGGAGTTTGTCCGCAAGGATGGCAATAAAGACCAGGTTATCAATACCCAGCACTATTTCCAGCACAATCAGCGTCAGTAAACCCACCCATATTTGGGGATCCATTAAGAGTTCCATGACAAGCTCCTGCTTTGGGAATAACTCATCGGCATCGCGCGCAAGGCGGACGCAAAGAGGCAAGTTGAGGTATTAACGGGGCGTGAAACGCCAATGTGAAGGACTGAGTTTTCAGACCTGAAATTGAAAAGACGTCGATGACGGTCCATACGGTGGGCTACTGCCCTTTACTCCTAAGCAATTAAACGAGATGCAAACAATATCAGAGCAAAATACCCTTTTGCAAAGATTTACCTGATTTTGCAATTTTACTGTCATTGACCTCGTTCATTATTTGCCCGGCGAATCATTAAGTTGTTAGCAAACCTAAATTACGGATCTTCATCACATAAAATATTTTTTTCACTGACTAAAATAAATCCGTCTTAAGTTACACATCTTTACTCATACCGTTATCTGAATCGATTCGCTTGAGAAACGGATAATCTACAAAACACCTTTTAAGGGTGTGGCTATACCAACACAGGAGGTAGCAAGTGACTATTGCTATTGTCATAGGCACGCATGGCTGGGCAGCAGAACAATTGCTGAAAACCGCAGAAATGCTATTGGGCGAACAAGAAAATGTTGGCTGGATAGATTTCGTTCCCGGTGAAAACGCCGAAACTCTAATCGAGAAGTACAACGCTCAACTGGCAAACCTGAACACCGACAAAGGTGTGCTGTTTCTCGTCGATACCTGGGGTGGTAGCCCGTTTAATGCGGCCAGCCGTATTGTCGTCGATAAAGAGCATTACGAGGTCGTCGCCGGGGTCAATATTCCGATGCTGGTGGAAACACTGATGGCTCGCGATGATAACCCTTCCTTTGATGAGTTAGTGGCAATCGCTGTTGAAACAGGTCGTGAAGGGGTTAAAGCCCTGAAAGCTAAACCTGTTGAAAAGGCTGTACCTGTTGCGCCTGTTGCTGCACCTAAAGCCGCAGCGCCGCTCAAGCCAATGGGTCCGAAGGACTACATGAATATCGGACTGGCACGTATCGATGACCGTTTAATTCATGGCCAGGTTGCAACCCGCTGGACCAAAGAAACTAACGTCACACGCATTATTGTTGTCAGCGATGAAGTAGCAGCCGATACCGTGCGTAAAACACTGTTGACGCAAGTTGCTCCTCCGGGTGTGACAGCTCACGTCGTTGACGTCGCTAAAATGATTCGCGTGTGGAATAACCCGAAATATGCAGGCGACCGTGTGATGCTGCTGTTCACCAACCCAACCGATGTTGAACGCGTCGTGGAAGGTGGAGTGGATATTAAGTCAGTCAATATCGGTGGTATGGCGTTCCGCCAGGGTAAAACCCAGGTTAACAACGCGATTTCTGTCGATGAAAAAGATATTGAAGCTTTCAAGAAACTTAACGAGCGCGGCATTGAACTCGAAGCCCGTAAAGTTTCAACCGATCAAAAATTGAAAATGATGGATCTGATCGCGAAGGTGAAAAGCTAATTACTGATGTGATTTGCTTAATTCTACGTTTTGCTCAGTTTTCACACATAAGTCATACGTTTAAGGAGAAGTACAATGGAGATTACCACTCTTCAGATTGTGCTGGTGTTTGTCGTAGCCTGTATTGCCGGTATGGAGTCGGTGCTCGATGAATTTCAGTTCCACCGTCCGCTGGTCGCCTGTACCTTAATCGGTCTGGTACTCGGTGATATGAAAACCGGTATTATTATCGGTGGTACGCTTGAAATGATCGCGCTGGGCTGGATGAACATCGGTGCGGCAGTTGCTCCCGATGCAGCACTTGCGTCAATTATCTCAACCATACTGGTTATAGCCGGGCATCAGGGCATCGGTTCTGGTATCGCTCTGGCCATTCCACTGGCAGCAGCAGGCCAGGTACTGACCATTATCGTTCGTACTATTACCGTGGGCTTCCAGCACGCAGCAGATAAGGCCGCCGAAAATGGCAACCTATCGGCGCTCTCCTGGATTCACGTTTCCTCCCTGTTCTTGCAAGCAATGCGTATCGCAATTCCTGCCGTTATCGTCGCAGTTTCCGTCGGTACAAGCGAAGTACAGAACATGCTGAATGCCATTCCTGAAGTGGTAACCAGCGGTCTGAACATCGCCGGTGGCATGATTGTTGTTGTGGGTTATGCGATGGTCATCAACATGATGCGCGCAGGCTACCTGATGCCATTCTTCTATCTGGGCTTCGTTACCGCGGCTTTCACCAACTTCAACCTGGTAGCACTGGGTGTGATTGGTGCTGTGATGGCAATTTTGTACATCCAGTTGAGCCCGAAATACAACCGTTCTGCCGGTGCTCCAGCACCTGCTGCCGGTGCTAACGATCTCGATAACGAATTAGATTAATAGGTGAGCGAAATGGTTGATACCACCAAAACAACGACTACCGAGAAGAAACTCACCCCAGGTGATATTCGTGGCGTGTTCCTGCGTTCAAACCTCTTCCAGGGTTCCTGGAACTTCGAACGTATGCAAGCGTTGGGCTTCTGCTTCTCAATGATTCCGGCAATTAAACGCCTGTATCCTGAAAATAACGACGCTCGTAAACAAGCAATTAAGCGTCACCTGGAATTCTTTAACACCCATCCATACGTTGCGGCTCCTGTATTGGGCGTTACGCTTGCGATGGAAGAACAGCGTGCAAACGGTGCAGAAATTGACGATGGTGCCATTAACGGTATCAAAGTTGGTTTGATGGGGCCGCTGGCTGGTGTAGGCGACCCAATCTTCTGGGGTACCGTACGTCCAGTATTCGCAGCACTTGGTGCTGGTATCGCAATGAGCGGTAGCCTGCTTGGCCCACTGTTGTTCTTCATCCTGTTTAACGCTGTGCGTTTGCTGACTCGTTATTACGGTGTCGCTTACGGTTACCGCAAAGGGATCGATATTGTTAAGGATATGGGCGGCGGCTTCCTGCAAAAACTGACTGAGGGGGCGTCAATTCTCGGCCTGTTTGTCATGGGGGCGCTGGTTAACAAGTGGACACACGTTAATATACCGCTAGTCGTGTCGAAGATTACCGACCAGACTGGCGCTGTGAAAGTGACCACTGTTCAAACTATTCTTGATCAGTTGATGCCGGGCCTTGTGCCACTGCTGTTAACGTTTGCTTGTATGTGGCTGCTGCGTAAGAAAGTCAACGCGCTGTGGATCATCATGGGCTTCTTCGTTATTGGTATTGTCGGTTATGCTATCGGCCTGCTAGGTCTGTAAATAGTTTGTTATACGAACCGGGGCCCTTGCCCCGGTTTTTTATTGTTTAGAGTGAAGGTAGTGTTATGACTTTGACGGATGTAGTTCTGCTGGTATTTATTGTGCTGTTGCTTGCCTGGGCGGTTTACGATGAGTTCATCATGGATAAGCTCAAAGGCAAAACCCTGCTAAAAGTTCCCCTTCTGCGGCGCAACCGTATCGACGGAACCATCTTCTTCGTGTTGGTTGCTATCCTCATCTACAACAACGTCACCTCTGGCGGCGCCCCGGTCACCACTTGGTTATTATCTGCGCTGGCACTCATTGCTATTTATATTTCGTGGATTAGACAACCTAAATTACTGTTTAAAACAGAAGGTTTCTTCTTCGCGAATGTATGGGTTTTATATTCCCGAATTAAAGAAATGAATTTATCTGAGGATGGTGTTCTGGTGCTGCAATTAGAACAACGCCGCTTGCTCATCCGGGTGAAAAACATTGATGACCTTGAGAAAATTTATAAGTTAATGGTTGTTACTCAATAGGTTATCAACATAGCAAAGTCTATGTTCTTATATTTCTTGTACGATATTTAAAACATAGCAGCTGCTATTTCGCACAATTAGTGTGCTCTTATTTTAACGATTCGCTTATCAATTAAAGATAATGAAAATCGTTATCATCTAAGCGTTGAGAATAATAGCTTCAATTATTGTTTTATCTTTAAATAATATGTTAAGGTTGCGCCCGTCGTTGGGGAGTAGCCGATTTTCGCGATTGCGAAAATGTACATGTCAACATACTCGTTACTTGTTTAAGCAAGATTTATAACGTGGCATGTACGACTCAAATACTGAGTAGGCGAGACCATAGGCACGTAACCATCATTTAAGTTGGGGATGGTTGACGTGTATATGGATATTCCCAACTGAGGCATTTGTATGAATCTCTCCGCTACTATTATTCTCGCTTTTGGCATGTCGATGGATGCTTTTGCTGCATCAATCGGAAAAGGTGCCTCACTCCATAAACCTAAGTTTTCCGAAGCGTTAAGAACCGGGCTTATCTTTGGCGTCATCGAAACCATCACCCCGCTTATCGGCTGGTGCCTGGGTCTTCTGGCAAGCAAGGTCGTGCTGGAATGGAATCATTGGGTTGCATTTATCCTACTGGTGTTTCTCGGCATTCGTATGATTTATGAAGGTGTGCGCGGTAACGATGACGAAGAAGCCCCAAAGCTGCAACGTCATGGATTTTGGCTATTAGTCACCACGGCTATCGCTACCAGCCTTGATGCCATGGCAGTCGGTGTCGGCCTCGCATTCCTGCAAGTTAATATTATTGAAACCGCTCTGGCCATTGGTTGCGCGACCATGATTATGTCCACGCTGGGTATGATGCTGGGCCGCTTTATCGGCCCGCTGCTCGGTAAGCGCGCCGAGATCCTCGGCGGTGTGGTGCTAATTGGGATTGGTTGTCAGATTCTTTATAGCCACTTCAGCACATTAAACTGATGATTCGCGTCGCCAGACGCGAATGACAAAATCTGTTTCACAAGCGAATGCCGTTTCAGCCGTCAAAGCCTGCCACACTTCCGGGCGGGCACGCCAGGCGAACGGCGTCATTTGCAATAGCGCAACCGCTTCATTTCCCTGTAACGTCATCGGCCAGCCAATGCTCTGCGTCTGTTCTGCTATAAATCCAGGTAAAGACTCAGACTCGGTACTGTGCAGCACCACATTGTCATAAATTAAACCTTTCAGCTGCATTAAATGACGTGGGCCCGGCGTGGCGGTGATGACGATGCCGCCAGGTTTCACCACCCGCGCTAGCTCTTCAGCTTTGCACGGGGCAAAAATACGCACCACGGCATCCAGACTATTATCATCAAACGGCAAACGGTGGCTTGATGCCACACAGAACTGCACCTGCGGATAGCGCTTTGCCCCGTAGCGAATCGCTACTTTTGCAACATCTAATCCCCAGGTCATTCCTTTATGTTTTGCGACAATCTGTGCAAAACCAGCAGTGTAATACCCTTCCCCGCAGCCAATATCCAACAAAGTAACTGGTGCTGCCTGTTCTAAGATCAGGCAGATAGCATCGCGCAGCGGCTGATAATGCCCGGCATCAAGGAATGTTCTGCGGGCCTGCATCATTTCGCTGCTATCGCCCGGGTCTTTTGAACGCTTATGCTGAACCGGCAGCAAATTCACATATCCCTCTTTTGCCTTATCGAATTGGTGGCCTTGCGGGCAAACAAAGCTCTTCCCCTCGGGATCAAGCGGTGCATGACAAAGCGGGCAAAGATAAGACATAAGAACTCCAGGCAATCGTAAAGGGCGCAAGTGTACCGCTTACGCCCCGCTTCGAAAAGCCACTAACCTGCCGGACCCTCGACAACAGCCTTATTTAACACCGTTAAATTGGTATCCCCTTGTGGCAAACCATCAGGTTCAATATTCTCCAGGCGCAACACATCGCTCATTATCTGGCTGAAGACCGGCGCTGAGACGGCCCCACCGTAGTAAGCGCCATTTTCCGGATCGTTAATTACCACCACCAGCGCAAAGCGTGGATTACTCGCAGGAGCGACACCTGCGGTATAGGCAATGTATTTGTCGATGTATTTGCCATCATCGCCAATTTTCTTGGCCGTTCCGGTTTTAATGGCAACTCGATAGCCACGTACCGCGGCTTTAATCCCACCACCGCCAGGCAGTGCCACACTTTCCATCATATGTTCAACCTGATGGGCAATGGTTTCAGACATCACCCTTTGCCCAACGACTGGCGGGTCAACACGGGTAATAGAAAGTGGGCGAGTAATGCCATAGCTGCCAATAGTGGCGTAAACATGCGCCAGTTGCAGAGGTGTGACCATCAAACCATAACCAAAGGAAAATGTGGCGCGATCCAACTCTCCCCAGAACTTACGGTGCGGTAACAGGCCACTGCTCTCCCCTGTCAGCCCCAATCCTGTTGGCATTCCAAAACCGAAGTTCTTATAGGTATCCAACAACTTTTGGATTGGCATCGCCAGAGAAAGGCGTGAAACCCCTGTGTCGCTCGATTTTTGCAGGATTCCGGTCAGCGTAAGTTGCGGGTAGTAACCCACGTCGCGTATACGGTGACCATCAATGGTATAAGGATGGGTGTCCACCACGCTATCAGGTTGAACAATCCCCTGCTGCAGCGCGGTCATGACTACCATCGGTTTAACGGTTGAACCTGGCTCGAAAGTGTCGCTAATTGCCCGATTACGGAAATCGTTCAACGTGGCACCATCACGATTATTTGGGTTAAACGTCGGACAACTCGCCATCGCTAATACTTCGCCAGTATTCACATCCAGGATAACTGCTGCGGCAGATTCAGCTTTATTCCAAGAGACAGCGTTACTCAGTGCGTCTTCCGTCACCGTTTGCAGTCGTTCATCAATGCTTAGCATGAGGTTATGAGCAGGGTTTGCTGGAGTTTCCGTGATATTTTCTATGACATGTCCGTGTCTGTCTTTACGGACTAATCTCTCACCCGCTTTGCCCGTCAACTGGCGATTAAAACTCTTCTCAATACCTTCAATACCTTCGTCATCAATGTTGGTAAAACCGAGCAAGTTTGCTGCAACATGGCCTGCGGGATAAAACCGACGTGATTCATCCCGTAATGAAATCCCTGGCAGTTTCAGGCTCTCGATGTATTGCGCTTGCTGTGGATCAAGTTGGCGGGCGAGGTAAATGAAGCGATCGGCTGGATTACGGCGAATGCGTGCAGCAATTTCATTAAGTGGCATGTGTAAGGTTGTTGCCAGGGCCTGCCAGCGGCTACTGATTTGCACGCCACCTTTTTCCATTACTGTTTTCGGATCAGCCCAGATTGCTTTTACCGGGACGCTCACCGCCAACGGTCTGCCATTGCGGTCTTCTATCATTCCACGAGGTACGACAATGGGTTCTTCACGTAAAGAACGCATGTCTTCCTGCTTAACCAGATTTTCGGGTGAGATGATTTGCAACCAGGCAACACGTCCCAGCAAGAACACCAGACACATAAAGATAGCGATGCAAAGAAGAGCAAAACGCCACTGAATAAAGTTACCCACGATTCCAGGGGCGGTTTTTCTCACATTCAATCCTTAACGACAACTAAGCGATTGAAAATTTAAACATAATGGGGAAACTAACCGGACAGGAACAGTGCTACAAGATGCGCTGCTTTGCTACAAGACATAACTGGGAGAGCTTTCCAGAAACACATAGAAAAATAATGGTCAACATTCAGACATGAAAAAGCCCCGCTACTAGAGCGAGGCTTTCATCAAAATTTGGCGTTATTCGCGCCAGGTCTAATTCAGACGAATTAGATAGCAGTTACGTTAACCGCTGCAGGGCCTTTCTGGCCGTCCTGGATTTCGAACTCAACGTTCTGGCCTTCAGCCAGAGTTTTGAAGCCGTTACCCTGGATTGCAGAGAAGTGTACGAACACATCTTTGCTGCCGTCAGCAGGAGTAATGAAGCCAAAACCTTTAGACTCGTTGAACCACTTAACTTGACCTTTAATCTTTGCCATTTTGCAAAATTCCTTAGATTGTTTTCTTTGCCCGGAGGCATAACTTAGCTAAAACAGAGACATTACTGCATGAGGCACTAATATAAGGCTCGGCAGAGAAGCGGTATTCAACGACAACGTGTTTACTCAGAACTTCTTTACTGAAAATGCCACACATAAACAGAACTGTACCTCGTTTAACCCAAAGTGTTATCACATACAACGCAATCAATGGCAAGCCATTTTTCGGTGTGTATCGATCTGTCGCACAAATTCCGAAACTCATATTGTAATGAAAATGAAATGCACAATTTGTGCATAGATTAACAGTAAACAAAGATGATTCCGTGCATTCATATGACGACCAAAGACAACGTTTTTACCATAGCCCAAAGATATCTTTTCCTCCAGGCGAAGTGCGAAAAAGTCGATATCATCGGCATTATGCTTATGATTTTTTTAGCATAGCTATGCAAAAAATGAACAATCTCACATGGCTACGAAAACAATAGAATTGGTATAAGAAATAGCGAGAATGGAAAAATGAATAAAGCTTGAACAGTTGCCTGTTTATATTGCACCAAAAGAATGAAAGTTTAATCAACCCATGCTTCATGATGAGGCAATAAAAACGTTTCGCTATATTTTCGATGTAATAAAGTAACCAAAAGATAGCTCGTAATAGCCTCTTAAAATTTTTTAATAATGTTTAAGTCTTAATTTTAAATAAGTGCGAACTTTGACCAATACACAACGGCGAAAAGAGTCGCCCATCCTCACCTTCATCATTAAGTGCGGTTAGTAGCTCTTGCGGTGGCATGTCCAGTGATTCATCAGCCAGTTCAAATACGCCCCAATGGATTGGAACCGTAAAAGGCCTGCCCAACTGCTGCCAAAGCGTAACCGCCTGCTGCGGATCCATATGATGGCTACTCATGAACCAGCGCGGAGAATAAGCACCTATTGGTATCAATGCCGCATCCAGGGGGCCTCTGAACAAAGCAATATCAGCAAGTCCTGCTGTATAGCCCGTATCACCGCTAAACCATATCCTTAAGTGACTACTTTCTATGATCCACCCACACCACAAACTCCGGTTACGATCCCAGAATGAACGCATGCTCCAGTGCTGTGCCGGCACTGCAGTAAAAGTCATTCCTTGCAGGGTAATGCTCTGCCACCAGTCAAGCTCAGTCACATCGCGTATACCACGACGGGTAAACCACTGCTTTAAGCCCAATGGGACAAAGAACTGAGTGTTGGGGAAACGACGGACAATCTGTCGAATGGTGGAACGGTCCAGATGATCGTAATGATTATGCGAAATCAAAACTGCATCAAGTTGATGCAATTCATTGATATGAATTGGGGATGGTGTCTTACGCTCAGGGCCTGCAAACGATAAGGGAGAAGCTCGTTGGGACAAAACGGGATCGGTGAGTAAATACAGGCCATTGATACGCAACAATACCGTTGCATGCCCTAACCACCATAGCCGATCGTCTTCGCCCTGGAGTTCAGCCTTTTGCCACCAACGTTCAGTGAAAGCGGCATAACCATTACTCGGAGGATGGGGCAATCCCTGCGCTTTTCGCTCTTTTCGCCAACGTTCAACATCACCAGGTTTTCGTAAGCTTGATTCCAGATTACGAAAACCGTCGATTTGGTGATGAGATTTTAGGGGATCAAACCAAGGATTTTTCCACCGCATGGTCACTCCACAGCAACACAAACAGGTTTATCAGGATTAGCGCTCAGCGACCAGACGAATAAAATCGTCTTCCACTTCGTCATCTTCCTTTGCTACTTCTGGTTCTTCCTTAACTACTTCAGGCTCGTTCGCTTCACACAAACGTCGTAACAGAGCAGTCTGCCGCTTTTGCTGATCCAGCAACTCTTCAAGAAGCTCGATCTGTTCATTGGTGCGACTACTCGCACGGTTAACAAAGAACCACATTACGAGGCCGATAACCAGTACCACCAGGGAAACTGTCAGGGACACGATATTCAACGCGCCAACACTTAATTCGTTCATATTACCACCTCAGCAAAACGCGCTATTCTACACCTGCAGGGTCTTAAGGTAAGCACTATGTGGATAAAAACACACTACCAGGGAATAAATTTATTAATTGTACAAATGCCGCTGAAAAATTGTACATCCTGATCGCACATTACGTTGACCATTTGGGTCCATAGCAGCATGCAGACGAAAAAAACCGCAATCAGAATAAGCCATCTGTACTTTCTCACTACTCTCTCCACCTCTTTCCTATTTATTGTAAAGTCTGGCATAGACAGCCTAAACGACACATAACTCTCACGTATATTATTTAAGAATCATCACATTGCTACTACAGTGCAATCCGCTACGCTTAGAAGTCTAATTACTTAATAATAAGAGGCACCTATGCGTATTGTGATCCGCACTATTATTGTAATAGCGCTTTTGTGGATCGGTTTACTCCTCTCTGGATATGGAGTTTTGATTGGAAGTCATGAAAATGCTGCAGGTATGGGGCTTCAATGCAAATACCTAACTGCTCGAAATGTCACCACAGCACAATTTGTTCATACCAGTAGTGGAATTATCGGACTTAGCGATTGCCCAGTATTGCGTAAAAGTGATGAAGTTATCGATACGGGTAACTAGGAATATATAAAGAAAACGCCGCTAAATAGCGGCGTTTTCTATTTCATCAGAATGGATATTCGTGATAACCCATTTGTTCAGAAATAGTTCGCGCGGCGTCATGAAGCATCGCTACATATTCATGAAGCCTGTCTTCGGAAAAACGAAGTGTCGGGAATGAAATACTCAAACCAGCAATAACGACACCAAATCGGTCAAAAACAGGTACGCCGATGCAGCGTAAACCTTCTTCCTGTTCTTGGTTATCTTCACCGTAACCCTGCTCACGCACGGTATCCAGAACGTCCAACAATTCATCAGTGCTCATGATAGTGCGCTCAGTGCTGCGGTTATATTCCACATCAGCAAGGATTTCGCGCACTTCATTGCGATCGCGCCACGCCAGAAGCACTTTACCAATCGCGGTGCTGTACAATGGGTTACGACGACCAATGCGCGAGTACATGCGCAGGTTGTACATAGAGTCAATCTTATGGATATAGACAATACTGTCTTCATCCAACGCACCCAAGTGGATGGTTTCTTTTGTCAGACGCGATAGTTCTCGCATTTGAATGTCTGCGCTACGAATCAAATCAACGTTCTGCAATGCACGCGCACCCAGCTCAAACAGCTTTAGGGTAAGCGAGTATTTTTCAGATTCGCCTTCCTGAGCAACATAACCCAGGGATTTCATAGTCTGCAAAAAGCGATAGACGGTGCTTTTTGACATCATTACGCGTTGCGATAATTCAGTAATACCAATTTCGCGTTCTTCGCCAAGCGCCTGTAAAATGCCAAAAACTTTCAGGACAGAAGAGACAGAATCAGGTTGTTTATCCAGATCTGCGATAGCCATTAAATCACCTCGATCGCATTTGTTTTATAAAAATCAGAACTGGTTTTTAGTATAAGTTGACTACCATGTCATCGCAATGAATCTATTCTATTTCGTTACAAATCTGCGACATATCCCTTAAATTTAGTGCTATTATTATTGCTCTTCGAATAAATCACCCATGAAGTTAAATTTCCCTTATGGATAAAACCCTTGCTGATGGGCTGCCAATACCGCAGCGCTATGGTGCTATTTTGGCCATTGCGTTGGGTATCACAATGGCAGTTCTGGATGGCGTGATCGCAAACGTAGCACTTCCAACTATTGCCCGAGAACTAAATGCCAGTCCGGCAGAATCCATCTGGATAGTGAACAGCTATCAAATCGCGATCATTATTTCGTTATTGTCGATGTCTTTCTTGGGCGACATTTTTGGTTATCGCCGGGTATATCAGTGCGGGCTGATTCTATTCTGTATGACATCACTATTCTGTGCGCTGTCGAATTCATTGCCCATGTTAACGTTTGCTCGTGTGCTTCAGGGTTTTGGCGGTGCCGCATTAATGAGCGTCAATACTGCTCTTATCAGGCTTATCTATCCGCAAAAATATCTCGGCCGTGGAATGGGGATTAACTCATTTATTGTCGCCGTATCCTCAGCTGCTGGGCCAACTATAGCCGCCGCTATTCTTTCTGTCGCGTCGTGGAAATGGCTGTTTTTAATTAATGTGCCAATTGGTATTCTCGCGCTATTGCTAGCAATTCGTTTTCTGCCTCCCAATCAACAAAAATCGCAGGGCCAACGTTTCGATATCCCGAGCGCGATTATGAATGCCTTGACGTTTGGTCTGTTGATCTCGGCAATTAGTGGTTTTGCCCAGGGGCAGTCAGGATGGCTGATCATTTCCGAGCTCGTTGCATTAGCTGTGATTGGCTTCTTCTTTATTCGTCGCCAATTGAAACTCCCCTTCCCTCTGTTACCCGTGGATTTATTGCGTATTCCTGTTTTTTCATTATCTATGGGAACGTCCGTTTGTTCCTTCGCTGCTCAAATGCTAGCGATGGTTTCACTTCCCTTCTTCCTGCAATCAACATTAGGACGCAGCGAAGTAGAGACGGGTCTGCTTCTCACACCCTGGCCAATTGCAACAATGATAATGGCACCGGTTGCTGGTCATTTGATTGGGCGAGTACATGCAGGGCTGCTGGGTGGGCTCGGGCTTGTTGTTATGGCATTCGGTTTATTTGCTTTAGCATTGTTACCTCACAACCCTACCGATATCGATATCATCTGGCGCATGCTTTTGTGCGGCGCTGGTTTCGGTTTGTTCCAGTCACCTAATAACCACACCATCATTTCTTCAGCACCGCGTAACCGTAGCGGCGGTGCCAGTGGCATGTTAGGCACGGCTCGTTTATTAGGACAGAGTTGCGGAGCAGCCCTGGTGGCTTTGATGTTCAACCTTTTCGCAATTCACGGAACGCATGCCTCGCTTTTACTGGCAGGAAGTTTTGCGACCATCGCTGCCATTGTTAGCAGTTTACGCATGTCCCAACCTACGACTTCGCAGGCATAAAAAAAGCGTGCCAGCGATGGCACGCTTTTTTACCACGTTTGACGACTACTTCAGATATTCGCCGTTACGCAGCGCTTCAATACGCTTATCAAGCGGCGGGTGGGTCATGAACAATTCACTCATAGACTTCGCCTTACCATTGATACAAAACGCCATCATGCTGCTGGCTTCTTGCGGTTCATAGCTGGTTTTCAGGCGTTGCAATGCGGCAATCATTTTTTCACGACCGACCAGTTTTGCAGACCCGGCATCAGCATGGAATTCACGGTGACGTGAGAACCACATTGTGATGATGCTCGCCAGAATACCAAATACCAGTTCCAGCACAGTCGCAATGGCAAAATAGACAAACGGGTTGCCGTTATTGCTCTCACCTTCATCCCGATTACCCGACAAGAAGCCAGAAGCGACTTGCGCGATGATACGAGAAATAAAGATTACGAAGGTGTTCACCACGCCCTGAATCAGCGTCATGGTTACCATGTCACCATTCGCGATATGGCTGATTTCGTGTGCGATAACCGCTTCTGCTTCATCACGGCTCATGTTCTGCAACAGGCCTGTACTTACCGCAACCAGTGATGCATTACGACGTGCGCCGGTCGCGAACGCGTTGATGTCTGGTGCATGGTAAACAGCTACCTGCGGCATGGCGATACCCGCCTGCTGTGACTGCAGGCGAACCGTTTCCATCAACCAGCGCTCAGTTTCGTTACGCGGTTGCTCAATCACTTCTCCGCCCACTGAACGAAGCGCCATCCATTTGGACATCAGCAATGAGATGATTGAACCGCCAAAGCCAAACAACACCGCCATGATCATCAGACCCTGTACGCTGCTCGACTGGATCCCCGTCAGGCTTAGCACTAGCCCGAAAACGACCATGACTGCAAGGTTGGTCAACAGGAAAAGCCCGATACGCATCATAATTTTCTTTTTACCTCGGTTAAAAATACGCATTCTGCGTTACCCCACATCGTAGGGGCAAGCTTGCTATTTTCAAGCATTCATCGTTGCCAAGTAGTTAATAATACATAACTTTACATTTAAGAAGAGGTAGATTTACGCGGCTTGATAGAGGTAAAAAAAACGGGCACAAAATTTTGTGCCCGTTGGAGGAGTTACTTAGCAGGAGCGGGTTGCTCAGCTGGTTTATCTTGCTGCATTTTTGCAAAATCCAGCGCGATATGGACCGTTTCATCGAGATAAGGATCAGGTTCCTGATAATCCTTCGGCAGGTCGTCGAGTTTCTTCAACGGTGCTTTTCCTTCTCGTTTATAGCGGTCATTAATCCGCTCCAGACGCGTAGCATCATCTTCCTGATTCTCTTTCTCGCGCTGAGCAAGATTCAGGGAAACAATATTACGTTTATCTTTCAGGGCATTGAAGCGAGCAATATCCTTCATGATGTACTGGAACTCAGGGTCGGCTGCTATTCTATCCTGGTGCAGTTTAAGCAATTGCGGCTCGAACTGAGTAAGATCGCCTGACTTAACGTAAGTAGCGGCGTTAATGCTATCCCAAGGGAGCGCATTATCTTCAAACTTCTCGCCAGTCTCAGTCTCTTCAGTACCGGTAGGCATCATGATGTCTGGCGTTACACCTTTACGCTGAGTACTTCCGCCATTAATACGGTAGAACTTCTGGATGGTGTATTGCACAGAACCAAGCGCAGGCCATTCCGGACGCAGCATCTGATCATAGATACGATTCAAAGAACGGTACTGTTGAACAGTGCCTTTACCGAAGGTAGGCTCACCCACAATCAGCGCACGACCATAGTCCTGCATTGCTGCTGCAAAGATTTCAGAAGCCGAAGCGCTGAAACGGTCAACCATCACCACCAGCGGACCTTTGTAGTAGACAACGCCGTCAGTATCGCTATCTTCACGCACTTTACCGTTGTTATCACGAACCTGAACAACTGGGCCACTTGGGATAAACAGGCCAGAAAGTGAGACAGCCTCGGTCAATGCACCGCCACCGTTAGAGCGTAAATCGATGATCACGCCCTTCACGTTCTGTTTTTCCATCTTCTGAAGCTGGACTTTGACATCATCTGTCAGACCAACGTAGAAGCCTGGGATATCCAGCACACCCACTTTGTCTTTACCGACCGTTTTAATCGTCAATTTGACGGCGCGATCTTCAAGACGAATGCGTTCACGGGTTAACGTAACCACACGTGTTTTAGTACCCTTACCTGCCGGTAAGATTTCCAGGCGAACCTTGCTACCTTTTGGTCCTTTGATCAGCGCAACGACATCGTCAAGACGCCAGCCAATCACATCAACCATAGGTTTCCCTGTCTGGCCGACACCAACAATACGGTCACCAACGGTAATCGTTTTGCTTTTCGCGGCAGGACCACCCGCTACCATCGAGTTAATAACCGTGTAGTCATCGTCCATTTGCAGCACAGCACCAATACCTTCCAGAGATAAACTCATTTCGGTATTGAATTGTTCTGTGTTGCGTGGCGATAAGTAGTTGGTATGCGGGTCGATTTCGTGGGCGAAGGCGGTCATCGCAAGCGAGAAAACATCTTCGCTATTGGATTGAGCCAGACGGCGAATGGCGAACTGATAACGCTTGGTCAGCGTTTCACGAATTTCCTGATCGGTTTTACCAGTCAGCTTCAGGCTCAGTTCGTCAAATTTAACTTTGCTATCCCACAGGGAATTTAACTCTGTAACGTTTGCAGGCCACGGCGATTTGCTGCGGTCAACGTTAAAGGTATCGTTACCCGTGAAATTCATTGGTTTTTCCAGCACCTTCAACGCGTATTGATAACGTTCAAAACGACGTTGTTGGGCCAGATTGTAGAGATCGTAAAATACGTCCAGTTTACCGGTGCGCAATTCATCGCCAATCTGTTTTTTCCGCGACACAAACTGCTCAACGTCACTGGCTAGCAGTACGTTGTGGCTATAGTCGAGGAGGTTTAAATAGCGATCGAAAATTTTTGCGGAAAAATTTTCATCCAGATCAAACTGACGATAATGCGAGCGAGTGAAGCGTGAAGTTACACGCTCACTCACCGTTGCATGCTGCGTCTCTTCCTTTAACTGCGGGATTTGAGAAGCTTGCGTGATATTTTCGACGGCCAGTGCGCTACCTGCAAGAAACAACAGACTAGCGACAGCCGTACGCTTAAAGAATTTGTTCATGCCCGGGTCTGGCCTCCGTTTCAGAACTGCAAGTGTTCTGCGCGTACGATCATTGCCATACCAGAAGTCAGCTGTACACGGACGCCATCTTTGGTAATTTCCAGTACTGTGGCATCCATCGCGTTATTACCCGCTTTGACTTTGATTGCCTGACCCACCTGCAAAGCAGAAATGTCTGTAACCGGAGTGCGTTTTTCTTCACGCGGAGCTTGCGGCGCCGGTTTTTCTACACGAGGTTTACGTTCTGTAGCTTCTGGACGACGCGGAGCAGGACGAGGCTTGCGTTCGCGACGAGGTTTATCGGTAACGGTTTCGCCGTTAGCAATAGCCGCTTCACGTTTTTTCGCTTGCTGCTCTGCACGCTGTGCCTGAACACGAGCTTTTGCTTCTTCAAGCTGCTTGCGAGCATGCTCTACGTGCTGCTCATCGAGTTCACCACAAGGGTTACCGTCGAGATCAACACGGATTGCGCCGACTTTGATACCGTACAGGTAACGCCAGCTTGAAGTGTAAAGACGTAACGCGGAACGAAGTTGAGTTTTACTAAGACTCATCTCCCCTTCAACGCGCGCGACCAAATCCTGGAAGATACCAATCTTCAGGGGGCGGGCTTCACCTTCAGCGCTAAAGCACTGTGGGAAACGCTCTGCCAAAAAGGCGATGACTTCTTTGCTACTATTCAACTTAGGTTGATTTTCCATGAAATTTCCTGATTACAACGGAGTTGCCAACAATCCGCAGGCATGAACAGGCGACATTATAATGACGCTATCAGCAAATGCCACGTTATCCGTTGTTTATCATGCTAACGAGTGAAGAATTTTTTAAAATCCGTGTCGGCAAGCGTCAGCGAAAGCTGCGTCACCAGTTGAGATAAGCCGTGTTGGTCTTCAGGTGTGAAGCGCCCAAACTCCGTGCTATCAATGTCCAGAACACCTATTAGCTCG
>Ga0105251_10001809_pt1 | contig 17722 bp, 17 predicted proteins | sample KBSS64metaG_FD_80424 | JGI IMG/M metagenome (GOLD analysis project Ga0105251, IMG submission 80424) | Switchgrass rhizosphere microbial communities from Kellogg Biological Station, Michigan, USA - KBS S6-4 metaG | ecosystem: Host-associated > Plants > Roots > Rhizosphere > Soil | place...
GCTAGAGCGATTTCCAAGCGATCGGCATCGATCGCTGGTTAAGAAATCGCGGCAAACAAAAGGCTTATAGCGTCGATCTAATCTAATCAGATCGACGCTCTAGCGATCTCATCTTGTCAGGAAGCCGTCCAACCCGACGGGCTTGACGGGCCGAAAAACTCGATCGAAATTCATGCCGCAGTGTCGATGAGAAGTAGTTCCCCGTTCAAAACCAGCGTCCGGACAGCAGTCAGCTTCTGGCCAACACAAGGTCCCACCTCGCAAAGCCCGTCCTCAATGCGGAACAGCGCCCCATGCGCGGCGCAGACGATCCTGGTCCCAGAACCGTCGAGATACTCATTCCTCTTCCACGCCATTTTCGCCCCGTCGATATGGGGACAAGAATTACGATAGCCGTAAATTTCCTGCCCGCGGCGGACAACGAACATGGTATCGTGGCCGACATTCGTCGGATCGAACCCACGGGAGCGTCCATCGGCAATGTCCGCGAGGGGGCATAGCGTCACAGGTGATTTGCCCATCTCGTCCGCCGCTTGCATGTCGGCCATACGGATCGCCTAGGGAGCGGCCGGCGGACCGCCCGGATACCATTTCTCGGTACTGCGGAAGAGGAACAGCTGCGAGGTTTCCGCATTGCCATCGAGGACGCGCGGCTGCCAGTCGTCGTCGTGCTTGTCCATGTCCGCATCATATTCGATGTGAGCCGACAGCGGAGAATTGAAGTACCAGAACCAGTTTGAGCCGAACTGGTGCCGACCCGGCCCCCAATGGGATTCCCAGCCTTTATTGACCATACGGGTGCCCGCAAGCATCATTTCAGTCGGGCCTTGCATATGAAACGCCACATGCTCGAGGCCTTGCATATGCGGCGGCGTATCAATGAAAAACAGGCAGTGATGATCGTCGTTCGCCTGTGGCCTGAGGAACGGGCCCGCATTGTTGAAGCGGTCGGTTACCACAAATTTGAGCCGGTCGACGTAGAAGCGTTCCATCTTCGCCATGTCGGGCGTGAAATAAACGACATGAGACAGCGTGCGAGGCCTAGGGTCGGCCGTATAGTCTACACCGATCTCATTGGGCCGGCGACCTGCGGCGGCGCCAGGGCTGTTCACGCGCTCCGGCACAAGATCGATCGGACGCCGTGTCGTCACGCGGAACACGAGCTCGAAGCCGACATCGTCGACAGTTGCGATGCTACCATCCGCGTTCCGGGTGACCTGACGGTCTTTCGATAACTCGCCCGCGATCGCGTCGACCGTCGCCTGGTCCTCGCACCCCCAGACGGTCTGGCGGAGCTTGGTCGCGGTCGGGAGCGGCGCGGGAAGAGCCGCGTCGTCCTGGTGCCGGATGGTGAGCGCCGTTCCGTCGAGCGCCTCGAAGCGGTGGCCAGCGCCGTCGAGCGCGATCTCCGTCAGCCCGTAGTCGCGGAGAAAGGCGCGGCACGCATCGACATTGTCGACGCCAAAAACGAGATCTTCAGGTCCAATGATCCTCATAGCTTGTCTGCCTCATTTGAAACGTAATCAACCAACGCGATCCTTGATATCGCGCTTATCGGGTTTCCCGCCCGTCGATCGGCGTCGGATTCAGGAAGAGCCAAGGCTACCACCTGAGCATATAATCGCCGGGCCATCACTACCGTCCCCACATGCGGCGTATGGAGGCATGGTCCCGGTCGATCAGCAGGTGCTTGAGCACGCCTGCCAGATGGCCTCCGATCAGCACGAACAAGGTAATCTTGAACACGAGCTTATGCAGGATGACACCAGCGGCGAGAAGCGGACGCTGCGTCGGCGGAATCGCCGGATCGAAAGGAACAAGCTGCGGCAGTGTGAACAGACCGAAGATGTCGACCGACTTCCCTGCCGCCTGCGAAAGCAAGATCCCGCTGAGCGGCATGGCGAACAGCATGAAGTAGAGAAAGCGGTGCACGAGCCAGGCGAGCCGCCGTTCCCATGTTTGTAGTCGTGGCGATGCCAGCGGTGCAGGCGAATGGAGGAACCACGTCAGGCGGAAGATCGTGAGGATCAGGATGATGAATCCCAGCGACTTATGGATCAATATCAGATCATCGTGGGTAGCCGATCCTCTCTGATAATATCCTAAGGTCAACCCTAGCCCGACCGTCACGAATATCAGCGCCGCGATCATCCAATGGAGCGTCTGAGAAACGCGGCCGTAGCGCTGGGCTTCATTACGCCAGTCTCGGGAAGGAATCAGGTTAGTTTCCATCGGAAATCGTCGTCCCCCCATCAGCGATCAGGTTATGACCGGTCACAAAGCCGCTGGCGTCGCTCGCGAGATAGAGGATGGAGCCAGCGATTTCTTCCGGTTCGCCTGGCCGACGAAGCGGCGTCAAGCTCATCCGCCGGGCGAGATATTCGGGATTATCGAGGATCGGCTTCGCGAACGGCGTGCGGACGACGCCAGGCGATATCGTGTTGACGCGGATCCCTTGCGGCCCCCATTCAACCGCAAGCGTGCGGCCGAGTTGGGCGAGCGCGGCCTTCGACACCCCGTAGAGCCCGATCGCCTTGTTGCCTCTCACCCCTGCGATGCTCGCGACCAGCACGATATTGCCATGTCCCCGCTTCGCCATCGCTGGCGCAAGCACTGAGGTCAGCGTCATGGCCGCGCGAAGGTTAACGTTGAAAAGACGGTCGATCGCCTCGTCGCTTGCCTCTCCGATCGGGCCGACATGGCCTTCCATTCCTGCGTTTGATACGAGAATGTCGACCTGACCGGCCAAGCGCGTGGCAGACGCGGCGAGATCTCGCGCGCCGTCCGTGCTCGAAAGATCGGCAACGAGCGTGTGGACGACGTGCCCATCTGACCGCAAGGCGTCCCCGAGAGCGTTCAGGCTGGGTTGATCGTCGCTGGTCAGGATGATCTCGGCACCGGCCTGCGCGAAGAGCTTCGCCGTCGCCGTACCGATCCCGCCCGTGGCGCCGGTGATCAGCGCCGTGCGGCCCGCCAAGCTGAATGGTCCGGCCGTCATGCAGGTGATCCGATCGTGATGGCGAGGTCCGGCAAGCCCGCGACCCGACCGACGATTTTGTCGCGGTTGACCACGGGGCCGACACCTGCGGGGGTTCCGGTGAAGATCAGGTCGCCGGGAGCCAGTTCGTACTGGGCAGATAGCTGCGAGACTATCTCCGCGCAGTTCCATATCAGTTGCGACAGGTCGCCCGTCTGTTTGCGGACGCCGTTCACGTCGAGCGTGATTTCGCCGGACATCGGTAGCTCCCCCTGCAGCGGAACGATGCTGCCCATCGGAGCGGAATGGTCGAAGGACTTACCGATCTCCCACGGGCGCCCAGTGTTGCGGGCAACGATTTGAACGTCTCTTCGCGTCAGGTCGATGCCGACTGCGAGTCCGAACACATGCGATCCAGCACGGTCGGGGGAGATGTCACGGCCACCTGAACCGATGGCTAGAACGAGCTCAATCTCATATTGAAAGTCCCCGGTGATCGGGGGATACGGAACGGTCGCGCCATTCTGGACGATCGCGTCGGTCGGTTTCTGGAAAAAGAACGGCGGGTCCCGCTCGTCACCGCCCATTTCGCGAATGTGATCGAGATAGTTGCGGCCGACGCAGTAGATGCGGCGCACTGGAAAGCGCGTTTCAGTTCCGACGATCGGGACCGAGGCTCTCGGCGCGGGTTCGAAGACATACTCAGCCATTGCCGCGCAATTCCCTGTAAAAGTCGAGCTTCTCCTGCGCGACCTGGTCGGAGTAGGTGAAAAAGACGCTTTCAGTCTGGGCCCTGATCACTAAGGAGAACCAGCTCGGGACGACGAAGATGTCCTTGGGCTTGTACGAAATCTCCAGGTCGCCGATCTGCGCCGTTCCCGACCCCTCGACGACAGAGAAGACCGTTCCGGCGGTCGTGCGGAACGGCTCGGTGGCGAACCCTGCGGGAAGCAGCCGCATCGCGGTCGAGATCGTTGGCATCGCCGATCCGCCGGAGAGGGGATTGACGTAGTTGAGTTTGTGTCCGTGACACGTGTCCGGCTCGCGGAACTTGGCGAGACGAAACAGAGCATCCCGGGTGCGCGCATATGGGTAGTTGAAGATCGGTGTCGTTTGCGACCGATGCTCAAAACCGTCCGGCAGCATGTTCATGCCGACCTCCGCCATCGTGGCGCCTTCCGGCCGCAAGGCGGGATGCATCTTGCCGGGATAATTGCTGCGAAAGCTCGCGCTGAACAGATTGACCATGTGCATGTCCAATCCGTCGATCCATACCATCAGGCGGTCGGATTCGTTGCCATGATCGTGCCACGTCATGCTCGGCGTGATGACGAAGTCACCTTCCTCCATGATCGTCTTTTCGCCCGCGATCGCCGAATAGGCGCCTCCGCCCTCGACGATGAACCGCAACGCCGATGCGACATGCTTGTGCGCCGGTGCGATCTCGCCCGGGCGGATAATCTGGAGACCGCAGAAGAGACTGGGAGTGATCTTCGACTGGCCCTGCATGCCCGGGTTTTCGAGCACCATCACGCGGCGCTCGGCCTCCTCTGTGCCGATGAGGTCGCAGGCCTCGACGAGATAGGGCCGGATCGCCTCATATGCGAAATGCGCGGGCACCGCAGGGGATTTTGGCACTTCCGTCACCAGGCCGTGAAGGACGCGCCACAGGGGAGCTAGGTTCTGCGATCTCGCACGATCGTAGAACCCCATCCGTCCCTCTTCCGCGGCGAGGTCGACCGTTTCCACTATTCCGTCGTCACTCATCTCTCACTCTCTCTCGCTCAGAACTTGAAGGCCACGCGTCCGCCATAAGTGCGCGGCGGCGCGTAGATCGCGGTGACCTGACGCCCCACCGAGCCGGCGTACTGAACGTAGCTGGGCACGTTCCTGTCGGTGATGTTGCGGATGAAAGCGCTCACGGTCCATCGGTCGGCATCGTCGCCGAAGCTCACGCTCGCGTCGAACGTGATGTTGTTGCCGGTGTTCTGCTGCGGCAGGTAATCGAACCCGACGACCGCGTTGGAACGGTATCGTGCGGCGCCACTGAAAACGAGTTTGTAATGGTCGAGCGGGACAGTCTGCTCGATGCCCGCATTGATCGACCACCGCGGTGAATTGAAGCCCGGCTTACCGGAGCAATCTACAACGTACGTCAGTGCCGTGCCGGACACGCCGTTTGAGACTGCACACCCAGTCACCGGCGGAAGTGAGGAGGTGCTCCGCGGCAATATGTAGGCGAAGCGGTTCACCTTCGAGTGGAGATATTGCACTGTGCCGGTAAACAGCGTTGTCTCTGTGACCTTCAGCTGTGCGTCGAGATCGATGCCCTTGATCGACGTCGCACCGATATTCTCTGTGAAGAAGTTCTGGTTGCCGACACCATCAATGCCGAAGTGCGAAATCTGCTGGTTACGGTACTTCCAGTAGAATGCTTCAAGATTGATCTGCAGACGATTGTCGAAGAACCTGTTCTTCGACCCGATGGTGTAGGCATCGACGAACTCGGGCTCGAACCGTTCGCGACCGATCGCTGTCGAGAACCCGCCTGACCTGTAGCCCGTTTCGTAGCTCGCGTAGAGCAGCGAGCGCGGACCGGCGTCAAACTCGGCTGCGAGGCGGTAGGTAAAGCGGCCTGCGCCGAAAGCCTGATCGATCGCCGTGGGGGAGAAGACAAGCAGGTTCCCGGACGTGCCGAACGGGACCGGGACGCCCGGAATGGTTGGGCCGTTAGGTACATCGGAAAGCCGACGCACGAACGGGATAGTCGGGCCGCCGATACATCCGGTCGGCCGGCTGCACACGTTCACCAGCGCCTGTACTGCCGCGACAAACTGCTTGTCGTCGTGAGTGTACCGCCCTCCCCCAACGAGCCTGAAGCGGCTACCGAGATTGGCGACGATCCGCCCGAACACCGCCTTCGACTGCGTCTTCGACGTGAAGTTCTGGAAAGATGTCAGCTGATACTGGTGCAGCGCATATTCGGCTTGGGCCGTTTCGTTGAAATAATAGGCACCTATCAGCCAGTCGAAGATGCCAACCCGCCTGCCGTCAAAGCGCGCCTCCACGCTGTACTGCTCGTCCGTTTCATCCTGGAGGCCGCCTCGAAACGACGGGCCCGGGTAAAGGGTATCGAGAGTCGAACGGCGGAATGACGGGACGACCGTCAGCGTGCCGAGATCAGTTCGCAGGTTCATCTCGGCCAAAAGGCCCCAGTAGTAATTGTTCAGATGCGGCGCCATCATCGGCGCGGGATTGTTGGCAGCACCCGGGATCACGACGGTGCTGAAATAGGCGGCGGCAGGTCCATCCCGAAAACCGCCACGCGGATCGAGACCGGTAGGCACATAGGTGTAGTTCGCGGGCGACGTGGCCGTCGCGGCGGTGCCAACCGACGGGGCCTCACGACCGAGGTAACTTCCGCTCGGGCCGTTCCCGCTCTGATGGGAGAAATCAGCGGCCAACCGGAGCGAGAACTGATCGTTGGGCTTCAGGAGCAGCTGGGCGCGAACCGCCTGGCCGACATCGTCGAGCGTGCCGTCCTTGTTGTACCCGTCGCGATCGACCACCTTTCCCGAAATACGCAGCGCCGCCAGCGACCCGAGCGGAAGGTTTATCGCGGCCTCGGCTTCCTTTGCGTCATAGTTCCCATAGCCCGCCGCGGCCGACACCGAAGTCTCGCCGATCTGCGGTCGGGTGGGGATGACGTTGATCGCGCCTCCCGTCGCGTTGCGCCCATAGAGCGTACCCTGCGGGCCTTTAAGGACTTCGACCCGTTCCAGATCGTAGAAAACCGTCGTGGTGCTGCTGGGCCGCCCGATGTAAACGCCGTCGAGGTTGAACGCGACTGCCGGATCGCTGTAGCCGTTGGCAGTGAAGTTGCCAACACCGCGGACGAAGAAGGCGCTGTTGGCGCCGCCGCCCTGTTGAACCGTGAGAGCCGGCACTGCGGCATTGAGGGTCGTGGGCGAGACGACACCCGCAGCGCTGAGGTCGGCAGCCGTCACAACGTCGACCGCGATAGCGGCGCGCTGGAGGTTTTCCGACTTGCGCTGGGCGGTCACGACGATGTCGGCCAGACCCGCGTCGCTACTCAGCTGATCCTGCGCATTGTTGGCGACGCCCGGCGTAGCAGCCACCGGTTCTGCCTCCTGGGCCTGAGCGGATGCGCCGTGGATCAAGGCCACCATCGCCGAACAGGTCACCATCAGCATCGAACTACGCATTTCCCAACTCTCCCAAAAAACGGCCGCTCTCACAGCTCTTGCATGCGCTTGCAATAAGCAACGTTGCATGCGCTGTCAATACTATTGCGGTCTGTCGCTGTGGGAGATCTTTCTGCGGAAGAATCCAGTGCGCGGCTGTGGTCGCTTACAGTACGCTCTGCGGCACTCTGGCGCTGGAGCGTATCACCAGGCCACCCGTGACGATCGTGCGTCGCGGTTGAGAACCGTTCCTGACGGCCTGGATCGTCGCAACGGTCTCGTCGACCAACTGCTTTGTGGATAGCCCGTAGGTCGTCAGTGAATAGCTCGGCCACCCGGCTAGCGCGATATCGTCGAAGCCGACGATCGACACGTCACGGCCGACCGACAGCCCGAATTCGGTGCGCGAGACGTCGATCGCGGCAATCGCGGTCAGGTCGTTGGCACAGAAGATAGCGTCGGGGCGCTCCTTTCGCAGCAGTAGCCGGCGGGTGGCCGCAGCAGCGCCCTGATAGGTGAACTCACCCTGCTCAACGACAGGCGGGGCAAGGCCGTTCTCCAACAGATAAGCCGAGAAGGCTGCCTCGCGCTCCTGACTTGCGAGAGACGCCTCGATCCCTGAAATATAGGCGAATCGCTCGTGCTGCCCGGCGGCCGGAAAGGCCGCTACAGATCGACCACCCCCCTCGTTATCGCCGCTTATACTAGAGGCATCTCCATCCTCGGGGGCTTGGCGATTGAACAGCACGACTGGCACGCGCGCACGCGCGCATTGCTCCGCGAGCCGGGGGGAGACGGCGGTCGCCAGCATGAGAAGGGCATCGAGTCGATATTGCAGAACCTCACGACCCGGGAAGTTGGTGACCGACGTGTCGTCGGTCGGAAACAGCAGCACCCGCAGGCCCACCTCGGCGAGTCGCGAAACGAGAAGGTCGAGCGCGGCGCTCAAGAAGGGATTGGCCAGGTTTCCCACACCGACACCGACGATGCTTGAGCGGCCGCGCATAAGCGACCTCGCGATCATGTCCGGCGAGTATCCCAGTTTTTCCGCAGCGGCCATGATCCGCTTGCGAGTCTCGGGCGCAACGCTGGCGCCCGGCGTGAATGCCCGCGACACCGCCGACTGCGAGACATTGGCTAGCTGCGCGACGTCACCGGCGGTCGCGATCGAGGGCAGATCATCATCATTTCGTCGGGTCATCAACAAACTATGAAGATGGCATGCACACGTTGCAACAATTAGTGTTGCATACGCTTGCAAATGGCGCCTGGTTCCGTTATTGCGTCGATCGTAGCAAGCAATTTGGCGAGGGGATGGATGGTGAGGTCAACGACCTGCGCAATCGTGAAAGTGATCGGGAGGACTCATCATGTTTGAGCCCTTCGGCAACAACTACGTCTGGAACCTGGGCGTGAATCTCGCGCTCATCGGAGGCGGTAATCACGGCGAGGTGGATGCGGCATGCCGACCCATCCGAGAGGCCGCCTTGCAAGGGGCGGACGCCGGAAGCGCGCAGTTCTTCGATAGCTGGCTGCGCGTCGCCGACCAAATCGTCGCCAACGCGGCAGAAGACGAGAAGGCGGGCCGCCGCTGGTCGGCAGCTCAGAAGCTTTTCCGTGCGAGCGGCTATTATCTCAGCGCTGAACGACTGCAGTCGCGCGACTACGCCCCGCGCTGGGAAGCGTACCGAGCCGGACTGTCTGCGTTTCGGCGTTTCATCGAACTTGACGGCGCGCAGGTCGAGTTCGTCGACATCCCCTACGAGGGTCAGCACTTCCCGGCCTTGTTCGTAAAAGCTCCTGAGACGGCTGACGGACCTGCTCCGTGCGTCGTCAGCTGCAACGGCCTGGACAGCATGAAGGAGCAGATCTTCGGCAACGGCTTTGCTCAGGCCCTTGCGCGGCGTGGCGTCTCGACTCTGCTCGTTGATCAGCCTGGAACGGGCGAAGCACTCCGACTGAGGGGGCTGCACGGAACACACCAATCCGAACGATGGGCGACGCCTGCCTTCGACTACCTTCTTACCAGGAAGGACGTCGATCCTGATCGCATCGGCATGTTCGGGCTTTCGCTCGGGGGATATTATGCGCCGCGCGCCGCCGCGTTCGAACCGCGCTTCGCGCTATGCGCGGTGCAGGGGGCGAATCACGACTGGGGCGAGATGCAGAAGCGTCGTCGGCAACGAGAGGGTGAGAATCCCGTGCCCCACTATTGGGATCACGTCATGTGGGTGTTCGGCTTCGACGATCTCGATGCATTCATGGAATGGGCGCCGTCTATGTGCCTGGACGGGGTGGTGGAGAAAATCCGCGCGCCATTTCTGGTCACACACGGTTCTGGCGACCGCCAAATTCCGGTCGAGTACGCGCACCGGTCGTACGAGCAGGCGACGAATAGTGCGCAGCGCGACCTGCGCATCTTTTCGCCCGACGACTTCGAAGTCGAACATTGCGGCGCGGACAATGGCACAGTGGGCCGCGACTTCATCGCCGATTGGATCGCTGAACGCTTCGGCAGTCGTATTGCTTGATCAAAATGCCGTGAGGTTGAGATATGTCAGAATTTGAGCATCGCCCGTTCCGTCGCGTCGTGACGACGCACAACGATGAGGGCAAGTCCGTCGTCCAGAGCATCGATACGCTAACGCCGACGATGATCGACAGCGGGGACGCCGCCTTCCAGCTCGTCTGGACGACCGACAAGGTGCCCGCGGACTTGAACGGTGGCGGGGACGGCCCGTCGGCGGCCGCCGGAAAGACGCTGAAAGGCGGCTCGGTTATCCGTATCGTGGATATGGTCCCGGGTCGCCCCTCGCCCATGCATCGCAGTTTCTCGATCGACTATGGCGTGGTGATCAGCGGGCAACTCGAATTGACGCTCGATGGAGGCGAGACCGTGCTGCTCGAGGCAGGCGATATAGTGGTCCAGCGGAGCACGAACCATCTCTGGCGCAACCCGTCCGACACACAGATGTGCCGGATTGCCTTCATCCTGATTGAGTCACTCCCCGTGGTCGTGAACGGTCGCGTGATGGAGGAGGTTCACCCGTGAATGCCCGGCGCCACGTCGTCGTCACGGGGGCTGCGGGGTTTGTCGGCCGCAGGCTGCTGTCCGCAATTCTCGAAGATCCGGCTTTTGCGGACACGACAATCACCGCCAACGATCTGGCGTTGGTCGACACCGATCCCCGTATACGGAAAGTGCCCGGAGATTTCCGCGACCCTGCCGTGCGGGCGCAGATGATCGACGGAAAGGTCGATGTGCTGTTTCACGTTGCCGGCGTGCTGGGCGGGGCGGCGGAAGCCGATCCCGCGCTCGCCCGCGCGGTCAACGTTGACGCGACCCTCGCGCTTCTCGAAGATATTAAGGATCCCAGCGATCCGCCGCGGCTGGTCTTCGCAAGCTCGATCGCGGTGTTCGGTACGCCGTTTCCGCCCACGATCGACGATGACACGCGGTTGAACCCATCGATGATTTACGGCGCACAGAAGGCGATGATCGAGATCGCAGTGGAGCAGGCCAGCGCACGCGGGTGGGTGGACGGCGTGGCGGTGCGTCTCCCCGGCATCGTCGTGAAGCCCGCCGCCGACCGGAATATGAAATCGGCCTTCTTGAACCGCATTTTCGAAGTCTTCCCGGAAGGGACGGACCTCACGGTTCCGGTCTCCGCCGACGGTACGACGTGGCTGCTGTCGGTGCCCGCGTGCATCGACGCCCTTCTCCACGCCGCCAGCATTGACCCGGCCAGGCTCGGCGCTCGTCGCGCGTTCACGTTGCCGGCACAGAATGTCCGGTTCTCCGATCTGATCGTAGCCTTGCGGGCGCGGTTTCCGACGAGCGGGACAACGATTACATTCGATCCCGAACCCGCGCTCGAAGCGCAGTTCGGGCGACAGCCCCCACTCAGCACCGCGATCGCGGACGCGTTGGGGTTCGTTCACGACGGCGACGTGGCGACCCTTGTCGCGCGCGCCCTGTAAAGAAAAACGGGAGAGGACAGGATGAAATTCGCCACGTTACCCGACGGATCACGCGACGGCCGGCTTAACATCGTCTCGAAGGATCTGACAAAGGCCGTGCCCGCCGACGATATCGCGGCGACGCTCCAGGATGCACTGGAGCGGTGGACCGTGGTCGAGGGTCGGCTGCGCGAACGCGCCGATGCACTGGCCGACGGCTCGGCCGCGGGAGTTTTCGATTTCAACCCGGCCGATGTCTTGGCCCCGCTTCCGCGCGCATGGCAGTGGCTGGACGGATCGGTCTACGAAACGCATGGCGACCTCCTGCAGAAAGGCATGGGGCTGCCGCCCAATCCGAAACGGCTGCTGATGTATCAGGGCATCTCGGACACGATCTTGTCCGCCACTGCCGACGCAGCGTTTCCGAGCGAAGCGGACGGTATCGACTTCGAAGGCGAATATGGCGTGATCGTCGACACGGTCCCAATGGGAACGCCGGCCGAATTGGCCGCTGATCACATCCGCCTGGTGGTGCAGATCAACGACTGGTCGCTCCGCGTCATCGGCAAGATGGAAATGCAGACGGGATTCGGCTGGATCCAGGCGAAGCCGCCGATTGCAATCGCGCCCGTCGCCGTCACGCTGGACGAGCTCGGCGATGCGTGGCGCGACAATCGCGTCGACCTGCCGCTGCGCGTGGAGTGGAACGGCCAGCGTTTCGGATGCGCCGAGGGCTATCCGATGTCGTATGACTTTGCACAGCTGATCGCCCACGCCGCACGCACACGCACTTTGTGCGCTGGCACCGTGATCGGATCGGGCACGGTGTCGAACGAGAATTACGATGAGGTGGGTTCCTCTTGCATCTCGGAACGGCGAGCCATCGAGTCTATACAGAGCGGCAAGCCGACGACCGAATTCATGCGGTTCGGCGACCGCGTCCGTATGGAAGTGCTGGATCGCTCGGGCGGCTCGGTGTTCGGCGCGATCGAGCAGCAGGTGGTGCAATCATGAGCAGACCAGTCCGCCGCGCCCTGATCGTTGGAGGAGGCATCGGTGGCATGGCGGCCACAATCGCCTTTCGCCGGTCAGGCATTGAGGTCGATCTCATCGATCTCGATCCCGATTGGCGCGTCTACGGCGCGGGAATAACGATCACCGGACCGACGCTTCGGGCCTTTCAGCGACTTGGCATTCTCGAAGCGGTCGGCGAGGTCGGCAGCTTCTCGGACCACGTCAAGTTTTTCGACGCGGCGGGGAATTACCTGAGTTCCCTCGACGTTCCGCCGCTTGAGGACGGAATACCGGGAACCGGCGGAATCCTCAGGCCGAAACTCCACAAGATCATGTCGGACCGCACGCGCGCGAGCGGTGCCGACATCCGGCTTGGCCTGACCGTGGCCGACCTCGCGCAGGATGACGACGGCGTGGACGTGGTGTTCACCGACGGCTCGGCCGGCCGATACGATCTCGTCGTCGCTGCCGACGGATCGCACTCACAGATGCGCGAGCGCCTGTTCCCGGCTGCCCCGAAGCTTGCCTTCACGGGTCAGGGCTGCTGGAGGATGTTGGCGAAGCGGCCTGAAGGGGTAACCTCGGCGGAGATTTATTTCGGTCCAGACAGCCTCAAGGTGGGGTTCAATCCCTGCTCCGCTGACAGCATGTATCTCTTCGCAACCGTCGCCATGCCAGGGAACCCGCACGTTCCAGACAGTCAGCTCATGGACGGCATGCGAGCAATCCTCGCGCCTTTCGGCGGTCGCGTGGCGGAGATCCGCGATCAACTCGGCGAGCATTCCTCCATCAACTACCGCCCGCTGTTCGCGATGTTGGTTGCACCCCCGTGGAACATCGGACGCGTCGGCATGCTCGGCGATGCGGTGCATGCGACCACCCCACACCTCGCATCCGGAGCCGGCATATCAATCGAGGACGGACTGGTTCTGGCCGAGGAGATGGTCGGGGCCGCAACCATCGAGGCCGGGTGGCAGGCGTTCACACGGAGACGCTGGCCGCGCGCACGCTTGGTCGTGGAAAACAGCGTGGAGATCGGGCGGCTCGAACAGGAAGGCGGCAATGATGCCGCGATCCGCGACCTGATGGCGAGCAGCACGCGCGCGCTCGCGGAGGCGATATGACTGTCCAACGATCGGCCGGGCTGCCGCAAGGGATGACGTTGGTCGTGCAGTCGGCGCTGCCCGCGATGGGCGCCGTGCTCCTCGTACCCGTGCTACCGTTGATCTTCACCGAATTCCGCTCGATGCCGGGGGCCGATTATTGGATCCCGGCCTTGGTCACGGTGCCCGCGCTGTGTATCGCCCTTTTGTCGTCCCCCGCAGGTTGGATCGCCGACTATTACGGCCGACGGATACCGTTGCTGATCGCCCTGATGTTCTACGGACTGACCGGTCTCGCGCCGCTTTTCCTGGAAAGCTTCACGGCGATCTTCGCATCGCGCGTGATCCTCGGTGTTTGTGAGGCCATGATCATCACGGTCAGCGCCACTCTGGTCGGGGATTATTGGGAAGGGCCGCGTAGGGCCAAATGGCTCGCGGCGATCAGCACCATGGCATCCGCATCGGCGGTCGCGCTGTTCGGGATCTCCGGCGCGCTGGGATCGGCGTTTGGATGGCGCGGTTCCTTCGCGCTATACGGTGTCGCGTTGCTGTTCGTGCCCGCGCTCCTGCTTTGGATATGGGAGCCGGCCCGGTCTGCCCAGCGCCCGGCTGCTGCTGTAAAGTTGGATGCGGCGACGCGAACGCACATGATCCGCACCGGCCTCGGCGCCCTGCTCGGCGGCGTCCTCTTCTACACGCTCGTCCTTCAACAGGGGCTGGGACTCGCCGCCGTCGGGACGACGGACCCGGGGCGCATCGGACTTCTCACCGCTTGCGCGAGTGCAGCCAACGTCATCGGCACGCTTGTATTCCGAAGCGTCACCACCATCCGGCCGACCCGGCTCTTGACGGTCGAATTTTTGATCATTGGGCTAGCCATGCTGACGATCAGCCGCGTCACCAGCGACGTGCAGTTCGCTGCCGCAGCGTTCATGGGTCTGCTCGGCTGCGGCATGCTGATGCCGACGCTGCTCAACTGGACGATGATGAGCCTTCCCTTCGAGGTTCGCGCCCGCGGCACCGGCGTTTTCCAGTCCATGTTCATGCTCGGTCAGTTCGTCAGCAGCTTCGTGATGATCGGCGTGACCCACGCGGTCACCGGCAGTGTTCTGGCCAGCTTCGGCATTATCGGCGTGATCGCCGTTGCCGCTGCCGCCGGTGCGTTCGTCGCCGATGGTCGGATCAGAAACATAACCAGGGCAACCATGTAAGGAATTCTCGATGCGAGTTGCGTTGATCGGGGCGTCGGGCCGGGCCGGGTCCGAAATCCTCAAGGAATTGATTAGCCGAGGTCACGAAGTGACCGCAATCGCGCGAAACGATCGTGCGATCGCGGATCATCCGTTCGTGACGAAGGTCTCAGCAGATGTCACCGACCTCAACGAGATCGATCGGGCGCTTCGCGGCCACGACACCGTGATTAGTTCGGCGCGCTTTTCGGCCATATCGCCCGGTGACCTCCTCTGGGCATTGAAGCGCAGCGGGGTCGAACGGCTGCTGATCGTGGGCGGCGCGGGAAGCCTCAACGCGGCACCGGGTGTCCGCCTCCTCGAGACGCCGGGGTTCCCCGACGCGTACAAGCCCGAGGCTCTCGCCGGAGCGGCCTATCTCGACGCTCTTCGGGCGGAAAAGGAAATCAACTGGACGATGCTAAGCCCTTCCGCCAGCTTCTTTTCGGGTCGTAAGACAGGAACCTTCCGCATCGACGAGGACGACCTTCTTACAGCAGCAGACGGGAAGAGCAGCATCTCATTCGCTGATTTCGCGACTGCACTAGTGGATGAGCTCGAAACGCCACGCTATCCGCGCGCCCGGTTCACGGTGGGATACTAAAGCATATAACCGTGGTTCGCAGCCGATCATCTTTCGGAGTTCGGACGGTACACTGACCGTGGCAAGTGAATCTTCGCGAAATATTTACACGGCGAAAATTGACTGAATCAGCAAACACTAGACATGACGGCTCCTATAATCGTGTCGCGGCCTTTGCGCGGGACTTGCGCGATGATTATCGCCGCCAGCAGCAGATGAGCGGACGCGGGACATTCGTGCCGCTGTCCTTCGCACCGGGAGAGGCGTTCCAGTTCGACTGGAGCGAAGACTGGGCGATCATCGGCGGCGTGCGCACCAAATTGCAGGTCGCCCACTTCAAGCTCAGCCACAGCCGGGCCTTCCTCGTGCGCGCCTATCTGCTGCAAACCCACGAGATGCTGTTCGATGCCCATAACCATGCGTTCCGCGTGCTGGGCGGCGTGCCGCGCCGCGAGTTGTGCCGAATGTTCTGACGACGGACAACTTATGGTTCCTAACCAGCCGCGACAGCAGTGCGCGCTCTGCAGGCGCTCCCTTCCTGATCTTTTAGCAGAAGCTCGCTAAGTCATCGTTCGCTTGGCGGTTCGAACAAAATCGATATATGCCGAGCTGATAACGACGGACTTGATAACCGGGAAATTGATTTGAAGAATCGTGGTACACGGATCGGCCTCTGTCTTGCTATGGGGGCGATGTGCCTGGCTGCACACCCGGCGGTCAAGGCGCAGGATCGCCTTCGCACTTATGTGAACCCCATCGACCTGCCCTATCGTTTTCAGGCGCCCTCCATGCCGTTCAAGACGCCGCGGGTGCCCTTTCGCGAGGCGGCTGACCCTACGGTCGTGTTCTTCAAGGGCGAATACTGGCTCTTCGCTTCGCACTCGCTCGGCTATTGGCACTCCAAGACGCTCGATAACTGGCAGTTCGTCAAGGCGAGCGGTTATGCGGTTGAAAAGTTCGCCCCGACCGCGGTCGCGATGGACGGCAAGCTCTATCTGGCAGTAAGCGAGGGCGTTCGACAGATCTGGGTTTCCGACGATCCCGGCTCGGGCAAATGGACCGTCGCTGCGAACATTCCGGCAGGTTACCAGGACCCTTGCCTGTTCCTCGATACCGATGGCCGCCTCTATATGTATGACGGGCTCGCGCCGTCCGGGCCGCTGCATGTCGCCGAACTCGACCGGAAAACGCTCCTCCCCCTGCGCAAGGCGGATATTCCGCAATCGCGGGACAAGGAGCATCGCGGTTGGGAGGTGCCCGGAGACAGCAACGAGCGGGTCAAATATCTGTCCTTTGTGGAAGGGGCATGGATGACCAAGCACGCCAACCGCTATTACCTCGAATATTCGGCGCCGGGAACCGAGTTCAAGACCTATGCGAATGGCCTTCTGACAGCCGACAACCCCATGGGACCGTTCACCTACCAGTCCTATAGCCCTTTCGCCTTCAAGCCGACCGGGTTCATCGCCGGCGCCGGTCATGGCAGCACGTTTCAGGGGCCGCGCGGCGACTGGTGGCATGTCGGCACGATGACGATCTCTGTCCGTCATAATTTCGAACGGCGCCTCGGCCTGTTTCCCACGCGTTTCACGGCGTCAGGCGAACTCGTCACCGACACCTATCTGGGTGACTATCCGCATTATTACGGCGGGTCGCGCGGGCTGACCGGATGGATGCTGCTGTCGCGCGGAAAGGCGGCGACGGCGTCTTCCTTCGTCGACGGTTTCGCGCCGGATCGCGCCGCCGACGAGGACGTCCGGACGTGGTGGTCGGCGAAGACGGGCGATTCAGGCGAATGGTTCCAGCTTGACCTGGGGGGGCGCAAGACGATCCAGGCGTTGCAGGTCAACCTCGCCGACCAGGATGCCGTCACCGTCGGCGAGAGCGACGGCGGTTTCCGATACGAGATCGAGGCGTCCACGAACGGACGGGCCTGGCGCGCGATCGTGCCGGCCGCCGCGACGGGGCGGGACGCGCCGCACGCCTATCATGTGCTGGCACGGCCTGCGCAGGCCCGCTTCGTGCGCATCCGTAACCTCCACAGCCCGAACGGCGCAAAGTTTTCGCTGTATGACCTGCGGGTTTTCGGGTCCGCACCGATCCCGCTGCCGTCCGTCGTAGCCGGTGGGTCGGCACAACGCGATCCCACAGATCCCCGACACGCCCGGCTGGAATGGAAGGCTGTGAAGGGCGCCGATTTCTACATTGTCCGGCTCGGCACGCGCGCCGACCTCATGACCCAGAACTATCAGGTGTACGACAAGACGGCGCTCGACGTTCGAAGTCTGGACGCCGGCGTGCCTTACGTCTTCACCGTCGATGCGGTGAACGAACGCGGGATTGCGAAGGGCAGGTTCGTCGCGGAGATACGCTGAAAAGGCTTTGTTCATCGCGCAGCGAATGCAGCTAGCCTTTGCCGTACAGACGAAGGGCGTAATTCGCCCTTCGTCAAACTTTCGTCGATGAGGGCACCCCGGTCATCGCGTCCTGGCGGCGTTGCGCAATCGCCATTGCATGATCGAATCCTCTATACTTATACTTGGCCGGCCTTAACCGAACGCTATCGTATCATTACACAAGGAGATGCGATCATCCGATCTGACGCGCGTATTTGCGCAAAAGATAAGATGGCGTGCAACTCCATGCATGAC
>Ga0105251_10001816_pt1 | contig 17651 bp, 14 predicted proteins | sample KBSS64metaG_FD_80424 | JGI IMG/M metagenome (GOLD analysis project Ga0105251, IMG submission 80424) | Switchgrass rhizosphere microbial communities from Kellogg Biological Station, Michigan, USA - KBS S6-4 metaG | ecosystem: Host-associated > Plants > Roots > Rhizosphere > Soil | place...
CGGTCACTATTCTTTCTCGTTGCCTGCAATTCCACCTGAAAGCGCTGGATGTCGAACAAATCCGCCATCAACTGGAATACATTCTTGGCGAAGAAAAAATCCCCAGCGAAACCCGTGCTCTGCAACTGTTGGCTCGCGCCGCAGATGGCAGCCTGCGTGATGCGTTAAGCCTTACTGACCAGGCAATCGCCAGCGGTGACGGCCAGGTTACAACCGCCGCTGTCAGCACGATGCTGGGTACGCTCGATGACGACCAGGCTCTTTCGCTAGTAGAGGCGATGGTGCAGGCGGATGGTGAGCGAGTGATGAACTTGCTTAATGAAGCCGCCGGGCGTGGTGTTGAGTGGGAAGCTTTGCTGGTGGAAATGCTGAGTTTGCTGCACCGTGTAGCAATGGTTCAGCTTTCGCCTGCTGCCTTGGGCAGTGACATGGCTGCGATTGAACAGCGTATGCGTGAGTTGGCGCGCGTCGTGCCGCCTGCGGAAGTCCAACTTTATTACCAAACCTTGCTGATTGGCCGCAAAGAACTGTCCTGGGCGCCAGATCGACGTATGGGTATTGAAATGACTCTGTTGCGCGCGCTGGCATTCCACCCGCGCAAGCCGCTACCAGAGCCAGAACAACCGCGTCAGGCACCGAGTATTCCGGTGGTGAACCCTATTCCGGTGCGCCAACAAATGGCACCCGCGCCACGGACAAATGAGACTGCGCTGCCAGACACCACCAGTCAGGTGTTGCAAGCGCGAACACAGCTCATGCGCCAGCAGGGAGCGAACAAAGCAAAAAAGAGTGAGCCGGCAGCGCCAAATCTAGCGCGGCCGGCAAAGAACAGTACCGCTCTGGAACGTTTAGCCTCGGTGAGCGAGCGTATCCAGTCCCGGCCCGCAGCGCAGACAGAAGAAAAGCCTGAACCCAAGCCCGAGGCTTATCGCTGGAAGTCGCAAATTGTTTCTGATGTCGTCGAAGAACCGGTTGCGACACCAAAAGCATTAAAACGCGCGATGGAGCATGAGAAAACGCCTGAGCTTGCGCAAAAACTGGCTCTGGAGGCCATTGAGCGCGATAGCTGGTCGGCTGAAATCAGCCAACTGGTGCTGCCGAAATTAGTGCAGCAGCTTGCATTAAATGCCTGGAAAGAGCAGGACGGCAACCGAGTGTGTTTGCACTTGCGTCCGGCACTACGGCATTTGAATTCACCATCGGCGCAGAAAACGCTGGCGGACGCATTGAGTACTTTTAGTGGTGAAACTGTTGAGCTGACTATTATTGAAGATGATAATCTTGCGCAACGTACCCCGCTTGAATGGCGCCAGGCTATCTATGAAGAGAAGCTGGCACAAGCGCGGGAAGCAATGAAAACTGACAACAACATTCAGACGCTGCGTCGTTTCTTTGATGCGGAACTGGATGACGACAGTATTCGACCTATTTGATAAACCGGCCACGCCGGTTTGTTGTAAACCCTGATAGCCGTTAATCGTCATGTACGGTTAGTCGGCCCGAGCAAAAGAGAGAAGACTATGTTTGGAAAAGGCGGTCTGGGCAACATCATGAAGCAAGCCCAGCAGATGCAGGAAAAAATGGCCCAGGTTCAGGAAGAAATCGCCCAAATGGAAGTCACTGGCGAATCTGGCGCGGGTCTGGTCAAAGTGACCATCAACGGTGCTCACAACTGCCGTCGCGTGGAAATCGATCCAAGCCTGATGGAAGACGACAAAGAGATGGTTGAAGATCTGGTTGCTGCGGCTTTCAACGATGCGGCACGTCGTATCGGCGAAGCGCAGAAAGAGAAAATGGCGGGTGTTTCCAGCGGGATGCAGTTGCCGCCAGGCTTCAAAATGCCATTCTAATTTTCCCGTCATACTTCGTGTTGCAGGGGTGTTGGCTGCGTTATTCGGCTCATCCGTGAGCCTCACCCCTTCGGGGCCGCAGCAAGCAGCGTTCAAATCTGCTCCCGGCAGATTTGTCACAAACCCCAGTCACTTACTCGAGTAAGCTCCTGGGGATTTGCTCCCTTGCCGCCTACCTGCAACGCGAATTATTTTGGAAAATCAATTTTCCAGGTTTACTCCTCTTCAAATTCCGCATAACTCTCCACCAGAAAATCAATCAATGCCCTGACCGCCGGTAACTGGCCGCGCCGTGAAGGAAACACCAAATGAATAACCTCACGTCTTGCTCGCCACTCGGGTAACAAACGCACCAGGCTTCCGTCTGCCAGTTGCTTGTTGACCATCAATATCGGCAACTGAACCAATCCCACACCAGCCAAAGCAGCCGCACGTAGCGCATCCATATCGGTGGTCACAAAACGTGGCTTGTGGTGCAGCGTTACTTCCTGATTATCCGGGCCGAACAGGCACCAGCGGTAAATCTGCTGCGGTTTTGACAACGCAAGGCTTGGCCAATGCTGAAGATCTGCCGGTGATGCAGGCGTTGTAAAGCGCTCAACCAGTTCGGGGCTGGCAACCAGGCACATGCCGCGATCCGCCAGTTTACGCATCACCAGATCACTATCGTCCAGCGGCAATGGGCGTACCCGCACCGCTAAGTCGACATTTTCATTTAGCACATCAACCTGGCGATTTGTCTCTTCAAGCTGGACGGTGACTTGCGGATAAAACGCCATAAACTTCGCCAGCATCTCCCCGATATGCACATGCAGCAGGGCAATCGGGCAGCTCAGGCGAATCAGCCCGCGAGGTTCTGCGCGTAACGAGTTAATCGCTTCCTGAGCGGCTTCGGCTTCAATAATCATCGCCTTGCAGTGGCGATAAAAAATCTGCCCGGCCTCGGTTACCGTGAAACTGCGTGTTGAGCGCTGAATCAGGCGTGTCTCAAGACTTTCTTCCAGTAGTGCAATTCGGCGACTCAAGCGTGATTTCGGAATACCGATAACGCGGCTTGCTGGAGAAAACCCTCCGTTATCCACCACTTGCACGAAATACCACAGATCGTTGAGGTCTTGCATTTCCATTGTCCTGTTTATGGAACACTGAGTTCATTTTCAGAGTCTACCGGGGAGTTCGTCTTATGAGTAAGCTTTATCTCAACAGAAATCGACACTCAATGGAGATAACGATGAAATCAATTCTTGGCGTTTATTCAGCACCGGCTTCCCACTGGGTGGGTGATGGCTTCCCGGTTCGCTCACTGTTTTCTTACTCAAAATTTGAAAAACAGCTCAGCCCGTTCCTGCTGCTCGATTACGCAGGCCCAGCGGAATTTAAGCCGAGCAACAAAGGGCAGCGCGGCGTTGATGTACACCCGCACCGCGGTTTTGAAACCGTCACCATCGTCTACAAAGGCGAAGTGGCTCACCGCGACTCCACCGGCAGCGGCGGGGTGATTGGCCCGGGTGACGTGCAGTGGATGACCGCGGGTAGTGGAATTTTGCATGAAGAGTTCCACTCACCGGCTTTCAGCGAGAAGGGCGGTACGCTTGAAATGGTTCAGCTGTGGGTCAACTTGCCAGCCAAAGACAAGTCGACACCACCGAACTACCAGTCTATTACCGACTCCGATATTCCGGTCGTGACACTGCCGGACAACGCAGGACAGGTGCGAGTTATCGCAGGTGAAATGGATGGCGCAAAAGGCCCGGCACACACGTTTTCTCCACTGCGTGTGCTGGATATGCGGCTCAATGCGCACAGTTCTACTCAACTGACGCTGCCAGATGGCTGGAACACGGCGCTGGTGGTTCTCAAAGGCACAGTACAGGTCAATGGGCAGGAAGTAGTTCGCGAAGCGCAACTGGTGGTGCTGGATGCTAAAGGTGAAACAGTGACGCTTGAAGCCAATAACGACGCCGTCGTTCTGGTATTGAGCGGTGAGCCAATCAATGAGCCAGTGGTCGGTTACGGACCGTTTGTGATGAACACCCGTGAGGAAATCAAAGAGGCCATTGACGATTTTAATCAGGGCAAATTTGGTCAGAAAGTTTAACTAGCGTAAACGGCTATCGTCCCGGTAGCCGTAACTTTCAGTAGTTTATTTATTAATTAAAGAGGATATGAACATGGCACCTGCAAACTTTAACGGACAAATTCCAATGATTGACCCGAGCGATGCGGTAATGCTGCTAATCGACCATCAAAGCGGTTTGTTCCAGCTCGTGCACGATATGCCAATGCCAACTTTACGCACTCACGCCACCGTGCTTGCTAAAGTCGCAACGCTTGCCAATATTCCGGTGATCACCACCGCTTCTGTGCCACAAGGCCCGAACGGCCCGCTGATCCCAGAAATCCACCAGTACGCACCGCATGCGCAGTATGTGCCGCGTAAAGGTGAAATCAACGCCTGGGACAACCCGGATTTCGTCGCTGCGGTAAAAGCTACCGGGCGCAAAACACTGATTATTGCCGGTACTGTAACCAGCGTGTGCATGGCTTTCCCGGCAATCAGTGCCGCGGCCGAAGGTTTTAAAGTTTTTGCAGTGATTGACGCCTCCGGCACCTATTCCAAAATGGCCCAGGAAGTGACTTTGGCGCGTGTAGTGCAGGCGGGTGTTGTACCAATGGACACCGCAGCCGTGGTAGCCGAAGTCCAGCACACCTGGAACCGTGACGATGCTATGGAGTGGGCAAACCTGTGGGGCGGCGTGTTTATTGAGTACGGCTTGCTGATGGAAAGCTACCAAAAAGCGCAAGACGTAGTGACCAATCAGGAGCAACTCGACTCCCAACGCGCTTAAAAGTTTTCCCCTTGCGCAGCACCTCGCACAAGGGGATTATTTTCTATGTCCTTCAGCGGGGCTAATGTTAGGCTATGGTCCACTCTTTTTTCAGAAGTCTGAGCGATGCAAACCAGTCCTTTACTTACCGCCCTTATGGAATCCTTGCGCTGCCTGCCAGGCGTTGGCCCAAAGTCTGCCCAACGTATGGCGTTCGCGCTCCTGCAACGCGACCGCAGCGGTGGGATGCGTCTTGCTCAAGCGTTAACCCGCGCGATGTCTGAAATCGGCCACTGTGCTGATTGCCGTACTTTCACAGAACAGGAAGTGTGTGCAATCTGCGCCAATCCGCGTCGTCAGGAAAATGGCCAGATTTGTGTGGTGGAAACGCCTGCGGATATTCACGCTATTGAAGCGACCGGCCAGTTTTCCGGGCGTTATTTTGTACTGATGGGGCATTTGTCTCCAATCGACGGCATCGGCCCACAAGATATTGGCCTCGACAGACTCGAACAGCGTCTTGAGCGCGAGACCATCAAAGAACTTATTCTTGCAACCAACCCAACCGTAGAAGGCGAAGCCACAGCTAACTATATCGCTGAGCTGTGCGGGCAATATGGCGTGGACGCCAGCCGTATCGCGCATGGTGTGCCGGTTGGCGGCGAGCTGGAAATGGTCGATGGCACGACGTTGTCCCACTCTTTAGCAGGGCGTCACAAGATTAATTTCTAATTTTACCCGTCATACTTGAAGCTGCATCGGCGTTGGCTTCACTCACAAACCCCAGTCACTTACTTGAGTAAGCTCCTGGGGATTTGCTCCCTTGCCGCCTTGATGCAACTCCAATTATTTAGGGTAAAGAATGGAAGAATCTCTTTTCCCGCTTGAAAACCTCACTTTCTATCCTCATATCACCTTCAGCGTTTTCATCACCCCTGTATTTTGATTTTGTTGAGGTATCAATGACCATGAAAGGACAAGAGACACGTGGCTTCCAGTCTGAAGTGAAACAACTTCTGCACCTGATGATCCACTCCCTCTACTCAAATAAAGAAATTTTCCTGCGTGAGCTGATCTCCAACGCCTCTGATGCGGCAGACAAATTGCGCTTCCGCGCATTGTCTCAGGCAGACCTGTACGAAGGTGATGGTGAGCTGCGCGTGCGTGTCTCTTTTGATAAAGAAAAACGCACTTTGACCATTGCCGACAACGGCATCGGTATGACTCGCGACGAAGCGATTGATCACCTCGGTACGATTGCAAAATCTGGCACCAAAGCGTTCCTCGAATCCATGGGTTCTGACCAGGCGAAAGACAGCCAGCTTATCGGCCAGTTTGGTGTGGGCTTCTACTCTGCGTTTATCGTGGCAGATAAAGTGACTGTGCGTACGCGTGCAGCAGGTGTGCCTGCAGATCAAGCTGTGTTCTGGGAATCAGAAGGTGCTGGCGAATATACCGTTGCGGATATCACTAAAGCCGATCGCGGTACTGAAATTACCCTGCACCTGCGTGAAGGTGAAGATGAGTTCTTAGATGATTGGCGCGTGCGTTCGACCATCAGCAAATACTCTGACCACATCGCGCTGCCGGTTGAGATTGAAACTCGCGAAGAGAAAGATGGCGAAACCATTCTCGGCTGGGAAAAAATCAACAAAGCCCAGGCGCTGTGGACTCGTAGCAAGTCTGAAATTAAAGACGAAGAGTACAACGAGTTCTACAAACATGTGGCTCATGACTTCACCGACCCGCTGACTTATAGCCATAACCGCGTGGAAGGGAAGCAAGAGTACACCAGCCTGCTGTACATCCCGTCCCAGGCTCCGTGGGATATGTGGAACCGTGACCATAAACACGGCCTGAAGCTGTACGTGCAGCGCGTGTTCATCATGGACGACGCTGAGCAGTTCATGCCGAACTACCTGCGTTTTGTGCGTGGTCTGATAGATTCCAACGATCTGCCACTGAACGTGTCGCGTGAAATTCTCCAAGATAGCCGTGTGACGCAGAACCTGCGTAGTGCGCTGACCAAACGCGTATTGCAGATGCTGGAAAAACTGGCGAAAGACGACAGCGAAAAATACCAGACCTTCTGGAAAAACTTCGGTCTGGTGCTGAAAGAAGGCCCTGCTGAAGACAACGCAAACCAGGAAGCTATCGCTAAACTGCTGCGCTTTGCGACCACGCATACTGATTCCGCTGCACAGACTGTGTCGCTGGAAGAGTACGTATCGCGCATGAAAGAAGGGCAGGAGAAGATTTACTACATCACCGCCGACAGCTATGCAGCCGCGAAGAGCAGCCCGCATCTGGAATTGCTGCGTAAGAAAGGCATCGAAGTGTTGCTTCTTTCTGACCGCATCGACGAATGGATGATGAGCTATCTGACCGAATTCGACGGCAAAATGTTCCAGTCAGTCAGCAAAACTGACGAGTCACTGGAAAAAATGGCCGATGAAGAGACTCCGGAAGCAAAAGAAGCTGAAAAAGCACTTGAGCCGTTTGTTGACCGTGTGAAAACCCTGCTGGGTGAGCGTGTGAAAGAAGTGCGTCTGACGCACCGTCTGACCGACACTCCGGCTATCGTGACCACCGACAGCAACGACATGAGCACGCAAATGGCAAAACTGTTTGCCGCTGCGGGCCAGGAAGTGCCGGAAGTGAAGTACATCTTCGAGCTGAACCCGGATCATGGCCTCGTGAAACGTGTTGCGGATACTCAGGATGAAGTACAGTTCGCTGAGTGGGTTGAGCTTCTGCTCGACCAGGCACTGTTAGCTGAGCGCGGTACGCTGGAAGATCCAAACCAGTTTATCCGTCGTATGAACCAGTTGCTGGTTTCTTAATGACAGGGGCGGGTAGCGATTACGTTTACCCGCCATCCTCCATCAAGAAAAGACAAAAACCTGCCAAAACGGCAGGTTTTTTTTCAGCTAAACACCGCTAACAGCGCTCGCAAGCCCCGCTATTCTTGAGGTGAATACGCCTTTAATGGTAAGGTCATCGCCTCTGCTTTAAATAATCAAAAATCCAAACGAATGGGGAATTACGCAATGCGTATTATTCTGCTTGGCGCTCCGGGCGCAGGTAAAGGAACTCAGGCTCAGTTCATCATGGAGAAATATGGCATTCCGCAAATTTCCACCGGTGACATGCTGCGTGCTGCAGTGAAATCTGGCTCAGAGCTGGGCAAACAAGCAAAAGACATCATGGATGCCGGTAAACTGGTTACAGATGAACTGGTTATCGCTCTGGTTAAAGAACGTATTACCCAGGAAGATTGCCGTAACGGTTTCCTGCTTGATGGTTTCCCACGCACTATTCCACAAGCTGATGCAATGAAAGAAGCGGGCATCAATGTGGACGTGGTTCTGGAATTCGCTGTGCCGGACGAGCTGATTGTTGAGCGTATCGTTGGCCGTCGCGTACACGCACCATCTGGCCGCGTTTACCACGTCACCTTCAATCCACCAAAAGTGGAAGGCAAAGACGATGCGACTGGCGAAGAGCTGACCACCCGTAAAGACGATCAGGAAGATACCGTGCGTAAGCGCCTGGTGGAATATCATCAGATGACTGCTCCGCTGATCTCTTACTACAGCAAAGAAGCAGAAGCCGGTAACACCAAATACGTGAAAATCGACGGTACCCGTAAAGTGACCGAAGTTAGCGCTGAGCTGGCTAAAATCCTCGGCTAATCATACCCGTCATCTTTCAAGTTGCAGATAACACACCTGCACCTCGAAATCTTTTGGGTAGATAAAAATACCAGGACCTGTTCCTGGTATTTTTTTGCCCAAATTTTGCCCTTTCGCTGTAATCGGTTCTCCTGAGGCGCTTTTACGTTACAATTATCAGCAATCTGTTGATAAGGAGTGGAAATGAATCAGGAAAAAGTGGGTATCTTACTGGCAAACCTTGGCACGCCTGACGCTCCCACTCCGGCTGCGGTAAAACGATATTTACGCCAGTTTTTGAGCGACAAACGCGTGGTTGATACACCGCGCGTGATTTGGTGGCCGCTACTGCGTGGCGTGATTCTGCCTCTGCGTTCTGCTCGTGTCGCCAAACTCTATCAGTCGGTATGGATGGACGAAGGTTCTCCGTTGCTGGTCTATAGCCGCCGTCAACAGGCCGCACTTGCGGCTCAGTTACCTGGTACTCCGGTTGTACTCGGGATGAGTTATGGTTCGCCCTCGCTGAAAAGCGCGGTAGAAGAGCTGATGTCGCATCATGTAGATCATATTGTGGTGCTGCCGCTCTATCCGCAATTTTCTTGTTCGACGGTTGCGGCCGTCTGGGATGAACTGGGGCGTATTTTTGCTAACTATCGCTCATTGCCATCAATCTCACTGATTCGCGATTATGCTGAAGACACTTCATATATCAACGCGCTGGTGGCTTCGGTAAAACACTCTTTTGCCCAGCACGGCGAGCCGGATGTGTTATTGCTCTCATACCATGGCATTCCGCAGCGTTATGCCAACGAAGGCGATGATTACCCGCAACGCTGCCGCGACACTACGCGCGAGCTGCTTTCAGCGCTTGAGCTGCCACCAGAAAAAGTGATGATGACTTACCAGTCGCGTTTTGGGCGCGAGCCGTGGCTGATGCCTTACACCGATGAAACACTGAAAATGTTGGCTGAGAAAGGGGTGAAGCACATTCAGGTGATGTGCCCAGGTTTTTCTGCCGATTGCCTCGAAACCCTTGAGGAAATGGCGGTACAAAACCGTGAAGTCTTCATCGAGGCTGGCGGCACAAAATATGAATATATCCCTGCGCTTAATGACGACCCGGCTCACATCGCCATGATGATGAATCTGGTGCAGAAATATCGCTAATCTCACTACTGGCCGTTAATGTGCTACCATTTCCGGCCTGATTAGCAAACTCGAACAACATCATGAAATTTCCCGGCAAACGAAAATCCAAACACTACTTCCCTGTAAACGCGCGCGATCCGTTACTGCAACAGGTTCAGCCTGAAAACGAAACAGGCACTTCCTGGATAGTCGGGATAGACCAGACGCTGGTGGATATCGAAGCCAAAGTCGATGATGCGTTTGTTCATCGTTACGGTTTGAGTTTCGGGCACTCTCTGGTGATTGAGGATGATGTTGCAGAAGCGCTGTATCAGGAACTGGTGCAAAAAGATCTGATTACTCACCAGTTTGCCGGTGGCACCATCGGCAACACCATGCACAACTATTCGGTATTAGCCGATGACCGCTCTGTTTTGCTGGGCGTGATGTGCAGCCACATCGAAATTGGTAGCTATGCCTACCGCTATCTGTGCAACACCTCCAGCCGTACTGACCTCAATTACCTGCAAGGCGTTAACGGGCCGATTGGCCGCTGCTTTACGCTGATTGGCGAGCAGGGCGAGCGTACTTTTGCGATAAGCCCTGGCCACATGAACCAGTTGCGTGCTGAAAATATCCCGGAAGAGGTAATTGCGGGTGCCTCGGCGCTGGTTCTGACGTCGTATCTGGTGCGCTGCAAAGACGGCGAACCGATGCCAGAAGCGACCATGCAGGCCATCGCGTATGCGAAAAAATACAACGTTCCTGTGGTGCTGACGCTGGGCACCAAATATGTCATCGCAGAAAACCCGGAGTGGTGGCAGGCGTTCCTGAAAGAACATGTCTCGATTCTTGCAATGAACGAAGAAGAAGGGCTGGCGCTGACCGGTGAAAACGATCCGCTGCTGGCGGCTGATAAGGCGTTGGATTGGGTCGATTTAGTGTTGTGTACCGCAGGGCCTGTTGGCCTGTACATGGCGGGCTTTACAGAAGAGTCTTCAAAACGCACGACACAACATCCGTTATTGCCGGGTGCGATTGCTGAATTTAACCAGTATGAGTTTAGCCGTGCAATGCGCCATAAAGACTGCCAGAACCCGATGCGTATTTTCTCGCATATCGCGCCATACATGGGCGGGCCTGAAAAAATCATGAACACCAATGGCGCGGGCGACGGTGCGTTAGCTGCACTTCTGCATGATATAACGGCGAATAATTATCACCGTTCTAACGTGCCAAACTCCAGCAAACACCAACATACCTGGCTGACCTATTCGTCTTTGGCACAAGTATGTAAGTATGCAAATCGCGTAAGTTACCAGGTGCTGAACCAGCACTCTCCGCGCCTGACGCGTGGCTTGCCAGAACGCGAAGATAGCCTTGAAGAGTCTTACTGGGCGCGCTAAAACTTTATGTGCAGTAATGCTTCAGAAGGCTGGTAAGCAAAACTTACCGGCCTTTTTTACACGCTAGTGCCGGTAAAACAGATTTTATACGCTAGTGCCGGTAAAACAGATTTTACACGCTAGTGCCGGTAAAATTGATTTTACACGCTAGTGCCGGTAAAATTGATTTTACACGCTGGTGCCGGTAAAAGGGGTAAGTCACATAATGAAAATTACTTCTCCAGAACAGTTAGCCATTTTCCTGAAGGACACTCGCAAACAGGAAAAGCAAACGCAGGAAATGTTGTCTGCGAAAGTAGGTTTAAGGCAGGATACGATCTCAAAATTCGAAAAAAATCCTGCTAAAACGCAAATCGAGACCCTGTTTAAAATTCTATCTTCCATGAATATGGAGCTTCATATTGAGCCGAAAACAACACAAGGTCGTGCTGAGACATGGAAAGAGGAGTGGTAGATGAAAAGTTTGTCGGTGTTTATGAATGGATACCTGGTTGGGAAGCTGAGGCAAGAGGATAACGGCGCTAATTTTTTTCAGTATGACGATAGCTGGCTAAAAACTAGCGGCGCCCGTCCAATATCACTTTCCATGCCGCTGCGGGCGACAGAATATCTGGGTGAAGTTGTTTTTAACTTTTTTGATAATTTGTTACCTGATAGCCGCGAAATCCGCGAGCGGATTGCGAGCCGCCATCAGGCGAATTCGATTCAACCATTTGATTTATTATATGAAATTGGCAGGGATTGCGTAGGTGCATTAATACTGCAACCACCAGAAGAGGCTATTCAGAATATAGAAAAAATAGATGGCGAGGTAATTGATGGAGAAGAACTCGACAGCATTCTGACTGGCTATTTGAGTCACTCCCGTTACCTTCAACAAGAAATGCGTGATTTTCGTATTTCAATTGCGGGGGCACAAGAGAAGACGGCGTTACTTCGCTATCAGGATTGCTGGCAATTACCTAAAGATATTACACCGACTACCCATATATTCAAATTGCCTGTTGGAGAAATCCAGGGGCATAGCTTTACATTGGATCTTCGTGATAGCGTCGAAAATGAATGGCTCAGTATGTTATTGGCGAGACTATACGGGTTGGAGGTCGCAGATTGTGACATCGTGGCAACCCAGCATACTAAGGCGTTAGTGGTAAAACGCTTTGATCGTCGTTTTGTTAGTCATAATAGCTGGATTGCCCGTTTGCCGCAGGAAGATATTTGCCAGGCGCTTGGCATCTCATCAACCAAAAAATATGAAAGTGACGGTGGCCCCGGGATTTCTGTGATCATGAGGTTTTTATTGGGCTCTGATCATGCTGAAAAAGATCGCGATAACTTTATGCGTAGCCATATTCTTTTCTGGTTATTAGCTGCGAGTGATGGCCATGCCAAAAACTATTCAGTCTCGATTATGCCGGGTGGAGGATACTGCCTCACGCCGCTATACGATATTATGTCCTGTTACCCACTTATTGGTGGGGATGGTCTTGCGAAGCAGGATATCAAAATGGCGATGGCATTGGCTTCAACAGGGAAAGGAAAAAAATATGAATGGAATATGATCTTTCCACGCCATTTCCTGGCAACGGCTAAAAAATGTGGTTTTAGTGAGTCCCGCATGGCGGAGTTGATTGAGGAGTTTTACCTAAAGACACCAGAAGTACTCAAGCAGGCAAGAGAATTGCTTCCTGCAACATTCCCTGAGCATATCAGTGATGCAATATTTAATGGTGTGGAAAACGCGGTCCGTCGCCTTGCTAAATTAAATTAGAGTGGGCTGGACCCACTCTAAAACATCATCAATGACTACTTACTGAACGGTTGAATGTTCCAGCATTCCCATCATGGTATTGGCTATCTCGCGCTCACCCATCACGACCCGATTGGCACCGCGTTCGGTGATGTAATCCACTTCATCGTCATAATGAGCACGGGCAATAATCTCGATATCCGGGCATTTCGCACGCGCTGCTGCAACAATCTCACCCGCCTCGTAACCATTAGGGATCGTCAGCAATAACCACCGTGCACAATCCAGGTGGGCGAGATTCATGATCTCCTCATTGGCTGCATTACCGAGTACTGCGCGAATCCCACGTTCACGTAGCTCATCGACCCTGCTACGAGATGTTTCAATCACCACCAGCGGAATGCCCTGAGCCAGCAATTTCTCACCCAGCAGGCTGCCTACGCGCCCAAAACCAACCAGCAACGCGTGATGGCAAATATCGACCGGAATTTGCTTCTCGTCTTCGATAGCTTCTTCCAGCGTCTGCTCTTCTAGCGTTTCGGTTTTTGCGAGATAACGCTCAAGTATCGCAAACAAAATCGGATTGAGCATAATCGACAGAATCGCCCCTGCCAGCACCAGATTTTGCCCGGTCTGCGGCAGCAGATTTAGCGCCATACCGAGACCTGCAAGGATAAAGGCGAACTCACCAATTTGTGCAAGGCTTGTGGCGATGGTTAATGCCGTGCGTTGCGAGTGACCAAACAGACGCACCAGGAAGAAGGCGGCTAGCGACTTACCAAAGACGATGATCGCAACCGTACCCAGTACCGCGAGCGGTTCCTGAATCAAAATTAATGGGTCGAACAGCATGCCGACGGAGACAAAGAACAGCACGGCAAATGCATCACGCAGGGGCAGCGTGTCGTGCGCGGCACGGTGGCTTAATTCAGATTCATTGAGCACCATCCCGGCGAAGAACGCACCCAGGGCGAAGGAAACATCAAACAGTTCGACCGCACCAAAAGCAATGCCCAGAGCCAGGGCGAGAACGGCTAGCGTGAAGAGTTCGCGTGAACCGGTTGCGGCACTTCGCGCCAGAATCCATGGCACCACGCGGCGGCCAACAATCAGCATAATGGCAATAAACGCCACCACTTTACCGATGGTCAAACCCAAATCCAGCGTCAGAGTCGCAAAGCCAAGATCGCCTTTTTCCAGCATATTGGCGACAGCCGGCAGCAGAACCAACGTTAACACCATCACCAGATCTTCAACAATCAGCCAGCCAATGGCGATTTGCCCGCGCTGGCTATCAATGAGTTGCCGTTCTTCAAGCGCGCGTAACAGCACCACGGTACTGGCAGTTGAAAGGCATAACCCAAATACGATGCCGGTCATCAGCGACCAGCCCATCAATGATGAAAGCGCCATTCCCAGTAGCGTCGCCACACCAATCTGGGCGATAGCTCCGGGGATGGCGATGGCCTTTACCGCCATCAAATCCTTCAACGAAAAGTGCAAACCCACGCCAAACATCAGCAAAATCACACCGAGCTCTGCCAGTTCAGGCGCGAGTTTAGTATCTGCAACAAAGCCTGGCGTAAAAGGGCCGGCAAGTACCCCTGCTAGTAAGTAGCCCACCAGGGGTGAGATGCGAAGTTTGTTGGCAACCATACCGAGCAAAAAGGCCAATACGAGGCCGCCGACAATGGTGGTGATAAGCGGGGTGGCGTGATGCATTCCGTCTCCTTTCGTAATAAATAAGATCCAATAACCTACATTTAGTTTATGACAATTTTTTAATCGATGTGTGTGTTAAATAGATCGTTTTTTAATAAAAGGCGTATTTAGACAAAAAATAGTGTCTGAAGGGGGTTTTATACACTTAGCTTAAGAAAGGTATGGGTAAATGTGGGTATTATAAAGGGTCAGAGGCAATCTCTGACCCTTTATAACTATGACTTATGGCGATTATCAGGTAGGAATATAGTCAATATGCCAAGAAGTGGCAGGAAAGCACATATTTTATAGACTAACTCGATACTTGTATGGTCGGCTACCAAGCCGAGTATTGCCGCACCCAGCCCACCCATTCCAAACGCAAAACCGAAAAACAGCCCGGAAACCATGCCGATACGCCCAGGCATCAGCTCTTGCGCGTAAACCAGAATCGCTGAAAATGCGGAGGCAAGGATAAAGCCGATAATCACGGTCAGAATCCCAGTCCAGTACAGCGAAACGTACGGCAGGAACAAGGTAAATGGCGCGACACCCAGGATTGAACCCCAGATAACGTATTTGCGACCAATCTTATCTCCCACTGGTCCACCAATTACTGTCCCGGCTGCTACTGCAAACAGGAAGGCAAATAGATGGAATTGGGCATTTTGCACCGATAAACCAAATTTGTGCATCAGGTAGAAGGTGTAATAGCTGCTGATACTCGCCATATAAAAATACTTAGAGAAAATTAGTACCAGCAATACAGACACCGCCTGAATCACTTGCTTGCGCGGTAGCGGGTTAACGACAGGTGCTGCGGTTTTACCTTTCGCCATGCGATGCTGTGCGGCATACCAACGGCTAATTTGCAGCAATACGATAATTGCCAGTAGAGCGGCCAACACAAACCAGCCCACATTGCCTTTGCCGTAAGGTGCGATAATCAGCGCGGCCAGCAACGGCCCTAAAGAGCTACCAAAATTGCCGCCAACCTGGAACAGCGACTGCGCAAGGCCATGACGGCCACCGGATGCCATACGCGCTACGCGGGATGATTCCGGGTGGAAAACGGAAGAACCGGTTCCTACAAGCCCGGCTGCCAATAGCACCATTGGGAAACTGCCCGCCAATGCGAGGATAACTAACCCGCAAAGTGTGAAGCACATACCAATCGGCAACGACCACGGCATCGGGTATTTGTCGGTGTAGTATCCTACCACCGGCTGAAGGAGCGATGAGGTCACCTGGAAGGTGAGCGTTATCATCCCAATCTGCACAAAGCTCAGAGAGAACTCGCTCTGGAGTAGCGGGTAGAGCGCCAGAATAAGCGACTGAATCATATCGTTGAGCAAATGGGAGAGGCTAATTGCCCCCAGAATGCCAAACGCGGTGCGAGCCTTTTTAGGCTCCGGCGATGCGAGAGTTTGTTCCGAGATTGCCATAAATACCTGCAAAGAATTGATTGTATTATTTTATATCGGTTCAGCGATGGAACCGTGGGAAACAGTTACCCTGCTAACATACCTGCAGGAACTTTCTGAAGAAAGTCACAATCGTGAAAAGTTATTTGTCTATGCTAGTAGCTGTCTGCTATTGGTGCGGAAGTATTTTTTTTGAATATGGAGATTTGCAATGAAGTTCGTCGTGAAAGGGGTGACCGCAGCACTGCTTATCGCAGTCGGCTTGACCAGCGCATCTGCACTGGCCTGGGAAAAAGATAAAACTTATAACATCACCATTCTACACACCAACGATCACCACGGTCATTTCTGGCGCAATGAACACGCGGAATATGGTCTGGCTGCACAGAAAACTCTGGTGGATAGCATTCGTAAAGAGGTGGCAGAGAAGGGAGGCAGCGTATTGTTACTCTCTGGCGGCGATATCAATACCGGTGTACCTGAATCTGACTTGCAGGATGCAGAACCTGATTTTCGTGGCATGAACCTGATTGGTTATGACGCGATGGCAATCGGCAACCACGAATTCGACAAACCGCTAACCGTGTTACGCCAGCAAGAAAAGTGGGCAAAATTCCCGCTGCTTTCGGCCAACATTTATCAGAAAAGCACCGGCGAGCGTCTATTCAAGCCTTGGGCCATCTTTAAGCCGCAGGGCATTAAAATTGCGGTTATCGGTTTAACGACTGACGACACCGCGAAAATTGGCAACCCGGAAAACTTCACTGATATCGAATTCCGCAAACCTGCTGATGAAGCAAAGCTGGTGATTCAGGAGCTGCAAAGTACTGAAAAACCAGATGTGTTAATCGCGGCAACCCATATGGGCCACTATGACAACGGCGGTCATGGCTCTAATGCGCCGGGCGACGTAGAAATGGCGCGCAGCCTCCCTGCTGGTGCGTTGACGATGATTGTCGGCGGGCACTCACAAGATCCGGTCTGCATGGCTTCGGAAAATAAAAAGCAGGTGGATTACGTGCCTGGCACGCCATGTGCGCCGGATCAGCAAAACGGTATCTGGATTGTTCAGGCCCATGAGTGGGGCAAGTACGTTGGTCGTGCTGATTTTGAATTCCGTAATGGCGAAATGAAACTGGTGCACTACCAGCTGATCCCCATCAACCTGAAGAAAAAAATCACCTACGATAACGGTGAAAGTGAGCGCGTGCTTTACACGCCACAGATCCCAGAAAACCAGCAAATGCTCTCATTGCTGACGCCATTCCAGAATAAAGGCCAGGCACAGCTGAATGTGAAAGTGGGCAGCGTTAACGGCCACATGGAAGGGGATCGCAGCAAAGTGCGTTTCGTGCAAACCAACCTGGCACGCCTGCTGTTGGCTGCTCAAATGGACCGTACCGGCGCTGATTTTGCTGTAATGAGCGGCGGCGGTATTCGTGATTCGATTGAAACCGGCGACATCACTTATAAAGATGTGCTGAAGGTTCAGCCGTTTGGCAACACGGTGGTTTATACCGATATGACGGGCAAAGAAGTCACCGAATATCTCAGTGCCGTAGCGCAGAAAAAACCAGACTCTGGTGCTTACCCGCAGTTTGCGAATGTCAGCTTTGTGGCAACAGCTGCTGGCCTGCAGGAGCTGAAAATCAAAGGTGAGCCGGTTGACCCTGCGAAAACCTACCGTATGGCGACGTTAAACTTTAACGCCTCTGGCGGTGATGGCTATCCTGCTATCGATAAAAAACCGGGCTATGTGAACACCGGTTTTGTTGATGCAGAAGTGCTGAAGCAATATATCGAGAAGAATTCTCCGCTTGATGTGAATGCTTATGAGCCGAAAGGCGAGGTGAGCTGGCAGTAACTTTTCCTCTCACCCTAACCCTCTCC
>Ga0105251_10001818_pt1 | contig 17633 bp, 16 predicted proteins | sample KBSS64metaG_FD_80424 | JGI IMG/M metagenome (GOLD analysis project Ga0105251, IMG submission 80424) | Switchgrass rhizosphere microbial communities from Kellogg Biological Station, Michigan, USA - KBS S6-4 metaG | ecosystem: Host-associated > Plants > Roots > Rhizosphere > Soil | place...
GTACCGACGATAACTTCCGCCCGCAAAGCCCCGAAGATCTGTGCGGCAAACGCGTCGGCTCGATCAAGGGCGGCTCGTGGATTCCCAAGCTGATGGCTCTGTCCAAAAGCTACTGCCAAGCCAACGGCCAGGCGCCGATCGACTCCCGCGAGTTCCCGACTTCCCCTGAAGCCGCTCAGGCCCTGCTGGCCAAGGCCGTGGACGTGCAGTTCGAAGATGCTGCCGTGGCCGCCATCACCGCTGACAAACTCAATGGCCGTGTCACCCTCAGCTCACAGACGCTGATCTACCCAGTAGTCATCGGCCTGGCCGTACGCAAGGGCAACGACGCGCTGCTCAAGCAAATCGATCAGGGCCTGGCCGCCATGAAAGCAAGCGGCGACTACCAGACGTTGCTCAACCGGTACAACCTGGGCGAACCCACCCCAACCGACGTTGCCCAGGCCCTGGGCAAAGCGCCTCAAGCGGTTTCGCAATAATCCGGAGTACACAGAATGCAATTTGATTGGCATTACACCGCAAGCCTGCTGGTCAACGGCGACTTCTGGAAGGCGGTCGGCACGGTCGTCGAACTGAGCGTCGAAACCTGGCTGGCAGGCATCGTGCTTGGCTTTATCCTGGCCTTGGCCAGACAGTCGCGCCACCGCATCGTCAACCGCGCCGCAGCGCTGTACATATGGTTCTTCCGCAGCCTTCCGCTGTTGGTGCTGCTGATCTTCGTCTACAACCTGCCCCAAGTTTTCCCAGCGACCAGCGTGCTGCTCTCCAATCCCTATGCGGCAGGCCTTATCGCCCTGGTGCTGAGCGAAGCGGCGTATATCGCGGAAATTCATCGGGGCGGACTGCTGGCCGTGGCCAAAGGTCAACTCGAGGCTGGAAAAGCACTGGGTATCGGCTACACCGGCACCCAGCGATTGATCGTGATCCCTCAGGCGCTGCGGGTAGCACTGCCGACCCTGGCCAATGAATACATCACCATCGTCAAGCTGACGTCACTGGTATCGGTGATCTCGCTGTCGGAGATTCTGCTGGTGGGCCAACAGCTCTATACCCAGAATTTTCTGGTAATGGAAACCATGCTGGCGGTCGCGCTCTACTACGTGCTGATCGTTACGGTGTTCAGCTACCTGCTCAAACGCCTGGAACGCCACTTGGACGTCAGCCAGCGCACCCCGCGCCCCGTCCCGGACAGCCACGCCCTCCTGCCGACCGCCCCTCTGGCCCCGTGCCGGGGCGATTTCGCGCTACGCGTATTGGGAGCACGCAAGCACTATGGCGAGCTCGAGGTGCTCAAGGGTATCGACCTGGACATCCGCTTCGGCGAGGTAGTTTCTATCATCGGCCCGTCAGGCTCCGGCAAGACCACCCTCATCCGCACTCTCAATGGCTTGGAAGGCCTCGACCGCGGCCAGGTCGAACTGTGCGGCACGCCGTTCCTGCGCGGTCGCCTGGAAGACGGCGGCAGCTTGTCCAGCCGCTTGCACCTGGAAGGAATCGTCCAGGTCGGCATGGTGTTCCAGGGGTTCAACCTGTTCCCGCACAAGACGGTACTTGAGAACGTCGTGCTCGCGCCCCGCCATCACGGCCACGCCAATGAGGCCGAACTGCGCACCCTGGGCCTCTCGCTGCTGGCCAAGGTGGGATTGCGGGATCACGCCGGCAAATACCCACACCAGCTTTCCGGCGGCCAGCAACAGCGCGTGGCCATTGCCCGGGCACTGGCCATGCGCCCACGGGTGATGCTGTTCGACGAACCCACCTCGGCCCTCGATCCGGAACTGGTAGGCGACGTACTCAAGGTGATCGAAGAACTGGCTCGCGAAGGCATGACCATGGTTATCGTCACTCACGAAATGAAGTTTGCCTTCCAGGTTTCCGACCGCGTGGTGTTCATGGAGCGCGGGCAAATCGTCCAGGCCGGCGCACCGCGCGACCTGCTCGACAACCGCAGCGAACGCATGGGTCGCTTCTTGAAGGACGTACAGCTGGCATGAACAACAAACTCCCCGCAGAGCAAGTGTTGTCGTTGGCCGACCAAGTGGCCTGCGAACTGCGCGAAGACATTATCGGTGGGCGCTTGCTACCCGGCATGGCCCTGATTGAGGCCGATCTGACTAGACGTTACAACGCTTCGCGTAACACCGTGCGAGAGGCCCTGCACCAACTGGGCAGAGAAGGACTGACCAGCTACGTGCGCAACAAGGGCGTGATGGTACGCCGCATGGGACTGGCTGAAGTACGCGACCTGTTCCTGGTGCGCCGCGCGCTGGAGATCCAGGCCATTCTGGGCAGCAAGCCGCTGCGGGACTACCAGTCCGACTCAATGCTCGGCGCTATCGAGGCAGCCGAGTTGGCCCGCGACCGCGAAGATTGGCAGGCTTTTGGCACCCACAGCCTGCGCTTTCACCAGCACATCGTCGGGCTGTTACGCAGCCCGTTGCTGGACGCTTTCTTCACCAACATCGCCGCGCAGATGCGCCTGGTATTCGCCGTGGCCCCTGACGAAGAAAATTTCCAGCGCCCATGGCTGGAACGAGACTGCGAGATCCACGACCTGCTTGCTGCTGGCCGCCGCCATGAGGCAGCCGAAGCAATGACCCGTTACCTGGACGATTCCGAGCATGCCCTGCTCGACCTATTCAGCCACCCTGCCCGTGGGTAACCCGCAGACATGGCCACGCCCCCAAAAAAGGAGAAACGCATGAAGCCCACCCCTCTATCCAAAGCCCCGAATGACGCTGCGCAGCGCAAGGCAATCAAGCCGATACTCTGCTACCCGGTCGAGACATTACCCCGTCCGGACATCTGTACATACCGCGCGTTGCGCGACGGACTCAAGCACGTCAGAACCGTAATGGTGCCGGCCCGCGATGCAGCAACTTTCACCGTTCCAGCGGGATGTTTTTTTCGTATTGTCTCGACCGAGGGGCCGCAGGTCGGTGATCTGAACCTCTTTAACCAACATGACCTCACAGAGCGATTCTATACAGGCAAGACCCGAGCATTGAATGGCACACACTTGGGAGTCGGCGATCAATTGTTCTCCAGCTTTCCCTATCTGCGCCCCATGGCGACAATCACCCATGACACGCTCGACTGGTATGGGTTTGATGAATACGGCGGTTCAGTCCACGACGTGATCGGTACACGCTGCGATCCTTACACCCACAATCTGCTCAGTCATGGCGGCCAGTATCACCACTGCTGCCATTCCAACCTGACCCGCGCACTGTCTGCATCAACAGGGCTGGCGCCGCATGACGCCGAGCCACATGTGCATGATGTTCTCAACGTGTTCATGTGCACCGGCTTCACCCGAGACACGGGCCAATACTTCATGAAGGCAAGCCCAGTGCAACCTGGCGATTATCTCGAGTTTTTTGCAGAAATCGACCTGCTCGGCTGCCTCTCGGCCTGCCCAGGCGGTGACTGCTCAGCCGAGCACTCGTCAGACACCGCGAAATGCTATCCACTACTGGTGGAAATCTACGAAGCTAAGCAGCGGCCTGAAGGCTGGATCGCGCCAAGAGTCAGTGGGTACGATCGAACTCATGGGATCGGTCAATAGCTATATCAAGTTATCTTCCACCAGGGGCAGCTACAGGCCGAAAGCAGAAATCCGGAGGGACGTGCCTTATTCCGCGCAACTGTCAACCAGTGAGTTGATCTGCCGCCATCGCCAAAGGTTATTTTTTGATAGTTAGTTACAGCTTGGTGCACAGACTCAACTATCAGGCGTAATCTTTCCCCCCATATCGCAGGCGCGCTGGTACCCCGAGCTTCGCGGTACCAGCGCATTGCGTCAATTGAAACGACAAAACCCGCCTAGGACGGGCTTTGTCTAGAATAATATGGCCGAATTCAAACTTTCTCGATTACAAAGCATGATCCGTCCCTGGTGTCCGCTATCGAGCCACTGCGGACGTTCAACGGGATCGGGATCATGTATTTGTAATACCTGAAATGTTCACCATGACATCGCCTGCGCCTGTCAGATCGAGCGCCGCGCAGGCGGCGCTCGATATCATAGACACCATGAATGGCGAGACGAACACCTGCACACTTCAACACTGACCTCAGGTTAACACCAGACCGTCCGCTTCACACTCGGTGGAAGTCAGTCAACCCAAATTGGTGGACCTGAGCAGCCCTACTCACGGATTCTGATGCGTAACCAGCACAGGAAATTCAATCGACATCTCGGTGGGGCAAAAAGTGGGGCAAAATTACTGAACAGTTAAAATCGATCAGGCATAAAAAAATCCAGTCACCGCTAAGTGACTGGATTTTTTGGAGTTTTTTGGTCGGGACGGAGTGATTCGAACACTCGACCCCTTGCACCCCATGCAGCGCTTCAAAGTCACATAAGCCTATGATTTAAATCATAATTTATGCCGAACAGAAGGGTCCAAGAATAGTGTTTACGAGCGTTTTGCAAACGGTAGAATGCGGCTTGTAGGGGTGATTTTGCGCACCATCTCGCGGATCAGGATCGAGGAAATAGCCAACGCCGACACTCCTAAACTGTCGCTCAGCAGCGTGAGAGCTGTATAACTCTGGCCACCTCAACCCCACCTCGGGTCGCAATCGAAAACCGCTCACCAATCCTGGCGCCAACACGAAATGATCTCCCTAGACCGCATACAGCAGCTTTTCGACAAGTACTATGAATTGATTCGTCTAGAAACCTCCGAATTTGGTGTCAATGCTACGGAGGTTCGCCACCTCCTGGGGCGACTCGGGGAGTTCTATTGCGCACTACAGATCGGCGGGACACTCGCCCACCTCACGAACCAACATGGCTTCGACGTGATCTGCAGTGCTGGCCGGAAAGTAAGCGTGAAAACCACAGCGCAAAAAAGCGGGTTCGTTCCAATCGGGAAGTCAACGATCCATAAAGCAGATGACCTGATGATCGTCCAATACCAGGAAGGGATGCTCACCACGGTTTACTACGGCCCAGTCGCAGAAGCAGTATCTGCGGCCAGGTACTATGAGCCCAGCGGCAATTATGAACTGGACATTTCCAAGGCCCGGCGACTAATGGCTACCTTTGAATCCTCCGCCCCCACAGAAATCTCCCTACCCAACTGATATACATACTGATGCGTTAGCCGTTAGTCAGCGGTTTTCAAGACCGTGGTACAAACGCCCAATTCGTGCGGCGTCAGGGACAAAAACGATTCCAAAACAAAGACGAAACGGCACGGCTACAGGCCACATACTGCAAGGACCGCCGTTTCAGTTTTGGAATCGATTTCTTGGTCAATTAATGCCTATGGAGAAGTCTACCTAGCCTAAAAATCTTTTAACTTGTCAATCCTAGAGCGCCCTTCGAGCGCCTCCCCAAGCTGTTTTGCTGTTGCATTCAAGTTGCTAACCACCTCAGGATACCCCTGCTTCGAAGGCTCTTTCCAGCCACACTCCGGCGTTGACTGGAGCGCTTTATTAATGGTTAATTGAAGCCGAGCCTTCTCATCCTTCGCAATGAAGCTGATGTCATAACCCGACACACACGAAACCGCCACCATACCAGTATCCATCTTCCATAATGTTACTGCCTTCGCGATTATAAGACCCTCACCTTCGTCCTCCACTCGCCCTATCGCCTTAGAGTCTCCGTAAGCAGTCGCTAAGAAGTTACGAGCACTTTTGAACAGCTCATCTTTCGTTTTTCCTGGTACCTTGTAGTCATAGGTGAATTCACGCTGCTCATCCGTCATGGGTTGGAACGCTACGTCATTCACACAGCCAGCGAGACTGCAAGCAGTCAAAGCGACTAGAACAATCTTTTTCAACTCACTTCCCTCGTGACGGCATAGTGCCCTGCATCGATTATTCAGTCTCCGGTCGTAGATTTCAATCTCGTACGCACGCTTCTGTGCCGCTCAAGCTTGGCCTTCTTTCAGAGATGCGCCCCTGACCTTCCTGCATTGCAGCAGTAGCGTGAGAATCGAGCCTCAGGCCGCGCCTTATGCGGTCTGTGCATCGGACCTGTCTAATACAGTTCGGCCAGTTTCAGCGACTTTCCCCCAATAAAATCGAGAGGCTTTCGAGCAGTTTTAGACAGCTTCAGCACCCCAATCCAGGCGTTCTGCCAACCACGATCCGTCCCGGGTCGGCCCCTCCACCCTCCTCCCACGATTCGTACTTGAACAGGCCGATGTGATAGGCCTCTTCGAACTCCATCAACCCCCAGGCCCTCGCCGCCTCGGATGGGTCCAGCATGTCGGCTAGATTCTCGGAGCTAACCTCTCGCCGACGATGGGCGGCATATGCCATCTCATCGAGAACCGCGGCGCGCCCGTCAGGATCGGTGACCAGGGCGAATTGGTCGTTCAATTCATCCAGCCAAGCTTTAGGTATTCCGGCAGTCATTCTGCCCTGCACCACCATGACTGCGCGTACATCACGCCGCCGATCTCTTCAATCCCATTAATGTTCATGCCGAGCTGGGCCATGCCATTGACCTTGGCATCGTGCAGGCGCGGGATGATGTCGGGCCCTGGTGTTGGGTTGAATACCCAGGCTTGAGTTGCGACCCGGCCGAGCGGCTCGCTGTGGTGATCACCGATGTGGATGTCGGCGCGCAGCGGCTGGACCTTGCGCAGCTGATCGGCAGGAATGGCCACGCCGTTCTGGCGGCGGCGAACGAGGAGGAAATACATTCGTCACCAATACTGTATAAAAATACAGCATCTTATAGAGGACGCCAGGTGCGGACAATTGCCGATCAGCGGCTAGTGGAGTTTCGGCAATTCCTTTCCGCGCATCTGAGCTATCACCCGAAACTGATAGTCGGATACCACCTGGAATAGAGACTCAGCAAGCTGATGTAGGCGCTCCACTTCTTCTGGCGGCGCACCTCGATCCTGGGCTTGATGATACTCACGCAGGGCATCCATAGCCTGTTGGATCAGTGGCTCGCCGGCCTCTACCATCCCGATGAAGGTTCGCTTATCCACTGCTGTTCTCCATCATGCTTCGCTGTAGAGGAATGGCATGATGGAGCCAGGTACGGAGGCATTCACGGGTGACCATAAGATTCACCCCCCCCCTCTCCATTTAACTCTTCAGCGATTGCCTAAATCACCTCCAGAGCTTCACCTCCCAATAAGGTTGCTCACCTTTTCAGCAATACCAGTTACCCCGTCCACCGTCGCCAATGCGGAGAACGATGCCCACAACCTTTGCAGCATGTTGCGGTCAGGCCTTTCCCTCTGGACCTCTTGAAGAAGAGCAAGCGCGGATCTCTTCAGATCATCTGAAACGGCTATGTCGCCAGCAATGAGGGGCGCGATGACCTTGACTATTTCGTCCCTAACATCAATTTTCGTGGCACCCAGGCCTGCTCCTGCCCTTGCCCCGATGGCGACAGATGTTTGATCAGCCTTGGCGTCCAGCCCGATTGCTATCCCTCCTCTTCCTGCAAGAAAGCTGGGATCAGTGATAACAGTGTTGCCGCTGCCTCGACTCAATGCTTCCGAAATACCAGGGCCTATTAAGGTGTTGTCCTTGCCGCTCATGCTACAGCTCCTATGGTTGATGCATCAAAAATAGCCTTTTGCATGAGTTCGTCAACGTAGATTAGGTCTGACTGCATCCGAGACGGCCTGGCACGCTAGGCCTGCTATTCGACTTCGCTCAAGCGCTTCCGCGAGGTCTCCCGCCATTCGGTCAGACTCTTCAAGCAATCCCCCGAGCACCACGACGGCAGAGGCTCCTGCCTTGAGCTGCTCGGTAGCGATGGTATCGCAGGTTGCTGATCGCCCGGCGCGCAGTCGGGCGATTTCCCCGCGCAGCCCGCCAGCAGCAGACTCAGCAGCAGCGGCGCGGCCTTGTACCAGTTCAAGTTTCGTTCGTGCACGTTCTCCCTCCTCGTCCGCCACGGCTTGGCGGCGCCTTTCTTCTGTTCTGGCCTGAGCTGTGGAACGCCGATCACGCTCGGTAACCTCAAGGCGATAATCGGAGAGCTGCGACCTTACGGCCGAGGCTTCCGACTTTCCCGCTCCTACGCGAATTTCCTGGCCTCCAGCCACCAGCACCAGCGCTATCAACCACCAGCACCAAGACGGCACCGCGCCAAGGCCAATCACGCCGGCCCCAGGAACAAATCCCGCTCAGCTACGCGCCGCCGGGTCAGGCCGGCCAGCACCTGGCCACCGGCCTTATTCCAGCGCGGGAACTGGTCAGCAGCGGCCGTGTAATTACCAGCATTGAGCAGTCGGCGGAGCGTGGACGATTCGAGATTGGCTGCACCCAGGTTGTAGGTGAAGCTCATCAGGGCGTCCCACTGGTTTTGACTCAGTGGAGCTGTGACCAAGCGTTGCACCTCTGGCTCGAAACGCTGCACGTCGTTCAGCAGCATGCGCTCGGCCTGCTCCTTGGTGATCGACATCCCCGGCTTCACGCCCCGGGTCGCGCCGTAACCGATGGTCCAGACGCCAACCGAATCCTTATAGGCCTGCAGGCGCAAGCCCTCGAACGACTTGATAAGGCTCAAGCCTTGCTGCGATGTTCGCATTGGTTTTCTCCAGGCAAAAAAATACCCGCAGCTAGGCGGGTGTTTGGACTTTCGAATTTTCAAAAGGGTGACGCTTATGTCACCCGCTCAAAGATAATCCTCTATGGCCAAGCCACTTGAAGACAATTCGCTACCTAAATAATTATTCCTGATCTTCAGTCAAATTCCAGTAAGGCGTCGTAGGTATTAGATCAGGATCGTCCTTATAGAATGGCTGCGCCAAGGTAAGGTGCGGTCTTTCCCATGCAATATTTTTCCTTACAACCCTTGCTGGGACACCAGCGACTACACAGTTATTTGGGAATTTACCCTTAACAATGCTACCTATGCCCACTACAGAGCCTTCCTTTAGGACAGTACCACCGAGAATTTTAGACGAGGCTCCTAGCCATACATGATTCTTGATAACGATATCTTTAGGAAGATTTATCCTCTTCCTTGAAACAACATCAAATATCGGATGCCCATCATCCGACCTGATTTCAACGCCGCCTGCAATCATCACGTCATTACCAAGCAGAACGGAAGATCTTTCAGCAGTAGAAATGTAAGCTGGGGTCGTACAGGTCACGCCGGCGCCGATTTTAACAGTGCACTCAAGCCCGAGCCGTACTGTTCCTCGAAATTGGTTCTTGCCGATGATACAAACAGCATCGTCACAGTCAAAAACCACAACAACATCTTTCAATGATGCCTGCCGATGAATCTCCAGCTTGTTATTTTTACCTCGAAAAACAACCTTAATGCCTGACTCAAAAACAGATGACGACATAATCACATTCCCGTTGTCGTCGGAATAATTCTGTATTTTCGTTATGACCTTCACCGCCGACCTTCCGTAATCCGCAACCAAATCCGGCGATTATATATCAAATCACCAAATCACGCTACCCGACGCACGGACATAGTGCCTTATACGGCGACACCCAGCCTTAACATCCTTTTTCGCATAGCGGAGGCAACTTCGTTGATCTCTGAATCAGTTAGATACGAAGAATAAATGGCCACCGCAGAGATATCAGACTCGCCCAGATAATCGACGGTAGAGCTACCGATCCTGAACATCAAATCGGACAGAATCCTTTTGGTCAGGTTAGTCCCAGTCATGGAAATCGAGTTAGTTAGATCCATTACTTTAGAAGGACTTCCACTTTTAGCCTTAGCGCACAGTAGCCTCCAAGATGTTGGACTTCCTCCTACGGCATTAACCATTTCCAAGTCATACACACCATTCGTAGATCTAGAAATGCCGGCACTGATCACAGAGTTGGCTCGCAGAAAAATGTTTGCCCCCCCAGATGACCCTGGAAACTCAGGGGTTACTGAATTTCCTCGATAGGTAGAAACGGGAGTTACCCCATCAGCGTTAGATGTTGGGGCCACAAGCGCACGCACCACCGAGAACAGCGTGACCTCATCCGTATCGCGCGCCTGGGTTAGGATATAGTTGGTGTTTCCCTTGAAGCGCCCATGTGTAGCAAAGGCGGTCGGCGCACCAATGATGGTCCCGTTTGGCTTCCCGATCGCGCGGTTGAAGCCGAAGCGCGAAGCGTCAGTGTCAAACGTGAACCATGCTTCAAGCCCGCGGGTCACCGGCGGCACTACCTTGGTGTTCCACGGCGCCAAGGTATCGTTGGCAATCATTTTCAGGCCCATTTGGGGCTCCTTGTTCAGATGATGTTGAGTGCCGCAGCCGCCAAGTACGGGGCCAGGGTTTGATAGATTTCGACGCGGCCGGAGCCAACCGGGTGGACCGCGTCCACCCAATTGCCGGAATAGAATCCATCAGCACCAAGCGAGCCGGTGCTATAGGCATATGCGCAGTCGGGGTTGGCCATCGCCCATACAGGCGCCACGGTCATCTTGCTGTCTGCAAGGTTCGCGGCGGCATCAATAAGCGCTTGGATTACCACCGCCCGGCTGTTCTGCCAGATCGCATTCGCTCCACCACTTACCGCTGACGGTGGCAAGGTTCGGATGATCTTCGCAGCCGGCCAGGCTGCCCGGATTTGCTTGTGCATGAGCAGGTCGTTGGAATAGACCTCGCTGTACAGCCCGCTCGCCGGGCTGAAGCTCAAAGCGTCGTTGGTACCCAGGGCATTGATCACGATATCTGGCGTGCTCAGGCCGAACCGGGACTGGTAGAAGGCCGGGTCGAATACATAGCCGTTGCGCACCACACTTGGATCATCCGCGCCGGTAGCCACCCGCAGGAAAGGGTTACGCTCTCGACGCTGGGCCTTTGGCATGGCCAGGTAAGTCGACTCAGAACCCGGTGAAACTGGGAAGGCCCGCTCGCTGACGCTGTAGGTGAATTCGCCTGTCTTCCACCCGGCGTGGCATTCACCCAGCGGACCGGTGATGTCCCACACATCGGTAGCCGATGCCGATCCTTCAATAGTGCCGATGAACTGCGGCGTAAACCCGAGCTCCTGCAGGAACTGCTTCAGGTACATGCCGCCCTGTCGATCACCGATGCTGTCGCCGATGAAGAGAATCTTCGGGCTGCTGGGCACCGGCTGCACCGGCACGTTGCGCAGCTTCAACGGCATGAATTTGCGGCTGTCCGGATTCGCCAGCAGGCGTAGGTTGAGCACGGCGTCTTGGCCGTACTTAGCGGCGCTGATGCCTACCGAGGGGCCGGTCTGGTTGGCTATTGTGGTCATGCTATGCACAGACATGGTTATGTCGGTCGCTAGCTCGCGACGGCGCAGGAGCCCCTGCGAATAGATGCGTCCTTCGTGCAGCTCACTGGTCACGATGACAGGCGAGAACAGTAGGCCATCTGCGAAAGGCGACGCAGCGGGCTGCAGCTCAGGCTGAGGCAGTTCCAGGCATGCGCCTTCCGGATCAGTGATGTAGATGCCAGGCGCAGCAGTGCGATGCATTTCCAGCTCGACCAGGACGACCCGCTTGTCGTCGGCGTACAGTACCTGGCTGCCCTCGGCGTCACAGATCGAAGTAACGCCGGCCTCCGTGGTGACCTCGAAGTTTGCCGCCTGCAAGCGCTTGTCTGTGAGCGTGAGGTGCTTGGCCCCCTCCCCGTCAACGATGACGGCGATCTCCGTCTCTTGGGCCGCCGAGGAATAGTCCTGGATGAGCGAACTGACTTTCTCGATCGCTGCCCGATTAGGATACCGGTCCACTTCAACCGCTACCCCGCCATTGTTCCGATAGAGGATCAGGTACTCATCCTCCTCAACCGAAGGAACGCTGAAGTAGCCGCCCGATACGGTTCCTTCCAGTCCCAGGGAGGTGGACAAGTAGATCATCGCCCCGCTCATCTGGGCCGCCAAGTCGGCAACAGCCTTGGCATTCGTGGGGCGCATGACGCCGTCCCCAACGTCCATCATTTTGATTTGGTCAGACAGAAAGAGCTCACTTGCAGAGTCAATTGTCTGCGTGAGCCGCGCAAGTTCCGACGCAACTGTCATTTTTCCTCCGGTACTTCCAAAGCACGGAAACAAGACCGCCCGCGCAATGGCGGGCGGCATATTCCAGGCACAAAAAAACCGCTCAGCGGCGGTCGGGGTTTCTTTGCAGCGAAAATCTAGGCAGCTTCGAGAACGCGAATGCGCTCTTGTTGATCCGCGATAAGCGATTTGAGGTAAGCGATCTCGGTGTGAATGCGTTCATCTTGATTCGCGATCAGTGATCGCAGATAGGCGGTCTCGAATACCAGGCACTGCTCGTATCGAAGGCCGAGCACCGTGCCAGATGACTCCAGCACCTCGTACACCTCTTCGAACTCTTCCATGACTGGCACTGCGTGAGTTACCGCCTGCTCAACCATCGCAGGCCGGCCGTCCACGTCGACCGCATAGCCACCAGGCCCTACGTTCTGAGGGTTGACCTCCGCCGGCACCATCCGGGTCAACGGTGCGCCACTCTCGTCAAACACCTGGAGATGATCGAACAGCGGCTCCGTGGTAGTCCGGATCGACTTCACCTGCGTGGGAGTGCCATCGATAATCTGGATTTCACAGACAGTTTTCTCGATCTCCACCATCTTTTGCCGGGTCGAAGTCCGGGTGCGAACAGCCTTCACAAAAACTTCGTCTTCGCACCACAGCGCATAGTCCGAAGCCTTAAGGCCTTCGGCGGCAAACGACTCGCGAACTTGTTGTGCGAGGTGGCCAGCATGCAGACGAGCCTCGCCGCCCTTTGCCTCGATCGCGTCCTTGAAGCGGAAGATAACCTGACGCACCCGGGACCAGGCAGCGAGTTCTTGATCGGTTAGATCGCCTCGCAAGTCCTTGAGGCTCGCATCCGATAGGCCGATGGTGCTGGTTGCCGCATACAGCTGCGACGGCCGGAAAGACGGCTCGCCCAGCGAGTAAGAGTTGTCAGCAGACGGAGAAAGAGATGCGCTGCTGACTCGCCATCTGTCGTTGCCGGCGGCACGCAATGTAAGCGTGTCCCCGGCGTGGTCGTAAATCACAGCGCCAACATTGGGCGACTCTGGGTCGGCAAACATGAGGCTTGCAGAGCCAGCAGAGTTGCTGCGTACGGTAATTCCGCAATTGACTCCATTTTCTACAACTAGGTCGTCAGCCGCCGGGTGAGCTGGAGTATCAGCCCCGAAAGTCGCAGTCTTGACGTGGAAAGTACCCTTGATGTCTGCAGGCATGATGTTTACCCCGGCGGCATATTCGCCAAGGCGCCCAGAAATAAGCGGCGCAAAACCATCCGGACCAATCGCCAAAACGTTCGTCAGTGAGGTACCGCCGATGGCATTAGCAGCGCCATTCCCAATCAAGATGCAGCCGTTGAGATCAGTGAAGTCATATGCGGCATATGCGCCGAATAGAGTGTTGTTTGAGCCGCGGACCACTCCGGCAGCAACGTTGTAGCCGTATATTGTATTCCTACTACCCTCCTGCCAATGTGCGCCAGCAAACGTCCCGCCGCCAACCGAGTTGTACTGGAACACACCATCGCGGAATACGTCAGACCCCAGGCATGTCAGGTTCTCGATAGCAAAACAGCCGGCACCAGCACGGTAACCGATTGCCACCGATCCACGAGCAACCACTGTGCCGTTAAACGTATTCCGCCCAACGCCAACAGTTCTGCCCACATCGGTAGGCTTGGTAGCGTAACCGATGAACGCGGCAATCTTTGCGCCGATGCCTGGGTTTCGGGTCTCCATGCCCTGATAGTCCCAGCCAATCTGCCCCGGTACGAACCCACCAGCGTTGCTCCACCATTGATGGTGGTCTCGGGCTGGGTTGGTGGAGCCAAGCCACTGGCACGAAATGGTACCGATAGCAGTGGTTCGTTCAGCGTACTCGCTATACATCATCGCGCCGTTGGCGTAGACGTCGCATCGATCAAGGGCCTTTGCCTGCCTGGGACCTTGAGTTCCATGGATGGTGCATCGGTTAAGGTTGCCGGTCTTCTTACCACCTGGGCTGATCATAACGGTCAGGTTGCCCTGGTCTCCGCCAGGAAATCCGATGTCGTCGGTGTAGGACTCAGGGGTGCAGTAGAGGCTTGTGCGGAAAATGTCGTACATCAGTTCCGGGCCAGTGAAGATCGCCGACCCGATACGGATCTTTCCCCCGCCAACCACCATCTTGGACGGGGTGTAGCCAGTATCGAGGGCATAGGTCTTGCCCTCAGGAAGGCGCACCACGTCTGATCCAGCCTCGGCCGTCATGTACCGCGAGGTATCGTTGGCAACCCCGTCGCCTTTCGCACCAAAGTCGCCCGGAGTGCTGCCAATTTCCCCCAGTTTCCGGTTCGCCATCTGGCTCACCGCGCCAGGCTGGCCGCTGATGTGGGGGATCATCTTGGTGCCGAGGTTGTTTATGTCCTGGCGAAGTGCTGCATCGCCGCGCGACACCAGGTGCACTGAATCAGTCGCCCACACACCGGTCAGGGTATAGGGCGCCTCGGTCGCGGTGGCCAGGCCGTACAGCTCGCCCTGGTAACGCACAACCTGGTTGTAGGTGATCAGCGTTACCCCGGGGGCGTACTCACCCAGAAGCTTGAAGCCGCTGTTGCGAATTGCGTACTTGAAGGCCTCGTCACGGTAGGACTGCGCCTCCCTGAATGCGACCTCCATACCGTAGTAGCTGATGCGATACTCAAAAAAACGGTCTGGATAACCCAGGTTCTTTCCGTTCAGGTAGTAATCAGCGTTTTCCGCGTTATCAAGCAAGTCCAAAGGGCTCTTTGAGCCGAGCGGGTTCCCAGTGGCGTAAGTGGTCATTCGTCATACTCCGGGCGCTGATGCCACGCCTTCATGTCTTCGCGCACCCCGTCATTAGCGAGAATGATCTGCGACGGGTCTTCGTGGAATTCGGGCCACTTGTCATTTACAGCAACATCGAAAACGTCGGACTGGCTTAGGTACTCTGGCGCGATCGTGAACCACTGCTCGTCGTACAGCGGCCTCTTGTAGACCTCGAGCTCGGCGGTGAACTGCCAGATATCGCCGCCGATCAGCACGGGCCCACTGTAGATATCGCGAAACTTAGAGCGAAGCACCTCGAAGCCAATTGGGGATTTCAGCGGGCAGCCAAACCACAAAGAACCGGACTTCAAGTGGTACTCAAACCACGCTTCAAACAGGCCGGCCTCTGTCTCGGTTAGCAGCCAGGTAACGCTTAAATGCGTAGGCACACCGCGAAACCGTCTCCGCGTGCGAGTCCGACCGCTCGCCATTGTCGTGGTGATAAGCGGACTGACTGGGTTGAACCCATAGCCATCCGCCACAGGGGGCGGTAACCCTTTGAGATAATCAATCATGGGTCGGCCCTTCAATTAGGAGCGTGGTTGTCATCGTCCAGATAGATGCGTTCGTCGTAGTTCACGCCTTCGATGTCGGCCGAGTAGTCACCCGGCTCTACGGACTTCACCAGAACCGGATAACACCAGCGCGAAACCTCGCCAAACAGCAGATGTGGGGCTTCCACGTCCCATGACAAATCTGGCTCGAAGTCCAGGTCATGGAGGATCGTGAGTCGGTAATCATCAACTCGACGAGCTGCCCAGGGCCCACTCAATGTTCCATCAGGCCTGCGCAGGCCTACCACATGGGAGGCTCCTTGCTCCCATATCAGCGGCTCGGAGCTTTCCAGCAAGATCAGCCCATTGCCCCGGGTCATGCCTTCGAGGACTGCGCTCTGCCCATACCCGGGAATGTCATCCGCTACTGCGCAATAACTCAGGTAGCTGCTATTCAGGCCATCAAGCTCAGTGGACCAGCTATAGGAACGGCGCTGGTATCTCTGCCGCCGACGCTGACGCATCCCTATCCGCCAAGCGCGGTCCCGGTTAACCACGCCATCCAGGGTGACCTTCTCGACTCTAGACCCAGCATCACCAGGAAGCCGGCAGATCACCGTCTCCTTCTGCCAGGTTCGCTCATCCACATACTCGACATCCACGCCGTCGTAATCGTCGGGCCTCACCGTGGAGAAGCTACGAACCAAGTTTCCGGTCATGTTTTGCGGGGTATACATGTGCTCGAACACTGAGCGTGGTTGATCTCGCACCGGCCTGATCTGCCCCCGGTCGATGGTGACCTCGGAGAATCCCGCAGCGAGGGCTTTGTTCATACACTCGATGACCGTGCTCTGCTCGGTGACTGCCAGGTCAAACGTGTCGCCCCGGGCATCCCAGATTGGCGAAAGGCGATCAAACTCCGCCAAATGCAGGTCGTCGTCGAGATAGCCAATCGACTTACCGACGTGGAGCACCCAAGGCGCAATGCTCCGTGTCGGTTCTTCGTCTACCCACACACCTCCTCTCCTCACAGGCAGGATGCGGGTTGGCCGCGTAGAGACCATGGTTTCGGACTGGGCTGATAGCCGGTTGCTGCCTTTGATGTAAACCGACATAACCGTTACCCCCTCATAGCGCTTAGGAGCCCGAGATATACGGCCCTTTAGCCCGTACCACTGAACGCGGTCCTGCTTGTTCGAACTGGTCGACTCCTCGCCGATACGGCGAACACGAACCTCAGGGCGCATGGATGTCGGCAACGCGAAGCTGCGCGTGTAGGCCACCTGGTCAGGGGTCATCGCTTCAAAGGTGTAGGTCCGCGAGGTCCAGGCACCCGCCGTTTCGATGTCGCGGTATTGCACCTCCACCTTCGCCCAGTGGGAGCGGATGTTTCCGTTCTTCTCGGTGTACCGGACCAACCCTCCCGGAAAGAAAAAGTCCAGCTCCAGCCTGCGGGTACGCTCCCGTGGAGGAACCGCGGCATATGGGCCAGACCAGTCACCTTCCGTGGTCGACCCATCCAGAACGATTGTCGAAGAGTTCGATTCCAAGGGGTCGAACCCGGCCCAGGCTGCATCACTTGCGCCGCTATCAGTCAGGCGCTCTACGGTGATCGCAGAAGGACCATGACCCTCGTCTTGCTCGGTGCCGTCATCATCGCCCATCGCGTCGTCGGAAACTGCGGTGATGCGGTAGCGAAGCTCCCGATAGCCGATACACGACCATTGCACGCCCGTTTGCAACCCGATTGCAGGCGCTCCACCGTCATAGGCCAAAGTCATCTGTGCCGGCTGCGCAGCACTCGCAGCCTCGGTTTTCACGCCAGTCTCGAACACAGGCGCCGATCCGAAGATCTGACTGGCCGCCGCAGTCAACGACAGCGCGTTACCTGAAACCGGGGCGCCGGCCTCGGCCACCTTCAGCATTCCGCCAGCGGCGCTGGCCACCAGTCCGGTACCGTTCAGGGCAGCGTTCATCGCGCTCACCAGGCCGGCCAGGTTGGTAGTAGCCGTATCGAGCAGGATCGGGAAGACCTGCGCTCCGATCCCTAGCGTGAAGGTCAAAGGTGTGACATTGAAGTCGTAGCGCGACGGGGCCGAGTTGCCGGTAACACTTGAGGCAGTGCCAGGCACTGCTGGAACACCAGGAACGAATGGTGCGTACGAAGCGACGACATATTCGCCCGCATTGGCGCCGGTTATCTCGATTTTCATCCCGACGCTGGGCTTCAGCATCGGAACATGATCGCCACTGATCACTGTAGCGCCGCCATCCAAAGGTGCGGTGAAGGTGTATGGGTACAACATCTCGACGCGCGCAATCATTCCTGCAGCCCAGCCGCGTGGGAACCAGCCCGCAGATTCTGGAACAGTGA
>Ga0105251_10001822_pt1 | contig 17611 bp, 16 predicted proteins | sample KBSS64metaG_FD_80424 | JGI IMG/M metagenome (GOLD analysis project Ga0105251, IMG submission 80424) | Switchgrass rhizosphere microbial communities from Kellogg Biological Station, Michigan, USA - KBS S6-4 metaG | ecosystem: Host-associated > Plants > Roots > Rhizosphere > Soil | place...
CCTTTATTAACATTCCGTATTGCGAACTGGGTGGCGTGATTACTACCGATGAAAAAGCTCGTTTCTCTGCCCAATCTTATCGCTTCACTCTTTCGTCACTCGCAGGATTAGTTGTTTCTGTCGCAACATTATTTTTAGTTGACTGGCTGGGTAAAGAAAATAAACAATTCGGCTTTCAGGCAACCATGGCGATTATGGGAACACTCGCCGTCATCATGCTATTTTTCTGCTTCTTTAGCACCTCTGAACGTGTTCGCCCAAAAGTTGAAACCAAAAGTAGTATGATGGATGACTTGCGAATTTTACTGGCGAATGACCAGTGGCGTATCGTGGCAGTGATCACCTTTTTCTCAAGTATGGCAGGCGTAATGCGCAGTGCAGCAACATTGTACTACGCCACTTACTTGATGCTCGGCGGCATCGAAAGTGCTGCTGGAACCGCGATGAAATCCGCATTTGTTTCCACAAGCGTGGTTGGCACCATTATCGGCAGCATCGCCGCAGGTTATTTGGCACAACGCTATCGTGCTGTATCGTTATTTAAAAATATTAACTTATTGCTGGTTGTTATCGGTGTGGTGATGTTCTTTGTTCCACCAACCTGGCTTGCTGTTGTATTCCCGCTTTATTTCCTCGTCGGTTTCTTCCACCAAATGTATCAACCTTTCAAATGGAACATGATGGCTAATGCGGCAGATTACGGCGAGTGGAAATTTGGTCGCCGTATTACAGGGCTATCGTTCTCCGGAAACCTATTTGCATTGAAAATGGGCATGGCCGTTGCTGGGGCATTTGTCGGTTTCTCACTTGGATGGTTCGGTTATCAGGCGGGTAATCCAACGCAAACAACGCTTGCTACCAATGGTATTATTGGTTTATTAACCATCGGCCCGTCTATTTCATATCTGGTACTCTACTGGTTAAGCCGTTTCTATACTCTTGATGACAAAATGATGAACCAAATTCAGCGTGATCTCGCTCAACGTGAACAAGTTGAAGAAATAAATACCCCAGCAGTTACACCCGCTTTAATTTCCACAGGTGCAAATAATCATGGTTAATATCAAAAATCGCCCTGGATATTACAAAAACCCAATTATCCATGCAGATTATTCAGATCCAGATATTGTGCGCGCAGGCGATGATTTTTATATGGTTTCATCGAGCTTTAACCATTTTCCCGCACTGCCCATTCTGCATTCGAAAGACTTAGTAAACTGGAAAATCATCAACCACGTATTTTCTCGCTTTGATAACAATACTTACGACACCATGCAGCCGGGAAAAGGCGTCTGGGCACCGTCGATTCGCTATCACGCTGGTAAGTTCTGGGTATTTTTCAGCACGCCAGATGAAGGCATTTTCATGTCGTTTACGGAAGATCCTTATGGCGAATGGAGCGCGCCACACTGCGTGAAAGCCGCAAAAGGCTGGATTGACCCCTGCCCGCTTTGGGACGAAGACGGGCGAGCCTGGCTGGTTCATGCTTTTGCCCATAGCCGTAGCGGCAAAAAACATCAGTTGCAACTCGTTGAGATGTTACCCGACGGCAGCTCGTTATTGGGTGAAGGGGAGATTATATACGACGGTGCAATAGATCAGCCCACGCTTGAAGGACCGAAGTTTTATAAACGCAACGGTTGGTATTACATCTTCGCCCCGGCAGGCGGTGTCGAAACGGGTTGGCAGTCTGTATTACGCGCCCGCAAGCTGAGCGGACCGTGGGAAGCTCGAGTGGTGTTACAACAGGGGCCAACTCACATCAACGGCCCGCATCAGGGCGGTTTTGTTGAAATCGAAAACGGCGAATGTTTGTTTGTGCATTTCCAGGATGCCGACCTTTATGGGCGTATTGTGCATCTGCAACCCATGCGCTGGCTGGAAAATGGTTGGCCGATCATTGGCGAAAACCAAACGGCTGAAGGAATTGGACACCCCGTAACTGAACATCGCCTCCCTTCAATCGCAAAAGATCCGCAGGGCAATGAAACGCCGCAAACCAGCGATAGCTTTGCCGAAGGCCGCCCTGGTTTACAGTGGCAATGGCAGGCTCATCCCCAGCAAAAATGGCTACAATCCGCCACAAATACGCTGGCACTAACCTGCCAGATAATGCCGGAATACCACGGCGAGCAGGCGTTGTACGCTCAACCAAATCTGCTATTGCAAAAATTTCCTGCACGTGAGTTCAGCGCAACCACCAGATTAGAGGCGGCGTTCATTCAACCGGGCGAATTCAGTGGCCTGATAATTTACGGCGAACGCTACGCAGCGCTGGCACTTGAGCAGTATGAAGGAAAGCGCAAAATTACTTTTATATCCGCCTGGATGAGCGATACCGGGGTACTTCATCAGCAACAACGTGATATTGCCGACTGGCCGCAAAACACACCACTTTGGCTAAAGGTGGATGTAAAACCTGGCGGAATTTGTTATTTCAGTTTTAGCGAAAATGGCACTGACTGGCAAAGCGTCACGCCTTGTTTTGCTGCAGGAAAAGGTAAATGGGTTGGCGCAAAAGTGGGGATTTTCGCCGCCTCACACCAGGCAGTTACACAACCTGGTGTGGGTTTTTATTCACACTTTACTATCGAGGTTTAAGATTGAGAAACCCGGTGGCGCAACGCTTGCCGGGAATCCTTTTAAATAAAAAGCCTTCAATAGAGAGCATTAAACCAGAGTGCCGTAAATAGTCAGCAACGCCACTACCACCAAAATCACCAACGACGTTTTCTTCGCCATTGAAACAGCGGCTTTCGGCGTTTTGATTTTATCGAGATGTGGCTCTCGGGCTAGCGAATACTGAGCAAGCCTGGTCAATACCTGATATTGCGAAGTATGGCGATCGGCTAACGACGCAAACCACGCAGGAAGCGCCCTTTCTCCATGTCCCAGTAGTGCATATGCCACACCAAACAGACGCACAGGCACCCAGTCCAGCACATGTAAAATGGTATCAATACCGGAATGCAAACGCTCTTGCGGAGAATGATGGCGCGCAAGCCACGTCTGCCACCCGCGCAAGAAAGCATAACCCGCCAGCGTTACCGGCCCCCAAACACCGCCGACGATAAACCAGAAAAGCGGTGCGAGATAAAAACGAAAGTTAATCCACAGCAGCGCATTTTGCAGCTCTTTCAGATACTCACGCTCGTCACAATCGGGTGGAACACCGTGGATCAGCGTCAGTTCACTCGCCATCGCATCTCGCGCGTGACTATCGCCATGGCTCACTGCCTGCAAATACGCATGGTAATGCAGTCGAACCTGCCCTGCGCCAATACACAACACGCCGAGTGCAATCCAGAAAATGAGCAGCGGCACGTTGAAGAACAAACCTTGCAACGCGCGAATACAGAGGAAAACCACCAACATACATAGAGCGGTCATCAGAATAGTACGTAATAACGAAAAGTTTTTTACTCGCCGGAAAAGCGCTTCAAGGCGGTGATCTAGTTGCCAGTGTTCGCCCAGCTTAAATAACCGTTCCCAAATCATCACCACCAGTAATGTAAACAGCGTCATTCCATCTCCTTATTCGGCGTTACCTCTACCGAGTGGCGAAAACGCGACCAGTCGAATGCAGGACCTGGGTCGGTTTTACGCTCCGGTGCAATATCGCAATGTCCCGTCATATGGTCAGCAATTGCCGGATAAACGTTCACCAGCACATCTGTAATCGCAGCAAGCTGTTGATATTGCTCATCAGTATAGGGCAGCGTATCTGTCCCCTCCAACTCAATACCGATCGAAAAATCGTTACAGCGTTCACGCCCCTGATACAAAGAAACCCCTGCGTGCCAGGCGCGTTTATCAAAAGCAACATATTGAACGATTTCGCCATCCCGGCGAATAAGACAATGTGCTGAAACTCGTAAATGTGCGATACCCGCGAAGTACGGATGAGCTTGCGAATCAAGTGTTCCGGTAAACAACGCATCAATCCACGGCCCACCAAATTCGCCTGGCGGTAAACTGATGTTGTGCACCACCAACAAGGAAGGTGTTTCATCCTCTGGTCGGCAATCGAAATGTGGGGATGGGACATGTTTAACACCCACCAGCCAGCCGTCTTTTAGCTGCATCCACGGTCTCCTTAGAGTGGTACTTGAGGTCGCATCAATGTAGCATGTTTCGACATTAACTAAGCCATTTCGGAGTTTTATCATGCCTCCTCGCCGTTATAACCCAGACCGCCGACGTGACGAGCTTCTCGACCGTATTAACCTTGATATTCCAGCAGCTGTTTCTCAGGCTTTGCGTGAAGATCTTGGTGGTGACGTCAATCCCAATAACGATATCACTGCGCAGCTCCTGGATGCAGATCACCGTTCACATGCCGTAATCATCACCCGTGAAGATGGCGTGTTCTGTGGTAAACGTTGGGTCGAAGAGGTTTTCATCCAGCTTGGCGGAGATGTCAAAGTGACCTGGCATGTTGAAGATGGCGATCTCGTTGCCGCTGACCAGCCACTTTTCGAATTAACTGGATTATCACGCGTGCTATTAACTGGCGAGCGTACCGCGCTTAACTTTGTGCAAACTCTGTCTGGTGTGGCAAGCGAAGTGCGCACCTATGTTGATTTACTGGCAGGCACAAACACCCAATTGCTTGATACCCGTAAAACTCTACCCGGCCTTCGTACCGCGTTGAAATACGCAGTACTGTGTGGCGGTGGTAGCAACCACCGTTTAGGTCTGTCCGACGCATTTTTGATTAAAGAGAACCACATCATCTCCTCAGGTTCCATTCGCCAGGCGATCGAAAAAGCCTTCTGGTTCCATCCAGATGTGCCTGTTGAGGTTGAAGTCGAGTCTCTTGATGAACTGGAACAGGCACTGCATGCCGGGGCTGACATTGTCATGCTCGATAACTTCAACGTTGAAGATATGCGTAAAGCTGTCGCTATCACCAATGGTAAGGCACGTCTGGAAGTTTCAGGAAACGTAACGAAAGAAACTATCCGTGAATTTGCTGAAACGGGTGTCGACTTTATCTCTGTTGGCGCACTGACTAAACATGTCCGCGCGCTCGATCTCTCCATGCGTTTCCGCTAATTTCTGCCAGGCAGATGAGCAAAACTCATCTGCTTATTTCTTCTCGTTACGTCACCTCTCGCATTTTTATTGTCGTCTTTGCAAATAACATAAATATCCTGGAAGAGAGCTTCCTGATCTTTACACTCGCACTCGCCTGAAGAATTTAAACGACGCAAAGTGCCGCTATCTCAACCAGGAGCGGCATATGAACAAACAACAAGGATTCACACTTATTGAGCTGATGGTAGTCATCGGTATTATTGCGATTCTTAGCGCCATCGGTATTCCCACCTATCAAAACTACCTGCGTAAAGCGGCTCTGACTGACGTGTTGCAAACCTTCCTGCCCTATCGTACCGCCATTGAACTTTGCGCGATTGAAAGGGGTGGAATTAGCGAGTGTGACGCAGGGAGCAATAGCATCCCTTCACCTAAAACCACCCGCTATGTAAGCAGCATGAGCATCGAACAAGGTGCTGTTACGCTTGTGGGGCAAGAAAGTCTCAATGGGCTGACCATTTCCTTGTCTCCACGCTGGAGTGATGTAGAAGGAATCGAAGGCTGGTCACGAACTTGTAGCGCTGCCAGTAATAATTCTCTTCAACAAACCTGCGAAGAAGTCTTCCGTTTTGATAATAAACAAGCGGGAAATTAAACCATGGCAAATCAGCAGATTCTCGCACTATGTAACCAATATCAGGCGATATTGCTTTCTGAAGCTCCATTGCTGCATATCGCTATTGCACCAAACGCTCCCGTACAGTTTTTTGAAGCATTGCGTTTTATCTGTGATAAGCCTGCTAATGTTGAATACTGGCCAGTTGAACAGCTGGAAAAAGCAAGGCACTCACGGCCGTCTGTTAGTACAGAGGAACCTCTTGAGAATACAGCTCCAGTGGTTCAACTATTACAAGATACGCTCCACAAAGCCCTGCTACTCAGGGCATCAGACATTCACTTCGAACCGGTAGAGCAAGGGTATCAAATTCGTTTTCGCGTTGATGGTGTGCTGCAACTGCAGCCTCTGCTGCCAGCGCATATGGCTGCACCGCTAACTGCACGACTTAAGGTATTGGGAAATCTGGATATAGCAGAACGCCGCCTTCCTCAAGATGGGCAAATGGAGATTGAAATCGAACAGCGCAAATGTTCATTTCGCATTGCAACACTGCCGGTATATCACGGTGAAAAAGTTGTCTTACGTTTGATGGCACAAACAGAGCAAACCTTTGAACTATCAGAGTTAGGCATGTCACCAGAGGATAGCTCTCGCTTTCAAAGCGCTTTAGCCAATCCCCAAGGCATGATTCTCGTCACCGGCCCTACTGGGAGTGGGAAAACAATCACGCTTTACAGTGCATTAAAGATACTCAACCAAGTCTCAGCCAATCTATGTAGTGTTGAAGATCCGATAGAAATCCCTATGCAAGGTCTTAATCAAACGCAAATTAACACTAAGGCGGGGCTTAATTTTCAAAGTGTTTTACGCGCCTTACTACGTCAGGATCCGGATATCATCATGGTGGGTGAAATTCGTGATGGCGATACGGCAGAAATAGCCATTAAAGCAGCGCAAACAGGGCATCTGGTACTATCAACACTGCATACTAATTCCACGACCGAGACTGTCGTTCGCCTCGAACAAATGGGAGTCGAGCGATGGATGTTAGCATCTGCACTGAATATGGTCGTTGCACAGCGACTGGTACGTAAACTCTGCCCACACTGTAAAGAACAACTCCCTGAAGACATCATCCTACCTACATCACTTTGGGCCACTGCTTTGCCTCATTGGCAAGCAACTGGCTGTGAGCGCTGTTATGGAGGCTTCTATGGGCGAAGTGCATTATTTGAAATTTTGCTTGTCGATACAGCACTTCAATCAGCAATTATTGCCGGCATGCCAGCCCATGAAATCGAAATGCTGGCACGGGAACAAGGCATGATGACGCTATTTGAAAGTGGCTGCCAGGCTGTTGAACAAGGGCTAACCACTCTCGAAGAACTATATCGGGTGCTTGGTGTTCCTCATGGCTAAATTTGTACTCTGGCACTGGAAAGCAGTCGATCAACACGGGCAAATTCAACAAGGGGATGTGCTTGCGGATGATGCGGAATCTGTCGGCGAAAATTTATTCACTTCGGACCTCCAGCTTTTACAATTGCGAAAAATATCGCACACCCGCAGAGGCTGCTGGCATATTCAGCAAAAAATACAGGTATTCCGCCAGTTGGCGACGTTGCTTCAGGCGGGAATATCCTTATCTGACGGGCTATTACTTATCGCGCAGCAACACCCTTTTGGTGAATGGCGGGCATTACTTAAGGACATCGGGCATCGCGTTTCTAATGGCATATCTTTCTCTGCCGCCTTACAAAAATGGCCAGGGATTTTCCCGCCGTTGTTCATCGCTCTGATTCATATTGGTGAGCTAACCGGAAAGCTAGACGAGTGCTGCCAAAAGCTGGCTGATCAACAAGAAAAACTGTACCAGCTACGTAAAAAGGTCATGAAAGCTCTGCGTTATCCACTATTTATCGTAGCGGTAGCACTACTGGTGACTATTGGTATGATGAGTTTTGTGCTGCCCGAATTTGCCAATATTTATCGTTCCTTTAATGCCCCATTACCCGCTATTACAGTAGCGGTAATGGCAGTATCAAACTGGGTGACAACACAGGGAAAATGGTGGCTGTTAGCCACTCTTATACTCACGACCGTTGGCTATTATTTGCGAACAAAGAAACCTCACTGGCAAGAGTACGAACAACGGATGATGCTGCAGATTCCATTGCTCGCGCCGCTATGGCGTGGGCAAATCCTTAGCCAAATCTATACCACGCTATCCCTTTCGCAGCAGGCAGGGATTCCCTTGCTACAAGGGCTTAAAGCTGTAGAAACCACTTTACCGCAACTATTGTGGAAGCAGGTTATTCTGCAAATAAACCACCAAGTGACTCAAGGAATACCACTGTGGCAAACACTCTCACAAAGCGAGCGCTTCACACCATTGTGTTGCCAATTGATACGAATAGGAGAAGAGTCAGGCGCCCTGGATTTAATGCTCGAGAAGCTAGCGAGTTGGCATCATAACCATACCGAGGAACTGGCAGACAATCTTGCCGCCGCTCTGGAGCCAGTAATGATGTTAGTTGTGGGGATTATCATTGGGACGCTGGTCATCGCAATGTATCTGCCTATTTTTCAGTTAGGCGATGCAATGAGCGCGGGATGACGGCGTAGCGAAAATGCCACGCCGTATGTCGCTGATAGCTTAGAGGCTATTGAAAATGCGGTTTTCCTGCTCATTCACACGAATGAACGTAGTACGCTTGGTCAACTCTTTCAGGCGAGAAGCACCAACGTAAGTACATGCAGAACGCAGGCCACCCATAATATCGCGGGCAGTATTTTCAACCGGGCCACGCAATGGCAGCTTAACGGTTTTGCCTTCTGCTGCACGGTACTGCGCAACACCACCAACATGGCGGGTCATTGCAGATTCAGAGCTCATACCGTAGAACAGCATGAATTTCTCACCGTTTTCTTCAACGATTGTGCCGCCACTTTCATCATGACCAGCCAGCATACCGCCCAGCATCACGAAATCTGCGCCACCGCCAAATGCTTTAGCAACATCGCCCGGCATAGTACAACCACCGTCACTGACAATCTGGCCACCGAGGCCATGGGCAGCATCAGCACATTCAATAACAGCAGAAAGCTGCGGGTAACCAACACCTGTTTTCACACGAGTAGTACACACAGAACCTGGGCCGATACCAACTTTAACGATGTCAGCACCAGAGAGAATCAGCTCTTCGCACATTTCACCCGTTACAACGTTACCTGCACAGATAACTTTGTCCGGCCATGCTTCGCGCGCTTTAGAGACGAACTGAGTGAAGTGTTCGGAGTAGCCATTAGCCACATCGATACAGATAAATTTCAGCGCTGGGTTCAAAGAAAGAATCTGTTTGGTCTTCTGGAAATCAGCGTCGGATGTACCGGTTGAAACCATCACGAACTTCAGGATGTCATCTGAAACAGACTTAACGAAGTTGCTCCACTCTTCAACAGAGTAGTGCTTATGAACGGCGGTGAGGATATCAAACGAGGCCAATGCCTGGGCCATGCCGAATGTACCAACGGTGTCCATGTTAGCAGCGATGATCGGAACACCTGACCATGCAATACCGGAGTGTTTGAAAGTGAACTGGCGCTCGAGCTCTACATCAGAGCGGCTTTTCAGTGTGGAACGTTTCGGGCGGATAAGAACGTCTTTAAAACCTAACTTCAAATCTTCTTCAATACGCATGTTGCAGATTCCTGGGTCGAATGGCGAAGGACGCGTGAACGCAATCAGCAATCAATATCCTGAATAATTCGAGTCGCAGAAAGGCGGCAAGGGAGCAAATCCCCGGGAGCTTACTTGAGTAAGTGACTGGGGTTTGTGAGTGCGGCCAACGCATCTGCGGCTTGAAGTATGGCGGGTATAACTACCAATTCCAGTGACGCTATCATACGCACTATTAATGCAGCCGCAAGACTGCGAAAACAGTCTTTTTTACGCTACAATCGTTAAAATTTACCTTAGAAATATAAAATCGCTTCAGGGTCCGACTCTTATGGTTTATACGGTTGCATTAACGGGTGGCATTGGCAGTGGTAAGAGTACTATCGCCGATAACTTTTCCCGCTTAGGTATTACCGTTGTAGATGCTGATGTAATTGCGCGTCAGGTCGTAGAGCCAGGTCAGCCCGCTCTTCGCATTATTTCTGACCATTTTGGTGATGAGATCCTCCTTCCGGATGGCACTCTCAACCGTCGAGCTCTTCGCGCAAAGATCTTTTCTTCCGCTGAGGAGAAAAAATGGCTCAATGCCCTGCTACACCCACTTATCCATCAGCGAACCCAAGCTGAAATCAACCAGGCTCTTTCTCCCTACATTTTGTGGGTTGTTCCGTTGTTAATTGAGAATAACCTACAACAAAAGGCCGATCGTGTTCTGGTTGTTGATGTCTCGCCAGAAGTGCAAATCGCACGTACTATTGCGCGCGATAAAGTTAGTCGCGAACATGTGCTGCAAATCCTTGCCGCACAGGCGACACGCGAGGCACGCTTAAGCGCCGCCGATGATGTAATTAATAATGATGGTGCCCCCGACAAGGTGGCCGCACATGTTGACCGTCTGCACCGCCAGTATCTGGAACTGGCAGCCCAGGCCGCACAGCAGGATAACGAATAATGAGCACCCAGATTCTTTTTGAGCACCCACTTAATGAAAAAATGCGTACCTGGTTGCGTATCGAGTTCTTAATCCAACAACTCGAAAGTTCATTACCAGTAGATGAGACAGCCAAAGCACTTCATTTTTTCCGCAATATCGGTGACCTGCTTGATGTCTTTGAGCGCGGTGAGATTCGCACAGATATTCTTAAAGAACTTGAACGCCAGCAACGTAAGTTATTGAACTGGTCTGAAGTTCCGGGTGTAGATATGCAGCGAATTGATTCACTGCGTAGCCAACTCAAAGAACGCGGCGGTGTTTTAATGGCAGCTCCTCGTCTGGGGCAGGCATTACGTGAAGACCGTTTGATTGCCCTGGTTCGCCAGCGTCTGAGTATTCCTGGCGGGTGCTGTAGTTTTGATTTGCCAACATTGCACATCTGGCTGTATTCACCCCAGGATCAACGTGACGCACAAATTAATAGCTGGCTTGCGACGCTCCAGCCATTAAAGCAAGCGCTGGATCTGGTACTCGATATTATTCGTAACTCTGCACCATTACGTAAACAAACCAGCCTGAATGGTTTTTATCAGAATAACGGGGATGACGCCGATTTGCTCCGTTTACAGCTGGATCTTTCGTCCCAGCTTTATCCGCAGGTTTCTGGCCATAAGAGCCGTTTTGCGATCCGTTTCTTACCGCTGGATAGCGAAAATGGACTCATCCCTGAACGTCTCGATTTTGAGCTGGCGTGCTGTTAAGGAGCGAACATGACTGAAACAATAAAAGTGAATTGCCCGGGCTGCGGTAAAGTTGTCATCTGGGATGAAACTAGCCCATATCGCCCATTTTGCTGCAAACGATGCCAGTTGATTGACTTAGGTGAATGGGCCGCTGAGGAAAAACGAATTCCGAGCAGCGGCGATTTGTCAGAAAGCGACGACTGGAGCGAAGAAGAACTGCGTTAACTTTGCTGTAGTTTGTTAATAACTAGTTTGCTAATTACCGATTCATTAGCTGGTGGAAAATCTGACGCCACCAGCGCATTTTGCGCAATCCATTGACCCGGTTGCCCTTCTTTCCCCCACGGCTCGCCTTCCCAGCTTTCCACCATGAAAAACCACAGTGTGATATGCCTGTCCGGGAACTGATAAGCCAGTTTATCAAACAGTGTGAAATCGGTGGCTGTGATACCTGTTTCTTCCTGAAGCTCACGGACTAATGCTTGCTCAGGCGTTTCATCGGCTTCAATCTTCCCTCCGGGAAACTCAAGCTTATTGGCCATATGCGCATCAGCCGCTCTTTGAGTAATGAAAACTTCACCCGCTTGGTTGCGGATGATACCGACGGCGATTTGTAGTTGTTTCATTTTTGTGCAGGTACTCCATAGAAAAAAGGCGCAGCAAGCTGCGCCCTTATCGACAATTACGTGCTTAGCTTAAACGGCCATGACACTGTTTGAATTTCTTACCAGAACCGCATGGGCACGGATCGTTACGACCCACTTTGCGCTCACCGGTTTCTGCTGCCAGTGATTCTGCAGCCAGTGTGTCGTCATCCTGGTGGCTCAGCTGTTGCATCTGTGCCAAACGCTCAGCTTCTTCACGACGCTGCTGTTCCATTGCCTCAACTTCTTCAGGCATACGAACCTGCACTTTGCTGAGCGTACTGATCACTTCATATTTCAGCGCTTCAAGCATTGATGCAAACATGGCGAAAGATTCACGCTTGTATTCTTGCTTAGGATCTTTTTGCGCATAGCCACGCAAGTGGATCCCCTGGCGCAGGTAATCCATCGCCGCAAGGTGCTCTTTCCACAGTGAATCCAGAGTCTGCAACATGACGCCTTTTTCGAAGTGACGCATCATTTCAATGCCAACCACTTCTTCTTTACGCTGATACACTTCGATAGCGTTTTGCAAAATACGCTCACGCAGTGTTTCTTCATGCAGTTCCGGCTCTTTATCCAGCCACTCTTTAATTGGCAGCTCGAGATCAAAGTCGTTTTTCAGGCGCTCTTCCAGACCTTCTACATCCCACATTTCTTCCAGTGATTGCGGTGGAATGTGTGCGTCGATAGTCACTTTAAAGACGTCTTCGCGGATGCTGTTAATGGTTTCGCTAACGTCGCTCACATCCAGCAATTCGTTACGCTGGCTGTAGATCGCGCGACGCTGATCGTTGGCCACATCATCATATTCCAGAAGCTGTTTACGGATATCGAAGTTACGACTTTCAACTTTACGCTGGGCGTTAGCAATTGCCTTAGTAACCCATGGGTGTTCAATCGCTTCGCCCGGTTTCATACCGAGTTTACGCATCATGCCTGAAACACGATCCGATGCGAAAATACGCATCAGTGAATCTTCCATGGACAGGTAGAAACGAGATGAACCCGCATCACCCTGGCGACCGGAACGGCCACGGAGCTGGTTATCGATACGGCGAGATTCGTGACGCTCAGTACCAATGATGTGCAAGCCACCCGATGTCAGAACCGCATCATGACGAATCTGCCACTCAGCTTTAATCTGCGCGATTTGCTCAGGAGTTGGGTCTTCAAGCTCAGCGACTTCTGCCTGCCAGCTACCACCCAACACAATATCCGTACCACGGCCTGCCATGTTGGTTGCGATGGTCACGGCGGCTGGATAACCGGCCTGAGCAACGATACCCGCTTCGTTAGCGTGGAACTTGGCATTCAGAACGTTGTGTTTGATTCCCGCTTTGGTCAATTCAGCAGAAACCACTTCGGATTTCTCGATTGAAATGGTACCGACCAGCACAGGCTGACCGTTGGTAGTACGCTCTTTAATATCTTCAATGATTGCCACAATCTTGTCTGCTTCAGTCATATAGACCAAATCAGGCATGTCTTTACGAATCATTGGGCGGTTAGTTGGCACAACAATGGTATCGAGCTTGTAGATAGAGCTGAATTCGAACGCTTCGGTATCCGCAGTACCCGTCATACCCGCCAGTTTTTCATACAGACGGAAGTAGTTCTGGAAGGTGATGGATGCCAGCGTCTGGTTTTCGTTCTGAATGTCCACGCCTTCTTTGGCTTCAACAGCCTGGTGCAGGCCATCAGACCAGCGGCGACCTTGCATGGTACGACCGGTGTGTTCATCAACGATGATAACTTCGCCATCTTTAACGATGTAGTCAACGTCACGGGTGAACAGCACATGCGCACGCAGTGCAGCAGTCACGTGGTGCATCAGCATAATGTTAGTTGGGGAGTACAAAGACTCGCCTTCTTCCATAATGCCTTCCTGAACCAGCAACTCTTCAACCAGTACCAGACCACGTTCAGTAATGTTTACCTGACGAGATTTTTCGTCCACCGAGAAGTGGCCTTCACCCTGGAAAGTATCAGAATCTTCTTTTTCCTGACGGATCAGGCTCGGGATGATTTTGTTTACTTTACGGTACATCTCTGAGCTGTCTTCAGCTGGACCAGAGATGATAAGCGGCGTACGTGCTTCATCGATAAGAATCGAGTCAACCTCATCCACCAATGCATAGTGCAGTTTGCGCTGAACGCGTTCTTCAGGGCTGAACGCCATATTGTCGCGCAGGTAGTCAAAGCCGTACTCGTTGTTGGTGCCGTAAGTAATGTCAGCTGCATAAGCTTCGCGCTTTGCAGGTGCTGGCATGTTTGGCAAGTTGATACCAACGCTCAGGCCAAGATACTCGAACAACGGACGGTTGTTTTCCGCATCACGCTGGGCCAGATAGTCGTTCACAGTAACAACGTGAACACCACGGCCGCTTAATGCGTTCAGGTATGCAGGCAGAGTTGCAGTCAGTGTTTTACCTTCACCAGTACGCATCTCTGCGATACAACGTTCGTTCAGAACCATACCGCCGAGCAACTGCACGTCGAAGTGGCGCATGCCGAATACACGTTTACTCGCCTCACGAACAACAGCAAAAGCTTCTGGAATCAGATTCTCCAGCACTTCGCCTTTCTCAAGACGCGCACGGAATTCGCCAGTTTTTGCTTTTAATTCATCATCGGAAAGTTTTTCAATTTCCGGTTCCATACTATTGATAAGATTGACAACTTTACGCATACGACGCAGGGTGCGGTCGTTACGGCTACCGAAAACTTTAGTTAATAATTTGATTAGCATAATTAATTCTCAAACGCCTACCGTCAGGGCAGAGCTAAAAATAACGTTATAATTAAAGGAAATGGAGTTAGCTGAGGCGTTGTGGGCCAGCGCGGATACCCTGGACCTGGCTTATCCAAATGGCAGGACTAAAAGTCTCGACAGCTGGCGATTGCCAAAGTGCAGTATTACGCACAATAACAGGGGGTATGCTTTCCTGTGTGAGCAGCGCACTGAGCGTGTCCAGTAAAGCGAGTTTATGTGCCTGAAGTGGCAAACTCTCTTGTGCTGCTGGCTGCGTTTGCGGCGCCATAGCAAAAGAAAGGTGACGAATTACAGTTCGAATTGCATGCTGATGCCAGTAATCGACACTAAATGATGGTCGACGGGTACTTTCCTGCAATAATGCCAGACTATTGAAGCTGACCTTGTTGAGGTAATCGTGGCTACTGGTGGATGTTTCAGCAGGGGCTGTTGGCTCGGTATTTTGGCTGAGCGCAGGCATACCAAAACTTGCCGCGACCATCCCTAATAAGAGATGCGGCCAGAAATAACGTCTGCCAAACTGTCGCCAACAATTTAGAATACCAATCACTTTATCCGCCGGAGCATTATGTATGCGTGATAGTCGCCCACAATCTTTAGATCATTTGTTCGATGATGCTGGAGCCGAAAGCGTGTTGCAAAACGTGCAACAACGCGCAACTGCACTACTTAGGCTCAACAGGGCTGTGAAAGGGATATTACCCGCTCAACTACATCCCTGGTGCCGGGTAGCAAATTTCCGACAAGGCATTCTCGTACTTGAAACTGCAAATGCTAGCTGGCTGATGCGTTTACGCTATGAGCAAGCCACGCTACTGAGTGCATTACGTGCACAAATATTACCATCATTGACTTCAATCGACATCAGGATTAATCCATCACTGGCTGCAATTGGGCAAGAATCAGTACAAGAAAACAGCATTCAAACAATGAAGGGTAAAACTGAAGGGGTTAACAGAGTTCTGAGTCAGCAAAGTGCAGAGGCATTAAGAATGGTGGCTGAACGTAGTCCGGAAAAATTAAAGGCGATAATAGAACGACTGGCATCATTGGCCGGAGAGAGTACCAATGAAACCAGTCGCAATAAATAATTCTGGTGTTATGCCAGAACCATTTTCGGTGCTTTGAACGCTAGCGGAAGCTCAGCATCGTCTTCGAAGGTTGCCCATTCCCAGGCTTCCTGCTTCGCCAGAACCGCTTGAAGCAATTTGTTATTCAGCGCATGACCAGATTTATAGGCGGTAAACGCGCCGATAATGTTGTGGCCGCACATGAACAAGTCACCAATCGCATCGAGCATTTTGTGACGAACGAATTCATCTTCAAAACGCAAGCCGTCTTCGTTCAGTACGCGATAATCGTCAACAACGATGGCACAATCGAAGCTACCGCCCAGGCACAAACCACGGGACTGCAGATATTCGATATCACGCATGAAACCGAAGGTACGAGCACGACTAATCTGGCGCATAAACGCGTCAGCAGAGAAGTTCATGCTGTAGCGTTGGGTGCTGGCATCAATCGCCGGATGGTTAAAGTCGATGGTGAAATCCAACGAGAAACCATTATACGGCTTGAATTCAGCCCATTTGTCGCCGTCTTCAACGCGCACTGTTTCTTTGACGCGTACAAATTTCTTCGCACAGTTTAATTCGTCAATCCCGGCATCAAGCAGCAGGTAGACGAATGGCGCTGCACTACCGTCCATGATTGGGATTTCAGGGGCATTGACTTCAATAATGATGTTATCAATACCTAATCCCGCAAGGGCGGCATTCAAATGCTCAACGGTAGAAATCCGCACATCGTGCTCGTTCACCAGGCAAGTACAGAGCATGGTATCACGCACAGATTTGGCATCTGCCGGAAAATCTACCGGAGGATTCAAGTCAGTGCGACGATAGATGACCCCGGTATTTGCCGGCGCAGGGCGTAACGTCAGCATGACTTTCTTGCCGGTATGTAAACCGACACCAGTCGCCTGAACGATACGTTTAAGAGTCCTTTGTTTGATCATCGTATAATCTCGCCAAATTAACTATCCAACCGAAGTGTATATCACAATCGGTGGGCCAGTTTAGCACAAAGAGCGCAGTTCCCCAAATTCCGGTTTATTCTTAATCAGCTTGCTTGCGCAAAAACGCTGGAATATCCAGATAATCAGGCTCTTTCGTCGTTTGTGGCGTATTGTCATTAACTACCTTGGCAACAGGTTTCTGCTCTTGCTGAAGCGGAGCCATACCGTGTTGTTGGTAGCGGTCCATGACTGGCTGCTGAGTCTGCTTGTTGGTCACCAGGGTAATTTCTGGACGTTTGTCCATGCCAATACCGGTTGCAACAACAGTTACACGCAGTTCGTCGTTCATCTCTGGGTCCAGAGAAGTACCGATAACCACAGTCGCGTTATCAGATGCGAACGCACGAATGGTGTTACCCACAGTTTCGAACTCATCCAGTCGCAGGTCGAAGCCAGCGGTGATGTTAACCAGAACGCCACGAGCGCCGGACAGATCGATGTCCTCTAACAGTGGGCTGGAAATCGCCATTTCTGCCGCTTCTTCAGCACGGTCTTCGCCACTTGCAACACCAGAGCCCATCATGGCATAACCCATTTCGGACATTACGGTGCGCACGTCAGCAAAGTCGACGTTCATCAGACCCGGACGGGTAATCAGTTCTGCGATACCCTGCACAGCGCCTTTGAGTACATCGTTTGCTGCGCCAAAAGCGTCAAGCAAAGAAATACCACGGCCCAGCACTTTCAACAATTTGTCGTTAGGGATAGTGATCAAGGAGTCGACATGCTTAGAGAGCTCAGCAATACCCTGCTCCGCGAATGCCATGCGCTTCTTGCCTTCAAAATTGAATGGCTTAGTCACAACAGCAACGGTCAGAATGCCCAGATCTTTAGCAACCTCTGCAACTACAGGTGCAGCACCTGTACCTGTACCACCGCCCATACCTGCAGCGATAAATACCATGTCTGCGCCTTCAAGGGCCGCACGTAACGCTTCACGGTCTTCTTCCGCAGCGGTACGACCCACTTCAGGGTTCGCTCCAGCACCCAGACCTTTGGTAATACCATTACCAATCTGGATAGTCTGGCCTACAGCAGTTTTACGTAACGCTTGAGCATCCGTATTCACTGCAAAGAATTCAACACCTTCGATGCGTTC
>Ga0105251_10001824_pt1 | contig 17609 bp, 12 predicted proteins | sample KBSS64metaG_FD_80424 | JGI IMG/M metagenome (GOLD analysis project Ga0105251, IMG submission 80424) | Switchgrass rhizosphere microbial communities from Kellogg Biological Station, Michigan, USA - KBS S6-4 metaG | ecosystem: Host-associated > Plants > Roots > Rhizosphere > Soil | place...
ACCACCGAGAAGAACACCTGCATCAGCTGTGCGTAGCTCACCTGGGAAGGATCGTAGGTGACCTGCACCGCTTCGGCGTGTCCGGTGCTGCCGGTGCCCACGCGCTCGTAACGTGCATCGGCAGCACTGCCGCCGATGTAGCCCGACACCGCGTTTTCCACGCCCTTCATGTGCTGGAACACGCCCTGCACGCCCCAGAAGCAGCCGCCGGCAAATACCACCTGCGCGCGTTGGACGCCCGGTTGCGCCAACGCGGCGCGCCCACTGGGCGCTGGCAGCTGCAGGCTGCTGGCAGCGGCCGCCATCACCGGCCGGTCCAGGGCCACCACCGCCGTGACGGTGAGGGTGGCAATCGCGGCGGCAATGCCGGCGGCCACCAGTTTGTCCATCGAAAGCTTCATGCGAGTCTCCCGGATTCAACCGAAGGTGAAGGCGTAGGCACGTACGCCGGGGTCGAGGAATTCGATCTCGAAGGTGCGTTCGCGGACCGCACCGCTCTGGCGGATCAGCTGGTACAGGCGGTTGCCATCGACGACGCCCGTGCCGTCGGCAGAAGCATCGCCACCGGCGTCCGCGCCGGGCGGCTGGCCGTCGATGCGCACGCGGTAGCGCACCGGCTTGCCGTCTTCGCCCGGTGACAGCACCAGGTGCAGGTCGCGGGCATGGAAGCGGAACGCGATGCGGGCGCCGGCGGCGCCGGCCTGCGCGTCTTCATCGCCCACCGTCCAGCGCCCGCCCAGCGCCCATTGGTTCAGTGCCAACGTGGCCGGCACGGTGTAGTCCACCGCGCGGTCAGGCTGCTGTCCGCCCGGCGACGCGAAGTTCTCCGCACGGGCGTGGCCCAGGTAGGTTTCCGGCGACTTCAGGTTGGCCATGTCGGCCTTGAGCTCCACGCCTTCGCGCGCGCCCTCCATCGCCATCGCCATCGGTGCAGGGGCGTCGTCGGGCAGGGTATGGCCGGCTTCGCGCAACAGGGTGCGGATGATCTGTTCGGACTGGCCGTAATTGCCTTCACCGAAGTGATGCGCGCGGATGCGGCCCTGCGCGTCGATGAAGTAATGCGCCGGCCAGTAGCGGTTGTTGAAGCCACGCCAGATCGCGAAGTCGTTGTCGATGGCCACCGGGTAGGTGACCTTCAGGTCGTCCACCGCGCCCATCACGTTGCGCAGGTTGCGCTCGAACGCGAACTCCGGCGCGTGCACGCCGATCACCACCAGTCCATGGTCACGGTAGCGTTCGGCCCATTCGCGCACGTGTGGCAGGGCACGCAGGCAGTTGATGCAGGAATAGGTCCAGAAGTCGACCAGCACCACCTTGCCTCGCAGCCCGTCGGCCGTGAGCGGTGGGCTGTTGAGCCAACCGGTGGCGCCAGCCAGCGAGGGCAGCGTGCCTTCCACCGGCAGGGGGCCGCTGTCCTGCGCACCCGCAGCGCGCATCATCATCGCCGGCCCCGCTTCGGGGGCCTGGCCGGGCAGGGTATCGAGCAGGCCCTGTTCCAGCCGCGCGGTGCTGACCGTGGACAGCCGGGTCAGCACGCCGGTATCCCAGCCCATTGCAATCGCCACCACCGCCAGCAGCGCCGCCACGCCCAGCCCCCGGCGGATCCACTCGCCGGCGCCCAGGCGCCGCTTGAGCGCGCTGAACACCCGTCCACCGATCCAGATCGCCAGCGCCAGCGAGGTGGCCGCGCCCAGGGCGTAGGCCAGCAGCAGCCCGCTGGTGCCCACGCTGGCGCCCTGCAGCGCGGCGCCGGTCAGGATCAGGCCCAGGATCGGTCCGGCACACGGGGCCCACAGCAGGCCGGTGGCCACGCCGATCAGCAGCGACGTGCCCACGCCGCCGCGCCCGGCATCGCTGGCGGCATCGGCGCGGGCAGTGAGCCGCGCGCCCAACCGCTGGAATGGCGACAGCAGGTGGTCGGCCAGGCGGGGCCACAGCAGGGCCAGCGCGAACAGCGCCATCACCACCAGCGCGATCCAGCGCCCGACCTGGTTGGCCTGCGCCACCCACTGGCTGCCTACCGCCGCCAGGCTGGCGACCACGGCGAACATCAACGCCATGCCGACCAGCAGCGGCAGGCCGCTGCGCAGGAACGGACGGTCCGAGCGGGCGAACACGAACGGCAGCACCGGCAGGATGCACGGGCTGAGAATGGTCAGAACGCCGCCCAGATAGGCAAGAACAAGCAGGAACATCGATTTTCCTCGGTAGAGCCGGGCTCTGCCCGGCTGGATCCTTGAAGCAGCCGCACGTTTGAAGCGGCCGGGCAGAGCCCGGCGCTACGTGCGGGTTGGGATGCGCACACGCGTCTCTTCTTCGGCGGCAACAAAATTCATCGCCACGCCGTTCATGCAGTAGCGCAACCCGGTCGGGCGTGGGCCGTCATCGAACACGTGGCCCAGGTGGCCGCCGCACCGCCGGCAGTGCGCTTCCACGCGCACCATGCCCAACGTGGTGTCGCGGTCTTCGGCGACGGCGTGATGCAGCGGCGCCCAGAAGCTTGGCCAGCCGGTGCCACTATCGAATTTTGTAGACGAGGAAAACAGCTCCAGCCCACACCCGGCGCAAGTGAACGTACCGCGCCGATGCTCCTTGTTGAGGGGGCTGCTGAACGGCCGTTCGGTCCCCTGCCGGCGCAGCACGCTGTACTGCGCCGGCGTGAGTTGCTCACGCCATTGCGCATCGGTGCGCATCACGTCGAAGCGGCGCGCGGGGGCCGGCGCGGCCGGGGCAGGGCCGCTGCAGGCGGTGAGGCCAAACAGGCCGGCGGCGGCGCCGAGGGCGCCCATGCCGAGCAATCTGCGACGGGTACAGCGCATGGCCGATCTCCAGTCTGGATACGATGGGGCCATGCTGCGCCCGGGCCGGTCAACGAATCCTCACGCAGGGTTAAATTTTCCGTGACACATTCAGGTAGCGATACCAGCACAATGCAGCGACCTTCCCGCCATGCCCCCACGTGCCGATGAGCAGCGCAAAACAGGTCCTGATCGTCGAGGACGACGTCCACATCGCCAACCTGCTGCGCATGCATCTGCGCGACGAGGGCTATGACGTCACCCATGCCGCCACCGGCGACGAGGGGCTGGCCCTGCTTGAAGCGCAGCCGTGGAGCGCGCTGGTGCTGGACCTGATGCTGCCGGGCGTGGATGGGCTGGAAATCTGCCGGCGCGCACGCGGCATGGCGCGCTACACGCCGATCATCATCACCAGTGCGCGTGCCAGCGAAGTACATCGCATCCTGGGGTTGGAGCTGGGCGCCGATGACTACCTGGCCAAGCCCTTTTCGATGCTGGAGCTGGTGGCCCGGGTGAAGGCGCTGCTGCGCCGGGTGGAGGCGATGGCGCAGAACGCGCGCATCGACGCCGGCGAACTCGCCGTGGCCGGGCTGCGCATCGACCCGGTGGCGCGCACCGCGCAGGTGGACGGGCGTGCGCTGGAACTGACCCCGCGCGAATTCGACCTGCTGTATTTCTTCGCGCGTCATCCGGGCCAGGTATTTTCGCGCATGGACCTGCTCAACCAGGTCTGGGGCTATCAGCACGATGGCTACGAGCACACGGTGAACACCCACATCAACCGCCTGCGCAACAAGATCGAGCGCGATCCGGCGTCGCCGCAGCGCATCCAGACGGTGTGGGGCCGGGGTTACAAGCTCGTCGATGGCAGCGAGGGCGCCACCGCATGATCCGCCTCACCCTCTCGCAGCGCCTGTCGGTGGCCTTCTTTGCGTTGCTGCTGGTGTGCTGCGGCGCGCTGATGGCGATCCAGATGCGCAGCACCCGCGTGCACGAACAGGAAACCGTGCAGCGGCTTTCGCGCGGGCTGGCCGAACACATCGCGCGCAGTGGTGAACTGATGGACGGCGGCGGCATGCGCACCGGTGAAGTGCGCGCGCTGTTCGGCAAGCTGATGGCGGTCAATCCGAGCGTGGAGGTCTACCTGCTCGATGACCAGGGGCGCATCCTCGGGCACGACGCGCCCAGCGGCCACCTCAAGCGCGACCGCGTGGACCTGGCGCCGGTGCAGGCGCTGCTGCGCGACGATCCGCTGCCGATCCTGGGCGACGACCCACGCAGCAGCTCCGGGCGCAAGGTGTTCAACGCCGCGCCGCTGTTCGTGCAGGGTCGCCAGGCCGGCTACATCTACGTGGTGCTGGTGGGCGAGCAGCGCGAGGCGCTGGCCGCCAACATCGCGGCCAATGCCAGCCTGCGCACCACGTTGTGGTCGCTGGCGATCGTTGCCGGCATCGGGCTGCTGGCCGGCGCGGTGGCGTTCCGCTGGGTAACCCGGCCCCTGCGGCAGCTGACCCGGCGCGTGCAGTCGTTCGACGTGGATGCCGCCGCGCCTGCCCACGCCTTGCCCGCTACGCCGCTGCGGACCGGCGAGCGCGACGAACTGGCGATCCTGCAGCACAGCTTCGGACACATGGGGCAGCGCCTGGGCGAGCAGTGGCAGCAACTCCGCCAGCAGGACCTGCAGCGGCGGGAACTGGTGGCCAATATTTCGCACGACCTGCGCACGCCGCTGTCGTCGCTGCACGGCTATCTGGAAACCCTGGCGCTGAAGGACGTCACGCTCAGCGCCGAGGAGCGCCAGCGCTACCTGGCCATCGCGTTGTCGCAGAGCCACAAGGTGGGCCGCCTGGCCCAGGCGCTGTTCGAGCTGGCCCGGCTGGAGCACGGTGGCGTGGTGCTGGACCGCCAGGCGTTTTCGCTGCCGGACCTGGTGCAGGACGTGTTCCAGAAGTTCGAACTGGCCGCGCAGGCGCGGCGGCAGGCGCTGGAGGCGGACATTCCGCCCGGGCTGCCGGCGGTGGATGCGGACCTGGGATTGATCGAGCGGGTACTGACCAACCTGCTGGACAACGCGATCCGGCATACACCGGAAGGCGGGCGGATCACGGTCACGCTTCGCTCGATGGACGGTGAGGTGCAGGTCAGCGTGGCCGACACCGGCCCGGGCATCCCGGTCGAGCGCCGCGAGGACCTGTTCCACACGCCGCCGGCACTGGGCAGCGACCGCCCGGACAGCGGCGGGCTGGGGCTGCTGATCGTGCACCGCATCCTGCAGCTGCACGGGCGCGGGATCCGGTTGATGGAGAGCAGGGAAGGCGCGCTGTTCGTGTTCACCCTGCCTGCTGCCGCCCGTTGATCGGGTAGGACAAGGTCCGATCCGCGCGTGGCAAGATGCCGGCACAACCGGAGGTTACATGCGCACACTCGTCTGCCTGACCCTGCTGCTGTCCGTCACTGCATCCGCATTCGCCCAAACCTGTCCTGACACCGCGGCCCTCGAACCGGCACGCGCGGTCGTGCGCGACCTGCAGCGGATCACCACGCCCAATGGCATCCAGGAGCAGTACGCCACGCCGATCGGCGGGCTGAAGCAGTGGCTGACCATCCGCGGCGAGGATCGCGACAACCCGGTCATCCTGTTCGTGCACGGCGGTCCGGCCAGTCCGGTCACGCCCAGCCTGTGGCAGTTCCAGCGGCCGCTGGAGGAGTATTTCACCGTGGTCGACTGGGACCAGCGCGGCGCCGGAAAAACCTATGCGGAAGCGCCGCCCGAACAGATTGCGCCAACGCTGACGATCGAGCGCTACGTGGACGATGCGATCGAAGTGGCCGAGCACCTGCGCACGCACCTGGGCCAGCGCAAGGTGATCCTGATGGCCCACAGCTGGGGCACCATCGTGGCGATGAAGGCGGCGCTGAAGCGGCCGGACCTGTTCCATGCCTACGTGGGCATCGGCCAGATCATCAACCAGGTGGAGAACGAACAGATCAGTTTCGACTACGGCCTGGCCCAGGCAAAAGCGCATGGCAACAGCAAGGCGGTCGCGGAACTGGAGGCCATCGCACCGTACCCGGGCAACACGCCGATCACGCGCGAGCGCATCATCACCGCACGCACGTGGCCGCAGTACTACGGCGGCTTGACCGCCTACCGCGATGATTCGAAGTATTTCTTCGGCGCGGCCAGGCTCTCACCTGAGTACACCGATGCCGACCGCTGCAACATCGACAAGGGCAGCGAGCTGTCGCTGGGACCGCTGCTGCCGCAGATGCTGAAGGTCGACTTCAACCCGGTGACGCGTTTCCCGATCCCGGTGGTGATGTTCATGGGCCGCCACGACTACACCACGCCGACCGCACCGACCGAACGCTGGTTGAAACGGGTGGATGCGCCCTTCAAACAGGGCGTATGGTTCGAACATTCAGCGCACATGATCCCCTGGGAAGAGCCGGGCAAAACACTGATGACGCTGGTGCAGGTGGTGCGGCCGTTGGCGCAGTAGAGCGCGTGCTTCGCGCACGCAAAAAAAAGACCCGACAGAGGGAGGGTTCTGTCGGGTCCTGGATTGCGTGGGGGGAGGGACCCACGCAAATTCCGTTTGATGCAATGCAGCATACTCCGTTCCTGCTGCATTGCAACAACCACTGCGTAAATCGCTCGGTATTTCGGTAAATCCGTTCAGGATCAAACGGTTGAACCGCAGCGATCAGCCCCGGTAGCGGCAACCGGAGGTACAGGTCTCATGCACGGTCACCTCGCTCAGCGCTGGCAGGCTGGGCTTGAGCTCGTTCCAGATCCACCGCGCCAGCACTTCGCTGGTCGGGTTCTCCAGGCCGGGGATGTCGTTGAGATAGTGGTGGTCCAGCCTGTCATAGATCGGCTTGAAGGCCGCTTTGACGTCGCCGAAATCCATGATCCAGCCGGTGTGCTCGCCCGGCTCGCCTTCGACCTTCAGTTCCACCCGGAACGAATGGCCGTGCAGGCGCGCGCACTTGTGGCCCGGCGGCACGTTGGGCAGGCGGTGGGCCGCTTCGAGGGTAAAGACTTTGAAGATTTCCATGGCGCCATTGTACGGGCATCCAACAAAAACATATCCATCCGGATGAAGAGATGTTACTTTTCGTTATATCCGCATGAAGCGATGTTATTGGCTCGTTAACGGCCGGGCATGGACTACTGCGGAACTTGTCTCTCACCACCCCCACAGAGTTCATGCCCAAGCACACCCTTCTTGTAGCGGCGCTTTCCGCTGCTCTGGCTACGCCTTTGCCTGCGTTTGCCCTCGACACCGCCGCGGCTGAAGCGGCCAGCCCCGATACCGCCGCCGCCGGCGACAGCAAGACCCTTGCCGCTGTCCGCGTGACCGGCTCCAACATCAAGCGCACCGACACCGAAACCGCCAACCCGGTGCAGGTGATTGGCCGCCAGGAGATCGAAGCCACCGGCAAGGCCACCGTTGCCGATCTGCTGCGCTCGATCTCCGCCAATACGGGCAACGCCAACAACGAAACCACCAACAACGGCTGGGCCTCGGGCTCGGCCGGCATCGGCCTTCGCGGGTTGTCGCAGAAGAACACGCTGGTGCTGCTCAACGGCCGCCGGCTGGCCAACTATGGCTTCCCGGCCGGCGGGCTGTCGGACACCTTCGTCAACCTCAACGCGCTGCCGATGGTTGCAGTGGAGCGCATCGAAGTGCTCAAGGACGGTGCCTCGGCCGTGTACGGTTCCGACGCCGTGGCCGGCGTGGTCAACATCATCACCCGGCAGGGTTTCCAGGGCGCGGAACTGGGCGGTAGCGCCGGTACCTCCGACCAGGGCGGGCTGGACGAGCAGAACCTGAAATTCATCGGCGGCATCGGCGATCTCGACGCCGACGGCTACAACATCCTGGTCAGCCTGGAAGGCTACAACCGCGAACGTCTCGACCAGGACCAGCGCGACCTCACCCGGTCCGGCATCTACACCGACAAGCCCGGCGGCCGCTGGAACGGCTGGTCGGCCAAGGGGGCGCGCTTCCTGGTCAACGGCACCTCGGTGCCGATGCTCGATGCCAGCGGCCAGTGCCCGGAAAACACCACGCTGGTAGCCAGTGCACCGATCGACGGCCTGCCCGGCAACACCTGCGGCTTCAACCTGGCCCCGTACACCACCCTGATTCCATCGACCAAGCGCTACCAGGCCTACGTCAACGGCACCTTCAAGGTGAATGACAACGTCGAAGCGTTCGGCGAGGTCATCTACAGCGAGATCAAGGGCGTGTCGTGGTTCGGCAGCAGCCCGTTCTTCACCCTGGAAGGCGGGCGCTTCGCGCTCAACGCCGATACCGGGCTGGCCGAACCGGTCTCCAACAACCTGCCGGCCAGCAGCCCGTTCAACCCGTATGGCCGTGCCATCCCGATCGAGTACACCTTCTTCAACCTGGGCCCGAGCTTCAAGACCAACCGCTCCACCGCCTACCGTGGCGTGGTCGGCCTGCGCGGCAGCCTGCAGGACTGGGACTGGGAAGTCGGCGCGTTCGGCGCGCGCAGCAGCGAACGCGAAACCGTGTCCGGCGGCTTCGCCAACCGCTGGACCCTGGCCGATGCGCTGGCCACCGGCAGCTACAACCTGCTCGATCCTTCTGCCACGCCGCAGTCGGTGATCGACAGCATCAACCTGAGCACGCTGCGTCCCGCCGAATCGGTGCTGCAGGGCGTGGACGCAAAGATCTCCGGTGGGCTGGGCAACACCTGGGCCGGTCCGATCGGCTTCGCCGCCGGCCTGGAATGGCGCCGCGAGAAGCTCGATTCGGAAAACCCCTGGCAGATCGACGCGGGCCTGCAGATCCGCCCGGCCATCGCCGAGGTGCATGGCGAACGCAAGGTGACTGCCGCCTACGCCGAAGTGAACGTGCCGCTGGCCGAGCGGCTGGAACTGCAGGCGGCCGCGCGTGCCGACCACTACAGCGACTTCGGCGACGCGTTCTCGCCCAAGCTGAGCCTGCGCTGGCAGCCGTTCGACATCCTGCTGGTGCGCGCGGCGGCGTCCAAGGGCTTCCGCGCCCCGTCGCTGTCGGAGAACTCCAACAGCACCAGCATCGCCTACGGTAGCGTGATCGATCCGCGCGACCCCGATGTGCCCGGCTCGCGGCAGAACCCGACCTTCTTCACCGTCGGCAACAGCGATCTGAAGCCGGAGCGCACCAAAAGCTACAACCTGGGCCTGGTGCTGTCGCCCTGGAGCAACACCAGCCTGAGCGTGGACTACTACCGCATCGAACTGGAGAACCTGGTCGGCACCAACAATACCCAGACCCTGGTCACCAACGATGTGCCCGGCGCGGTCACCCGCGACGAACGCGGCAAGCTGCTGGCGGTGTTCAACCGCTACCAGAACCTGAGCGAGCTGAAGACCTCGGGCATCGACGTCGAACTGCGCCAGCGCTTCCCGACCGAGCGTGCCGGCGATTTCACCCTCTCCACCGCGTTCACGCACGTGCGCGACTACCGGCGTCCGACCGTCGTCGGTGGACCCCTGGTGGACTACGCCGGCAGCAACCTCGGCGCCACGCTGCCTCAGAACAAGGCCACCACCTCGCTGGACTGGAGCTACGCCGACTTCCGCACCGCGCTGACCTGGTACTACACCAGCGGCTACGACCAGAAGGCCAGCGCTGCGGCCAGCTCGGTACAGGACCGGGTCGATGCCTACAGCCAGTTCGACCTGTACCTGGCCTACACCGGGCTGGAGAAGCTGACCCTGTACGCCAAGATCCAGAACCTGGCCGATGAAGAACCGCCGTACGACGCCTCGTTCCCGGGCATCCGCGCGCCGTACGACTTCAGCCAGTACGACCTGCGTGGGCGTTACTTCACCGTTGGTTTCGATTACCGCTTCTGATTGGGGGTTGCTGTGTCCTTGTACCGTAGTGTGTCGCGTCCCATCGCCTGGTTGCTGGGTTCGCTGTGGCTGCTGGCGGCGCCGGCGTTCGCGCAGAACGCCTATTTCTTCCCGAAGGCCGGTGATTTCGATCCGGCCATTCCGACCCCCTCGCAGTTCCTGGGCTATGAGATCGGCAGTCGCTACACCCGCCACGATCAGCTGGTTGCCTACTTCGACGAACTGGCCCGGCACTCGGACAGGATCAAGGTCGAACGGATCGGCAGCAGCTACGAAGGACGGCCGCTGCTGATCGCCACGGTGACCTCGGCACAGAACCAGCAACAGCTGGAAACCCTGCGTCGCCAGCACGTGACCCTGGTGGATCCGGCGCAGCCGCTCTCGGCCGCCGGCAACAGCCCGGTGGTGGTGTGGCTGGGCTACAGCGTGCACGGCAACGAAACCTCCAGCGGTGAAGCGGCCCTGCTCACGGCGTACTACTTGGTGGCCAATCGAAGCGCTGAAACCGCGCAGTGGCTGCAGCAGGCGGTGGTGCTGATCGACCCGGCGCAGAACCCGGACGGCCGCGACCGCGCGGCCAGCTGGCACAACGCCTATGCGTCGTCGCCGGCCTCGGCCGACCCGGCCGACAAGGAGCACGTGGAGCCGTTCCCGCAGGGCCGCACCAACCACTATTTCACCGACCTCAACCGCGACTGGCTGGCGCTGACCCAGCAGGACACCGTTCCCAAGATCGCCTACTTCCACCAGTGGTATCCCAACGTCCAGATCGATTTCCACGAGATGGGCAAGGACAGCACCTATTACTTCGAACCGTCGCCGGCGAGCATGCACAGCCCGCTGCTGCCGGCCACGTCGTATGCGTGGAACAAGACCTTGGCCAAGTACCACGCGCAGTCGCTGGATGCGCTGGGTTCGCTGTACTACACCGGGGAAAACTTCGACAACTTCTCGCCGGTGTACGGCTCGACCTACCCGGACTTCCACGGCGCGGTCGGCGTCACGGTGGAGCAGGCCAGCTCGCGCGGGCGCGTGCAGGAATCGGTCAACGGCCTGCTGACCTTTCCGTTCACCATCCGCAACCAGGTGGCCACCGGACTGGGCACCGTGCGCGGCGCGGTGACCGAACGCGAAGGCCTGTTGAAGCTGCAGAAGGCGTTTTTCCAGTCGGCGTTGAAGCAGGCCAGCCAGCAACCGGTGAAGGCGTTCGTGTTCGGCGACGCGAAGGACCCGGGCCTGACCCGGCGCCTGCTGGACCTGTTGCTGCAGCACCGGATTACCGTGCAGGCGTTGAATTCAGCGGTAACCGTGGACGGCCAGCGCTTCGAACCGGGCTCGGCGTACGTGGTGCCCACCGCCCAGCCGCAGTTCCGCCTGGTGCATTCGATCTTCGCTGAAACCCCGCCGATCAAGGGCGACGTGTTCTACGGCAGCACGTCCTATGCGATCGCGCCTGCCTACGGACTGGCCTTTGCCGGCAGCCGCAGCCGGGTGGATGCGGGCGAGCGCATCGACGCACTGCCTGAAGCGCGCGGCGGCGTGAGCGGTGGCCAGGCCGGCTACGCCTACGTGTTCGATTGGCGCGACTACAACGCCAGCCGCGCGCTGTATGCGTTGCAGGCGAAGGGTGTGCTGGCGCGCGCTGCGTTCCAGCCGTTCACAGCGGCGGTTGCCGGCGGCGAGCAGGCGTTCGCGCGCGGCAGCGTGGTGATCCCGGTGGCCGGGCAGACCCTGGCGGGTGACGCGCTGCTGGCGGTCGTCGACGAAGTGGCCCGAAGCAGTGGGGTGCAGGTGCATGCGCTGGCCAGCGGCCAGAGCCGCAGCGGCATCGACCTGGGCAGCGACAGCGTCAAGGCGCTGCGCAAGCCGGCGGTAGCACTGGTGATGGGGGAGGGCGTGAGCGCCACCGAAATCGGCTCGGCCTGGTTCCTGCTCGACCAGCAGGTGCAGCTGCCGGCCAGCAAGCTGGACCCGACGCAACTGGGCAAGGTCAACCTGGACCGGTACACCACCATCGTGCTGTCCGGTGGCACGTATGGCGGTGTGGATGCCGCTGCGGTAGCCGCGCTCAAGCGCTGGATCAATGCCGGCGGCTCGCTGGTGACCTACGGCAGCGCGGCCAAGTGGGCGATCGAGCAGAAGCTCAGCGATGAGGTGCTGGGTGCTGAAGAGAAGGAGGCCGACGGCGCGCGCCGCGCCTTCGGCGACCAGCGCGACATCGCCGCCATCGAGCGGGTGAGCGGCAACATCCTCAGTGCGGATGTGGATACCAGCCACCCGCTGGGCTTCGGCCTGCCGCGCAACCAGCTGGCGGTCAACAAGGAGAACGGGATCAGTTTCAAGCCGAGCCGCAATGCCTTTTCCACCGTGGTGCGCATCGACGAAGCGCCCCGCGTGAACGGCTACCTGTCGGAGAACAACCGCAGCCGGGTGGCGGGCTCTGCGTGGCTGCTGGTGTCGCCGCAGGGCCAGGGCAATGTGGTGCTGTTTGCCGACGACCCGGCGCACCGCAAGTACTGGCACGGCACCGAGCGCCTGCTGTTGAATGCGGTGTTCTTCGGCAACCTGCTCAATCCGACCAAGTCGCGCGGGTAGTTCGCCCGGCCCGGGCTTCCGTGGGACACGCATGGCGTGTCTCTACGCGGCGGCCGGAATTGCGTAGTGACACGCCATGCGTGTCATCGCACACCCAAATGAAAAGGGCGACGCAATGCGTCGCCCTTTTCACTGTGCAGCCGGCAAAACGATCAGCCGGCGCGGTTGCCGCCGCCCGGGCCACGTCCGCCACCACCACGGCGCTGGCCCGACGGCGCACCACCGCGCGGCGCGCCGTTGCCGGCACCGCGGCTGGCGCCGCGACCGGCACCGTCACGCTGGCCGCCGCCGGTCTTGGCACCGGCATGGGCGTGGCGCGGCGCTTCACCGTGCGGACGGCGCGCGTGCTTGCGCGGCGAACGATCGCCACCCGGCACCTCGGCCTTGCCCGGCGCGCTGTTGCCCCAGCGGATCGGGGTCTGCGGCTCGAAGCCGGGCACGTCGCGGATGTCCATGTCCTTGTCGAGCAGGCGCACGATCTGGCGCAGCAGCTTGGCCTCATCCTGCGCGACCAGCGAGATCGCCTGGCCGGTGGAACCGTTGCGGCCGGTGCGGCCGATACGGTGCACGTAATCTTCCGGCACCATCGGCAGGTCGTAGTTGATGACCTTCGGCAGCTCGTTGATGTCGATACCGCGCGCGGCGATGTCGGTCGCCACCAGCACGGTCACCCGGCCGGCCTTGAAATCGCCCAGCGCACGCAGGCGCTGGCCCTGGCTCTTGTTGCCGTGGATCGCCGCGGTCTTGATGCCGGACTTCTCCAGGAACGTGGCCAGCTTGTCGCAGCCGTGCTTGGTACGGCCGAACACCAGGGTCTGCTCGCGGCTGTCCTGGGCCAGCAGGTGCAGCAGCAGTTCGCGCTTGCGCGCGCCATCGACCGGGTGCACGCGGTGGGTGATGGTTTCGGCCACGGTGTTCTTCGGGGTGACCTGGATCTGCGCCGGATCGCGCATGAACTCCAGCGCCAGCTGCTTGATGCTCTCTTCGAAGGTCGCCGAGAACAGCAGGGTCTGGCGGTTCTGGCGCGGCAGCTTGGCCAGGATCTTCTTGATCGACGGCAGGAAGCCCATGTCGAGCATGCGGTCGGCTTCGTCCAGCACCAGGATCTCGATGCCCGACAGGTCGACGCTGCGACGCTCCAGGTGGTCGATCAGGCGGCCCGGGCAGGCCACCAGCAGGTCCACGCCACGGCGCAGCACGTCGAACTGGTTGCCCATGCCAACGCCGCCGTAGATGCAGGCGCTGGGAATGCGCAGGTACTTGCTGTAGCTGCGCAGGCTGTCGTGCACCTGGGTGGCCAGCTCACGGGTGGGGGCCAGCACCAGCGCACGCGGCTTGCGCGGGCCGTTCACGGCCTGCGGGTGGGTGCCCAGGTGCTGCAGCAGCGGCAGGCCGAAGGCGGCGGTCTTGCCGGTACCGGTCTGCGCGCCGGCCAGCAGGTCGCGCCCTTCCAGGGCCAGCGGGATCGCCTGCTCCTGGATCGGGGTCGGGTTTTCATAGCCCTGCTCGGACAACGCGCGCAGCAGGAACGGGGCCAGGCCCAGGTTTTCGAATGACATCGGGTGGAAGCTCCAAAGACAAAGTAACGCCAGGCCGAATGGCCGGACGCGCGGCAGATCGTGTTGATCGGCTGACTCGGAGCGTTCCCGTGAACCGCGCTGCGAGAATTGGGTGCAGCCGGCGCGGTGCGCAGACTGGAATGCATGACGAATGGCGTCGGAGTGGGGGCGGGCGAGGGACGGAAATCCCAATCGCCGGCGATCCCGAAGGGAAACGGACGGCCGCTGCAGACAATGGGAGTATAGAAGAAATCATGCGCTGCATCAATTTTCCCCATTCAGCTTCGTAGGGAACCGCCACGCGTGGCTGCGCGCCACTTCGGGGGCATGAACGCCGGAAGCCTGGCGTCGGCCGTCAAGCCACCACATCAGCACCATCCGGATGGTTTATGGTCGTTCTGCCGCACTGCGACTTGGATTGGCCGCGCGTTTGGTTACACTCGAAACTTATTTTTCTGCGATCCCGGATACCCACCCATGAAGCTTGGTTCTTTGAAGGAAGGCGGCCGCGACGGCACCCTGATCGTGGTCTCGCGCGACCTGCGCCACGGCGTGCGCGCCACCGGGATCGCCGCCACCCTGCAGCAGGCGCTGGAAGACTGGAGCCACCTGGCGCCCCGCCTCAACGCGCTGTACGAGTCGCTCAACGACGGCAGCGCCGACGGCGTGTTCGACATCGACCTGCAGGCGCTGGCCGCGCCGCTGCCGCGTTCCTATGAATTCGTCGATGGCAGCGCCTACCTGCCGCACGTGGAACGGGTTCGCCGCGCGCGCGGCGCCGAAGTGCCGGAAAGCTTCTACACCGACCCGCTGATGTACCAGGCGACCAGTGCCGGCTTCTACGGCCCGCGCGATGCGGTCAAGGTGGTCAGCGAGGAGTACGGCATCGACCTCGAAGCCGAGCTGGTGGTGATCACCGACGACGTGCCGATGGCGGTCACCCCCGAACAGGCCGCCGCTCACATCCAGCTGGTGGGGCTGGTCAACGACGTCTCGCTGCGCAACCTGATCCCGGGCGAGCTGGCCAAGGGCTTCGGCTTCCTGCAGTCCAAGCCGCGCTCGGCGCTCTCGCCGGTGTTCGTCACCCCCGACGAACTGGGCGAGGCCTGGCAGGACAGCAAGGTGCACCTGCCGCTGGTGACCCACATCAACGGCGACTGGTTCGGCGCCCCGGAAGCCGGCGTGGACATGCAGTTCAACTTCGCCCAGCTGGTCGCCCATGCCGCCAAGACCCGTCCGCTGGGTGCCGGCGCCATCGTCGGCTCGGGCACCATCGCCAACGAGGACACCAGCAAGGGCGCGTCCTGCTTTGCCGAACAGCGCACCGTGGAGACCCTGCGCGACGGCAAGCCGAGCACGCCGTTCATGTCGTTCGGCGACGTGGTCCGCATCGAAATGTTCGACGCCGCCGGCGAAAGCATCTTCGGTGCGATCGAGCAGCGCATCGAACAGGCCACCCGGCCCTGAACATGTCCGCCGACCGCATCGAGCTGTTCAGCTACTGGCGCTCCAGCGCGGCCTACCGCGTGCGCATCGGCCTGAATCTCAAAGTCCTGGAGCACCAGATCACCCCGGTGCACCTGGTCCGCGATGGCGGCCAGCAGCACAGCGAAGGCTATGCGGCGCTCAACCCGCAGGAGCTGGTGCCAAGCCTGGTCCATGGCGACCGGGTGCTGCACCAGTCGATGGCGATCCTGGAATACCTCGACGAGGTGTTCCCGGAGCCGGCGTTGCTGCCGGACGATGCATCGGGCCGCGCCCGCGTGCGCGCGCTGGCCCAGCTGGTGGCGTGCGACATCCACCCGCTCAACAACCTGCGGGTGATGCAGTTCTTCAGTGACACCTGGAACGTGCCGCAGCCCGAGCGCGACGACTGGACCCGGCACTGGATGCGGGTCGGGTTCGATGCGATGGAGCGGATGCTGGTGGAGTCGATGGACACGGGGCGCTTCTGCCACGGCGACAGCCCGACCCTGGCCGACTGCTGCCTGGTGCCACAGCTGTTCAACGCGCGGCGCTTCCACCTGGACCTGAGTCCGTACCCGACCCTGGTGCGGATCGATGAAGCGTGCCTGGCGCTGCAGGCGTTCGACGCCGCGCGGCCCGAAAACCAGGCCGACGCCGCGGCGTGACGCCTCGTACCCACCAACGGTGGGTACCTACCGAACCAAGCCATCGATTGCCCGGTTGATATCGACCGCCAGCCGACATCGCCCGGTAGATATCGACCGTTGGTCGATACCCGCGCACTCAAAACCCGTGCGTGATCGCCGCCGGCGTGGCCGCCGAATAATCCGCGTACGGGTCGTGCTCGGCGCCGCCTTCGGACAGGCGGAACTTCAAAGCCAGGCCATCGCGCGAATCGGCGGCGCGCAAGGCTTCTTCCTGCTCGATGATGCCGCTCTTGGCCATCCGGAACAGGCACTGGTCGAAGCTCTCCATGCCTTCCTCCAGCGAGGCTTCCATCGCGGCCTTGATCTCGTGGACCTGGCCGCGGCGCAGCAGGTCGCGGATCATCGGCGTGTTGATCAGCACCTCGGTGGCTGGCAGGCGGCGCCCGTCCTGGCCCTTGACCAGGCGCTGGGAAATCACCGCGCGCAGGTTCAGCGACAGGTTCATCAGCACGTTGCGGTGCGCACTCTCGGGGAAGAAGTTGAGGATGCGCTCGATGGTCTGGTCGGCGTTGTTGGAATGCAGCGTGGCCAGGCACAGGTGACCGGTTTCGGCGAACGCGATGGCCGCCTCCATGGTCTCGGCGTCCAGGATTTCGCCGATCAGGATCACGTCCGGCGCCTCACGCATCGCGTTCTTCAGCGCGTTGTGGAAGGCATGGGTGTCCAGCCCGACCTCGCGCTGGTTGACGATCGACATCTTGTGCTTGTGCAGGTACTCGATCGGGTCCTCGATGGTGAGGATGTGCCCGGTCGTGGTGCTGTTGCGGTGGTCGATCATCGACGCCAGCGAGGTCGACTTGCCCGAGCCGGTCGAGCCGACCACCAGCACCAGCCCGCGCGGGGTCATGATGACGTCCTTCAGGACCTGGGGCAGGTTGAGCTCTTCGATGCTGGGAATCTTGCTGCGGATGGCACGGATGACCATGCCGACCTCGCCGCGCTGCTTGAACACGTTGACGCGGAAGCGCCCCGCGTCAGGCAGGGCGATGGCCATGTTGAGCTCAAGGTCGCGCTCGAACTGGGGCACCTGGCCTTCGTCCATCAGCGAATAGGCGATCTTCTTGACCATCCCGGGCGGCAGCCCGGTATTGCCCAGCGGGTACAGCTTGCCTTCGATCTTGATGTACACCGGGGCTCCGGTGGTCAAGAACATGTCCGAAGCGTTCTTTTCGGTCATCAGCTTCAGGAAATAGCCGATATCCATGCGAAATGTTTCCCCAACAATCAGCCGCGTGCCCTTGCAGGCACGCCGCAGGCTTCCGACAATGGCCGCGCACCTACTTCAGGCGAACGGCACCCCCAATGAATCCTAGCTTCGCACAATTCCGGCGTACCCCGTATGTAGTTTTGACTAGTTGCGTGATGGCGTGCGCATTCGCGCTGGCCGGTACCGCCCAGGCCCAGGACGGCGCGCTCGAGCTGATGCAGGCCCGGCAGGCGGTGGACAAGGCCACCCAGGCCGACGCCGACCAGTACGCCCCGGACCTGATCGCCGTGGCCCGCCAGGGCCTGGAGCAGGCCCAGCGTGCCGCCGCCGACCGCCGTGAGCGCAAGAACGCCCCGGCCCTGGCCGTGCGCGCGACCGCCGACGCCGACCTGGCCC
>Ga0105251_10001828_pt1 | contig 17541 bp, 16 predicted proteins | sample KBSS64metaG_FD_80424 | JGI IMG/M metagenome (GOLD analysis project Ga0105251, IMG submission 80424) | Switchgrass rhizosphere microbial communities from Kellogg Biological Station, Michigan, USA - KBS S6-4 metaG | ecosystem: Host-associated > Plants > Roots > Rhizosphere > Soil | place...
GGCATCGGCAACGTCCAACTCGCTTCGCCATTAAACGCAGCAAGATCAGCACCCAGCTTTTCGTAAATTTCCTTGAGGCGTGCGCCGAGCGCCCAGCGAATACCAAACGCTGCCGCGACGTCTCCGCCTTTGTCAGCGAGGATCGGATAGCTCAGACCATTGCTCGTCTGGGATTTACGACTATTGGCCTGGGTTTGTTGGGACACGGCAAGTACGTTGGCACCAAAATCACGAATCTGACTTGATGCCGCTTCGATAGCTTGAAGTTCCAAATTGCAATAAGGACACCAAACGCCTCTGTAGAAGCTGACGACCAATGGACCTTTTTTGAGCAGTTCGGTTGATGACACTACATTCCCGTCTGCATCCGGAAGAGAAAACGCCGGAGCACGATCGCCCGCCTGCAAGGCCCTGAGTGCCTGGCCTGTGGCGATGAGAGCAGCTGTGGCTTGATCAACTGCAGCGACAATGTCAGCTGGGACATTGGCCTTGAATTCGGCTTTGATTGCGTCGAGCTTTGATTGGAGGGGCATAATGATTCTCTCGCTGATGACGCCCGGAGGCGTTGGTGGGAGAATCATTGGTCATTCCAATAGCGCAGACTAGGCAGCATTAACGACTATGACAAATGCATATTCCGCATGAATGACCACCTCTTTCCATTCAAGCTATTTGTCCGAGTGGCACGTACAGGCAGCTTTTCGCAGGCGGCACGTGAGCTAGGGCTAACCCAATCCACTGCGTCTCGAATAATCACCAGCCTTGAACAAACCCTCGGAGCCAGATTGCTGGCACGCACTACCCGGGCGGTTGTTTTGACGGAAGCAGGCGGCGATTACCTGGTGAGAATCGAACCAATCCTTGCTCAATTCGAAGAAGCCAATGTGGCGTTGCACGGGTCTGCCGAACTGCGTGGAATATTGCGTGTAGGCCTGCCATCAAGCATCGCAATCCGTGAAATTATTCCGCGCCTCCCACAGTTCATGGAGGCTCACCCAGCGTTGCGTATCGACCTCATCATGGATGACCATCGTCAGGATTTGCTCAAAGACGGACTGGATCTCGCGCTGCGTTTTGGCCCCTTACCGGACTCAACAGACATTGCCAGGTACGTGGGAAGCAACAGAAGAGTTCTCGTTGCCTCGCCTGCGTACCTCCGTCGATCTGGACCGCTAAATACTCCGACAGATCTGGCCCTGCACTCTGTCATCGTGGGGCCTCCGGGCAATACACCCAACGGCTGGGCCTTCGAAAAAAACAATCGAAAGTTGTCGATTCAAGTAGAGGGAAAACTGGTGGTTAACGTCAATGAGGCCGCGACGGCGGCGGCTCTCAATGGAATGGGGATCATTTCCACTGGACTTTGGGGGTGCCGCGCGGAGCTGGCAAGCGGCGCCTTGGTCAGAGTACTGGCCGACTGGACGATGATGGAAAGTAAGCTCTACGCCGTATTTCCAGCAGGCGCTGCAAAACCCTCGGCTCGCGCATTAACTTCCTACATGATCAATGAGTTTGAGAAAGCCATTGTCGAATAACGCTCAATCGACTTGCCGATCGGTTCTTGCCGAAAGCAGCTCGGGAAAAACTTCAACCAGCCAATTGATGAACACTCTTACTCGGTTGCTCTGCATGCGATTCTCGGGATAGAGCACTTGGAATGGGTAACGCGACCTACTCCAATTCTGAAGGATCGGTACCAACCGTCCTGCCTTGATGTCATCCCTGACGGCATATGCGAAGGTTTGAAGCACGCCGAGACCGGCCAAGCCAGCAGCAGCACGAGCTGCACCGTCATCGACACTGAGCGTTACCTCTGAATGAATATCGATCACCTCCTCGCCTCTCTCAAAGCGCAGGGGCGCGATCTTGCCGCTGGCGCCTTGACGATATCCCACAAGCCGGTGCTTGAGTTTCAACTCCAGTGGGTGCAACGGCGTGCCGTAGGTATCCAGATACGACGGCGCAGCACACGTCACCCATTCCGCCCAACCCAATGGACGTATTGCTGCCTGCATTTCCGTAGGAACACCGCCTCGTATCACGCAATCGACATGATCAGCGATCAGATCTGAAGGACGGTCAGTCAGACTTAGATCCACGTGTACATTTGGATACTGCTTGAAGAAACCAGGAAGTGCGGGGATCAACAGCAGTCGCCCTGGGCCTGCTCCCACATCGACTCGAATACGGCCATGTGGCTTGGTCAAGGTATCGCTGAAGCCCTGATCAAAATCAGCCAGTTCACGAACCAGCCTGATCGTCCCCTCGTAGTAGGCCTGCCCGTCCGGAGTCACCGTGACGCGTCGAGTGCTGCGGTGAAACAGCCGCGCACCGAGATGCTTCTCCAGATCCAGCACGAGCTTGCTGACCGTCGCTTTCGGCACCTGTAGCGCTTCAGCTGCCTTAGTGAAAGACCCGGTTTCAACGACACCGGCAAAACAACGAATAGCCAGCCACTGGTTCATGACCAAGCTCCCAAGGTAAATGATTGTCCATATTTATAGACAGTATGTCCAAATAGCTATGTTTATCGCAGCCATTTACTTCTCTAAATTACCACCTGGTTACTTATTCAGCTTGTTCACTTCAAAGGGCATTATCATGGCTAGCACCATCGCATTTATCACCGGCGGCAACCGAGGCATTGGCCTCGAAACCGCAAGACAACTGGGCAAAAAAGGCATCACCGTTGTCATCGGCGCTCGCTCTGAGCTCGACGGCAAAGAAGCTGTTAGCACGCTCAAGGCGGAAGGCATCGATGTACACGCAATCGCATTCGACGTAAAAAACTCCGCTGATCATGGGAAAGCTTACGAATACTTCGCTGCTGAATTCGGTGCACTGGACATCCTGGTGAATAATGCCGGATGCCACCTGGAGGGAGAAGCGGGTGTTGAGCACCTCTACGCCGCATCCACCGTCCCGTCTGCAGTACTGCAGGAAACTTTCGCCATCAACTTCTTCGGCGTCATCGGCCTGACCCAGGCACTGCTGCCTTTGATCCGAAAATCCTCGGCTGGCCGGATCGTCAACCTTTCCAGCATCCTGGGTTCAGTTTCGATGCAGGCAGATCCTAGCTCGCCGATCTATGACATGAAATCGACGGCCTACGATTCGAGCAAAAGTGCTCTCAACTCATACACAACTCAGTTGGCCCATGAACTGCGGAACGAGTCGACGAAGGTCAACTCCGCGCATCCGGGCTGGGTGCAAACTAAAATGGGCGGCAGCCTTGCTCCCATGAGCATTGAAGAAGGTGCGAAGACCAGCGTTTACCTCGCGACATTGCCCGAGGAAGGCCCAAGCGGTGGCTTCTTCCATATGCAAGACCAATTGCCTTGGTAAGCGAATATTCAAAATTTCGTGCGTCTGATTCTCTACAGCGCTGAAGCTCGCTGAAGATTGCATGGGCGCCCCGGATCACCTTGTTTTCGCCGGAGCGCCAGTACCTACGAACTCCAAAGGTCCTAGGCAATGTCTGAAGAACTCCAAGAACATAAGGGCCCCAAACTGTCGCGTAGAGACCTGCTAACAGCGTCCAGCGCCGCATTAGCGGGTGGCAGTCTGCCCTTGAGTAGCGCTGCGTTGGCAGCACAAGACAACAGTACGGCCGAATCAATCACACCGTTTACCGTCAAGGTAACCCAAGCACTCATTGCTGATCTTCGCCGCCGCCTTTCCGGCACACGCCTGCCCGATGCGGGCAGTGATAGCGACTGGACCCAAGGCGTTCCGCTGTTTAAGGCCAAGGCCCTCACGGACTACTGGCTACTGCAGTACGACATGACTCGCGTTGAACGAAGACTGAACGCTTTCCCTCAGTTTCGCACTCACATTGACGGGCTAGGGATTCACTTCCTCCACGTCAGATCCCGACACCAGAACGCTTTGCCAATGATTTTGACGCATGGCTGGCCAGGTTCAGTTATAGAGTTTCTCGACGCAATAGATCCTCTGGTCAATCCGACTGCGCATGGTGGAACGGCAGATGATGCTTTTCATGTTGTGATCCCCTCGATGCCCGGTTTTGGCCTCTCCGACAAGCCTGCCAATACGGGCTGGGGTCTCCCACGAATAGGGCGAGCGTGGCACACACTCATGAAACGGCTCGGCTATACCCACTATGTTGCACAGGGCGGCGATCTTGGCGCTGGTGTGGCCAGCTGGATGTCGAAGCAACACTCAACAGGGCTTGCCGCCATTCACCTCAATCTTCCGGTTCTATTTCCCCCTCCTCCACCGGGCGCTGGTGGCTACACCCCGGAAGAACAGGCTGCACTTGATCAACTGATCCACTACGGCGCGGACCTCTCTGGATATGCGTCCATCCAAGCGTCGCGACCGCAGACTCTTGGGTATGGACTCACTGACTCACCCATCGGGCAAGCGATGTGGATATATGAAAAATTTCAGGCGTGGACAGACAACACTGGCTCACCTGAAGAAGCCATCACCATCGACAAGATGCTCGACAACATCATGTTGTACTGGGTGACCGGTACAGCGGCGTCTTCTGCGCGCCTTTACAAAGAAAGCTTCAACAAAGACTTCGTTCGCTTTGGCCTTGATCACCCTGTCACGGTAAGCGTCTTCAAAGGCGACATCTTCACACCCCCCCGCAGTTGGGGCGAGCAAACCTACGCCAAGTTGACCTACTGGAATGAGGTAGAGCATGGAGGGCATTTTGCTGCGTTGGAAAAGCCAGACCTTTTCGCTAACGAGCTCCGCAAAGCGTTCAAGCCCTATCGCCGATAGCTGACTGACATTCACCGGCTGACAGGAGTTCGTTTGAAAACCATCGAACGCCCGGATAGGAAAAACCGTGATGTAGGCGTACCCCAAGCACCTAGAGAGAAAAACGAAAATGAAAATATTTGTGACAGGAGCTTCCGGTTACTTGGGTGGTTCGATTAGCCACAGACTGGTGGAGTTAGGGCACGAGGTCACCGGGTTGGTGAGAAAACCCGAGCAAGCCGCTCTGCTGAAGCGCAGGGGGATTGCTACAGTGCTTGGCAGCCTCGACGATGCCGATTTGCTTGAGCGCGTTGCTTTGGAAGCAGACGCCACCATAAACGCTGCCAACTCCGATCACTTCTTCTCCATTCGAACATTGATCTCGGTTCTGGCTGGCACAGGCAAAACACTTATCCATACTAGCGGCTCAAGTATCGTCTGCGATGACGCGATGGGTGGCGAGCCCAGTCGTGCAGTGTTTGAAGATGACAGTCCATTCATACCTATGCTGCATCGCACACCACGCGTAGAAATCGATCACATGGTCAGAATCGCAGGCGTGACACAAGGTTTACGTGCACTGGTGATCTGCCCGACGATGGTCTACGGCGAAGGTTACGGGCTAAAAACTGAAAGCGATCAATTGCCGAAAATCATCACCAAATCACGCGAACTTGGGGCTGGGGTGTACATCGGCACCGGAAGGACTGTTTGGTCAAATGTGTTCATCGGTGACCTAGTCGATCTCTATGTTCTAGCGCTGGAACGAGCTCCATCCGGCTCGTTTTTCTTTGCGGAGAATGGCGAAAGTACCTTTGTCTCCATTGCCAAGTCAGTGAGCAGATCGCTAGGTTTCAAAGGTAAAACTGTCAGCTGGGACATCATGGCAGCGATCGCCGAACTCGGCGGGTTTGCGCGTATAGCGTTGGCAACGAACTCACGTGTGCGTGCCACCAACGCCCGTAATCTTCTTGGCTGGCAACCCAAAGGCCCATCTTTGGATCAGGCCGTCGAACAGGGGCTTTAACGTTCATCTGTCCGCCGTGTTGAGCACCGGCCCGTCCAGCTCCGCAATCAAAAAATCAGCAAAAGCCCTGGCTGAGGGCTTCGCGGCACGGCCAGCGGCAAAAACCGCATTGACCTCGAGCGTCCCCATGTCCCACTCCGGCAGAAGCCTCACTAACGCGCCGTCTTCGATCTCTTTCGCGCAGCCCGCCAGGCTCATTGAAATGATACCTAGTCCAGCCACCGCTGCGACGGTAGATACCTCGTTTACAGAAACTGACAGCCTGCCACCTACACGCACCGAAAATGCAGTGCCCTCTTGTCGAAAGGACCATACATGGCCGGCAATTGACGGACCGGCGATCACTGAGTGGTTCGCCAGATCGGCAGGCACTTGCGGCATACCAGCCCGCTCAAGATAGGCGGGCGACGCAGCTATAATGCGGGGCGTCGATCCAATCCGTTTAGCCATTGCGCTAGAGTCCTGCAAGGCACCAAAACGCAAAGCGACATCAACACCCTCAGATACAAGGTCTTGGCGCAGGTCATCCATTAGCAACTCCACACGCAGCTCCGGGTGCCGTTCCAAAAAAACAGGCAAGCGAGGCACTAGAGCGCGAATTGCAAAAGTGGATGATAGCCCCACTCGTAATACCCCTCTCAATTCGTCCGAACCGCGTGCCGCCTGCTCTGCTTCATCCAGAGCGGTGAGAATCGGCTCAAGTCGAGCAATGAAATCTGATCCAGCCTCCGTCAAGCCAACCGCCCGCGTGGTACGGATCAACAGCGTCGCGCCGACCTTCCTTTCCAATTGCGAAATGATGCGAGAAACGGTGGGTTGAGGGATGTTCATTTCACGCCCCGCCGCAGAAAAGCTGCCCTTGCGCGCAACACGCAGAAACAGGCGAAGGCCAAACAGATGATCATTCATAGTCATGATGAATAACTGAAACTCAAATAAGGCATCTACTGGGAGAAATTTGCATGGGACATAGTTGACTCATCCCTACCCCAATGCAAGGAAATACCCATGACACTGCAATCGAAACTCGACGCACTGAAGCACGAATTCGAAACAAATATGGCACCCGCTCCAGTTGTAGAAGCGTTGCATCGAGCAGTAGCCGAGCTGGTGGCCAGCGGCGCCCAAGACCGTGCATTGAAGGCAGGTGACATCGCTCCGGTTTTCTCCCTGGCAGACCCTGATGGCAACCTGGTCTCGTCCAAGGATCTCTTGGCCAAAGGGCCATTGGTGCTGACCTTCTACCGGGGAGTCTGGTGTCCGTATTGCAACTTTGATCTGCAGGCAATGGAAGAGGCGCGTCAGGAAATCGAAGCCTTTGGCGCCACGCTTGTCGCTGTGTCACAGCAAACATCGCCCAACAGTCGCAAGTCGCAGCGCGATAACAATCTCGGATTCCCGATTTTGGGTGACAAGGGTGGCGAACTTGGAGCCGCGTTCGGTATTCGCTGGGATGTTCCTGACTACCTGAAGCCTATCCACAAAGCGGTTGGCGCCGACATTACCGTATTCAACGGTGAAGATAGCTGGACCCTTCCAATGCCGGCACGCTACGTCATCGGTCAGGATGGGGTGATTCAGTACGCAGAAGTGAATGCCGATTACACACAGCGCCCTGAGCCGTCAGAAGTATTTCCAACATTGGAACGCCTGCGTTCGAATACCCACTGAACCTGCGTCGGTTTTTATGCCGACCGAAGTAAGGATTCGATCATGAGTACAAGCAACCAAGCAGGCCCTGCGTTCCTTTCAGAGCTGGCAGAAAACGTGGTGCTGACAGCGTCGACCCTACCCACACCGATCGTAGGCCAGGCGAAAGCGCGTGACATCATCATGAACTTAGGTTCGATGTACGCGTCGCGCACTGCACCAGTCCTTGCGGTCGTAGGTAACAAGACGTTCATTCAGTACGACGCCAAGCTTGTGACCGGTGAAGATATCAATGCCATCACCGTGCTCACTCGCGATAGCAGCGATCAGGTGATTGAAATCAATATCGGCTATTCGCCCATGCAGCCTCTGGAAGTACTGGCAAAAAACTTCGCTGTTGCCTACGGCGAGTGACCCAGGGGCAGCGCGAAAGCGCTGCCCTTCCACATTGACGAGGTTTAGACATGTCTGCCCTATTTGAAACCTTCAAGATCAAAGGCGCGATCCTACGCAACCGCATCGTCGTGTCACCAATGTGCCAATACTCCGCTACAGATGGAAAGGCGAATGCGTGGCACTACAGCCACTACGCATCGCTTGCGCGCGGCGGGGCCGGATTGGTGACCGTCGAAGCCATAGCAGTCTCGCCAGAAGGTCGCATTACACCTGCCTGCCTAGGTCTCTGGAATGACGCCCAAGCAGAGGCACTGTTGCCGGTAGTGCAGTCGATCAAAGCGGGTGGCGCGGTACCTGGTATCCAGTTGGGTCATGCAGGCCGCAAAGCCAGTGCCAACGTGCCATGGGAGGGAGACGACCATATATCTGCAGACGACCCACGCGGCTGGCCCACCGTTTCCGCTTCAGCCATTGCGTTGGGTGGCGGCCTGCCAAAGGTACCGAAGGCGATGTCGATCGCTGATATCGAAGGCGTCAAGGCTGACTTTGTCGCCGCAACGGTTCGCGCCCGCGATGCAGGTTTTGAGTGGCTGGAGCTGCATTTTGCGCACGGCTATCTGGCGATGGGGTTTCTTTCATCTCATTCCAACCAGCGCATAGATCAGTACGGCGGCAGCTTTGCCAACCGTAGTCGCTTTATTACCGAAACCCTGGCTGCAGTCAGAGAAGTCTGGCCACGAGGCCTCCCTCTGGCTGTCCGTTTAGGCGTTATCGAATACGACGGCCACGATGAAGAGACACTGCTCGAATCTATTGAGTTGGCAAAAATCCTGAAGCATATGGGTGTCGACCTTCTAGACGTCAGCATGGGTTTCTCCACTGTAACCCCGAAGGTACCTTGGGATGTCCCTGTCTTTTTGGCGCCTATCGCGCAACGATTCCGCGATGAAGCTGGATTGCCTGTAACCGCTTCGTGGGGTATTGATACGGCCGAGTTAGCCGAGCAAGTCGTGGTGCAGGGTCAAGTGGACTTGGTTTCCATAGGTAAGGCACTGCTCAGCAATCCGCATTGGCCCTATCACGCAGCACGTACGCTTGGCATAGACAAACCTTCCTGGACGCTGCCTGCTCCCTATGCACATTGGTTGGAGCGTTACACGGTCGGGTCCTGATCTCTGAGAGAACAATCTACAAGTAACTTATGCGCTAGATGGATAACACATAGCCATTTTCCCGCGTATCTGACACCCGATTTTTCGCTGATGATCCGCCTTCAACGCCGACCCTCAAAGTCAGGTTCGAGACCATCTGTCTCTTGAAAAGACTCCATAATCCCAGGATGAAGTAATGAGCCAGACTTCCGAATACCCATTTCCTGCAGAAGCGCGCAGCAACGAAAACTTCACGCAAATCGTTCAGCAACAATATGGCGAGCCGAGGAATGTATTAACCCTCGTGACCAAATCGCTATCCGAGCTGGCAGTTGGTGATGGCGATGTACTGATCCGCGTTAGCAAGCGTGCCATCCATCCTGGCGACGTGCACATTTTGCGGGGCGCCTCTAACGGCGGTTCACGCGCGCCTATTAGCCCTGAGATTGGTCGAGTTCCAGGCTTCGAGGGCGTTGGTACTATTCTGAGAGTCGGAGCAAAAATACAGGGCACCGAGCCGTTCGTTGTTGGCCAGCGGGTGATATTTTTCCATGGGGCGGCGAGAGCTTGGTCGACCCATGTGGTTGTACCTGCTTCCGCCGTTTTCGCAGTACCTGACTCTATTTCGGACGATGTGGCGGCTCAGTTGCTGATCAATAGCATCACTGCCCTTGAGATGCTGAGAACAGGCCATGATTCCCTACCTCGTGACGCAGGATTGTCACCGTTCGTTTTGATTACTGCCGCAGCCTCTTCGGTCAATCGACTCGTAGCAGGGATAGCTCTCGGGTTAGGCGTCCGACCGATTCTGCTTGTGCGCTCCGAAGAGGGGGCCGTCAAGCTACGAGCCAAATCTTCGAATGTTCCAGTGATCTCTACCGCAGCAAATAATTGGAAAGACAAGATCGCCAGCGAGCTGGACGGTACGCCACTGTACTGCGCCTTCGATGCTGTCGGCGGTGTGTTCTTGAATGACATCGCCAGCGTATTAAGTGACGGCGCCACAATTGTGAGTGTTGGTTGGCAAGGGGAAGGTACTCCGGACCTTTCAATGTTTGCGCCTCGTGGCCTGGCAATAAAAGGCGTCAGCCTTGGCAGATGGGGCATAAATAACGACTCCGAGCAGCGCGCCAAGCATGTCGAAACAGCAATCAAATTGGGCGTCACCTCACCTCAGCTTTTTGAGGTTGAGGCGCAGTACAACCTCAGCGATTTCCAGTTAGCGATTGACCATGTTTTCCGCCCAGGAAAATCAGGCGTCGTGATTCTCAACTCGTAAATACCGCTTTGTGCCCATACATTCGATCTGGACGTATCTATGAAATTGGTTTGATTGGCGCAGGCACTGTTGCTCAAGCAGTAGCCAAATATCTGGTGGCCGTAGATTACGAAGTCCTCATCAGCAACAGTCGCGGGCCAGCCAGTTTAAGTGACGTTGCACATATCTTAGGCCCCAAAGTACGCGCGGTTGAGACGTCCGAATTCATCACGGCCACCGGCACCCATCGCGACCAGTAAGCGATCTCAATGCAAGCAGCCACGTCGGCGCAATGCAGACAGGCTGCTCAGTAGCTGAAGAGAGGTGGTCGGGATACCCAAGGTGAGAGGCGTTTAGTACTGCCCTTTTAGATGCTCGGTCACGGTGAACGGATCGAAGATCGGGCCTCTTCGAACGCCATTCATGAGGTTCCAATAACAGGTCTTGGCATAAGGGTGTTGAAGCTCATCAGGGTATTGATATCTGTAAAGAGGAGCTTGGCCTTCTACAAGGGTTAAACTGCGGCGAAACTCGGCCAGCAGATAGTTGTGTATCCCCCAAGAAATCTCATTCAAGAACTCAGCAATGGTACTGGCATGATAAGCACAGATATCGTCGTGAAACCGCTCATAGACGTCCTCTTGCGCGAGCATCGCCTGATACAGCTCAACAGGTTTGCCAGCCTCCCTCAGCAGCCGCTGTAGATCCGCAGCGACCCCTACCGAGCGCAGCGTATTGTGTTTGGAGAGGTTACCCACGATCTTCAGCATGAGATGCCTGGGTATCTCGATATCCACCTGCAGGTCGATGGAAGGCAACCACATATCAACTGTGATCTCGACTTGAAGCCACTCGGAGAAAGCCGAAACAGCATTCTTGAGCGCGTTTACAGCTGCGCCGCTTTTGAAGGATGGCGACTCGCTGATCGTTCGCAGGGCGCGCAGATAAGGCGTCGCCGGAACAGGGGATTTCGTATCTGTCTGGGACAGAAAGTCCACGAGTGCGATGAAGAAAAACTGGCGGTGCGTGGATGTATGGAACATCACATTTTTGTGATTCCCCTCGCCTACCACATCCAGCAGCTGTCGATTGACCATGGCGCGGAGCTGTTCCACCACAGCTAGCAGGTAAATGACCTCGTTTTCCATCGGGTTGGTCTGTCGCACTTCACTCACTTCCATGCCGGGTCGACTCAAGGGATCACAATCAACGCGCTATGCGCAGATGCCCCCAGATTGCGGAGTAACAGAGATCTTACTCTCATCAGTCCTGCCTACGTTCCGTACGAAAAGCCTTAAAACACCGAAATGAGTAAAATCGCCGCCATCAACGGCGGGAGCCCGGATGGCCAAGCGATACGAACTCAACGATTCATATTGGGAAATGATCGAGAGTCAATCACTCAGATCAGAAAACAGGACGTCCAGAACACGACGACCGACTGATGCTCAGCGTCAACTGCTGTCCAGCGACTACGCTGACTGGACTCAGTTATCCTACTGTATTTGAAAATTCAGTGATGAGGCCCGATCTAAGAGTATCGGAAACGACTCAAGCATTAGAAGGATTTCCACGACGGTTCCTGGTATCGGCTTAGCGCAACCCCTGAATTTGGGCATCATACCTGAGGCGGCCAACTGACGCCGCCATACGTATCGCATCAAATGGCGCTACTCTGGTGCACAGGTCCGGTAGGCGGATGAGCAGCATAGAGGTGATCCTAAGCGCTTCCAACATAGCGTGGTGGCTTTCAAATACGCGAGAGTGCTGAAGCACGCTAGGGCCAATGGCTTGCCGGGGAATGGTTGCGCCGACCTCGTAGGCCGCTTGCAGGTGAAATATCTCTATATTTTATTGATAACGCTCTATGGTTTCAAATCGTCGAGGCCCGCCTTGAGCGGGTGAGTAGAGATTTATCAATGATTCAGTGCTGCTTTCGGTTCTAAAAAAATCATCGTCCGAGCTGGACCAAAGGAGCATGTTTGAAAAATCACGTCACGTTACTCAGTAGAGGCATTAGTATTTCAGGGGCAGCCGCTGGAGCTGCGATAGGTGCCCTAGGTGGACCAATGGGTACCGTATTAGGTGCCGCAACGGGGGGAGCGATCGTTGAAATGTCGAAAGTGCTTTTAGACGACTTTGCGAACCGATTCCTGTCGCAGAAAGAGGAGCGTAGGATAGCCGGGGTAGCGGCTCTGGCCATCGATCAAATTCAGGGCCGTCTTCTTTGGGAAACAAGGCGGTCGGACGACTTTTTTGATGGTACTCCTGATAGACCTTCTCCAGCAGAGGAAATTTTTGAAGGAGTTTTGCTCAGCGCAAAACAGGAACATGAAGATCTGAAGTTACCTTATCTTGCTAATTTCTATAGCAACCTACCGTTTCGACCGGATGTATTACGGTCTGAAGCAAATTATGTCTTGGCAGTCGCAGAAACTTTGACGTATGAGCAGTTTAAGATTCTTGGCCTCATGAGTCAGGCAGCTCGCTTTCCAATTCGACGCGATCAGTGGCCAGACCCTAAATCCATCAGCCCTCATTCTAGCGTTCTTGCCCAACAGCTGTTGCATCTCTACGAGCGTCACCTAATCCTCAGCTATGAGGACGACGGGGAGATTTCGAGTGGAATCTACGACATAGATCTTATTGTTCCATCATTCCTATCCCTTTCAGCAAGCGGGAAGCGATTTGTCGATCTGCTCGGTCTGAGAACAATCCCGGAGGACGAGCTGAAACGCCTAGCGGAAAATCTGTAGCAGTAGCAATGCGAGACACATTACGCCTACCAGCCACTTTTGAAGGATTAGCATGAGCCACATCAATGCGAAGATCACTGCTCTCCGAGAGCTCATCGACACAATCAAATTCGCGGAGACGGTTATCGACCGATCTGCTCTGTTCAGTGCCATGCGGTTACTTTGTGATGATCTCCATACAGATAAAGACGTGAACGGTTACGCTCAAGGAAAGGCTTTTGACGTGCGATGGCACGCAGGAGCAGCTTTGGGCTTTGATGAAACAAACGGTCACTCATCAGAACAACATCTCGTATGGGCTATGGGCGCGCTCAATGTACTAGAGTCCGAAATCGGCCAAGCCCTGTAGCTCAGAAAAGATCGATATCTCTTGGCTGCCTACTCAGCCGACAAGGAGCGCTAGATGATTGACCCAATAACAGCAGCCTCGACATTCGCTAGCCTCGTCGGCCTTATCGGACAATTCAAGTCCACCAAGGACGCAGCTCAGGGCAAAGACTTTAATGGCTTCATGACCTGGCTTATCGAGCGGGGCCATGACGATATCAAGGTAAAGATCGAGGCGAATCACACGACAACAATCGGCATAAAGGCCGTTCTCAGCCAGCAAAACGATCAATTGAGTGAGGCCTTGTCAAGAATCGACGCCGCATTGGCAGCGTTCTCAAGCACTTTGACGGGATTTGCAGAAATCAGCGCAGGCTTGAAACCGGAATCTGTCATCTCTGCTCAGGCACTCGGAATTCTGCAACATCTAGAATGCTCTGGTGCAAGCAAAATGCTGGAGCATAGTTCCTTGTCTGGTGGAACCAAGCTTATGCTCCTAGACGGCAAATCAAGCACATTTGAAGTCAGCGATCGCCGATTCCTAAACGACGACCTGGAGACGCTGCTTCGGACGGGATTGCTTACCTTAAGCCATAACGACTCGGGTAATAGGGTCTTTCACTACACCAGAGCAGCAAGCGCGCTGGTTAGACGACCTGGGCTTTGAAAGGCTTGGGATAATAGATGCGTTGGCGCATGGCGATCCCGACGTTTAGGGTAATGGTGTCCACGTATTTTGAGTGGACACCATCGTCCTTATGTCTGGGATTAGGTAGGTGTGTTGGCAGCCGGCTACTTTCAAATAATAAAGCGCGCAACCATCTCATTAAGGTTTATTGCCAAACGAGATAGCTCATGGCTAGCCGCACTGGTTTGATTCGCTCCTGTGGCAGATTGCGTTGCTAGATCACGAATGTTGACCAAATTGCGATCAACCTCTCGTGCAACCTGTGCTTGCTCCTCGGATGCGCTAGCTATGACTAGGTTGCGTTCATTGATTTGCGAGATAGATTCGGTGATCTGCTCCAGGGCATCACCCGCCGCTCGCGCCAACTCCAGAGTTGAGTGAATACGATTGGTATTAAGCGTCATTGATTGGACTGCATTGCCTGTTCCGGTCTGGATGGCGCCGACCATATGCTCAATTTCCTGCGTCGATTGGGCGGTACGGTGGGCTAATGCCCTGACCTCATCAGCGACTACTGCAAAACCTCTTCCCGCCTCTCCTGCACGAGCAGCCTCAATCGCTGCATTCAAAGCGAGGAGATTGGTTTGCTCTGCGATCGAACGAATGACATCCAACACCCGGCCTATATCGCGCCCCTGTTCAGCAAGACCTTCTACCAGCACCGATGTAGCCTTTACGTCATCGGTAATCACCTGGATCGCTTTAACCGTATCAACAACCTTGTCACGCCCTTCGTTAGCCGCCTGCCTAGACTGTTGTGACGCGGAAGAAGTGGAGACTGCGTTGCGAGCTACTTCTTCAACAGCAACAGTCATCTCATTCACTGCAGTAGCGGCTTGCTCAATTTCGCCATTCTGCGTTTGCAGCCCGCGTGAAGACTCTTCGGTCACTGCGCTGAGCTCCTCCGCAGCCGAAGCCAATTGAGTGGCAGACCCAGAAATTTGCGCGATTGTAGTACGCAGGTTCTGCTGCATGGCAGCGAGCGAGCTTAGCAGACGTGCAGGTTCATCCTCACCGTCCACTTCGATAGATTTTGATAAATCTCCGGCTGATATCTCATCCGCAGCACGAACAGCTCTCGCGAGCGGAGTCACAATGCTTCTTGTCAGCAGCCAAGCTAAAAGAACTGTCAGAAGCACAGCAATGACAGCCACAGCAATAATCGCCCCGATGGCAGCACGGTATTGCTGCCCTGACTGTCTAGAAGAAGCTTTGGCCGCGCTCATGTTAATATCAATCAACTTTTGCAATGAAACTGCCATTTGATCAGAAGCCTCCGCCAGCTGCGTGTTAAGCAGCGTGCGAAGCTCCTCAAGCCTATTTTGCGCAGAAAGCTCTAATGCCTGCCTTTGTACGAGCAGATAGCTGTCGAGTGCGACATTGAATTTCGCATAAATCCCTTTTTCTTCGGCTTCGGCGGGAGTGGCGGCATAGCCAGCTATAGCCTCTTGGAGCTTACTCACAAGCAGAGGCAGTAAGGCTCTCATTTCCGCAAGTTCGGTCGGATCGCGGTTAACCAGAATAAGAAACGCTGAGACGCGCAATCGAAGCATATTTTCGTTGACGTCACCAAGAAAGAGCACGCTTGGTAACATGTTCGTTTCTACATCGACCGTAGCTTGTCGGATCACAGCCATGCGATTTAGTGAAAAAACTCCTAGGGCGACAACGAGTAATGCAATGAAGGCAAATCCCAGAAAAGCCCTTGGAGCGATATTCATACTTCTTATTTTCATACGTGAATCTCATCTGAAAAAGGATGTCCCCTATACCAAAACAAGCGACCCTTAAAAAATACTTGGATTCAACTTGTAATTAGAGAACTCGTGAACTTACCTAACTCCAGATGCTTTAAAGTTTTGATCGCAATCACACCAAAATAGCGACCCGATCGATTTTTCCATTTAGCGATCTTTTAAATTATTGCCTCCCTGCCGAAGCCTCCTCAAAAACCCAGACACTCATGGTATCCTCTACAACATCCAGGCTCCCGCTAGGACTTCTCAAAGGCCTCAAAAACTCTGCACACCTGAAGATTCTTGAAGAGTAATGGAGTGAGACCACCTCCAAAAACGGAATAAATTCCGCACATAACGGAACAAAATTCTCGAATACTTCAGCAACCCTCTTCAATAAACGCTCAAATGGCTTTGCTTATCCTTTAAAACCCATTCGATCATTATGCTCCGCTATACGCGGAAGGATTACCGTTTCCTTTGATGAATGGTCGAATCTAATCTTTGCTCCCAAACCCAGGCCGCCTCGTGAGCCGGCACGCGCCCTAACAACAGCAAAGGAAACGACCATGACTGGCAACAGCGCAACACCCAACATCCCTACCGTACTGGTGCTAGGCTCCACCGGCCAGGTAGGTGGACTCATAGTCAAAGATTTCGAGGCGGCACAAGGACGGGTCAACCTTCGCGTGACGTCTCGTCGACAGGCTGAAGTGGATAAGCTCCGCGCCGAAGGTAAAGACGCAGTTTTTCTCGACCTGGACAATCCGCGCTCGTTTGGTACGGCACTTCATGGTGTAGATCGGCTGATTCTAATTAACAGCTACTCCGTAGAAATGCTGGTGCACAGTAAAACGCTGGTTGATGCTGCTAAAAAAGCCGGTGTGCAACACATCGTCCACCTGGGTACGTATGGCGAATGGGATACCACTGACCCTCATTTTGCCTGGCATCAGCTCGTAGAGCGCTACATCGAAGCAAGCGGTATATCCTGGACCCACCTGCACCCAAATATGTTCATGGAAAATCTTGTGACCTTCATGGCGCCACGCAATGGCGTCGTGACCTCATATTGGGGAGACGCCCGTATGGGCTGGATTGCACTCTCGGACGTCGCAGCCGTTGCGGCAACGGTGCTCAGCGAAGGCCCAATCAAACATCACGGCAAAGACTACTGGTTAAGCACTGATGTACTGACTGCGGATCAAACCGCAGCAGTGCTTTCGCAGGTAACCGGGACTTCGATCAAGGCCGAGAAAAAGCTACCGGCCGACTTCGCGACGCTGATCGACAGCGGGCAAGTGCCTATGGAAAAATGGTACGCAGCAGGCGCAGTCGAGTTCATGCATCAGGTCCATGATGGGCGCATGGGCTATATCGGCACGACCCGTAACGATCTCCCTTATGTCACCGGAAAGAATCCTACCTCCCTTGAACAATGGGCACGTAACAACCTCAGTCGTCTCCAAGACTGCCTGAATGCTTGAGTAGCAAAAGCGTTCCGCAGATAAAATGTCGCTGCGGAACGCCCACTTCGGCATGAAGCAAACACATCATCAACGCCAAATGAACCATGCCTTGATGCGTGCCGAGCCTGGCACTCAATGCGGTGTATATATCTGCCCAGTCAAAGAACCAGTCCTGCCCTGAAAAGAGGCAACCTGCGAATCCGGCCCTTCCGCAAGCATCGAGCACCTGCAGGCTTCACTCTTAGGTACTGAGTTTCTTTTGCCAGATAGGACATTGCCTTGTGTAGGCAACGTCGGGCCGAGCTATCATCTCGTTTGATGACTCCGATCCCAAGGTCATCACCGTAAC
>Ga0105251_10001833_pt1 | contig 17495 bp, 14 predicted proteins | sample KBSS64metaG_FD_80424 | JGI IMG/M metagenome (GOLD analysis project Ga0105251, IMG submission 80424) | Switchgrass rhizosphere microbial communities from Kellogg Biological Station, Michigan, USA - KBS S6-4 metaG | ecosystem: Host-associated > Plants > Roots > Rhizosphere > Soil | place...
CAGCAGGTCGGCGTTCAGGCGGCAGACGTTGCGGTTGTACACCACCACACCGATCTTCACCGATTTGCACACGGCTTCGACGTGGGCGGCAACGCCGTCCTGGCTGGCTTCGGTCAGGTAGTGCGGCAGCAGCAGCAGGCCCTTGGCACCCAGGCGCTCGGCTTCCTGAGCGTATTCGATGGCCTGGCGGGTCTAGCCACCGACGCCGGCGAGAATCGGTACGCTGCCCGAGCAGGTGTCTACAGCGGTTTTCACTACTTCAGAGTATTCGCTGGCCGCCAGAGAGAAGAACTCACCGGTACCGCCGGCGGCGAACAGCGCCGTCGCGCCGTAGGGTGCCAGCCACTCCAGGCGCTTGATGTAACCCGCGCGATGGAAGTCGCCCTGGGCATTGAAATCGGTAACCGGGAAAGACAGCAGTCCGGAGGAGAGGATGGACTTCAGTTCTTGTGGATTCATTATTCGAACACCCTGGAAGTAGATTGTGATGAAAGCGACAGGGCAGCACCTGCCGAAGTCATACGTTATCGTACAACTTAAATTGTAAAGGTCAACAGCTATCGACCAATAGATCTCACAGACCATTTCCGTTCTTGACGTAGGAGATATCCCATCTATGCTCACAAATACTGTACATTTATACAGTTAACACGAGCAGAACGATGACATATCAAGGAGCTAGAAATGTCAGACATTGAACACACGCAGCAACGAAACCTGCTGCACCAGGGCAAACTCATTGCCGAACTGGATAGCCTGTTCAGCGAACAGGGCATTCCCCTGCCCGGCGATGGCAGTACCGTCGTACTGCTTGCCGAAGGGCATCACGCCTCAAGGTATCAGCGCCCGGAACAGCTGCCGAATGAACCCGCCGCCCAGCTCAAGGGTTCGCCCCAGGTTCGCTTCGAAGGTGGCGAACACACCGCCATCGGCGACGGCACATTGCTGCGCTTCGCCGCAGACGCACCTCCCATTCCCGCATGGCAGGTGGAACTGCACCTCGCCAACGGCCTGGCCCTGACCTACGGCCAGGTCATCGCCCTCGGCGGCGACTTCTACGGCATCCCGGGTCGGCCGATCGCCGATGGCAGCAACCCACAGGAGCGCCAGACGCGCTTTCGCGCGGCATTCGACTCCCTGGCGGTACTGCCTGCGTCCCGCGAGGAAGCGCAGAACATCCTGCAAGTGATGAAAACCGAGATCAACGCCACCCACCAGGCGATCCGCGATGGTCGCCAACCCCACGAAGCCTACGACGAATTAGGCGATACCCTGTCAGGCGAGTGGAACAGGATCACCGGCGGCGGCAGCGTTGCCTCGCCTCTCTTCCCCCTTGGCCGCTACCTGAAACTGGCGGCCAGCAACTGGGACCACTTCGGCGAATGGGCCCTGCTCGCCTACAAGGCAGGGCATGCCGTGGCGTTGCAACAAGCCGTGGTAGCCCATCAGAGCGGCCGTGATCAGGACTTGGAGCTGGCCTACGCGATGAACGCCTTTGCCGACCACTTCCTCACCGACCTGTTCTCCGCCGGCCACTTGCGCGTCCCCCGCAAGCAACTGGCCGACAGCGTCACCCCCAGCGATGTCGGCTCGCTGATTTCGCGGTTCATGCACGACGAGGACAGCCAATACGGCTTGAAGGTCAGCAACGCCCGCGGCGAGCGCTGGAACTGCTATGGCGACAAACGTTATTTCGACAGCCTCGACGACAGCAACCGACGCCAGGTCAAGCAGGCGGTGCAGCAGTCGGCCGACGAGGTGTTCGCAACCTACCTCAGTGGTACCGTGGTGCCTGTGGACAGTTATGCCGCCCTGGCTTCGGTGCCGGACCTGGCGAAGGTGGAAGACAGCCAGGATCGCCTGAACTTTGCCCCGCTATTCGCTCTCAAGGGCAAGACCGTGCTGCGGCGCAAGGACGTCAACGACCTCAATGACCGCAGCCAGAGCGACAGTTGGTGGGGCTGGAGCACCTATCTGCTGCTCAAGGACTATCAGCCGAACAAGCCCGCCGGTTATCTGAACCCGCCCGACACGGCCCCGACGATCCAGGCCGATGGCTGGCAGAGCCGCACCGCCAGCGAACCCAACTGGCTACCCGGGCACGCCGTGCGCTACGCCTTCAGTTACAGCAAGGGGCTGGACGAATCCTATATCGGTCCCTGGACGGCCTACACCGAACTGACCGACCGCTTCCAGCCAACCCTGAACGTACCGGCCAATACCCCCTCCGCTGCGACCGGGCGCAATGTGTTCCGCCAGTTCCGCGGTGGCTCGCCCGAGCTGATCGGCACCCTGGACAACCAGGCAATAACCTTTATCGACAACCATCAATGACAGGGAGATCAGCGATGACCTTTACCGTAAGACTCGAACTGGCGTCCGGCCAGTCACTCAAGGATATGCCGCTGGAACTGCTGGCCGATGGCGTGGCAGTTGCCCGGGCGAAGGCGGATGAAACCGGGGAAGTGGTGTTCGACGTGGCGGCAAAAGCCGTGCAGTGGGCGATACGCGTGGACCGTACGATCCTGGAGGCGTAAGCGGTCGGTTGAACCGCGTTATCGCTGTTCGCGGCGGCCCGGCGAACAGTGATAACACCCCTTAGACCTTCTGCGCCTCGGCCTCTTCGTGCGCCTGACGCAACCGCTCGCGGCTATTGGTCAGGTGCAGGCGCATCGCCGCCCGTGCCGCATCGGAGTCCTGGCGGGCGATGGCTTCGTAGATTTCCTCATGCTCGCGGCCCAGCCGACTCATGTAGTGCTGCTGGTCGTCGTGGGCCAGGCGCGCGGAATTCAGGCGGGTACGCGGAATGATGCTGGTACCCAGGTGAGTCATGATGTCGGTGAAATAGCGGTTGCCGGTCGACAGGGCGATCTGCAGGTGAAACTGGAAATCCGAGGCCACCGCATCGCTGGCATGCGCCACGCTGTCACTCAGCGCATCCAGTGCTGCACGCATCGCCGCCAACTGCTCGGGCGAACGCCGTTGCGCGGCCAGACCCGCCGATTCGACCTCAAGGCTGATCCGCAACTCGAGGATCGCCAGCACGTCGCGCAGGGTCACCACCGTGGCCGGGTCGATACGGAAACCACTCGGGCTCGGCGTATCGAGCACGAAAGTACCGATCCCGTGGCGGGTTTCCACTTGCCCAGCCGCCTGCAGGCGGGAAATCGCCTCGCGCACCACCGTGCGGCTGACCCCATGGGTGTCCATGATGGCCGACTCGGTGGGCAATTTGTCGCCGCGCTTGAGCTGACCGTCACGGATCTGCTCGGTCAAGACGGTGACCAACTCCTGGGCAAGACTGCGGCGCTTACGAGGTGCGCGGAGCGCGGCGCTCTGGTTTTCCATATCGAACATCTATCTCGGCTGAACGGCTGAGCTTCATCATAGCTCAACCAGGTTGTACGATCACCGTCTGGCTATGCGCCGACGGGCTGCTGGGTGACCAAATGTCCCTGTTCGATACGCAAATGCCGCGGATGGAACTTGTTCAGGCTGCTGCGATGCCCAACGCTGACAATACTCAGGCCGGGGATCTGGTCGATCAATGCCTGGTACAGCGCCGCCTCATCCTCTTCATCCATGGCTGCCGTGGCCTCATCGAGGAACAGCCATTGCGGGGCATACAGCAGCGCCCGGGCAAACGCGAGTCGTTGCTGCTCACCCGGTGACAACATGCGCTGCCAATGATTGCTCTCATCGAGGCGGTCGGCCAGATGCGGCAGGCGGCAGGTCTGCAGGACCTCCAGGTAACGCTCATCCGAATAGGCATCGCCAGGCTGTGGATAACTCATCACTTCCCGTAGGCTACCGATCGGCAGGTAAGGTTTCTGCGGCAGGAACAGCGAACGCGCGGCTGGCAGCCGGATGCTGCCGGCACCCCGTGGCCAGAGTTTGCCCATGGCCCGCAGCAAGGTGCTCTTGCCGCTACCGGAACGCCCGCTGAGCATCAGCCGCTCACCGGCTGCCACGCTCATGCTCGCCCCGGTCAGCAGGTGTCGGTCATCCGCCAGATCCAGATTCAGGTTGCTCACCTGCAAGGTATCGCCCTGGTTCTGTACATCGATGGCCGCAGCTCGCTCTTCGTTGTCGAGCATCGCCTGGCGGAAGCTCAGCAGACGGTCGCAAGTAGCCTTCCACACCGCGATGTTCGAGTAGGCATCGATGAACCAGCTGAAGTTTTCCTGCACATTGCCGAAGGCCGAGTTGATCTGCATCAGTTCGCCCAGCTGGATCTTGCCGGCGAAGTAGCGTGGCGCGGCAACCATGAAGGGGAAGATGATCGCAATCTGGGCATAACCGGCGGTGAAGAAGGTCAGGCGTTTGGTAACGCGCATCAACGCCCAATAGTTGGACCAGACCTTGCCGAAACGACTGCTCAGGTGTTGGTTCTCGTTCGGTTCGCCATCGTACAGGGCGATGCTCTCGGCATTCTCGCGAACCCGGACCAGGGAGAAACGCATGTCGGCTTCGAAGCGCTGTTGCTGGTTGTTCAGCGGAATCAGGCTGCTGCCGATCACCCGGGTCAGCCAACTGCCGATGGCTGCGTAGAGGAACGCACACCAGAACATGTAGCCGGGGATGTTGATACCAAAGACTTCGATACTCCCCGAGACGCCCCAGAGGATGATCGAGAACGACACCAGGCTGACCACCGTGCGAAACAGCCCAAGGCTCAGGGTCAGGGTATCACTGGTGAAACTGTTGAGGTCTTCGCTCAACCGCTGGTCCGGGTTGTCGGTGTGCCCGCCGGCCTCCATCTGGTAGTAATTCTTGTGCCCGAGCCAACGCTTGAAGTGCTGCTCGGTCAGCCAGCGGCGCCAGCTGATGGTCAGCATCTGCGTCAGGTAAAGCCGATACACCGCCCCCAGTATCGCGACGGCGGCAATCGCGCCGAAATACAGGATCAGGTGCCAGAAGGCCCCACTGTTCTTTTCCTGCAGCGCGTTATAGAAATCCTTGTACCAACTGTTGAGCCAGACCGAAATGCCGACACTGAACAGCGACAGTACCACCACGCTGATCAGCAGCAACCAGGCCTTGCCCTTCTCTTCACTGCGCCAGTAAGGCGATGCCAGTTGCCAGACCCTACGAAAAAAGTGCCCTTTTACTGCATCGTTGACCGCGGAATATTCTGCGTTCTTAGTCATTCTAAGGCTCGGTTGGCGTAAGAAATTTCACCAACCGATCATAAATGATTCGCCTGGACTGGCGTGCAGATAGAACGGACTCCGTTCAGCGCCGGTTCAGCGCCGCACCGGCCGTTTCTGCAATTTGCGCTGCAAGGTCCGCCGATGCATGCCCAGGGCACGGGCCGTCGCGGAAATATTGCCCTCGTGCTCGGTCAGCACGCGCTGGATGTGTTCCCACTGCAGGCGATCGACCGACATCGGGTTTTCCGGCACCAGGGTGTCGAGGTCGGCATGTTCGGAAAGCAGCGCCGCCAGCACGTCGTCGGCATCCGCCGGCTTGCACAGGTAGTTGCAGGCACCGCGCTTGATCGCCTCCACGGCGGTGGCGATGCTGGAATAGCCGGTCAGGATCAGCACGCGCATCTCCGGGTCCAGCTCCAGCAACTTGGGCAACAGCACCAGGCCGGAGTCGCCGTCCATCTTCAGGTCCAGCGCGGCGTAGTCCGGCAGGTCCTGCTGGGCCAGAATCAGCCCCTCTTCGGCGGAGCCGGCAATGCTGACGCGAAAACCGCGACGGCTCATGGCCCGCGCCATCACGCGGGTAAAGGTGGCATCGTCATCCACCAGCAACAGGTGGGGCAGCTCCTCGCCTTCGACCTGGATCTCGTCACTCATGCTTCGTCTCCTTGGGCAACACGGGGCAGGCGCAGCTCGGTGAGCGTGCCGCCTTCCTCATGACTGTAGAGTTTTACCGAGCCGCCAGCGCGTGTCACGCTGGCCTTGCTCAAGAACAGGCCAAGGCCGAAGCCTTTGCCCTTGGTGGTAAAGAACGGTTTGCCGATCTGTTCGGCGATGGCCAGCGGGACACCAGCGCCGTGGTCACGGATACTGATGGTGAAATTCTCTTCGTCCCAGTCAAGCCGCACTTCCAGACCCTCGGGGCATGCATCGGCGGCATTGTTCAACAGATTGAGCAGGGCCTGGGTCAGATCCGCCGGCGGCGCCAGTCGCGGCACTTCGCCCTGCCCCAGACGCTGGAAGCGATAGCTGGCTTCAGGGCGCATCAGGTGCCAGCGGTTCAAGGCCTCGTCGAGCCAGACGGTGACATCCTGCATCTCGACCGCCATCCGCCGGTTGGCCTCGGCGGCACGCACCAGTTGCTGCAGCGACTCCTTGCACAGTTTGACCTGGTCCTGCAGCACACTGAGATCGTCCTGCAGCAGCGGGTCCGGATGGTCCTGGCGCATCTCCTTGAGCAGCACACTCATGGTCGCCAGTGGCGTGCCCAACTCATGGGCTGCGCCGGCAGCCTGGGTCGCCACGGCCAGCAGTTGCTGGTCGCGCAGACCTTCTTCACGGCGCAGTGCGCGCAGCTCTTCCTGGCGGCGCAATTCCTCGGCCATTTTCGCGGCAAAGAACGTGATTACCGCAGCCGCCAGGGCAAAGCTCAGCCACATGCCGTAGATCTGCAGTTTTTCCCGCGAGATCGGCAACGTCTCCAATGGATAGAACTGCACCAGCATCAGGGTGTACAGCGCCAGCGCCACGCCGGAGAGCACCACCGAATAACGCCAGGGCAAGGTCACCGCGGCAATCGTCAGCGGTACCAGGTAATAGGACACGAAGGGATTGGTCGAACCGCCCGAGAAATACAGCAGCGCACTGTGGATAAACAGGTCGCAGGCCAATTGCACGGCATATTCGAGTTCGGTGACCGGCCAGGTGGTGCGCAGACGCACCAGGGTGAAGGCGCAGAGCACCGCCGAACAGATCAGCGTGGTCCACAGTTGCAGCCAGGGCAGCGGCAGCAGTTCAAAGCCATAGGCAATGCCTACCGAACCGGCCTGGGCAGCCAGCACCAGGATACGGATGAACGTCAGGCGCCAGAGGTTCTGGCGAGTCGCGGACAACAGTTGAAAGGGGGCGAGCATGAGCTCTCCTGATGAGCGCTCCAGGCGGATCGCCACGAGTATACCCAAGCCTGGCCGCCGACAGGCGAAACTGCGGCAAACCGCCACAGCTTCTTACATATGTATAGAAGTTGTAATGGGGTGAACCCGACTCGGGAAGCCAGAGTCTGATAGGTTAACGCGATACCGCCCGACGGTGACCGCGTCCGTATCTCAAGGAGCTTTTATGCAACGGTTGACTCGCAGCGCCACCCTGCTCGCCCTCAGTACCGCCACCCTGGCCAGCCTGCCGGCAGTGGCTGCCGATGAGCTTCACTACAACCAGATTTCCCTGCGGGCCGAAGCCAACCGGGAAGTCGCTCGCGACCTGATGATCGTCACCCTGTACACCGAGGCACAGAATGCCGACCCGGCCAAGCTCGCCGCGCAGATCACCACCAGCATGAACAAGGCCCTCGACGAGGCCCGCGAAGTGAAGGCCGTGACCTTGCGCCAGGGCAGCCGCAACAGCTACCCGATCTACGACAGCAAGTCCCAGCGGATCACCGGCTGGCAGGAGCGTGCCGAACTGCGTTTGGAAAGCTCGGATTTCGCCGCCCTGTCCAAGCTGACCGGCGACCTGATGCAGACGCTGAAAATGGACAGCATGAACTTCGCCATTTCCACCGCGGCCCGCAAGACCAACGAAGACGCCCTGCTCAAGGACGCCGTGGACGCTTTCAAGGCGCGTGCCCAGATCGCCACCGAAGCCCTCGGCGGCAAGAGCTACAAGATCGTCAATCTGAACCTCACCAGCGGCGGTTATCCACAGCCCTACGCCCGTGCCCCCATGATGATGAAGGCGGCCGAGATGGATTCGGCGCCCACACCGCAAATCGAGGCCGGCACCAGCGAAGTCAAGATGAGCGCCGACGGTGTGATCGAAGTCCTGCAATAAACCGCTTCCCGCCCTGGGAGAAAGCCCCCACAAGTGCTTTCTAAGCAGCCCGAAACGGCGGTAACCTCGGTGACCGCCGTTTTTTTTCGCTCGATGAATGCACTGCCAGGGGACTCCATGGAAAGAACCGTATTCAAACCGCTGCTGCTGGCCGCCGGCCTGCTGGCGTGCGCACCATTGGCCCAGGCTGCCAGCACCCTGGTCTACTGCTCGGAGGCCAGCCCGGCCGGCTTCGATCCCAGCCAGTACACCAGCGGCACCGACTTCGATGCATCGGCCGAAACCGTGTTCAATCGCCTGACCCAGTTCAAGCGCGGGGGCACCGAGGTCGAACCCGGCCTGGCAACGAGCTGGGAGGTTTCGCCAGATGGCCTGAGCTACACCTTTCACCTGCGCCCGGGCGTGAAGTTCCACACCACCGACTATTTCACCCCGAGCCGCGACTTCAACGCCGACGACGTGCTGTTCACCTTCAATCGTTTGCTCGACAAGAACATGCCGTTCCGCAAGGCCTACCCTTCCGAGTCGCCGTACTTCACCGACATGGGTCTGGACAGCACGATCAGGAATGTCGAAAAGCTCGATGACCACACCGTGCGCTTCAACCTGAACAATGTCGACGCCGCCTTCGTGCAAAACCTGGCCATGAGCTTCGCCTCCATCCAGTCCGCCGAGTACGCCGACAAGCTGCTCAAGGAAGGCAAGGCCGAAGAACTCAACCAGAAGCCGGTGGGCACCGGGCCGTTCGTGTTCAAGCGCTACCAGAAGGATGCGCAGATCCGCTACAGCGCCAACAAGGCGTACTGGAAACCCGAGGACGTCAAACTCGACAATCTGGTCTTCGCCATCACCCCGGATGCCGCCGCGCGCCTGCAGAAACTCAAGGCCGGTGAATGCCAGGTCAGCGGCTACCCGCGCCCGGCCGACATCGAGGTGATGAAGCAGGACCCGAACCTGCGGGTGCTCCAACAGGCCGGCTTCAACCTGGGCTTTCTGGCCTACAACGTGACCCACAAGCCGCTGGACCAGCTCAAGGTACGTCAGGCGCTGGACATGGCGATCGACAAGCCGGCGATCATCAAGGCGGTGTACCAGGGCGCCGGGCAACTGGCACAGAACGCCCTGCCACCGGCGCAGTGGTCATTCGATCCGACGATCAAGGATGCACCCTACGATCCGACCAAGGCCAAGGCGCTGCTCAAGGAAGCAGGCGTCGCCCCGGGCACCAGCATCGACCTGTGGGCGATGACCGTACAGCGCGCCTCGAACCCGAATGCGCGGATGTCGGCACAGATGATCCAGCAGGACTGGGCCAAGGTCGGGATCAAGGCCAATATCGTCAGCTACGAATGGGGCGAGTACATCAAGCGCGCCAAGAACGGCGAACATGACGTCATGATCTATGGCTGGACCGGCGACAACGGTGACCCGGACAACTGGCTGGGCGTGCTGTACAGCTGCGGCGCGGTCAAGGGCAGCAACTACGCCAAGTGGTGCGACCCCGACTATGACCGCCTGATCCAGAAGGCCAAGCTGTCCAGCGACCGCGACGAGCGGGTGAAGCTCTACCAGCAGGCGCAGAAAATCCTCAAGCAACAGGTGCCGATCACGCCGATCGCCAACTCGACGGTTTTCCAGCCGCTACGCAAGGAAGTCCATGACTTCAAGATCAGCCCATTCGGCCTGACACCCTTCTACGGCGTGAGTCTGCAACAGTAACATCTCGCCCCAACCGGGTGCGTCTGACGCCCCGGTTGCCCACCTGCGGTGCGCCCCATGCACCGGAAAAAACCTGCGCAAACGGTCAAATGCGGCAAATTTTACACATTTGCGACATTCCTGTACGTTCGTGCCACACTTTGAGACCTGCGGCCTCTCTGCATCTTGCAATGGGTACAGGCCCTGCATAAGTATCCGCAGGTCGACTCACGAGGTCGTCCTCACAACCAAAAATGACAACAAATCATGAGGCCACCCATGCTCAAAAAAGCAGTCCTTCCGTTTTTAGTTGGCGCAGGCCTCCTGGCAAGCGCACCGTTCGCCCTCGCTGCGACCAATCTGGTGTACTGCTCCGAAGGGAGCCCGGCCGGTTTTGATCCAGGCCAATACACCGCCGGAACCGACTTCGATGCGTCGGCCGAAACCATCTTCAACCGTCTGAGCCAGTTTGAACGTGGCGGCACCGCCGTGGTTCCTGGCTTGGCGACCAGTTGGGATATTTCGCCCGATGGCCTGACCTACACCTTCCATTTGCGCGAAGGGGTCAAGTTCCATACCACCGACTACTTCAAGCCGACCCGTAACTTCAACGCCGACGACGTGCTGTTCACCTTCAACCGCATGCTCGACAAGGACATGCCGTTCCGCAAGGCCTACCCGACCGAGTTCCCGTACTTCACCGACATGGGGATGGACAGCAACATCACCAAGGTGGAAAAGCTCGACGACCATACCGTCAAGTTCACCCTCAAGACCGTTGATGCCGCGTTCATCCAGAACCTGGCCATGAGCTTCGCCTCCATCCAGTCCGCCGAGTACGCCGACAAGCTGCTCAAGGAAGGCAAGGCCAGCGACATCAACCAGAAGCCGATCGGCACCGGCCCGTTCGTGTTCAAGAGCTACCAGAAAGACTCCAACATCCGCTACACCGGGAACAAGGACTACTGGAAGCCTGAAGACGTCAAGATCGACAACCTGATCTTCGCCATCACCACCGACGCTTCGGTGCGGATGCAGAAACTCAAGAAGAACGAGTGCCAGGTCAGCGTCTATCCGCGCCCGGCCGACCTCGCGCCGCTCAAGGCCGATCCGAAACTGCAGATGCCGAGCCAGGCCGGTTTCAACCTGGGCTACATCGCCTATAACGTGATGCCAGTACTCAAGGGCGAAACCGCCGCCAACCCACTGGCCGACCTGCGTGTTCGCCAGGCGCTGGACATGGCCGTGAACAAGCCGCAGATCATCGAATCGGTCTACCAGGGCGCGGGCCAACTGGCCGTCAACGCCATGCCGCCGACCCAGTGGTCCTATGACACCACCATCAAGGATGCCAAGTACGATCCCGAGAAAGCCAAGCAGTTGCTCAAGGAAGCGGGCATCAAGGAAGGCACCGAGATCAAGCTGTGGGCCATGCCGGTCCAGCGTCCGTACAACCCGAACGCCAAACTGATGGCTGAAATGCTTCAGTCCGACTGGAAGAACATCGGCCTGAACGTAAAGATCGTCAGCTACGAGTGGGGTGAGTACCTCAAGCGTGCCAAGGCCGGCGAGCAGCAGGCCATGATCATCGGCTGGAGCGGCGACAACGGTGACCCGGACAACTGGCTGAACGTACTGTTCGGTTGCGATGCCATCAACGGCAACAACTTCTCGAAGTACTGCACGCCGAAATACGACAGCCTGATGAAAGAAGCCAAGTCGACCTCCGACCAGGCCAAACGCACCGAGCTGTACAAGCAGGCCCAGCACATTCTCAAGGATGACGTCCCGTATACACCTATCGCGCACTCGACGGTGTATCAGCCCATGAGCGCTACCGTGAAGGACTTCAAGATCAGCCCGTTCGGCTTGAACTCGTTCTACGGCGTCAGCGTCAGCAAATAAGGTCCCGCGCAGGCGATGTCACCGACGTCGCCTGCGTGCTACCCGCCAGAATTGCAGGAATTGCCCTCTCCCTGATCGTCAGACTTAGGAAAGACGAGTCAGAAGCGCAGTTTTTTTCCTACAACTCTCTCAGGCTCTACGCATTTACGAAGATGACTTGGCGCCATAACGTCGAGACATCACCGACAAATGCTCACGAGCGGCACGGCTGAATTCGACTGATCGGGTTGGTGATGTTTCCATGTAGCAGCACATGGCAATTGTTCACCAATGACAATAAAAATGGAGTGGGACCGTCATGCGCCACACCTTCGTTTTATCCGCTTTTATCGGCACCGCCCTGCTGGCGGGTGCTTCTTCAGCCCAGGCTGCCGGCAGCCTGGTGTTCTGCTCCGAGGGCAGCCCGGCCGGGTTCGACACCGCGCAGTACACCGCCGCTACCGACAACGACGCCGCCGAGCCGATCTACAACCGGCTGGTGGAATTCGTCCGGGGCGAGACCACCGTCGCACCGGCGCTGGCCAAAAGCTGGGATATCTCGCCGGATGGCCTGGTCTACACCTTCCACTTGCGCGAAGGGGTAAAGTTCCACACCACCAAATACTTCACGCCGCATCGTGATTTCAATGCCGATGACGTGCTGTTCACCTTCAACCGCATGCTCGATCCCGAGCATCCGTTCCGCAAGGCCTACCCAACCGAGTTCCCCTACTTCAACGGGATGAGCCTGAACCAGAATATCGCCAAGGTCGAAAAGACCGGGCCGCTGACCGTGGTCATGACCCTCAACAGCGTCGACGCCGCGTTCATCCAGAATATCGCCATGAGCTTCGCCGCGATCCTCTCCGCCGAGTACGCCGAGCAGTTGCTCAAGGCTGGCAATCCGAGCGACATCAACCAGCACCCCATCGGCACCGGACCCTACGTGTTCCAGCGCTATCAGAAAGACACGCAGATCCGCTACGCCGCCAACAAGCACTATTGGGACCCGAGTCAGGTCAAACTCGACCAGTTGATTTTCGCGATCAACACCGACGCTTCGGTGCGTGTACAAAAGCTCAAGCGCAATGAATGCCAGGTGACGTTGCATCCACGCCCAGCCGACGTCGCAGCGCTCAAGAACGATCCCAAGCTGCAGGTGATCGAGAAACCCGGCTTCAATCTTGGCTACATCGCCTACAACGTCCGTCACAAGCCATTCGACCAGCTCGAGGTACGCCAGGCGCTGGACATGGCGGTGAACAAGCCGAGCATCCTCAATGCGGTCTACCAGGGTGCGGGGCAGTTGGCCGTCAACGCCATGCCGCCGACCCAGTGGTCCTATGACGAGACCATCAAGGACGCCCCCTACAACCCACAAAAGGCCAGGGAACTGCTCAAGGCCGCCGGCGTCAAGGAAGGCACGGAAATCACCCTGTGGGCCATGCCCGTCCAGCGTCCGTACAACCCCAACGCCAAACTGATGGCGGAGATGCTCCAGGCCGACTGGGCAAAAATCGGCCTCAAGGTGAAGATCGTCAGCTACGAATGGGGCGAGTACATCAAGCGCACCAAGAACGGCGAACACGATATCAGTCTGATCGGCTGGACCGGCGACAACGGCGACCCGGACAACTGGCTCGGCACCCTCTACAGCTGTGACGCGATTGGCGGCAACAACTACTCCATGTGGTGTGACCCGCAATACGACAAGCTGATCAAGCAAGCCAAGATCGTCACCGATCGTGACCAGCGCACCGTGCTCTACAAACAGGCCCAGCAATTGCTCAAGCAGCAGGTGCCCATCACCCCGATCGCCCACTCGACGGTCAACCAGCCGTTGAGCACCAAGGTCCATGACTTCAAGGTCAGTCCCTTTGGTCGCAACGCCTTCTCGGGCGTCAGTATAGAACCCTAAAAACCGTGATCCCGGCGTTGGGGGCGAATTTCGCTCCCACGCAATTTTTCGGCCGAAATTCGGCGAACCAGTGGCAAGCAAACGTTTGCGATAACAAAAAGAGTTCACCACCCATAACCGGCCTACCCAAAAAAAGCCGGTATTCAAAAAAGAAAGAAAGGAGCTTGACCTTGAAACTCTCTCAGAAAGCGTTATTAGCCTTAGCAATCAGTAGTGTCAGCCTGACGGCCCATGCGGAATCCCAGAGCCAGGAATTCATTCCGACCGGCCTCAATACCAGCAATGCCCAGAGTGAAGCCAAAGGCTTCATCGATGGTCAGAGCCTGGGCGGGACTACCCGTAACTGGTACGCCAACGAACTGAAACGCCGTGATGACCGCTTCTCCTACAAAAAGGACGGCACGACCCCGACCCCAACCCCGCGTCGGATCAACTGGACCCAGGGCACCATCCTCAACTACACCTCGGGTTTCACCCAGGGCACCGTGGGCGTCAGCACCGAAGTGGCCGCCTACAACGCCATCGCCCTGGACCGTGACCGCAAGGACATGGCCGGCGGCTCCAACCGTACCCTGACCCACAGCGACGGCGATGCCGTCGGCCAGTGGAGCAAACTGGGCCTGGCCAACGTCAAATTCCGCGTCTGAACACCACCCTGACCGCCGGCCGCCAGAACTTCAGCACCCCGATCGTCGACACCATCGGCAACCGTGCGCTGCCTTCCAGCTTCGAAGGCGTGAGCCTGCACAGCGAAGAACTGAACAACCTGTCCTTCGATGCCGCCACCTTTGATCGCGTATCGCCACGGACCGAGCAGAGCCTGTCGAAATTCCGCAGCGAATACGGCAACGGTCAGGAAACCGACCACGTCAATACCGCCGGTCTGAACTACCAGCCGTTCAAAAGCCTGAAAACCAGCCTGTACGCGGCCAAGGTCGAAGACTTCTGGAACCAGTACTACTTCGGCGCCACCCACGAATTGGGCGACAGCTCGATCCTGGGTCTGACCACCGGCTTGAACTACTACAAGACCGTCGACACCGGCAAAAAGAAAATGGGCGAGATCGACAACGACACCTACTCCCTGTCGCTCGGCCTGACCCACCAGGCCCACAGCCTGACCTTCTCCTACCAGCAGGTGAACGGTGACGAGTACTTCGACTACCTGCATGAAACCAACGGCATCTACCTGGCCAACTCCCTGCTGTCGGACTTCAACGGCCCGAACGAGAAATCCTTCCAGATCGCCTATGGCATCAACATGGCCGAATACGGTGTGCCGGGCCTGAAGTTCAATATCTACAGCTCCCGTGGCTGGGGTATCGACGGTACCCACTACACCGGTACCGCCTACGGCACCGCTGGCGAACGCCGCAGTGACCTGCGTCTGATGGACGGCGAGAAACACCAGGAATACGGCATCGGCGCATCCTATGCGGTACAGAGCGGCCCGCTGAAAGCCACCGCCATCCGTGCTACCTACACCACTCACCGTGCATCGGAAAACCAGGCTGACGGCAACATCAACGAGTTCCGTCTGGTCACCACCGTCCCATTCAAGATTCTCTGATTGCAGTAACTGACGCTGTCAGGGCCGGCTCGACGAATCGGCCCTGACGACTACTCTGGCTCCATTGATTACGGAGGGTTCCTATGAAAATGCTTCCCCTGCGAGCGGCCGTCGCAGCCTGCTTGTTGACCGCAGCCATCGGCGTTTCGGCCAAACCCTTGGTGGTCTGCACCGAAGCCAGCCCTGAAGGTTTCGATCCGGTCCTGTACACCACTGCCGTCACTTCCGACGCAGCGGCCGAAACCCTGTTCAACCGTCTGGTGGACTTCAAGCCAGGCACCGCCGAGATCCAGCCGGCTCTGGCCGAAAGCTGGGAAATCAGCGCCGACGGCCTGCAGTACACGTTCCACCTGCGCAAGGGCGTCAAGTTCCACACCACCGATTACTTCAAGCCGACCCGCGAACTCAATGCCGATGACGTGCTCTGGAGCTTCCAGCGCCAGTTGGACCCGAATCATCCATGGCACAAGCAGTCCCCGGTGGGCTTCCCGTACTTCGAGAGCATGGACTTCCAGAACCTGCTGAAGAACGTCGAGAAACTCGACGACATGACCGTGCGGTTCACCCTGTCCCGCCCCGAGGCACCGTTCCTGCTCGACCTGGGCATGGCCTTCACCTCGATCCACTCCGCCGAATACGCCAACCAGTTGCTCAAGGCCGGCAAGCTGGACGACCTGAATGCCAAGCCGATCGGCACCGGACCGTTCGTCTTCCAGCGCTATTCAAAGGACGCCCAGGTACGCTACAAGGCCAACCCGGACTATTTCCGCGGCAAGCCGCCGGCCGAAGTCCTGGTCTTCGCCATCACGCCGGATAACAACACCCGCCTGCAGAAGCTCAAGGCCAACGAATGCCAGGTGGCGCTCTATCCGAAACCGGACGACGTACCGAGCATCCAGGCCGATCCGAAGCTCCAGGTGGTCAGCATGGCGGCCATGGCCACCGGCTATACCGCCATCAACACCGAGCACAAGTACCTGAGCGACGTGCGCGTGCGCCGAGCCATCGAGCTGGCCCTGGACAAGCGTACCTATGTCGACACCCTGTATGGCAAAGGCAATGCCATTGCTGCGGTCAACCCGTATCCGCCGACCCTGCTGGGCTACAACGACAAGCTGAAGAACCCGCCACTGGACCTGGACAAGGCCCGTGCCCTGCTCAAGGAAGCCGGTGTGCCTGAAGGCACGGTGTTCACCCTGTACACCCGCAACGGCGGCGGCCCGACCAACCCGAACCCGCAACTGGGCGCCCAACTGATCCAGTCGGACCTGGCCAAGATCGGCATCAAGATCGATATTCGGGTCATGGAATGGGCCGAAATGCTCAAGCGCGCGAAAAAAGGCGAACATGACCTGGTGTCCGCCGGCTGGAGTGGCGACAACGGTGACCCGGACAACTTCCTCAGCCCGTTGCTGAGTTGCGAAGCCGCCAAAAACGGCGAAAACTACAGCCGCTGGTGCAACCCGCAGTTCCAGACGCTGATCGACCAGGCCCGTGCCAAGACGGAACCTGCCGAACGCGCCGCGCTCTACGAGAAAGCTCTGGAAATCCTGCACGACCAGGTTCTCTGGGTCGCCCAGGCGCATCCGAAGATGTTTACCGCCATGCGCAACAATGTTGAGGGTTATCACATTAACCCGCTGTCCACCAATAACTTCGCCACGACCCAGGTGAAGTAGAAAAATACGCTGGCAGCGGCCCGCACCCCGGGCCGCGACCGGTACGCCTAACCGGCTGATGAGGTACACCACAAGATGTTTAGTTTTATTGCCCGCCGACTGGGGTTGCTGATCCCCACGTTCTTCGGCATCACACTGTTGACCTTCGCGTTGATTCGCATGATCCCTGGCGACCCCGTGGAAGTCATGATGGGCGAGCGCCGGGTCGATCCGGAAATGCATGCCCAGGCGATGGAACGCCTCGGCCTGAACAAGCCGCTTTACGCGCAATACATCGATTACGTGGGCAAGCTCGCCCATGGTGATCTCGGTGAGTCCCTGCGCACGCGAACCAGCGTATGGACCGAATTCACCGCCCTCTTCCCGGCGACCCTGGAACTGTCCATGGCCGCCCTGTTGTTCGCCGGCGTCTTCGGCCTGCTGGCCGGGGTGATCGCCGCGCTCAAGCGCGGATCACTGTTCGACCACGGCGTCATGGGCATCTCCCTCGCGGGGTATTCGATGCCGATCTTCTGGTGGGGCCTGATCCTGATCATGTTCTTCTCCGTCAGCCTGGGCTGGACCCCGGTCTCCGGACGAATCGACCTGCTCTACGACATCGAGCCGAAAACCGGCTTCATGCTGATCGATACCCTGCTCAGCGACCAGCCGGACGCTTTCTGGGATGCCCTGCACCACATGATCCTGCCGTCCATCGTGCTGGGCACCATTCCGCTGGCGGTCATCGCCCGGATGACCCGTTCGTCGATGCTCGAAGTGCTGCGTGA
>Ga0105251_10001834_pt1 | contig 17487 bp, 16 predicted proteins | sample KBSS64metaG_FD_80424 | JGI IMG/M metagenome (GOLD analysis project Ga0105251, IMG submission 80424) | Switchgrass rhizosphere microbial communities from Kellogg Biological Station, Michigan, USA - KBS S6-4 metaG | ecosystem: Host-associated > Plants > Roots > Rhizosphere > Soil | place...
CGGCATCCTCCCCGGCAGGTCAGTCTTCGGGGCGACCGGTGACCTGGGCGCGGTACGCGCGCGGCGATACGCCGACCTCGGCCTTGAACTTGCGGGTGAACGCGCTCTGGTCGGTGAATCCGCAGGCCTGGCCGATGCTGGCGATGGTGTCGCTGCCATGCAGCAGGTGCACCGCCATCTGGATCCGCAGGCGGGTCAGCACCTGCTGCGGGGTCATCTGGAACACCTTGCGGAAGGTGCGCTCCAGCTTGGACAGCGAAAAGCCGGTGATGTCCAGCAGGGTCTGCATGCGCACGTTCTCGGCGTAATGCGCGTTCAGGTGGGCCAGCGCCAGCCGCAGCTGCTCGTACTGGGTGCCCAGGCTGTCCTTCTGGCCGAGGTCGCGCGAGATCCCGATCAGCCCGCGGATCTCACCCTCCACCAACAGCGGTCGCTTGCAGGTCAGGCACCAGCCCGGCTCGCGGTTGGCGAACAGGTGCAGCTCCATCAGGTTCTCGATCACCTTCCCGGCCAGCACCTGTGCGTCCTGGGTGGCGTAGTCCGCGCCCAGCCCGGTGGGATAGATTTCGGCCGCCGTGCGCCCGATCACGTCTTTGCGCGATTTCAGGCCGAGCCGCCGCAACATGGTCTGGTTGATGTGCGTGTAGCGCCCGTCGCGGTCCTTCATGAAGAACAGCACATCGGGTATCGCATCGAACAGGGCTTCGATGTCGGCAGGTTCAACACGCATGCGCAGGCGGAGTCAGGAAGGACACGCCCGCAAGGATACCGCGCATGGGCGCCATCGCGCCCGGGGGCGATGTGAAGCGCAGGTGCATGCGGGGGCCATATCACCGACCGGCGGTTAACAGCGATATCGCCAGTGTTGGGTGTTGAACCCCCGCCAGCCCGGAGCGCCAGATGGCCACCAGCAAGCCCCGCACCAAAGTTGCCCCGCCCGCCGACAGTCGTGGCGAGGGAGATGAACTGCATCAACGCGCCGGCGGCACCCACCCGGCGCTGACCACCAACCAGGGTATTCCGGTCGGTGACAACCAGAACTCGCTGCGCGATACCCCGCGCGGGCCGACCCTGCTGGAAGACTTCATCCTTCGCGAGAAGATCACCCACTTCGACCACGAGCGCATTCCCGAACGCATCGTGCATGCGCGTGGCAGCGCCGCCCATGGCTACTTCGAACTGACCCGCTCCCTGCAGGACTACACCCGTGCGCGGGTGCTGACCGAGGTCGGGGTACGCACGCCCGTATTCACCCGGTTCTCCACCGTGGCCGGCGGCGCCGGATCGGTGGACACCCCGCGTGACGTGCGCGGTTTCGCGGTGAAGTTCTACACCCGCGAAGGGAACTGGGACCTGGTGGGCAACAACATCCCGGTGTTCTTCATCCAGGACGCGATCAAGTTCCCCGACCTGATCCATGCGGTGAAGATGGAACCGGACCGTGCCTTCCCGCAGGCCGCCAGTGCACATGACACGTTCTGGGACTTCATTTCGCTGATGCCCGAATCCATGCACATGGTGATGTGGGCGATGAGCGACCGTGCCATCCCGCGCTCGCTGCGCATGATCGAAGGCTTCGGCATCCACAGTTTCCGCCTGCTCAACGATGCGGGCGAGTCCACGTTCGTCAAGTTCCACTGGCGCCCGAAGCTGGGTATCCAGTCCACGGTCTGGGACGAAGCGGTAAAGCTGCAGGGCGCCGACAACGACTTCCACCGCCGCGACCTGTTCGAGGCGATCACGGCCGGCGACTTCCCGGAATGGGAGCTGGCGGTGCAGCTGTTCACCGAGGAAGAAGCCGACGCGTTCCCGTTCGACCACCTGGACCCGACCAAGATCATTCCCGAGTCGCTGGTGCCGCTGACCGTGATCGGTCGGATGGTGCTGGATCGCTGGCCGGACAATTTCTTCGCCGAAACCGAGCAGGTCGCTTACTGCCCGGCCAACGTGCCGCCGGGCATCGACTTCAGCAACGACCCGCTGCTGCAGGGCCGCCTGTTCTCATACCTGGACACGCAGCTCAGCCGCCTGGGTGGCCCGAACTTCCACCAGATTCCGGTCAACGCCCCCAAGTGCCCGTTCGCCAACCACCAGCGCGACGGCCACATGCAGATGAACATTCCCAAGGGACGCGTGGCCTACGATCCCAGCTCGCTACAGGGCGACAGCCCGCGCGAAACGGCCGATGGTTTCCCCAGCCATGCCACCCCGGCTGACGATGGGCGCAAGGGCCGCGTGCGTGCGGCCAGCTTCGCCGACCACTACAGCCAGGCGCGCATGTTCTTCCGCAGCCTGGAATCGCCTGAGCAGGCGCACCTGGCCTCGGCCCTGGTGTTCGAGCTGTCCAAGGTCGAAACCGCGGCCGTGCGCGAGCGCACCGTGAGCCACCTGCGCAACATCGACGAATCCCTGGCCAAGCGCGTGGCAGACGGCCTGGCCCTGCCTGCCCTGCCCGACCCCGCGCCGACCGCCACGCCGGCCAAGGACATGCCCAATGCTCCGGAAGTCCGGGTCATCGGCCGCACCAAGGACCTGCTGAAGGGTCGCTGCGTGGGCATCCTGTTCGACGAAGGTTCGGATGCAGGGTTGATCGCCAATCTGCGCAAGTCCGCTGAAAAAGCCGGCGCCACCGTGAAGCTGGTGGCCCCCAGGGTCGGCGGCGGCAAGCTCAGCGACGGCAAGGTGCAGGCCGCCGACGGCCAGCTGGCCGGCACCCCCTCGGTAGTGTTCGACGCCGTTGCGATCGTGCTCAGCGCGGACGCCGCCAAGCGTCTGTCCAGGGAATCGGCCGCCATCGATTTCGCCGCCGATGCCTGGGCACACCTCAAGGCCATCGCCGCCGACGAAGGCGCCCAGCTGCTGCTCAAGACCGCCCGCGTCGGCAAGGACAACGGCGTGGTGGAAGCCGAAGACGCCAAGGGCTTCGTCGCCGCAGCCGCCACGCGCCAGTGGGCGCGCGAACCCAAGGTCCGCACCCTGGCCTGAGGAGCCCTACCGCCGGCTGCGGGCGCCTTGCCCGCAGCCGGCTGGATCAGCAATGCACTTGAGGGAGAAGCACCATGCCCCGCGGAGACAAATCGAGTTACACCGACAAGCAGAAGCGACAGGCAGAGCACATCGAGCAAAGCGAGCGTGATGAAGGTCGTAGCGAAGCGGCTGCGGAACGCATCGCGTGGGCGACCGTGAACAAGCAGGACGGTGGCGGCAAAAAGCGGCCGGCAAAGAAGGCTGCGAAGACCAGCGGGACCGCAACAAAAAAGGCGTCGAAGAGGACTACGGTAACGTCACGGTAGTTGATTTCCGGCACCCGGCCTCCCAGCGTCCGCCGGCCAACCCTAGTGCGGACGCGCTCGCTCGGCGCAGTTTGCAGTTGGCCGCCAGTGGCTCCAATCAGCGATACTCAGGCGTCACCGCAGGACGCGGCAACCGGGGGGAAACCGACGTATGAAATTCTTGAGCATGCTGGCCGCCGCGGCCTTGCTGTTGCCGCTGCCTGCGGCTGCCCAGATGGTGCAGGGCGATGGGCAGGGCACCGCCCTGCCGGGCGCGTCTGCCTCGCAGTCCACCGAAGGCTTCGCGGCCTCGCTCGTCATCACCGCCGATCCCGAGTGGCAGCAGAAGTGGGAAACGCCGCCGGATGGGATTCCCCGCTTCGAGCTTGCCACCGAGGTCAAGCCCGGCGGCTCGCTCTACATCCTGTCGTTCGTCTCCAACCCGATGCTGGACCCGGCTGGCAGCACCCAGGTGCGATGCGACCTGCGCATCACCCGCCCGGATGGCAGCCTGAGCGGCGATGAGCATGACCTGCCCTGCCTGGTCACCCCGCTGGAGTCCGACCCGAAGCTGGTCTACCTGTCGTCGGTGGGCGTGAAGTTCACGGCCGAAGCCGAAGACCCGAAAGGTACCTGGACGGTGGCGATCACGGTGCGCGATACGCTGCGCAACGTGACCATTCCGCTGCAGTCTTCGTTTGAGATGCGTTGACCGGCGGAGCGGCAGCAGGTTTTTGGGGCACTACCACCGACTGCAGGCGCTTGACCGCCGAAATCGGCACCGCCTCGGCGCGGCGCTGCTGCGGCCACCACAGGAACACGAAGGCGCTGCTGCTGCCAAGCAGGCGCGCCTGTTCCGCCAGCGGCGCCGCATCGCCGTTGAGATGCACGCTGACAGGTACACCCGCACCATCATCGCGGATGTCTTCGGCCTTAGTCATCGAGTAACGGGCCGCGCCAATGGCCATGAAGAAGACCACGGCGATGGACAGCCCGGTCAGTGGCCGCATGCCGGACGTATCCCAACTGGTCAATGGCGAATGCGAGAACAGCACTCGCCAGCTCCAGTGTCGCGCGCGCAGCGCTTCCACCTTGGCCGGGTTGCGTCGGCGCATCGTATCGGGCCAGCCCAGCACCACCGCCAGGAAGATGCCACCAGCCAGGATGCCTGCGTACATCGGATCGCGCAGGCCGGCGACCAGGAAGTCACTGATCTGCAGGTAGTCCAGAATCGACAGATCGAAGCGTGAGTAGAAGAAATAGCTCGACCACAGACCGAGCAGGGACAGCAGGACATACCCCGCGCTGACGATCAGCGCGGCTCCTGCTTCAGCAGGCGCCACAGCTCCATCACCACTGAGTCTTCGCTGCCCTTGACCACCGGCAGCACGGACCAGTCGGTGGGCGTGACCTCGCCGGTGACGGCAACGGTGCCGCCCAGCTGCCCGGTCGCCGGTACGTCACCCATGACGCTGTCCCTATCCGTGTTGTCCATGTCGCCCCCTGTGATGGGACGAGCATCGCCGAAATCCGGCCGGGTGAAAAGTGAGGGGCGTCCGGAAAACTACTGCAGTTTTGCGGGCATCTCTTCCAAACGATTTCTAAGCAACAGCTTCGAATTGTGGACAAGCCGGTAGTGAGGCACTGGAAACTAAGCAATAGTTTCGAAATGTGTCGAGATGCTCATGGTGGCTGTCTTCGAAGCGCTTCGCAAAAGCAGAAGCCCCGCTTTTGCGGGGCTTCTTTTGCCGGGCAGAGCCCGGCGCTACAGGTTGGGATCGCCTGCGGTGTTACGCGATCAGGCGAACGGGTCCTGCAGGACCATGGTGTGGTCGCGGTCCGGGCCGGTGGAGACGATGCTGATCGGGCAACCGGCCAGTTCTTCCAGCGCGCGCAGGTAGGCGCGGGCCGCTACCGGCAGCTTGTCCCACTCGGTGATGCCGTGGGTGTTCTCGCTCCAGCCCGGGAATTCCAGGTACACCGGGGTGCAGTCTTCCCAGCCCTGCGCGTCCAGCGGCGCGTACTCGGTGCGCTTGCCGTTGTATTCGTAGGCGACGCAGACCTTCAGCTTTTCCATGCCGTCCAGCACGTCGAGCTTGGTGATGCACAGGCCGCTGATGCCGTTGATGGCCACCGCACGCTTGAGCGCGACGATGTCCATCCAGCCGCAGCGACGCGGGCGCCCGGTGGACGCGCCGTACTCGGCACCGCGGTCGCGGATGCCCTGGCCCACTTCGTCGTCCAGCTCGGTCGGGAACGGGCCGCCGCCGACGCGGGTTGCGTAGGCCTTGGCAATGCCCAGCACGTAGTCGATCGAATCGGCGCCGACGCCGGTACCGGCCAGGGCGCCGCCCACCGTGGTGTTGGAGCTGGTGACGTACGGGTAGGTGCCGTGGTCGATATCCAGCAGCGCGCCCTGCGCGCCTTCGAACAGCACGCGCTTACCCTGCTTGCGCAGGTCGTGCAGGATGCCGGCCACGTCGGACTTCATCGGCTGCACGTACTCGCCGAACGCCAGCGCTTCGTCGAAGGTCTTCTGGAAGTCGACCGCGTCGGTGTTGAGGTACTTGGTCAGCACGAAGTTGTGGTAATCCAGCGCGGTGCGCAGGAGCTCTTCGAGCTGGGCCGGGTAATGCAGGTCGGCGATGCGGATGCCGCGACGCGCCACCTTGTCTTCATAGGCCGGGCCGATGCCGCGCCCGGTGGTGCCGATGGCCTTGCCGCCGGCGGCGCGTTCGCGCGCCTGGTCCAGGGCAATGTGGTACGGCATGATCAGCGGCGCCGCCGGGGAGATCTTCAGGCGCGAACGGACTTCGACGCCGGAGGTTTCCAGTTCGGCGATTTCCTTCTGCAGGGCCGCCGGGGAGATCACCACGCCGTTGCCGATCAGGCACAGCGCATCGTCACGCAGGATGCCCGACGGGATCAGGTGCAGGACGGTCTTCTTGCCATTGATGACCAGGGTATGGCCGGCATTGTGGCCGCCCTGGAAACGCACTACGGCACCGATTTCCTCGGTAAGCAGATCGACGATCTTGCCCTTGCCTTCATCGCCCCACTGGGCACCAAGCACTACGACAGACTGACCCATGACGGGCTCCTCGAATTGTTGCGGCCATCGGGGCCGCGGACGGGTAAACCGTAGCAGGGTCGGCCAGCACGGAGGTGACGGTTCCAATCGGGGAACGGTCGGCGATGGCAGGCCCAGACACGGAAAAAGCCGAACGGGGAGGCCCGTCCGGCTTTTGTGCATTATCCGGGTTTCCGGGGTCGGCCGCCACCCCGGGGCGGCGGCCGATTCAACGCCCGGTCAGCGGTCGTTCTTCATGTACTGCAGGAACGGATCGTTCTTGTCCAGCACGATCACCCCGTTGCCGTCGGTCATGGAGTTCCGGTAGGCCTCCAGGCTGCGATAGAACGAGAAGAACGCCGGATCGGCCGAACCGGCCTTGCCGTAGATCCGCGCCGCTTCGGCGTCGCCGGCACCACGCAGGCGCTGGGCGTCGCGCTCGGCCTCGGCCACGATCACCGTGCTCTCGCGGTCGGCCTGGGCACGGATGGTGAGCGACTGCTCTTCACCTTCCGCGCGCAGCTTGGCCGCTTCCTGCTTGCGCTGGGCGCGCATGCGCTCGTACACGTCGTTGATCACCTGGCTGTCGGTGGGCAGGTCGATCTGCTTGATGCGCAGGTCGATGATCTGCATGCCGAGCCCCTTCACCGCTTCGTTGATGCCGGTCAGCTGGCCGGCGATCAGTTCGCTGCGGTCGCCGGACACCAGCTGCTGCAGCGAGCGCGAGTTGATCTGGTTGCGCAGCGAATCGGTGATGATCGGGGCCAGGCGCGCATCCGCCACGCTGCTGTCGCCGCCGGTGGCGCGGTAGAAGGCGCGCACGTCGGAGATGTAGCCAATGGCGAAGAAGTCGACGCTGACGTCCTTCTGTTCGGCGGTGAAGTAGCGTGCCGGCGCGGTGGCCAGCACCTGGAAGCGGCGGTCGAACATGCGTACCGATTCCACCACCGGCAGCTTGAAGTGCAGGCCCGGCTTGATGTCCGCACGGACCACCTTGCCCAGGTTCAGCACCATGGCGGTCTTGTCTTCCGGCACCACGTACACCGAGCCCAGCAGGGCCAACAGGGCGGCAACGGCCAAGCCGATCCACAGGGGGCTCTTCATCGGATGGCTCCTTCACGACCGGTCGGTCGCGTGGTCGGTCGCGTGGTGGGGCGCTCGGCGTCGCGCACGCCATCCACCGGCGTGCTGGCCGGCAGCGACGGCATCATGACCTCGGGGGTCACCAGCGGCGTGGAACTGCCGGCAGCGGGCGCGCGGTTGTCCGGCATCGGCACGTAGATCAGCTGGCGGCCATCGCCGCCGATCACCTTGCGGTTCTCCTTCAGCACGCTTTCCACGGTTTCCAGCCACAGGCGCTTGCGGGTGACTTCCGGAGCGCCCTGGTACTGCGCCTGGAGCAGGCTGAAGCGCTCGGCATCACCTTCGGCGCGGGCCACGGCGGCCTGCTTGTAACCTTCGGCGGTGGTACGGGCGCGCGAGGCCTGGCCACGGGCTTCGGGCACGACCTTGGCTGCGTACGCCTGGGCTTCGTTGATCAGGCGTTCCTTGACCTGCTGGGCGCCGTTGACTTCGTCGAAGGCCGGCTTGACCTCCTCCGGCGGGCGGGCGTCGGGCAGGGTCAGCCCGGTCACCACCAGGCCGGTGCGGTAGGCCTTGAGCGCGGCCTGCAGGCGTTCCTGCGCGACCACGGCCAGCGGGCCGCGGTTGTTGAGCACGGCATTGAGGTCGGCACGACCGACCTGCTCACGCACCGCGCTCTGCGCGGACTGCTCCAGCACCTGGTTGGCGTCGACCGAACCGAACAGGTACAGACGCGGGTCGTCGATGCGGTACTGCACGTTGAGCGACACGCGCACGATGTTCTCGTCGCGGGTCAGCACCGGCACGTCGCTGCTGAAGGTCTTGATCTGGGTCGCGTTGACCTTGGTCACCGACTCGATCGGCCACGGCAGCTTGAAATTCGGGCCCGGCTGCAGGATGCGCGAGAACTGGCCGAAGCGCAGCACCACGCCGCGCTGCTGTTCGCCGATCAGCTGGAAGCTGGAGAACAGCAGCAGCAGGACCACTGCCACCACCACCCAGCGCAGGATGCCGCCATCGAACAGGTCCCGCAGCGGCCCGGGCATTCCGCCCCAACCGCCGCCCCCGCCGCTGCCACCGCGGGGACCAAACGGCCCTCGTCGATTCTCGTCGGGGCCTTGTCCGCCCTTGTTGCCGCCGGGTGTATTCCAGGCCATGCACGCTCCATCAGTAAAAGGTTGCCTGCGGGCCACTCCCGCACCGTCAACCGTTGAATCCCGCTCGATTCTACTAGATGGGACTGATTGACAGGATTGGAAGGGCGAATGCGTCGCAGGGCGCGATTCATCCCCCTGCGCGGTAAGGTGAAGCCCCCTCTCCCCCACGGCCAGCCCATGTCCCTCCCCGATCGTTTCACTGCCTTCCGCATCCACCAGGACGCCCAGGGCCACCGCAGCGGGCTGGAGTCGCTGGCGCTGGACCAGCTCAGCCCGGGCCAGGTGGTGGTGCGGGCCGAGTGGTCGTCGGTGAACTACAAGGATGCCCTGGCCGGCACCGGCAAGGGCCGGATCCTGCGCCAGTTCCCGCTGGTGGGCGGGATCGACGTGGCCGGCACGGTGGTGGCGTCCTCGGACCCCGACTGGCGCGAGGGCGACGCCGTACTGGCCACCGGCTGCGGGCTGAGCGAAACCCGCGACGGCGGCTACAGCCAGTACGTGCGGCTGGAGTCCCGTGCGGTGATCGCCCGGCCGGCCGGGCTGGGCGCGCGCGAGGCCATGGTCCTCGGCACCGCCGGCTTCACCGCCGCGCTGGCGCTGCTGCGCATGCTCGACAACCGGCTGACCCCTGGACACGGGCCGCTGGCCGTGACCGGCGCCACCGGCGGGGTCGGCTCGCTGGCGGTGGACATCTACAGCCGTGCCGGCTTCGAGGTGCATGCGATCAGCGGCAAGGCCGAGCAGGCCGACTACCTGCGCGGCCTCGGCGCCCGCGAGGTGCTGCCGCGCGAAAGCCTGGCCACCACCCGGCCGATGGAGTCGGCCCGCTTCGGCGGCGGCCTGGACAACGCCGGCGGCCCGATGCTGGCCAGCCTGCTGGCCCAGACCGTCCCTTACGGAAGCGTGGTGAGCGCCGGCCTGGCCGCCAGCCCGGACCTGGACATGACGGTCATGCCCTTCATCATCCGCGGCGTGTCACTGCTGGGGGTGTCGTCGTCTTCGGCCCCACGCGCGCTGCGCGAACAGGTCTGGGAACGCCTGGGCAGCGACTGGCGGCCGCAGCACCTGGACCGCATCTGCACCCGCGAGATCGGCCTGGACGGACTGCCCGGCGTGTTCGAGGACATGCTCGGCGGAGGCTCGCTGGGGCGCACCGTGGTCCGGATCGACTGAGCGTTGCAGCTGGGCGACGGACGGTGCGGCGGACGCTTCACGCTGACATGGGGCAGCACTACACTGCGGGCATCACATGGGGAACAACATGGCACGCATTCTGATCGTCGACGATTCACCGGTGCAGCAGTTGGGGATCAAGCGCATCGTCGAAAAGCTGGGGCACGAAACGTTGACGGCGGAAGACGGCGCGGCCGGAGTCGAAGTGGCCAAGGCCGAACTTCCCGACCTGGTGCTGATGGATGTGGTGATGCCCAACCTCAACGGCTTCCAGGCGACCCGCACGCTCGCGCGCGAAGCCACCACCAAGCACATTCCGGTGATCCTGGTGACCACCAAGGACCAGGACACCGACCGCATGTGGGGCATGCGGCAGGGCGCCAAGGCCTACATCACCAAGCCGTTCTCCGAAGACGAACTGTCCGAGGTGCTGGAACGCGTCTTCAGCGGCCAGCATCCCCCGGCCGCGTAGTGCCGGGCTCTGCCCGGCAAACACACGCATCCCGCCGGGCAGAGCCCGGCGCTACTCGCCAAACGCCTTGGCCAGGTTGCGATAGGCCTTCTTCTGCGCGTCGTCGGTGGGGACCGGGGCGATGATTTCCAGCTCCACGATCTGGTCGCCATCGGGGTTGCCCGGCAGGCCGCGACCGCGCAGGCGCAGCTTGCGCCCGGCGTCCGAGCCGGCCGGCACTTTCAACTCCACCGCGCCGCCCAGGGTGGGCACGCTGATCGAGGTGCCGAGCGCCGCCTGCCACGGGGTGACGTCCAGCGTGTACAGGATGTTGCGGCCGTCCACCTCGAACTGCGGGTGCGCGGCGTATTCCACCTCCAGCAGCAGGTTGCCGCCGTGGGTGCCCTGCCCGGTCAGCCGGATCACCTGGCCGGGGCGGATGCCCTTGGGCACGCGCACATCCAGCTGCTTGCCGTTGACGGTGATGCGCAGGCTGTCGCCGCCGTAGGCCGCTTCGAGCGGCACCGACAGTTTGGCGCGGGTATCGCGCACCGGCTGCGGACCGGCCCCGGCGCCGCCGAAGCCGCTGGCCCGGCCCGCACCCCCGCCGCCGCCGCGCTGGCGCGCGAACAGGCTTTCGAAGAAGTCGCTGAAGCCGCCGCCACCGGCACCACCGCCGAACACTTCCTCGAAATCGAATCCCTGCGCACCGCCGTAGTTCGGCGGCGCGTGGAATTCCTCGCCCGGGCGGTAGCCCTGCGCCTTGAGCTGGTCATAGGCCGCGCGCTTCTGCGGATCGCGCAGCGCCTCGTAGGCCTCGTTGACCGCCTTGAATTTCTCTTCCGCGCCAGCTTCCTTGCTGACGTCCGGGTGGTACTTGCGCGCCAGCCGGCGGTAGGCGGTCTTGATCTCGGCATCGCCTGCAGTGGGTTCCACGCCCAGGGTGGCGTAGTAGTCCTTGAATTCCATCCAAACACCTCATGTGGGGCGGCCTCCCGCGCCGGCGGGCGGCCATGGCGGCAATTCTAGCCGCTGTCAGCCTGCCCGCCGTGATCGTCTTGACGCCACCCTTCCATGGCCCTGTCTACCCTGCCACTGAACCCGGAGTTCCCACGCATGACCATCCACGCTGGCGACCGCATTCCCGAAGTCACCCTCAAGCGCATCCGCGAGGGAATGGAGACCCTGGACACCGCTGCGCTGTTCGACGGCCGCAAGGTGGTCCTGTTCGCGGTGCCCGGTGCCTTCACCCCGACCTGCTCGGCACGCCACCTCCCCGGCTTCGTGGAGCACTTCGCCGATTTCCGCCAACGCGGCATCGACGTCTTCTGCATGGCCGTCAACGACCCGTTCGTGATGAAGGCCTGGGGCGACAGCCAGCAGGTGCCGGACGGGCTGCAGCTGCTGTCCGACGGCAATGGCGATTTCACCCGTGCGCTCGGGCTGGAACTGGATGCCAGCAGTTCCGGCATGGGCATGCGCTCACGCCGCTTTGCGCTGTACGTGGAGAACGGCGTGGTGCGCGAAACCTTCATCGAAGAGCCCGGCAAGTTCGAGGTGTCTTCGGCCCAGTACGTGCTGGAGCACCTGCCCAGCTGACACCCCCGCAACAGAGGACCCCGGCCAGCCATGTCAAAGCCAGCCAAGCAGAATCCAAAGAAAACGCCCGCGCCCGCCCAGCAGTCGTCCCGCCCCGAGGGGATCAGCGACACCGCGACACTGCGCGCCAGGGCCCGCCAGAACATCGATGATGGCGCCATCACCGATACCTACAGCGCCGACCGCGAAGCCGTCATCAAACTGCTCAACGATGCGCTGGCCACTGAGTATGTGTGTGTGCTGCGCTATTACCGCCACTACTTCATGGCCAAGGGCATGCTCGCCGATGCGGTCAAGGGCGAATTCCTCGAACACGCCCAGCAGGAACAGGCGCACGCCGGCAAACTGGCCGAACGCATCGTACAGCTGGGCGGCGAGCCCGACCTCAACCCCGATACGCTGACCCGCCGCTCGCATGCCGAATACAAGGAAGGCAAGGACCTGCGCGACATGGTCCGCGAGAACCTGATCGCAGAGCGCATCGCCATCGACAGCTATCGCGAAATGATCAACTTCGTCGGCGATCGCGACACCACCACCAAGCGCATCCTCGAAGAGATCCTGGCCCAGGAAGAAGAGCATGCCGACGAGTTCGCCGACCTGCTGGAAGGCTGGATCGGCGAATAGCGGCACACGGTAATGCTCCGGCAATGCAGCCGCATTGCCGGAGTGGTATGGTCGCGCCGATCTCACTGCAAGGAATGCATCGTGACCGTTGCACTGCGCTGTGCCCCGTTCGTAATGGCCCTGATGGCCTCCGCCGTCGCGCATGGACAGCCGGCTGCCGCCGCATCCGAGCGCACACCCCCTGCCCCGCATTGCCTGGACGCGCGCAGCGTGCGCCAGATGGAGCAGGCCCGCCCCGAGGCGATCGCGGTCCTCGGCGGCAACGGCCAGGCCTACCGCCTGGACTTCAGCCAGGCCTGCCCTGGCGTCAATGACGCCGAACAGGTACGTCTGGATGCGCCCGACGGCTGGGCCTGTGGCCGGCCCAGCGAACGGTTGGTGGTGGATGGGCGCAGCTGCGCAGTGGCAGCGGTCAGCGTGATGGACAACCGCAGCTTCGCCGAAGTGGCCCGCGAAAGCAGCCGCCAGTTTGCCACCACCCTGCCGGCCGTCAGCGTAACCGCCAAGGGCGCAAGCTCGAGCCGGGCCCGGCAGGCGTTCCAGGGCTCGCCGGAGTTCTGTTTTGCCACCCGCCACGTGCGTGGCTGGAGCGAAGATCCGCACGGCGTCGTGGTGGAGACCAACCCGCGCCGCAACGGCGGGCACCGCTACTATCGGATCGAGCTGGGCGCCAGCTGCAGCATTCTTGCCGGCGCCACCGAAGTGGACTTCCAGTCCGGCTTCCAGAACGGACTGATCTGCGGCAACCCGGGCGACCGCGTGGTGATGCCTACCGACCACATCGAGAACGACGGCCGCTCGTTCACGCCGCGCTTCGCGCGCCCCGGGTGCGAAGTGCTGGCGGTTTATCCCAAGGAGTAGTGCCGACCAACGGTCGGCACCTACCCAGGGACCCGAACACGCGGCCACGGTATCGACCGTTGGTCAATCATGCGGCACCGGTAGGTATCGACCGTTGGTCGATACGGCGGCCACGGTGGGTATCGACCGCTGGCCGATACCGCGGCCACGGTAGGTATCGACCGTTGGTCGATACTGCCGTCAGTGCAGCACCCGGAACCTCACCTGGGTCCACGCGCCGTCGGCGGCGAGCGCGGTCAGGGTGTGCTCGCCGGCCTGGTCGAACTCGCGCTGGAACGTGCGCGCGCCTTCGGTGCGCGCAATCCAGCGGTCATCCAGCAGCCAGTCCACGACCTGCTCGCTGCCCAGCGCGCGCAGCTGCAAGCGGACGCCGTGCCCGGCATTGGGCGCGCGCGCGAGCGTGGCGCGATCGTTGAGACCTTCGATATGCAGGCTGCCCGCGCTGCTGCGGCCATCGTCGCGGCAGTCCGGCGACAGCGCGGGCAGCTGCGCGGCACGGCGCTGCGCCAACGGCAGCCAGGGCGACACCAGCGCCGGCCAGCGCGCGATCTCACGGGGTTCGGCCACGTGCGGCAACGCGCATTCCGGCGACAACCGCAGCCCGCTGCGCGCATCCACCTCGAATGACTGCCGCCCGGCCTGCCACAGGCGCGCATCGCGCTCGGCGAAGGTGGGGGGCACCACGCCATCCAGCACATAGGCCTGCAGGCGGCGCTGGCACAGCGCGGGGGGCGTGCTGTCGGCGCGCTCGCCGGTCGGCCAGCACACCTCGACCTGGGTCACGCTGGCCGGCAATGGCGCCGCCGCCGCATCGCCGCCCTGCCGCGGCAGGCTGTCCACCACTTCGAACATCAGCGGCAGCGCGGTCACCGCGCCGTACTGGCCGGGCAACGGCGTCCCGTCGGGGCGCCCCACCCACACGCCCACGGTGTAATGGCGCGTGCTGCCGATCGCCCACGCATCGCGGTAGCCGTAGCTGGTACCGGTCTTCCACGCCACGCGCGGCCGCGTGCTGACATCGAAGGTGCCGGCGCCGTACCCCGGGCGCGGATTGGATTCGAGCATCTCGCGGGTGATCCACGCCGCGCCGGGCGAGACCAGGCGCCGCTCGATCACCGCGTCGTCGGCGGTGTAGCGCACGCGCCCGGCGATGCCATTGCGGTTGAGCGCGGCAAAGCTGCCGACCAGGTCTTCCAGGCGCGCGCCGGTTCCGCCCAGGATCAGCGACAGGTTGGGCGCACTGCCGCGTGGGAAGCGCAGGGCGATGCCGGCATGGGCCAGCCGCGCGGCGAAACGCGCCGAGCCGACCCGGTCGAGCAGGTCCACGGCCGGAACGTTGAGCGACAGCCGAAGCGCGGTGGCGGCACTGACCGGACCATTGAAGGCCGCATCGAAGTTGCCGGGGCGATAGCCGGCGAAACTCTGCGGCGCGTCCACCATCAGGCTTTCCGAATGGATCAGGCCGTCGTCGATGGCCATGCCGTACAGGAACGGCTTCAGGGTCGAGCCCGGTGAGCGCCAGGCCTGGACCATGTCGACGTGACCGAGCCGCTGTTTGTCGCCGAAGGCGACCGAGCCAACGTAGGCACGCGCTTCGAGCGTGCGGTTGTTGACCACCAGCAGCGCCGCCGAGGTCCGTTCGGGCAACTGCGAAAAGTACGAAGAAACGCGGTCTTCCAGGGTGCGCTGCAGGCCGATGTCCAGCGTGCTCTGGATGCGCGCGGCCTGCGGCTGCGACGCATGCAGGCGCTGCGCCAGCAGGGCGGCGTGCAGCGGTGGCTGCAGCGCGCGGGTCACCACCGGTTCGATGCGTGCGTCGTCGACCGCCTCGCGCGACCACACGCCAAGGGCGACCAAGCGTTCGAGCACCTTGTCGCGGGCACGCTGCGCCGCTTCGGGGTGGCGGTCCGGGCGCAGGCGGCTCGGCGATTGCGGCAGCACCGCCAGCAGCGCCGCCTCGGCGTGGGAGAGCTGTGCGGCCGGCTTGCCCAGGTAGGCCCAGCTGGCCGCCTCCACGCCTTCGATGGTGCCGCCGTAGGGCGCGCGCTCCAGGTACAGCGCCAGGATCTGCGCCTTGTCCAGGTGCAGTTCCAGCTGCACCGCGCGCAGCAGCTGCTTGGCCTTGCCCCAGGGGGTACGCGTATACGGGTCGAGGATGCGCGCGACCTGCATGGTCAGCGTGGAGCCGCCGGAAACGATCCGCCGCTCCAGCACCCATTGCTTGCCGGCGCGCAGCAGCGCCCAGGGGTTGATTCCGGGGTGCCGCCAGAACCAGCGGTCCTCGTAGTTCAGCAGGGCCTGCAGGTACAGCGGGGAGACACTGCCGGCCGTGGCCGGATAGCGCCATACCCCGTCGGCATCGGCAAATGCGCGCAAGGGGGTGCCATCGCGTGCCACCACCAGCGTGCTGGTATCGCGCTGCCGTGGCAGTGGCGGCGGAAATGCCAGGTCCAGCACCAGCAGCGCCGCCAGCAGCGCGGCGCTGCTCCAGCGCAGCATCGGCCACCGCCAGCTCCGCCACCGGGCGGGCCCCGGCGTCGGCCGGGGCCCGCGCAATGTCACGGCTGCACCACCGTCAGGGTGGTCGGGGTGCTGCGTCCCACCCCGCGCAGGTCGGGACGGTACATGTCCTCGACCAGCGGCGGCGGCACCGTGTAGGTGCCCGGGGTGACCGCGCGCACCAGGTAGAACACCTTGGCGGTACTGCCGCGCGAGAGCTTCAGCGCGGCCACGTAGCGGTCGTCGCGGAACTCTTCGTGGCGCAGCGTCGCCGCGTCGCCGCGGTCTTCCACGCGCAGGCCATCCACTACCACGTCGGCCCACTGCTTGGCATCGCCCAGGTTGAAGTTTTCGATCTCCAGGCCGGCCGGCAGCAGGTCGGTCAACAGCGCATCGGGCATGTCCACGTTCGGGGTGACGCTGACCCGGACGATCAACGCCTCGCCTTCCTTCAACGCGCGCGGTGTCCACGGCTTGCCGTCGGTGGTGAACCAGCTGCGCTCCACGCCCAGCGTGCGGTTGTCCGGTTCCGGCGCGGTGCGCGGAATGCCGGCCACTTCCAGGCTGGCGAACATCGGCGGCTCACCCTTCGGGCTGAAGCGCACGCCCTTGGCCAGCGCAGCGTAGTCGAAGCTGCGGCCGAACATGCGGCGTGCGGCGATGGCTTCCACCGCGCCGCCGACAGACAGTTCGCCGGACACCTGCTTCTGCTGGTTGGCCGCCAGCGCCTTGCCCAGCCGGGCGATGGCGACCTGTTCCTGGGTGCTCAGCCACATCCAGCCGCTGTTGCGGCGTGCGTCGAGTGCGCGGCCGAGGTCCACCGCGCGAGCATCGTAGGCCGGCCTGGCCAGTTTGCGCTCGTGCAGCAGCGCAATCATCAACGCATCATCGCGTACGGCGCTGCCGTAGTCGCCGAAGTACTCCGGGCGTTCGCTGCCGGGCTTGGCGAAACCGGCCGCAATCGCCGCGTCACCGCGCTTGTGGTCGCCCTGCAGGGACAGCGCGATGCCCAGGTGGACCAGCGAAAGACCCGTCAGCGACTTGCTGCGCTCGTTGTCGTACAGCGCGCGCAGCGTGCCCAGCGGAGCGCGGTTGACCCGCGCCAGCACGTAACCCGAATAGGCCTGGTTGGCGAATTTCAGGTTCTCGCGGCGGTCTTCGCCGTAGAACTGATTGCCGCCGGACAGCAGGTCCTCGCTCAGGCGGTTGAGTGCCTTCTGCAGCACACCGTCGGGTACCGCGAATCCGGCATCCTTGGCATCGAGCAGGAATTCGGCGATGTACGGGGTCAGCCACGGATTGACGTAGCCATCGTCACCCCACATCGAGAAGTTGCCGTTGGCGACCTGCATCGACGCCAGCCGTCCGAACGCCCCTTCCATGCGTTCACGACGGGTCTTCGCATCCAGGCCATCGGCCCCGAGCATGGCCGACGTCGCCTCGTCGAGCATCAGCGCGGCATAGCCCTTGCTGGTGGTCTGCTCGGCGCAGCCATACGGGTACTTCAGCGCGCCGCTGAGCGCACTGGCGAACGGGATCGGCGGCAGTGCGCTGACCAGCATGCGCGCGGTGACCGAATCGCCCATCAGGCCGTCGGCCAGGCCGGCGCCCATCTCCACGTCGGACAGCGGGTCCAGGGTGCGGGTCTGCGCACGCAGCACCTGCGGCCAGGCCGCGCGGACCGGCAGGTCATAG
>Ga0105251_10001836_pt1 | contig 17481 bp, 17 predicted proteins | sample KBSS64metaG_FD_80424 | JGI IMG/M metagenome (GOLD analysis project Ga0105251, IMG submission 80424) | Switchgrass rhizosphere microbial communities from Kellogg Biological Station, Michigan, USA - KBS S6-4 metaG | ecosystem: Host-associated > Plants > Roots > Rhizosphere > Soil | place...
GACCAGCTGCGTGGTGAACGCCTTGGTCGACGCGACGCCGATCTCGACGCCGGCGCGCGTCAGATAGGTCAGCGCGGTCTGCCGCACCATCGAGCTCAACGCGACGTTGCAGATCGCGAGCGTCGACGTGTGGCCGAGCGCCTGCGCATGCTTGAGCGCGGCGAGCGTATCGGCGGTTTCGCCCGACTGCGAGATCGTGACAACCAGCGCCTTCGGATTCGGCACCGACTCGCGATAGCGATATTCGCTCGCGATCTCGACCTGCGTCGGAATCTTCGCGATCGATTCGAGCCAGTACTTCGCCGTCAGCCCCGAGTAGTAGCTCGTCCCGCACGCGAGAATCAGCAGGCTGTCGACGCCCGCGAACGCGTCGCGCGCGCCTTCGCCGAACAGGCCCGGGTCGAACTGATCGGCTTGCGGGATCGTGTCGGTTATCGCGCGCGGCTGCTCGAAGATTTCCTTCTGCATGAAATGGCGATACGGCCCGAGCTCCACCGCGCCGCCGTATGCCGTGACCACACGCACTTCGCGCTCGGCGGGCAGCCCTTCGCGATCGACGATCTTCACGCCGTCGAGGCCGATTTCCACGACATCGCCTTCTTCCAGGAACGCGAAGCGGTCGGTGCTGCCGGCGAGCGCGAGCGCGTCCGACGCGAGGAAGTTCTCGCCCTCGCCCACGCCGACGACGAGCGGCGAACCCTGGCGCGCGCCCACGACCGTATGCGGCTGATTCCTGTGCATCACGGCGATCGCATACGCGCCGTGCAGTTGCTTCACCGCCTCGCGCACGGTCTGGAACAGGTCGCCGCGATACATGCTGTGGATCAGATGCGCGATGACTTCGGTATCGGTCTGCGAGACGAACTCGTAGCCCTTGCCCTTCAGCATCTCGCGCAGCGACTCGTAGTTCTCGATGATGCCGTTGTGCACGAGCGCGACGGTATCGCGCGAGAAGATCGGGTGCGCGTTGTCGGTGACGGGTGCGCCGTGCGTCGCCCAGCGCGTGTGGGCGATGCCGGTCATGCCGCCGAGATTCGAATCGCGCACTTGCGCATCGAGATCGGACACGCGCGCGACGCTGCGCGCGCGGCGCGGCTCGCCGTTGCTCAGAACGGCCACGCCGCACGAGTCGTAGCCGCGATACTCGAGCCGGCGCAGACCTTCGACCAGCACCGAGACAATGTTACGTTGCGCTACCGCGCCGACAATTCCGCACATGGACGTTCATCCTTTGAAACTTGCATTCGAAAGCGCGGTGCACGAAGCGCCGCGCGCGTTGGGCTGAGTCTTCGACAGCCTTACGACTTCTTCTTCACCGGGCGCTTGTAGCCCGTCTTGCTGACCTGCGTCTTCTCGTTGAGCACCAGCTCATCGACGCCGACATCCTTCCACACCGTCGTGCCCGCCGCGATAGTCACGCCGCGGCCCACGCGCACCGGCGCGACGAGTTGCGTATCCGAGCCGACGAACACGTCGTCCTCGATCACCGTGCGATGCTTGTTCGCACCGTCGTAGTTGCACGTGATCGTGCCCGCGCCGATATTCACGCGCGCCCCGATGTCCGAATCGCCGATATAGCTGAGATGGTTCGCCTTCGAGCCGTGGCCGAGCACCGCGTTCTTCACCTCGACGAAGTTGCCGACATGCGCTTCATCGGCGAGCTTCGCGCCCGGACGCAGCCGCGCATACGGCCCGAGCACGACGTTCGCGCCGGTCGTGCCGCCTTCGATATGCGTGTACGCATCGACGCGCGTACCCGCGCCGATCACGGCATCGCGGATCACGCAGTTCGGGCCGATCGTCACGTTGTCGGCGAGCGTCACGCGCCCTTCGAACACGCAATTCACGTCGATCGACACATCCGCGCCGCATTCGAGCGTGCCGCGCACGTCGATGCGCGCCGGGTCCATCAGCGTCACGCCCGCGTCGAGCAGCGCATGCGCCACGTTGCGCTGATGGATGCGCTCCAGTTCCGCGAGCTGAATCTTGCTGTTCACGCCGAGCGTTTCCCATTCGGCGTCCGGCTGCGCGGTGACGACTTCCACGCCCGCGTCGATGGCGCGCTCGACCACGTCCGTCAGATAGAACTCGCCCTGCGCGTTGTTATTTTTCAGCGACGCGAGCCACGTTTCGAGCGTGCGCGTCGGCGTGATCACGATGCCCGTGTTAATTTCCGCGATGCGCCGCTCTTCCTCGCTCGCATCCTTCTGTTCGACGATCTTTTTCACTTTTCCGGCCGCGTCGCGCACGATGCGCCCGTAGCCGGCCGGATCGCTCACGCTCACCGTCAGGACGCCGTAGCGCTCGGCGCCCGCCGCATCGATCAGGCGCTTGAGCGTGCTTGCGCGCGTGAGGGGCACGTCGCCGTACAGCACGAGCGTCGGAACCGATGGATCGAGCAGCGGCAGCGCCCGCTGCACCGCGTGTCCCGTGCCGAGTTGCCGGTCCTGCAGCGCAAACTGGACGTCCGGCGCGCCGACGGCTTCGCGAACCTTGTCGGCGCCGTGCCCGACGACGACGACGAGACGTGTCGGCGACAACGTCCGGGCGGTATCGATGACGTGCGCGAGCAAAGGCTTGCCCGCCAATGAATGGAGTACTTTCGGCAGGGCGGAGCGCATGCGCTTGCCCATGCCGGCAGCCAGAATCACGATGTTCATCGCAGGAAGCCTTGCTGGGTATGACGAGCCGCCAATATATCACTCGGCTCTATGGCGCAATGCGGCGAATCCCACGCTGCGCCTTATCGGATAAAGGGTTACAGGTCGTCGAACTGCACAATTGAAACCGTGCCGGACGATCCTGACGGTTCGCTTGCACACGGTTCCTCGTCGAACGCGATATCGCCTTGGGGATCGGCCTCGCCCGTCGCGCGCAGTCCCGCGAACGGAAACAATTTGCTGTCCATCAGATGCGAAGGCACCACGTTCGACAGCGCGTTGAACATATTGTCCACGCGGCCCGGGAAGCGCTTGTCCCATTCGCGCACCAGCGCCTTCATTTCCGCGCGCTTCAGGTTCGGCTGGCTGCCGCACAGGTTGCACGGGATGATCGGGAATTCGCGCAGTTCGGCGTACTTCTCGAGGTCCACTTCCTTCACGTAGGCGAGCGGACGGATCACGACGTTCTTGCCGTCGTCGGATTGCAGCTTGGGCGGCATGCCTTTCAGCTTGCCGCCGTAGAACATGTTGAGCAGCAGCGTCTGCAGGATGTCGTCGCGATGATGACCGAGCGCGATCTTGGTCGCGCCGAGCTCGCCCGCCACGCGATACAGAATGCCGCGACGCAGGCGTGAGCAGAGCGAGCACGTGGTCTTGCCTTCCGGCACGAGACGCTTGACGATGCTGTACGTGTCCTGATTTTCGATGTGAAACGGAATTTCGAGCTTGCTCAGATATTCCGGCAGCACGTGCTCAGGAAAGCCCGGCTGCTTCTGATCGAGATTGACGGCGACGATCTCGAAGTTGATCGGCGCGCGCTCGCGCAGGCGCATCAGGACGTCGAGCATCGCGTAACTGTCCTTGCCTCCGGACAGGCACACCATCACCTTGTCGCCTTCCTCGATCATGTTGAAGTCGCCGATCGCCTCGCCGACCTGACGCGCGATGCGCTTGAACAATTTGTTGTTCTCGTACGCTTCCTTCTGCTGGCGCTTGGTCAGCGCCTCGCGCGTGGGCTTTTGCGCCTCTGCGGCTTCGATCGTGTCACGCGCGTTCATGCTCGTTCCTCTTTGATGCGAAAGACTTCGACGCCCACCGCGTCGCAGTCGGGATAGACGTCGGGCTTTTCCGTCGATACGGCCACTGCGCGCACGTGCGGATGCGCGAGCAAGGCGGCGGCGACGTCGTCGCACAGTGTTTCCTGCAAGTGGATGTGGCCCTGCTTCACGCGCGCGGCGATGGTCGAGCGCATGAAGTCGTAATCGACGACTTCGGACAATTTGTCCGCGACGGGCGTCGACAGCGTAAGCGGCACGTACAGCTCGACGTTGATCACGACACGTTGCTCGCCGCGCTTCTCGAAGTCATGCACACCGATGTTGATGCGCACTTCGTAGTTGCGCAGAAAAAGCCGCCGGCAATCGGTCAGCCGGGGATGCGAAAGTGCGGCAAGCATGTGAGTTCCAATATTCAATAAGCGCGTTTCAAGGCGTGCGCGGGCCGATCATGTACATCACGTCGCGCGGGCTCGGCACGAGATGCTGGCCGCCATCGACGACGAGCGTCGTGCCGGTCACGCCGTGCGCGTTCGCGAGATAGCACGCGGCCTGCGCCACGTCTTCGACCGTCGATGCGCGGTTCAGCGGCGTCACGCGATGCGCCGTCTCGAACGACGCGGGCGTCTGCCCGGTGGAAATCAGCGTCAGGCCCGGCGCGAGGCCGACGACGCGCAGCTTCGGCCCGAGCGCCTGTGCGAGCGCGACGGTGGCGTTTTCGAGCGCCGCCTTCGTCAACGTGTACGACAGGTAATCCGGATTCATGTTGTACAGCTTCTGGTCCAGCACGTTGATGACGACGCCGCGCCTTGCATCGTCATCCGCGGCTTCGGCTGGCGTTATTTCGTGCAGCATGCGCGCGAGCGTCAGCGGCGCGGCGACATTGATGGCGGTCATCGCGAGCAATTTCGCGTAGCCGAAATCGATGGCCGTATCTTCGTCGAAGCGCGACGCGCAGTTCACGACGCAATTCAGCCCGCCGAACGCCTCGACGCACGCGGGCACGAGTTGCGCGACCTCGGCCTCGACGCCGAGATCCGCCTTCAGCGCGACCGCGCGCCGCCCAAGCGCCTCGATATCCGCGACGGTTTCCCGCGCTTCATGCTCCGAACTGCCGTAATGCACGGCCACATTCCAGCCTTGCCGCGCGAATTCCAGCGCGACACCGCGCCCGATGCGTTTTGCCGCGCCGGTTACGAGCACGACGCGGCAACGTGAAACCGGACCGGAAGACGGTGAGTTAGCGGAAGAAAACGGCGTGGAAGCGCTCATTTACAATACTGGGATGAATCCGAATGCCAGACAAACCGATAGTTTACCTGCTCCGGGCGCCGACGCGCTCGCGCAGTCCGAAGCACTGACAGATCTGCTGCGCGAACGCATCGCCGCGGCGGGCGGCTGGCTGCCTTTCGACCGATACATGGACCTCGCGCTGTACGCGCCCGGTCTCGGCTATTACAGCGGCGGGGCGATGAAATTCGGCCGCCGCGCGGAAGACGGCAGCGATTTCGTCACGGCGCCGGAACTGTCCCCGCTTTTTGCGACGACGCTCGCGCGGCCGGTCGCGCAGGCGTTGCAGCAGACCGGCACGCGGCAATTGATGGAATTCGGCGCGGGCACCGGCAAGCTCGCGGCGGGTTTGCTGAGCGCGCTCGCCGATCTCGACGTGTCGTTCGACAGTTACGCGATCGTCGATCTGTCGGGCGAGTTGCGCGAGCGCCAGCGCGAGACCGTCGAAAAGCAGGCGCCTGCGCTCGCCGCGAAGGTGAAATGGCTCGACGCGCTGCCCGACCGGTTCGAAGGCGTCGTGATCGGCAATGAGGTGCTCGACGCGATGCCGGTGCGCCTCGTGGTGCGCAAGCTCGGTGCGTGGCACGAGCGCGGCGTCGTCGTGCTGAACGATCGCCTGGCCTTCGACGACAGGCCGATCACGCCGGATGCGCAGGTCGAGCTGATCGATGCCGCGATCGACGATGCCAACGACGAGCCTTTCACCGAGTACGTCACCGAAACGCACGAAGCCGCGCTAGCGTTCACGAAGACCGTCTGCACGATGCTCACGCGCGGCGCGGCGTTCTTCATCGACTATGGATTTCCGCGGCGCGAGTTCTACCACGCGCAGCGCGCGACGGGCACGCTGATGTGCCATTACCGGCATCGGGCGCACGCGGACCCGTTTCTGTATCCCGGTTTGCAGGACATCACCGCGCACGTCGAATTTACGGGCATCGCGGAGGCCGGCGTCGAGACGGGCGCCGATCTGCTCGGCTTCACGTCGCAGGCGCGTTTCCTGATGAACGCCGGCATCACCGATGTGCTCGCGGATCTCGATCCCGCCGATGCGAAGCGCTTTCTCCCCGCTGCGAATGCGGTGCAAAAGCTGCTGTCGGAAGCGGAAATGGGCGAGCTTTTCAAGGTGATCGCGTTTTCGCGCGGGATTCCCGGCACGCTCGACGCCTTCGCGACGGGCGATCGTTCTCACACGCTATGAGTGCGCGATCATGATCCGCTGGCTGCTCACGACTTTCATCGCGCTTGCGATTCTCTCGGGCTCGCTGCCGTGGCTGAAGAAGATCGGCATCGGGAGGTTGCCGGGAGATTTCACGTTGCGGATTTTCGGACGCGAGTATTCGTTTCCGTTTATGTCGACTTTGTTGTTGTCGATTTTGTTGTCGTTGATTGCGCGGGCGATTTGAGGTTTTTGCCGGATCCCGATCCGGCAAAAACAAATGCTACCCGCCCAAAACCCCCTTCACGGCCGCGACCCGCGCATCATGCACGGCATCCTTGATCCTGGAAGGCTCAGCAGCGTACTGCTCGGCCACTGCGCCAGCATCGACCGCCCGCGCCGCGACCAGCGCCTCCCGCAGCCGCTCCGCCTGCGGATAAGCCTGCTGCTCCAGCCCGAGCCTGCCACGCGCATCGGCAAGACACGCCTGTAACGCTTCAGCAAACCGCGCCGGCTTGCGCAACGCATCCGAGCGTTCGAACAGCCTGACGAGCGCCGCCGCGCCCATCTCCATCACGCGATGGATATTGCCGTGCTCACGCGCGACGAGCACCGCCAGATCGCGGCATTCGTTCGGCACGCGCAAGCGCTCGCAAAGCGGCCGCAGCAGATCGACGCTGCGTCCTTCATGGCCGATGTGACGCGGCAAGATGTGCTCCGGCGTCGTCGCCTTGCCGAGATCATGCGTGAGCGCGGCGAAGCGCACCGGCAATGCGAATCCCTGCGACGCGGCGTAGTCGAGCACCATCATCACGTGCACGCCCGTGTCCACTTCCGGGTGATAATCCGCGCGCTGCGGCACGCCCCACAAGGCATCGACTTCGGGAAGAATCCGCGCGAGCGCGCCGCAACCGCGCAGCACCTCGAACATGCGCGACGGCTTCTTTTCCATCAGCCCGCGCGACACTTCCTGCCACACGCGTTCGGGCACGAGCGCGTCCACTTCGCCCGCCGCGACCATTTTCTTCATCAGTTCGGCCGTTTCGGGCGCAACGTCGAAATCCGCGAAACGCGCCGCGAAGCGCGCAAGCCGCAGAATGCGCACCGGATCTTCGATGAACGCGTCGCCCACATGCCTGAACAGCTTGCTCCGCAGATCGGCCGCGCCGCCGAACGGATCGATGACCGGCCCGGTCAGCTCGCCCGCCGGCGTCACCTCGCGCGCCATCGCGTTGATCGTGAGATCGCGCCGCGCGAGGTCTTCCTCGAGCGTCACATCGGGCGAATAGTAAAACTGGAAGCCGTGATACCCCGCCGCCGTCTTGCGCTCGGTGCGCGCGAGCGCGTATTCCTCCTGCGTCTCGGGATGCAGAAACACCGGAAAGTCCTTCCCGACCGGCCGATACCCTTGCGCCACCATCTGCTCAGGCGTCGCACCCACGACGACATAATCGCGATCCACCACCGGCACGCCCAGCAGTTCGTCGCGGATCGCGCCGCCCACGGCGTAGATGTTCATCGCGCTTCCTCGCGCGCGCCTTCGATCCACGCCGCGACCGCCGGCAGCGCGGTAATGCGCTTCGCATAGTCGAGCGATGTCGCGTTCAGTTCAGGCGCGTAGGTGTTGAAGCGCATGACGACCGGCGCGAACATCGCGTCCGCGATGCCGAACTCGCCGAACAGAAACGGCCCGCCCGACCTGGCGAGACACTCCGCCCAGATCGCCTCGATGCGCGCGATGTTCGCGAGCGCGCCCGGCGTCGCGCCCGTGCCCGGTGCGCGCGTCGTAATTTCCATCGGCATGTTCTGGCGCAGGTCCGCGAAACCCGCGTGCATCTCCGCGCTGATGCTGCGCGCGCGGGCGCGAGCGGCGGCGTCGCGCGGCCACATTGCGTGCTCGGGGTGCATCTCGGCAATCGTTTCGACGATTGCGAGCGATTCCCACACAGGATCGCCCGCATCGGTGACGAGGCACGGCACCTTGCCGGACGGCGAGACCTCGAGAATCTTCGCCTTCGTGTCGGGCCGGCCGAGACGGATCAGCGTTTCGTCGAACGGGATGCCGAAATGTTTGAGCAGCACCCACGGCCGCATCGACCAGGATGAGTTGAACTTGTCACCGATAACGAGTTTCATGCGATCACAAAAAAGAGTTTTAACGATGCGCGGTCGCGCGGAAAGCGTTGAAGCGCGAGCGCGACGAGTTGCCGGTCAGATACAGCGGCGCGATGGTCTCGATGCTCGCCGGCTCGTCGATGCCCAGTTCCGGCGCGAGTGGCCCGCTCGCGATGTTCGGCGTCTTCATGGAATCGAGATTGTCACGCGAGATGATGGGCTGGCCGGGCGCCAGTTCCATGGTCATCGCCTGCAGCCGGCCGAGGCTCTCCGGCAGCTTGATGATGCGCGAATGCTTGCCGATGGTCGCCCCCGCGAAGCGCACGAGTTCCGCCAGCGTGTAGACGGCCGGACCCGCGAGTTCGTAGACGTGGCCGTTGGCGGCGTCGAGATCGAGCACGTTGACCATCGCCTTCGCCACGTCGCCGACGAATACCGGCTGGAACTGCGCATCGGCGCATGCGAGCGGGATCACCGGGAACATGCGCTCCAGGAAGGCGAACTGATTGAGCAGATTGTCTTCGGGGCCGAACACGACGGAACTGCGGAAAATGGTCCAGTCGAGTCCCGATTCACGAATGATCTTTTCGCCATCGCCCTTCGAGCGCAGGTACATGCTCGGGCCTTGGGAGTCGGCGCCAAGCGCGCTCATGTGCAGCAGACGCCGCACGCCCTTCGCCTCGCACGCGGCGGCGATCTTGCGCGGCAGTTCGACGTGCGCCTTCGCGAACTCGGGCCCGTACGGGTCGTCGCGATGCCCCTGGAGAATGCCGACGAGATTGATCACCGCATCGCTCTGATCGATGAACGCGGCGAGTTGCACGGGATCGTGCACGTCGGTTTCGATGACGTCGACGGGCAACAGCGTGAGATGCGCGGCGTGGACGCGCCGCCGCGTCGCGATGCGCACGGTCTTGCCGAGATCGACGAGCGCATTGACGAGATGACTGCCGATGAAACCTGAACCGCCGATCAGCGCTACATGTTGGTGTCGCATGGTTCACCTCTTGGATCGCGGCCTGACGAATGCGGCTTCAGTTCAGAACGGCGGGCCGAAAATGAAAACGCCCGCGCGTCCTGTGTTCGACGCGCGGGCGTGAGATTTCGCTTCGGGACGGTCAGGGTGCGATGTAGCCCAGACGCGCCTTCAACGACTGCGGACGGCCTTCGAACAGTGCCGCATAGTAGACGGTGTTCGACAGCACGTTCTTCACGTAATCGCGAGTCTCGGTGAACGGGATCGTTTCAGCAAAAACCGCGCCCTCCACGGGGGCGCGCAAGCCTTGACGCCACTGGCTCGGGCGGCCCGGCCCGGCGTTGTAGCCCGCCGTGGCGAGTACGGCCGAGTTATCGAATTGATTGTAGATCATCGACAGGTAATTCGTGCCGAGCAGGATGTTCGTGTTGATGTCGTTCATCTGCGCGCGCGATACCGGACCGAGACCGATCTTCTTCGCAACGAGTTGCGCCGTGCCGGGCATCAACTGCATGAGGCCGCCCGCGCCGACTTCCGAGCGCGCGTTGATGATGAAGCGCGACTCCTGGCGGATGAGGCCATACGCCCATTCGATGTCGAGGCCGGTGTTCTGCGCGTCGCGTTCGACGATGTCGCGGAACGGCGATAGATAGCGCAGCGTGAAATCGTGTTCGGCTTTCGTTTTGTCCGCAGTGTTGACGGTCCGGTCGAACAGCTCGATGCGCTTCGCGTACTGCGCGGCCGCGATCAGTTGCCGGTCCGTCATGGTGCGCAGCGGCCAGTTCCATTCGCGGTTGCCTTCGAGACGCATGTTCAGCGCGTAGAAACGCTGCGACAGCGCGAAGCCCGGCACCGATTGCATCTGCGCGATCTCAGCGTCCGAAACGGTGGTCCGCGGCGGCACGTTGATCTTCTGACCGAGTTCTTCGAGCGCGAGCTGGCCGTAGAAGTTGTACTGATCCGCGATGGTCTGGAATTCCTGATTCGCCGTGGCCGTGTCGCCGGCCTGCTTCACGGCGCGTGCGTGCCAGTAGACCCACGCGGGCTGCGCGCGCAAGGTCGGCGGCATCTGCTCGATAGACCAGCGCACCATGTTCCAGTCGCCCGCGAGCAGCGCACTGCGCGTGCGCCATTCGTACGCCGGATTCGACAATTGCGCGTTCGCCGACAGCCGATACCAGTCGGCCGCCGCAGGCATGCGCTTGAGTGCCGCCTGATAGCCGATGGTGCCCCAGCCGACCGCGCGTTCAGCGGGCGTGAGACTCGGCGCGACGGAGGTGAAGGTAGCCGCGGCCATGGCCGGATCGTTGCGGGCCATGCGCGTGATCGCGAGCAGCGTCAGCTGATGCGCCGGCGAATTGGGCATCACGCCGCGCGCGAGATAGAGCGGTGGCTTGTTGACGGCGTCGTCGAGCAGCGAATCCTTCGGCTTCTGCTGGCCGAGCGCCTCGACGATGCTCGAGCCGGTGGACGTGTAGTTCTGTTCGTAGGCGACACGGATCTGCTGCCAGATGTCGTCGCTCGTGAACTGGCCCGACTCCGCGAGCGCACCGATCAGATCGACGCAGCCGTCGCCGTACCATTTCGGCTCGACGAGCAGCGCGCGCGCCGCATCCGCGACGTTTTCGCCGCGCGACTGGCGCGCTTCGAGCGCGTAGCACTTGACCTGCGTGTCGTCATTGAGAACGAAACGGGAATACTGCTGCTCGAAGTTTTTCCAGTCGTGACGGCTGCCGAGCACGACGAGATAGTCGTTGCGCATGCGGTCGGCGATCGCCTGACCGTCGTAGCGCTGCAGGAACGAGAGCACCGGCGCGTCGGGCGCATCGATGCGCGCGTGGCCTTGCGAATCGAAGAGCTGCGGCTTGATCGTGAAGTATTCGATATAGCTCGGCGCCGGATAGTCCGGAATCTGCGCGGCGAGCGTGGCGGCCTTGGCGGCATCGTTCGCGCGCGCGGCATCGCGCAACTGCAGGAAGATGCGATCGTCCGACGTGGGCGAAAGATCGGCATCGGGACGGACGGCGCGAGCCGAACCGCAGGCGACGAGCGTCGCTGCGGCAAGGGCTGCGCCGGCCGCGAGATATACTCGGTTGAGGCGTTTTGACATCTTTATTTCTGGAGCGCGAATGGTCTTGAACCGGGTCCTGAGATCGGAGGAAAGCATAGCACGCAACGTTTGCGATCAACCCAAGAGCGAGCCTAAAACCGCATTGCGCGCAACCCTTCTCGCGACCCGCGAGGCGCAAAGCGAGCAGCCCGTCCAGGCCGCGAAGAACGAGGCGCTCGCGAGCCGCGTCGAAGACGTGCTCGCGCGGCACGCGGCGCGATGCGTCGGCTTCTATTGGCCGGTCGCGGGGGAGTTCGACGCACGCGCTACGCTCACGCGCTGGCTCGCCGCCGACGAGACGCGCAGCGCCGCGCTGCCGGTGGTCGTCAAGCCGCACGCCCCGATGGTCTTCCACGCGTGGCGCGCGCATGCGCCGATGAAGGAAGGCCGCTACCGGATTCCGGTGCCCGCTGAAGAAAAGGTCGTGGTTCCGGAGCTGCTGCTGATTCCATGCGTCGGTTTCGATAAGGATCGATACCGGCTGGGTTATGGCGGCGGCTATTACGACCGCACGCTCGCCGCGTGGCCGAATGGAGCGCGGCCGGTGATGATCGGCATCGCGTACGAATCGGGCAAGTGCGGCAGGCTGCCGCGCGAGGCGCACGACATGCCGCTCGATGCGATCGTTACGGAATCGGCGATCTATTAGAGCGATGCCGCCGCGCGCGCGGCGGTATCGTAGAGGCCGGATGCATTGCGCAACAATTGCGCGGCTTCGCCGATCTGCTCGTTGGTGAGGCCGCTTTCGCGCAGCGTCTCGATGAGGCACGCCTCACGCACTTCGCGATACTTGCCGCACAGCGCGCGTCCCGCCGGCGTCGCGGAAAAGAACACTTCCTTGCCGGATTTCTCGCTCTGCACGTAACCGCGGGCGACGAGTTTCTTCAGTGCATACGTGGCAACGTGCGTGTCCTCGATGTTCAGCACGAAGCAGATGTCGGCGAGCTTCTTCTTGCGGTCGCGATGGCTCACGTGATGCAGCAGCGACACTTCCACGGCCGTCATGTCCTTCGCGCCCGCCGCGGACATGCAGCGCACCATCCAGCGATTGAACGCGTTGCCCGCCATGATGAGGCCGTACTCGAATTCCGACAGTTCCGCGCTGGCTTCGGAGACGAGATGCTCGGACGAGACGATCTTGGTGGGATGACGCGGCATGGCGATGACCGATTTGCAGTGCGTTGGAGTGTAGCGCAACGTCATTTTTACGAGCGACGCGCGCGCCTTCGCGAAAACCTGTATTGATAATTTCTTGATAATTTATTGACAATGTAACATTCTGCGACGACGCGAAGCGCATCGACCAGACCGGTTTCGCGTCCCGCAAAGGCAAATTTGAGGCATGACAAGACCACGTATTCACCCGCTGGGCGACGCCGCGCTCGTGTGCGAAGCCGCGCCGCCCGCCACGCTCGACTGCCAGCGCCGCATCTGGGCGCTGGCGGAGCGCGCGCGCCTCATGCCGCACGTCGTCGAAGTGGTGCCGGGCATGAACAATCTGACGATCGTGTTCGATCCGCTCGAGGCGGACTACGAAGCGCTCGCGGCTCAACTGGAAAGTGGCTGGGACGCCGCCGAGGCGGCCGACATGGACAGCGCTGAAATCGAGATTCCGGTGCGCTACGGCGGCGCCGACGGCCCGGATCTCGCCGCGCTCGCCGAGCATACGGGCCTCTCGGTCGATGAAGTGGTGAAGCGTCATACGCAAGCCGAGTACATCGTGTTCTTTCTCGGGTTCCAGCCGGGCTTCGCCTATCTCGGCGGGCTCGATCCCGCACTCGCGATGCCGCGCCGTGCCGAGCCGCGCCTCGAAGTGCCGGCGGGATCGGTCGGGATCGGCGGAGTGCAGACGGGCATCTATCCGGCGGCATCGCCGGGCGGCTGGCAATTGCTCGGACGCACCGAACTGAAGCTCTTCGATCCCGCCAGAAACCCGCCGACGCTGATGCAGCCCGGCGACCGCGTGCGCTTCACGGCACTGGAGGTGCGCGCATGATCGACGTGATTCGGGCAGGCGTGCTCACTTCCGTGCAGGACCTCGGGCGACGCGGCTACCGGCATCTCGGCGTGAGTTCCGGTGGCGCGCTCGATGCGCTCTCGCTGGAAATCGGCAATCGGATCGTCGGGAACAGGCCGGATGCGGCGGGCATCGAGGTGACTTTCGGTCCGACCGTGCTGCGCTTCAAGCACGCGACGCGCGTCGCCATCACCGGAACCGATTTCGGCGCGACGCTGGACGACGAGCCGGTCTATTCGTGGTGGAGCCTGCCGGTGCGCGCGGGCCAGGAACTGACGCTGCGCGCGGCGAAGCGCGGCATGCGCTGTTATGTGTCGATCGCGGGCGGCATCGACGTCCTGCCGATGCTCGGCTCGCGTTCGACGGATCTCGGCGCGTGCTTCGGCGGCCTCGGCGGGCGGGCGCTGCGCGACGGCGACCGTTTGCCGGTTGGCGTGCCGCAGCCGCACAAGGGCATCGCGTTTTCGCCGGACGAACCCCCGTTCGGTGTGAAGGCGCCGGCATGGTGCAAGTTCGTGCTCGTCGACGAACCCGTGCGGCGCGGGCGCCATTCGCCGGGACTCGCGTGGGCGGCGCCGATCCGCGTGCTGCGTGGCCCGGAATACGACAGCTTCAGCGACGCGGCGCAAAAGAGCGTCTGGAACGAGGAATGGACGATCACGCCGAACAGCAACCGCATGGGCTTTCGCCTCGCCGGCACGCCGCTCGAGCGGCGCGAGAAGATCGAACTGCTGTCGCACGCGGTCTTGCCCGGCACGATCCAGGTGCCGCCGAACGGCCAGCCGATCATCTTGATGGGCGACGCGCAGACCACGGGCGGCTATCCGAAAATCGGAGCCGTGATCCGCGCGGATCTGTGGAAGCTCGCGCAAGTGAGGCTGAACGGCGGCGTGCGCTTCATCGAGACGTCGGTGGAAGAGGCGCGCCGCGCGCTCGCCGACGAGCGGCAATACGTGAGCCAGGTGGAAACGGCCATCGCGATGCACGAGGAGCGCATCGCGCGCGCGGGCTCCTGAATCGAAAGCCGCGCGTGAGACGCGGCGCATCACCTTCAACATTCAACGGAACGACTGCACAAACATCATGGAAATCGATCTCAATGCCGATCTCGGCGAAGGTTGCGGCTCCGACGAAGCGCTGCTCGATCTCGTGAGTTCCGCGAACATCGCGTGCGGATGGCACGCGGGCGGCGCCACCGCGATGCGCGATTGCGTGCGCTGGGCCGTCGAAAAGGGCGTGGCCATAGGCGCGCACCCGAGCTTCAACGATCCCGAGAACTTCGGCCGCAAGGAAATGGACCTGCCGCCCGAGGAAATCTACGCGGGCGTGCTGTATCAGCTCGGCGCGCTCTCGGCGATCGCCCAGGCGGAAGGCGGGCGCATCGCGCACGTGAAGCCGCACGGCGCGCTCTATAACCAGGCGGCGAAAAGCACGGAAATCGCCGATGCGATCGTCTCGGCCGTGCATGACTTCGATCCGTCGCTGCTCGTGTTCGGTCTCGCAAACAGCGGGCTCGTCGAAGCGGCGCGGCGAGCGGGGCTGATCGCGATCGAGGAAGTGTTCGCGGATCGCGGCTATCGCGCGGATGGCTCGCTCGTGCCGCGCAAGGAGCCGGGCGCGCTGCTCGACGACGAAAACCTCGTGCTCGACCGGACGCTGGCGATGGTGCGCGAGCAGCGCGTGCGGGCCGTGTCCGGCGAATGGGTGCCGCTCAATGCGCAGACGATCTGCCTGCACGGCGACGGCGCGCACGCACTGGAGTTCGCGCGGCGCATTCGCGGCGCGCTGGCCGATGCGGGCATCGAAGTGCGTGCCGCGCACGCCGACGCGTAGAACGCTTTTCGTAAAAGATTGAACGCCCCGTCGAACCGGGGCGTTTTAGCGAGCGGCCATCGAAGGTAAAAGAGCCGCATGTCGTCGAGCCACGCGCCCGGGTACGAGGCGTGACGTCTATATCGTTTGGAGAACTCATGGCAACCCCAGTCAATCTATGGCCGCTCATCGGCGTGGCCGTCATCATCGCGGGCTTCGTGCTTCGCTTCAATCCAATGCTGATCGTCGCGGCCGCCGCGATCATCACCGGCTTCGCGGCGCACTTTCCTGTCGAGCGCATTCTGACCGCGATCGGCAGCGGCTTTCTGAAGACCCGCAACATTCCGCTCATCATTCTGCTGCCGCTCGCGGTGATCGGCCTGCTCGAACGGCACGGCCTGCGCGAGCGCGCCCAGATGTGGATTTCGAGCATCAAGGCGGCGACGGCCGGCCGTCTGCTGATCGTGTATCTGTTCGTCCGTGAGATCACGGCGGCGGTCGGCCTGACGGGGCTCGGCGGCCACCCCCAGATGGTGCGCCCGCTGCTCGCGCCGATGGCAGAAGGCGCCACCGAAGCACGCTACGGCAAGCTCTCCGACGCGACGCGTCACACGCTGCGCGCCTACTCGGCGGCCACCGACAACGTCGGCCTGTTCTTCGGCGAGGACATCTTCGTCGCGTTCGGCGCGATCGTGCTGATGGTCACGTTCCTGAAGGAAGCGGGCATCGTCGTGGAACCGATGCATGTCGCCGTGTGGGGCATTCCCACGGCGATCTGCGCGTTTCTGATCCACGGCTTCCGGCTGTGGCTGCTCGACCGCAGGCTCGCTCGCGAACTCGATGCGCTCACGCGCAATGCCGCCGGAGAGAAAGCATGACGCTCACGATCAACTATCTCTTCTATCTCGTCGGCATCGTGCTCGTGGTCGTCGCGGGCATGATCCTCACGGACAAGTCGCATCCCCGGCGACTGACCGCGGGCGGGTTCTGGCTGATCTACGCGCTGATCTTTCTCGTCGGCGACTGGATTCCGGTGACGGTGGTCGGCGTGCTCGTCGTGGCGATGGCTCTGATCGCGGGTCTCGGCGGCGTCACGGGCGCAAAACCCAGGATGCTTTCCGAGGAAACGCGCCGCCAGAGCGCCGTGCGGCTCGGCAACAAGCTCTTCGTGCCCGCGCTGACGATTCCGGTGGTCACCGTGATCCTCACGCTCGGCGCGAAATATCTCGTGTTCGGCGGCGTGCCGCTGATCGAGCTGAAGAACGTGACGCTGATCGGCTTCGGCGTCGGGTGCGTGATCGCGCTCGCCATCGCGTGCGTGATGACGCGCGACACCGTCGGCCAGTCGATGCGTGAGACGCGCCGCCTCATCGACGCGCTTTCGTGGGCCGCCGTGCTGCCGCAGATGCTCGGCATGCTCGGCCTCGTGTTCTCGGATGCGGGCGTCGGCAAGGCGGTCGCGCATGTGACGACCGCTTACGTCAACATGGATTACCGGCTCGTCGCGGTGGCGGTGTATGTCGTCGGCATGGCGCTCTTCACGATGGTCATGGGCAACGGCTTCGCCGCCTTCCCGGTGATGACGGGCGGCGTCGGCGTGCCGATTCTCGTCGGCGTGTTCCACGGCAATCCCGCGACGATGGCCGCGATCGGCATGTTCTCCGGCTACTGCGGCACGCTGATGACGCCGATGGCCGCGAACTTCAACATCGTGCCCGCGGCTTTGCTCGAACTTCCCGACAAGAACGCGGTGATCAAGGTGCAGGTGCCGACCGCGCTCACGCTCTTGATCGTCAATATCTTCCTGCTGAACTGGCTGATGTTCATTTGAACGACAGCGGCTTTTCGCCTGCGCGCGCGTGACCGGGAATGGAGCCCGGTCCGCGTACGCGACGGCATCCCTCACCGCCCGCGTCATCCCCTCGCGGCGCCCATCTCTTCGCGGTCTTGGCCATACGTCGGCCAAGCACTGATTCATGCCTTGCGGCACCCATCTCTTCGTTGTCGTGGCCCTGCGTCCGCGCAGTGCTGCAATTGGCAATTCAGACCAGGCCTATATCTGACTGAAGGACGTTAACGGAGACTCTCGCGGCCTCGTGTGCTTAGGATAAATTCCAAGCGCGACATCTCCGTCGATCGTGCCGTCAGCACGCCGCGGCGCTCAGATCGCGCATTTTTCCAAGCCGACAGAGGACAGCGGTTCGCTATCTGCGCCTCGTCGCGTGAGCGATGGCGAACCGGTTTTCCGTCATCGATTCCGTCGTCATGCGCTTGCCGAGTTACTCCC
>Ga0105251_10001837_pt1 | contig 17472 bp, 15 predicted proteins | sample KBSS64metaG_FD_80424 | JGI IMG/M metagenome (GOLD analysis project Ga0105251, IMG submission 80424) | Switchgrass rhizosphere microbial communities from Kellogg Biological Station, Michigan, USA - KBS S6-4 metaG | ecosystem: Host-associated > Plants > Roots > Rhizosphere > Soil | place...
GCCGAGCGAAAGCCCGCCAGGTGGGTGCCGCCATCGCGCTGGGGAATGTTGTTGGTGAAGCAGAGGATGTTCTCGTTGAAGCTGTCGTTCCACTGCAGCGCCACTTCCACGCCGACGCCATCGTCTTCGCGCTGCACCTGGAAGTGGAACACCTCGTTCACAGGGGTCTTGTTGGTGTTCAGGTAGTCGACGAAGGCGCGCAGGCCGCCCTCGTACTTGAACAGCTCTTCCTTGCCACTGCGCTCGTCGCGCAGGACGATGCCGACGCCGGAGTTGAGGAAGGACAGTTCGCGAATCCGCTTGGCCAGGATGTCCCAGCTGAACTGGATGTTGTTGAAGGTCTGGGCGGACGGCTTGAAGTGCACCTGGGTACCGGTGGTGTCGGTCTCGCCGATCACTGCCAGCGGCGCCTGGGGTACGCCGTGCACATAGACCTGCTCCCACAGCTGACCGGCGCGGCGGATGGTCAGGCGCAGCTCCTCGGAGAGGGCGTTCACCACCGAGACGCCCACGCCGTGCAGGCCGCCGGACACCTTGTAGGTGTTGTCGTCGAACTTACCGCCGGCGTGCAGCACGGTCATGATGACTTCGGCCGCCGAGACGCCTTCTTCCTTGTGGATGTCCACCGGGATGCCGCGGCCGTTGTCGCGCACGGTGATGGATTCATCCATGTGGATGGTGATGCTGATCTCGCTGCAGAAGCCGGCCAGGGCCTCGTCGATGGAGTTGTCCACCACCTCGAAGACCATGTGGTGCAGGCCGGTGCCGTCATCGGTGTCGCCGATGTACATGCCGGGGCGCTTGCGCACGGCATCCAGTCCCTTCAGCACCTTGATGCTGGAAGAGTCGTAGGTATTGGTCTCGCTCATGCTTGGCTCCCGCTAGTGTGGGTCTGCTTGATATGGCCGTGTTCCACGTGAAACACGCTGACCTCTGTCTCCGGCCGCCAGGCGGCCTGTAGCGTCTCGCGCTCGACACAGGTGATGAAGACTTGGCACTCCAGTGCCTCCAGCAGCCGGCACAAGGCCAGCCGGTGTCCCTCGTCCAGTTCCGAGGGCAGGTCGTCGATGAGATAGACGCACTGGCCCCGCTTGACCTGGTTGACCAACCGCCCCTGGGCGATGCGCAACGCGCACACCACCAGCTTCTGCTGGCCGCGCGACAGGATGTCCGCCGCGTTGTGGTTGCCGATGCGAATGCGCAGGTCGGCGCGCTGGGGCCCGGCCTGGGTATGTCCCAGCTGCAGATCCCGCGGCAGACTGTCCGCCAGCACCTCGCGCAGATCGCGCTCGCGGTCCCAGCCGCGGTAGTAGCTCAGGGTCAGGCCGTCGAGCTGGATCAGCTCGGCCAGTACCGCGGTGAATTCCGGCTTCAGACGCTGGATATAGGCCTGGCGAAAGCCATCGATCTCGGCGCTGGCCAGGGCCAGTTCCTGATCCCAGGCGGCCTGCGCCGCAGGGTCGATTTTACCACGTCTGAGCCAGTGATTTCGCTGCCTGAGCGCCTTTTGCAGGCGTTGCCATAGCGGTAGAAATCGCTGTTCCTCGTGGAACACGCCCCAGTCGAGAAACTGCCGCCTGATCTTGGGGCTGCCTTCGAGCAGCCGGAAGCCGTCGGGATTGATCAGCTGCAGCGGCAGCACCTCGGCCAGTTGCGCCGCGCTACGGGCATTCTCGCCATTGATGCGGATCTGGTAGTCACCGCCGCGCTCGCGTTGGATACCCAGGTTGCAATCCTGGCCACCGGGCAGCCGCACCTGGCCGAACACCGTGCAACTGGCCTGCTCGTGCTGGATGACCGGCGCCAGCTTGGTGCTGCGAAAGGAGCGGGCCAGGCCCAGCAGGTGGATGGCTTCCAGCAGGCTGGTCTTGCCGCTGCCGTTGGCGCCATGCAGGAGGTTGACCCGGGGCGAGGGCTGAAGCGCGACCGCCTGCAGATTGCGCAGGCGGTCGGCGTTGAAACGGATCAGCGTCATCGAGCGGCGATCAGAGGCGCATCGGCATCACGACATAGGAGGAGTCGTCGTTGCCCGCCTCCTGCAACAGCGCACTGCTGCTGGAATCGGACAGGGTGATGCGCACCTGATCGGTGGTCATCACGCCGAGCACGTCGAGCAGGTAGCTGACGTTGAAACCGATCTCCAGGCTGCCGCCGTCGTAGTCGACCTGCAGTTCTTCCTCGGCCTCTTCCTGCTCCGGGTTGTTGGCCTGGATCTTCATGAAGCCGTTTTCCAGCTGCAGGCGGATACCACGGTACTTCTCGTTGGAGAGAATGGCGGTGCGGCTGAAGGCTTCGCGCAGATGCTGGCGCTCGCCCAGTACCAGCTTGTCGCCATGCCGCGGCAGCACGCGCTCGTAGTCGGGGAACTTGCCGTCCACCAGCTTGGAGGTAAAGGTGAAGTCGCCGGTGGTGGCGCGGATATGGTGCTGGCCCAGGACCACGTTGACCGGCTCTTCCGGTTCGGTGAGCAGGCGCGACAACTCCAGGATGCCCTTGCGCGGCACGATGACCTGGTGCTTCTCGGCCTGGTCGACGTCAGCTTCCAGCATGCACATGGCCAGGCGGTGACCATCGGTGGCCACGGCGCGCAGCCGGCCGGTGCTGGCTTCCAGCAGCATGCCGTTAAGGTAGTAGCGCACGTCCTGCTGGGCCATGGCGAAGCCAGTGCGCTCGATCAGACGGCGCAGGCGGCCCTGGGGAATGCTGAACTTCAGCGAACCCGGACCTTCCTCCACGGTGGGGAAGTCGTTGGCCGGCAGGGTGGACAGGGTGAAGCGACTGCGTCCGGCACGAATCAGCAGCTTCTGCTCCTCGGTACGGATGTCGATCAGCGCATCGGGCTGCAGGCTCTTGCAGATGTCCATCAGCTTGCGCGCCGGCACGGTGATCTCGCCGGCTTCGGCGGCTTCTTCCAGATCGACCCGGCCAACCAGCTCGACTTCCAGGTCGGTACCGGTCAGCGAGAGGCGCTGGCCTTCCACGACCAGGAGTACGTTGGACAGCACCGGCAGCGTTTGCCGACGTTCCACGACACCGGCCACCAGCTGCAGCGGTTTCAACAGGGCTTCGCGTTGAATGGTGAAATGCATGGTCAGGTCCTTGCCAGGGCCGCGTCCGTCAGGTGGTCAGGGTACGCAGCAGGTTCTTGTAATCCTCGCGGATATCCGCGTCGGATTCCCGAAGTTCGGCGATCTTGCGACAGGCGTGCAACACCGTCGTGTGATCGCGTCCGCCAAAGGCGTCGCCGATTTCCGGCAGGCTGTGGTTGGTCAGTTCCTTGGACAGCGCCATGGCGACCTGCCGCGGCCGGGCGACCGAGCGCGAGCGGCGTTTTGACAGCAGATCGGCGATCTTGATCTTGTAGTACTCGGCCGCGGTGCGCTGAATGTTGTCGATGCTGACCAGCTTGTCCTGCAGCGCCAGCAGATCCTTGAGCGACTCGCGGATCAGCTCGATGGTGATGTCGCGGCCCATGAAGTGGGCATGGGCGATCACGCGCTTGAGCGCGCCTTCCAGTTCCCGCACGTTGGAACGGATGCGCTGGGCAATGAAGAAGGCGGCGTCGTGGGGCAGGTCGACCTTGGCCTGGTCGGCCTTCTTCATCAGGATCGCGACCCGCGTCTCCAGCTCCGGCGGCTCCACGGCCACGGTGAGCCCCCAGCCGAAGCGCGACTTGAGCCGCTCTTCCAGGCCATCGATCTCCTTGGGATAGCGGTCGCTGGTGAGGATCACCTGTTGTCCACCTTCGAGCAGGGCATTGAAGGTGTGGAAAAACTCTTCCTGCGAACGCTCCTTGCGGGCGAAGAACTGGATGTCATCGATCAGCAGCGCATCCACCGAGCGGTAGAAACGCTTGAATTCGTTGATGGCGTTGAGCTGCAGCGCCTTGACCATGTCGGCGACGAAGCGCTCCGAATGCAGATAGACGATCTTGGCGTTCGGATTGCGCTTGAGCAGGTGGTTGCCCACCGCGTGCATCAGGTGGGTCTTACCCAGACCCACGCCACCATAGAGGAAGAGCGGGTTGTACCCGTGCTTGGGATTGTCCGCCACCTGCCAGGCCGCCGCGCGCGCCAGCTGGTTGGACTTGCCCTCGACGAAGTTCTCGAAGGTGAAGGTACGGTTCAGATAGCTGGTGTGCTTGAGCGCACCCTCCACCTGCACGGTACGTTCGGTCTTGACGACCGGCTCGTCGGCCAATTCCGCCGTCACGTCTTCCAGGGCAACGCCCGCGGTGACGATGTCCGACTGGATCGGTTGCGGGGCCTGCACCGGTGGTGGCAACGGAGTGCTCTGGCTGCTCGGCGTCTGGACAGCGCGCGGCTTGTTGCTGCGCTTGCTGCCGATCAGCAGGGACAGCACCGGGGCGATACCGTCGTCGGCATGCTCTTCGAGCAATTCGAGCAGGCGGCCCAGGTATTTTTCGTTGACCCAGTCGAGCACGAAGCGGTTGGGCGCGAACACCCGCAGCTCATCCCCTTCCGCTTCCACCTGCAGTGGCCGGATCCAGGTATTGAATTGTTGCGAAGGCAGCTCGTCGCGCAGCACATCCACGCAACGTTGCCAGAGTTCGACCGACACAGCGTCTCCCAAGAACTGGAGCGGCCCGGACGGGCCATGAGCAAACGCCCATTGTATCCCTCCCCACCTGGGTTATCCACATGACTGCGCAGTTTCCCGGCAGATAGCCGCCTCAACCGTCACGACCGGGCGTATGACCGTCAGCACTGTGGATAAGGCCGTCTGACCTCTCTGGACATCCCGGGGTTTTTCTCTGTGGATAATCCGGCTGTGCGTAACAGCTCTGCTTATCCACAGCTCCTGGACAGCCTGACCACCTTCGGCACACCTGTTGAAAACAGACTTTCCGCTGCCGCTCCGACCAGGCTGGACCCGGGCTGCCACGTTCTATCCACAGAAAACCGCTGCACCATACATATTCACTTCAACAGTCTTTTAAAACCTTCTGACCTGTTGATTTTATTTACGCGCTCGTCTGCCAGCCGGTGCTGGTTGGAAATTGACCTGTACCGAGGCTTTCTCTAGAATCGCCGGTCTCTTTGCGCGGGGCACTCATGCCTTGCCGCTTTCACCTAGGTAAAAGTCCATGAAACGCACCTTCCAACCCAGCACCCTGAAGCGCGCCCGTGTCCACGGTTTCCGTGCTCGTATGGCAACCAAGAACGGCCGTCAGGTTCTCGCCCGTCGCCGTGCCAAAGGCCGCAAGCGTCTGGCGATCTGATTGCCCGGTCAGGTGGTGAGTCAGGGTTTCGGTCGGGACAGGCGCTTACTGAGCTCCCAACAGTTCCAGGCGGTCTTTGACTCTCCCACCCACAAGGCATCCGGCAAGCACCTGCTGCTGCTCGCCCATGCCAATGGGCTCGACCATTCCCGCCTGGGGCTGGTCATCGGCAAGAAAAGCGTCAAGCTTTCTGTCGAGCGCAATCGCATCAAGCGGGTCATCCGGGATTCCTTCCGGCTGAATCAGGACCGCCTCGGCAGCTTCGATCTGGTCTTCGTCGCCCGCAAGGGACTCGGCGAGGTCGACAATCCCGAATTGCACGATCAGCTGCTGCAACTGTGGAAACGTCTCAATCGCCAGGCGAGCAAGACGATTGCCCACCCCATTGACAGTCCCGACGGTGCTCATGCGTAAACCGGCCCTGCTGCTGATTCGCTTCTACCGTTATGCCATCAGCCCCTTGATGGCCAGTCACTGTCGTTTCTATCCGACCTGTTCCGGTTACGCCCTCGAAGCCATCGAGTGCCACGGGCTGCTGCGTGGTGGCTGGCTGACCACACGGCGACTGTGCCGGTGCCATCCCTGGCACTCAGGCGGATACGATCCCGTTCCTCCCGCAAAGAACCCAGCCCCGACCTCTTCGATGGCCGAGTAAACATGGATATCAAGCGCCCGCTACTCATTGCCGCCTTGGCGATCGTGTCCTACACCCTGGTTTTCCAGTGGAACAAGGATTACGGCCAAGGCGATCTGCCCACGGCCAAGACGCAGACCAGCGTCCTGCCGGGCGATACCCCCAACGTGCCCACCGATGTCCCGGCCGATGCCAAGGCAGCTGCCCCGGTGGACAACGCGGCTGCCCAACCGAGCACCGCGCTCATCAAGGTGCGTACCGACGTCCTGGATCTGGCCATCGACCCCCGCGGCGGCGACATCGTCCAGCTCGGCCTGGTGCAGTACCCGAGCCGCCAGGACCATCCCAACGATCCCTTCATGCTGTTCGACAACGGCGCCCAGCGTCTCTACCTGGCGCAGAGCGGCCTGACCGGTGCCAACGGTCCCGATGCCAACAGCGCCGGTCGTCCGCTGTACACCTCGGCGCAGTCCAGCTACGTGCTCGCCGATGGCCAGCAGCAGCTGGTGGTGGATCTCAAGTACCAGGCAAATGGCGTCGACTACATCAAGAGATTCACCTTCCACCGGGGCCTGAAGGTCGACTGCTCGGACGCCGAGAAGGCGCAGAAGAAGATCGCCTGCATCAACCCGGACGCCTACCAGATCCAGGTCAGCTACCTGATCGACAACCAGAGCGCCAGCGCCTGGAACGGCGTGCTCTATGCCCAGCTCAAGCGTGACAAGAGCGGCGATCCCTCGGCCACCACCGCTACCGGCGTGTCCACCTACCTGGGCGCCGCGGTCGGTACCCCGGCCGAGCCCTACCGCAAGGTGTCCATGAGCGACATGGACAAGAATCGCCTGCAGGAAGCGGTGCAGGGCGGCTGGGTCGGTTGGCTGCAGCACTACTTCGTCACCGCCTGGGTGCCGAACAAGGACGAGCAGCACCAGATCACCACCCGCAAGGATGCCCAGGGCAACTACATCGTCGGCTTCACCGGTCCGCAGTTCAGCGTGCCGGCGGGTGGCAAGGGCGAGACCTCGCTGACCCTCTATGCCGGTCCGAAGATCCAGGAGCACCTCAAGACCCTGTCCCACGGTCTGGAACTGACCGTCGACTACGGCTTCCTGTGGTTCATCGCCCAGCCGATCTTCTGGCTGCTGCAGCATATCCACAGCATCCTGGGTAACTGGGGCTGGTCGATCATCGTCCTGACCATCATCATCAAGATGCTGTTCTTCCCGCTGTCCGCCGCCAGCTACCGCTCCATGGCCCGCATGCGTGCCGTCGGCCCGCGACTGCAGGCGCTGAAGGAACAGCATGGCGACGATCGCCAGAAGATGTCCCAGGCGATGATGGAGCTCTACCGCAAGGAGAAGATCAATCCCCTGGGTGGCTGTCTGCCCATCGTGGTGCAGATGCCGGTGTTCCTGGCACTGTACTGGGTGCTGCTGGAAAGCGTCGAGATGCGCCAGTCGCCCTGGATGTTCTGGATCACCGACCTGTCGGCCAAGGATCCCTTCTTCATCCTGCCGATCATCATGGGCGGCACCATGCTGGTGCAGCAGATGCTCAACCCGGCACCGCCGGATCCTATGCAGGCCAAGGTCATGAAGATGATGCCGATCATCTTCACCTTCTTCTTCCTGTGGTTCCCGGCCGGTCTGGTGCTGTACTGGATCGTCAACAACTGCCTGTCGATCCTGCAGCAGTGGTACATTACCCGGAAGATAGAGGCGGCCAGCAAGAAGGCCTGACCCCGTTCACCCTGTCCACACGACGCCCCTTGATTGGGGCGTCGTGCTTTCTGGAGGATCGTCATGTCCCTGCCTTCCGACAGCATCGCCGCCATCGCCACCGCTACCGGGCGCGGCGGAGTCGGTATCGTCCGCGTCTCCGGGCCCCTCGCCGCCCCCCTGGCGCGGGCGATCTGCGGCCGTGAGCTGCCCCCGCGACATGCCCACTATGGCAACTTCCTCGCCGCCGACGGCAGCGTGCTGGACGCCGGCATCGCGCTGTTCTTTCCCGGTCCCAACTCCTTTACGGGCGAAGACGTGCTGGAACTCCAGGGCCATGGCGGCCCGGTAATCCTCGACCTGCTCCTGCGCCGTACCCTGGAAGAGGGGGCGCGCCTGGCCCGCCCGGGCGAGTTCAGCGAACGCGCCTTTCTCAACGACAAGCTCGACCTGGCCCAGGCCGAGGCCATCGCCGACCTCATCGAGGCCAGCACCGAACAGGCGGCGCGCAATGCCCTGCGCTCGCTGCAGGGCGAATTCTCCCGTCGCGTGGAAAGCCTGGTCGAGCAACTCATCCAGCTGCGTATCTACGTCGAGGCTGCCATCGACTTTCCCGAGGAAGAGATCGACTTCCTCGCCGACGGTCGGGTCCAGGGCCTGCTGGAGGGGGTCCAGGCCGAATTGCAGGAGGTCCGTCGCGAAGCCAATCGCGGTGCCCTGCTGCGTGACGGCATGACCGTGGTGATCGCCGGCCGTCCCAATGCCGGCAAGTCCAGCCTGCTCAATGCCCTGGCCGGCCGCGAAGCCGCCATCGTCACCGACATCGCCGGCACCACCCGCGATGTCCTGCGTGAACATATCCACCTGGATGGCATGCCGCTGCACGTGGTCGATACGGCCGGTCTGCGCGACACCGATGACCGGGTGGAACAGATCGGCGTCCAGCGGGCCCTGGACGCCATCGCCGGAGCCGATCGAGTGCTGCTGGTGGTGGACGCCAGCGCACCGGAAGCCCGCGATCCCCAGGCGCTCTGGCCGGAACTGCTGAGCGCCAGGCCGCCGCTGGACAAGCTGACGGTGATCCGCAACAAGGCCGACCTCACCGGTGAGCCCACCGGGTTGCTGGGGTCGACCGCACCGGTGGAGATCGCCCTCAGCGCCACCGATGGCGGCGGAGTCGAGGCCCTGCGCGAGCATCTCAAGGCCTGCATGGGCTTCGAGCAGACCACCGAGGGCGGCTTCAGCGCCCGCCGCCGCCATCTGGATGCCCTGCAGCGGGCGGCCAGCGCCCTGGACCACGGCTATCGCCAGCTCACCCTGGCTGGTTCCGGCGAGCTCTTGGCCGAGGATCTGCGCCAGGCTCAGCAGGTACTCGGCGAGATCACCGGTGCCTTCAGCTCCGACGATCTGCTAGGCCGCATCTTCTCCAGCTTCTGCATCGGCAAGTAACTCCCGCTCCGCTGTAGCAGGCCTGTGCAATGCAGGCCTTGTCTGTCCTCACTTCCCCCTTCCAGAGCCCTGTTGATAACCCCGCCTGAGGTCTGCCCATAAATCGGTGCACGACCTGTCCATGATTGCCACTGTGGATAAGCGGGCAAAGGGTCCACAGGATGCTGATAGCTTGTGTTCATCCACAGCACAAGACGTACACCGGGTTCAGTTTTTCCCCAGCCCAGACCTGCCAAGGGCTGGATAAGCTTATCCACAGCGAAGGGCCTGCATATACATAAGCTCTATATCAGTCCTTTTAAAACTTTCTTCTCTATTGTTTATATTGAGCGTCTACCACGGCGCCTGGTCATTTTTTGGCCAGGGCCCCTTCTGCAAGACTGGCCTAGGCCTTATACTTGCCGGCTTTCCTTCGAATTCCTGCCAACAGGCACGAGGTGCGTGGTGGACTTTCCTTCCCGTTTCGACGTCATCGTGATCGGTGGCGGCCATGCCGGTACCGAAGCGGCCCTGGCGGCCGCTCGCATGGGTGTGCGCACCCTGCTGCTCACGCATAATGTGGAAACTCTCGGCCAGATGAGCTGCAATCCCGCCATTGGCGGCATCGGCAAGAGCCATCTGGTCAAGGAGATCGATGCCCTGGGCGGCGCCATGGCCGCGGCGACGGATCTCGCCGGCATCCAGTTCCGCATTCTCAACAGCCGCAAGGGACCTGCCGTCCGCGCCACTCGCGCCCAGGCCGATCGCGTGCTGTACAAGGCGGCTATCCGCTACACCCTGGAAAACCAGCCCAACCTGTGGATATTCCAGCAGGCCTGTGACGACCTCATCGTCGAAGGCGATCGGGTGGCCGGCGTGATCACCCAGATGGGCCTGAAATTCCATGGCGACAACGTGGTGCTGACCGCTGGAACCTTCCTCGGCGGTCTTATCCACATCGGCATGCAGAATCACAGCGGTGGACGAGCGGGAGACCCGCCCGCCATCGCCCTGGCCCAGCGCCTGCGGGAACTGCCGCTGCGGGTCTCCCGCCTGAAGACCGGCACGCCGCCACGTATCGACGGCCGCTCGGTGGACTTCTCGGTGATGACCGAGCAGCCAGGGGATACCCCGCTGCCGGTGATGTCCTTTCTCGGCAATCGCGAGCAGCATCCGGCGCAGGTCAGCTGCTGGATCACCCACACCAACGCCCGCACCCACGACATCATCCGCGCCAACCTGGATCGTTCGCCCATGTACTCGGGCGTGATCGAAGGGGTAGGGCCGCGCTACTGTCCGTCCATCGAAGACAAGATCCATCGCTTCGCCGACAAGGACAGCCATCAGGTCTTTCTCGAACCCGAGGGTCTGACCACCCACGAGCTCTATCCCAACGGCATCTCCACCTCGCTGCCCTTCGATGTGCAGCTCGAGGTGGTGCGCTCCATGCGCGGCCTGGAGAACGCCCACATCCTGCGACCCGGCTACGCCATCGAATACGATTTCTTCGATCCGCGGGATCTCAAGTACAGCCTGGAAACCAAGGTCATCGCCGGCCTGTTCTTCGCTGGCCAGATCAATGGCACCACCGGTTACGAAGAAGCCGGCGCCCAGGGTCTGCTCGCCGGTGCCAACGCCGCGCTGCGCGCCCAGGGCCGTGAAGCCTGGTGTCCGCGCCGCGACGAGGCCTACCTCGGCGTGCTGGTCGACGATCTCATCACCCTGGGCACCCAGGAGCCCTACCGGATGTTCACCTCCCGCGCCGAGTACCGGCTGATCCTGCGCGAAGACAACGCCGACCTGCGCCTGACCGAAAAGGGGCGCGAGCTGGGTCTGGTGGACGACCAGCGCTGGGCGCTGTTCGAAGCCAAGCGCGAGGGCATCGCCCTGGAAGAGCAGCGTCTCAAGGCGATCTGGATTCGCCCGGGCACGCCCGAGGGCACGGCGGTGGCCGAGCGCTTCGGCACGCCGCTCAATCACGAATACAACCTGCAGAATCTGCTGGCTCGTCCGGAGATCGACTATGCCGGTCTGCTGGCCGCGGTAGGTCAGACACCGGCCGAGGCCCAGGTCGCCGAGCAGATCGAGATCAAGACCAAGTACGCCGGCTACATCGATCGCCAGCAGGACGAGATCCAGCGCCTGCGCGCCAGCGACGCCGTGGCGCTGCCGGCGGAGCTCGACTACGCCACCATCTCCGGACTGTCCAAGGAGATCCAGCACAAGCTGGCCCAGGCCCGTCCCGAGACCCTGGGGCAGGCCTCGCGCATTCCGGGCGTCACGCCAGCGGCGGTCTCGCTGCTGCTGATCCACCTCAAGAAGCGCAGCGCCGGTCGCAGCCTGGAGCACAGCGCCTGATGGCCAGCGCGATCCAAGCCAACGAACTGCGCCAGGGCGCCGAGACCCTCGGCGTGGCCCTGAGCGCCGCCGTGGAAGAGCGGTTGCTGGGCTACCTGGACCTGCTGGTCAAGTGGAACAAGGCCTACAACCTCACCGCGGTGCGCGATCCCAACGAGATGGTCTCGCGGCACCTGCTGGACAGCCTCAGCATCGTCCCCCACGTGGGCGCCGGGCAGTGGCTGGACGTGGGCAGCGGCGGCGGCATGCCGGGCATTCCCCTGGCGATCCTCTTTCCCGAGTCGCGCTTCACCCTGCTCGACAGCAACGGCAAGAAGACCCGCTTCCTGACCCAGGCCAAGATCGAGCTGGGCCTGGCCAATCTCGAGGTGGTCCACGCCCGCGTCGAGGCCTTCCAGCCTGCCGCGCCCTTCACCGGCATCGTCTCGCGGGCGTTCAGCGCCATTGACGACTTCGCCACCTGGACGCGCCACCTGGGCGACAACCAAACACAGTGGCTGGCGATGAAGGGACTGCACCCCGACGACGAGCTGGCCAAGCTACCAGCGGATTTCCGGGTTGCGGCGGCGCACGTCCTCGCGGTTCCTGGTTGCCAAGGCCAGCGGCACTTGCTGATACTGCGCCGCACGAACGGAGAGGGGTAAGGCGGTACATGGCCAAGGTTTACGCGATAGCCAACCAGAAGGGCGGGGTGGGCAAGACCACGACGTGCATCAATCTCGCCGCTTCTCTGGCCGCCACCAACCGGCGCAAGGTGCTGCTGATCGATCTCGATCCCCAGGGTAACGCCACCATGGGCAGCGGGGTGGACAAGCACGCCCTCGAGCATTCGGTGCTGGACGTCCTCACCGGGGCCTGCGGCCTGCTCGACGCCATGCACTTCTCCGAGCACGGCGGCTACCAGCTGCTGCCCTCGAACCGCGACGTCACCGCCGCGGAAGTCGAGCTGCTGGAGATGACCGGGCGCGAGAGCCGGCTACGCGATGCCCTCGCCCCCGTGCGGGACAACTACGACTACGTCCTCATCGACTGCCCGCCGTCGCTGTCCATGCTGACCATCAACGGCCTGGTGGCCGCCGATGGCGTGATCATTCCCATGCAGTGCGAGTACTTCGCCCTGGAAGGCCTGACCGATCTGGTCGGCAGCATCCAACACATCGCCCAGCGGCTGAATCCGCAGCTGAAGATCGAGGGCCTGCTGCGCACCATGTTCGATCCGCGCATCGGCCTGGCCAACGACGTCGCCGCCCAGCTCAAGCAGCACTTCGGCGACGAGCTCTACGAAACCATCATTCCGCGCAACGTCCGCCTGGCCGAAGCGCCCAGCTACGGCATGCCCGCCCTGGTCTACGACAAGAGTTCCAAGGGGGCCGCGGCCTACCTGGAGCTGGCCAGCGAGCTGGTCAAACGTCAGCGCAAGGCGGCTCGCGTCGCCAAGACTGCCTAAGGAATCCCCATGGCTGTGAAGAAACGAGGTCTGGGCCGCGGTCTCGACGCCCTGCTCGGCGGTGCCAGCGTCAAGGTCCTGCAGGAGCAGGCTGCCGCCACCCCGGTCAGCGAACTGCAATCGCTGCCGCTGGACATCATCCAGCGCGGCAAGTACCAGCCGCGCCGGCACATGGATCCGACCGCTCTGGAAGAGCTGGCCAACTCCATTCGCGTCCAGGGGCTGATGCAGCCCATCGTGGTGCGTGCCATCGGTGAAGGCCGTTACGAGATCATCGCCGGCGAACGCCGCTGGCGGGCCAGCCAGCAGGCCGGTCTGGAGCGGATCCCGGCGCTGGTGCGCGACGTGCCCGATCAGGTGGCCATCGCCCTGGCGCTGATCGAAAATATCCAGCGGCAGAATCTCAATCCGCTGGAAGAGGCCATGGCGTTGCAGCGGCTGCAGGACGAATTCGAGCTGACCCAGGCCCAGGTGGCCGAAGCCGTCGGCAAGTCGCGCTCGGGCGTGACCAACCTGCTGCGCCTGCTGGCGCTGGCCGAAGACGCCAAGGAAATGCTGGCCAGGGGCGAGCTGGAGATGGGCCATGCCCGGGCACTGCTCGGTCTGCCCAAGGCGCGCCAGGCCGAAGGGGCGCGGCACGTTGTCGCACGGGGCCTCACCGTCCGCCAGACCGAAGCCCTGGTGCGCCAGTGGCTCAGCGGCACGGAGCCGGAGGAGAAGCCCGCGGTGGTCGATCCCGACATCAGTCGGCTGGAGCAGCGTCTGGCCGAACGTTTGGGCGCCAACGTGCAGATCCGCCATGGCGAGAAAGGCAAGGGCCAGCTGGTGATCCGCTACACCTCTTTGGACGAACTTCAAGGCGTACTGGCGCACATTCGCTGACACAAATGCCTGCGAGCCTGGACGGCAATCTGTCCGGGGTGGCTTGAACCACTCTGGACGCGCCCCTATACTTTGCCCGCTTTTTGTCGGCACAAAGCATGCCAGTGAAAACAACTATTAAGCCGACACCAGAGGACTTCGAGCCGATGGACCGCCGCACGCCCAAACGCCTGCCTTTCCATCACCAGCCTGCCTTTCGCCTGCTGCTCGTCCAACTGGCTGTCGCGTCGTGTGCCGCCGTTGTCTTGTATTGCTTCGTCGGTAAGGTCGCCGGTTATTCCGGATTGTTGGGCGGGCTGATTGCCTGGCTGCCCAATCTGTATTTTTCGTTCAAGGCGTTCCGCTATCGTGGCGCCCATGCCGCCCAAGACATCGTCCGTTCTTTCTACTCGGGCGAGGCGGGCAAACTGATTCTCACGGCAGTGCTCTTTGCACTGACGTTTGCTGGGGTAAAACCGCTTTCGGCTCCTGCACTGTTCGGCGTCTACCTGTTGACGCTGATGGTCAATGCCGGCGCGCCCCTGCTACTGAAAAAACCGACTAGACCTTAAGGCATTCGAGGCACACATGGCAGCAGACTCCGCTTCGGGCTACATCCAGCACCACCTGCAGAACCTGACCTATGGTATGCACCCGGTGAACGGCTGGAGCTTCGCCCACACCCCCGCTGAAGCTAAGGAAATGGGCTTCTGGGCCTTCCACGTGGACACCCTCGGCTGGTCGGTCGCCCTCGGCCTGATCTTCCTGGTGCTGTTCCGCAGCGTCGCCAAGAAGGCCACCAGTGGTCAGCCCGGCGGCCTGCAGAACTTCGTCGAGGTGCTGGTCGAATTCGTCGACGGCAGCGTCCGCGACACCTTCCATGGCAAGAATCCGCTGATCGCGCCCCTGGCCCTGACCATCTTCGTCTGGATCTTCCTGATGAACCTGATGGACCTGGTGCCGGTGGACTGGCTGCCGTCCGTGGCCGGCATGCTGTTCGGCGAGCACACCTACTTCCGCGTGGTGCCCACCACCGACCCGAACGCCACCCTGGGCATGGCCCTGTCGGTGTTCGCCCTGCTGATCTTCTACAGCATCAAGATGAAGGGCCTGGGCGGCTTCTTCGGCGAGCTGACCCTGCATCCCTTCAGCAGCAAGAACATGCTGCTGCAGATCATCCTGGTCCCGATCAACTTCCTGCTCGAATTCGTCACCCTGATCGCCAAGCCGATCTCGCTGGCACTGCGACTGTTCGGCAACATGTATGCTGGCGAGCTGATCTTCATCCTCATCGCCATCATGTTCGCCAACGGTCTGGCGCTGGGTGGCCTGGGTATCGTGCTGCAGTGGGCGTGGGCAGTGTTCCACATCCTCATCATCACCCTGCAGGCCTTCATCTTCATGATGCTGACCATCGTCTACCTGTCGATGGCGCACGAAGAAAGTCACTAAGGAATGGCCCCCGGACGCTGCTGACGGCGTCCGGAGGCGGTTCTGCCGTGAGTCCCGGAGGACGTTGTCCGCCGGGTAACTTGGGAAAACTTTTTCGCTTCAACCTTAACCAAGACGACTAAAAAAGTCGGGAGGAAAGATGGAAACTGTAGTTGGTTTGACCGCGATCGCCGTTGCTCTGCTGATTGGCCTGGGCGCTCTGGGTACCGCCATTGGCTTCGGTCTGCTGGGTGGCAAGTTCCTCGAAGGCGCCGCTCGTCAGCCGGAAATGGTTCCGATGCTGCAAGTCAAGATGTTCATCGTCGCCGGTCTGCTCGACGCCGTGACCATGATCGGTGTTGGTATCGCCCTGTTCTTCACCTTCGCTAACCCCTTCGTTGGTCAGATCGCCGGCTGATCACCCTCACGGGTGTAGGCAGGACTGATGGACAACGAACGAGCGAGGTGTTGGCGTGAACATTAATGCAACCCTGATAGGCCAGTCCGTTGCCTTCTTCATCTTCGTGCTCTTCTGCATGAAGTACGTGTGGCCGCCGATCATCTCGGCGCTGCGTGAGCGTGAGAAGAAGATTGCCGATGGCCTTGACGCTGCCAACCGCGCGGCTCGTGATCTGGAAGTGGCACAGCAGCAAGCCAACCAGAAAGTGAACGAAGCCAAGGGTCAAGCAGCCGAGATCATCGAGCAAGCCAACAAGCGTGCCGCTCAGATCGTCGAGGACGCACAGGCCAAGGCCCGTGCCGAAGGCGACCGGATCAAGGCGCAGGCTCAGGCGGAAATCGAGCAGGAAATCAACACCGCGAAGGACGCTCTGCGTGCTCGCGTCGGCGTGCTGGCCGTGGCCGGCGCCGAGAAGATCCTCGGATCGACCGTTGATGCCAATGCTCATGCCCAGTTGGTCGACCGACTGGCAGCGGAAATCTAAGCGAGGCCACCAATGGCAGAACTGAACACGCTGGCCCGGCCCTATGCCAAGGCGGCTTTCGAGTTCGCACAGTCCCAGCAGCAGCTGACCCAGTGGTCGGCCGCGCTAGGGCTGCTCGCCGCGGTATCCCAAGATGGGACCGTGCGCCAGCTGCTTCAGCAGCCGCAGTTGACTGCGGACGCCAAGGCCGGATTGCTCATCGATGTATGTGGCGATCAGCTGGATGCACAGTCCCAGAACTTCGTTCGGACCGTGGCAGAAAACAACCGGATCGACCTGTTCCCGGCCATCGCCGAGATCTACGAGGCGTACAAGGCCGAGCAGGAAAAATCCATCGAGGCGGAAGTCACCAGTGCTTTCGCCCTGAGCGACGAACAGCAAGACAAACTCGCCAAGGCTCTCAGCGCAAGGCTAGGTCGACAAGTGCGACTAAATGCATCCGAGGATGCGAGCCTGATCGGTGGTGTGGTTATCCGCGCCGGCGACTTGGTAATCGATGGCTCCGTTCGCGGCAAGCTCGCGCAACTGGCCGAAGCGTTGAAACCTTGAGTTTGAAGGGGCAGTAGCATGCAGCAACTCAATCCTTCCGAAATTAGTGAAATCATCAAGGGTCGCATCGACAAGCTCGACGTGACCTCGCAAGCCCGCAACGAAGGCACCATCGTCAGCGTGTCTGACGGTATCGTGCGGATCTTCGGTCTGGCCGACGTCATGTACGGCGAAATGATCGAATTCCCCGGCGGCATCTACGGCATGGCGCTGAACTTGGAGCAGGACTCCGTCGGCGCCGTGGTCCTGGGTAGCTACCTGGGTCTGGCCGAAGGCATGAGCGCCAAGTGCACCGGCCGCATCCTGGAAGTCCCGGTTGGTCCGGAACTGCTGGGCCGCGTCGTCGACGCCCTGGGCAACCCCATCGATGGCAAGGGTCCGCTGAACGCCAGCGCCACCGACGCCGTCGAGAAGGTCGCACCGGGCGTGATCTGGCGTCAGTCGGTCGACCAGCCGGTGCAGACCGGCTACAAGGCCGTCGATGCCATGATCCCGGTAGGCCGTGGTCAGCGTGAGCTGATCATCGGTGACCGTCAGATCGGCAAGACCGCCATGGCGATCGATGCCATCATCAACCAGAAGAACAGCGGCATCCGCTGCGTCTACGTCGCCATTGGTCAGAAGCAGTCGACCATCGCCAACGTGGTGCGCAAGCTGGAAGAGAACGGCGCTCTGCACAACACCATCGTGGTGGCGGCCAGTGCGTCCGAATCGGCTGCCCTGCAGTTCCTCGCGCCCTACTCGGGTTGCACCATGGGCGAATACTTCCGCGACCGCGGTGAAGACGCCCTGATCGTCTATGACGATCTGTCCAAGCAGGCCGTGGCCTATCGCCAGATTTCCCTGCTGCTGCGTCGTCC
>Ga0105251_10001839_pt1 | contig 17463 bp, 16 predicted proteins | sample KBSS64metaG_FD_80424 | JGI IMG/M metagenome (GOLD analysis project Ga0105251, IMG submission 80424) | Switchgrass rhizosphere microbial communities from Kellogg Biological Station, Michigan, USA - KBS S6-4 metaG | ecosystem: Host-associated > Plants > Roots > Rhizosphere > Soil | place...
GTGTGCATCACGAACACGATGCCGTGCTGCGCTGCCTTGGCGAAGATCGGGTCCCAGGCTTCGCTGTTGTACTTCGGCAGGCCCGCCGGGCTCACCGCCGGCAGCATGGCAGCGGTGAAGCCCTTGCTCGCCAGATTGTCCAGTTCCGCCAGGGTGCAGGAAACGTCCATCACCGGCAGCATGCCGCACTTCACCAGGCGGTGCTGGTGCCCTTCGAGAAACCGATCGTTCCAGTCGTTGTACACGCGGGCCGAAGCCGCTTCGGCTTCGGCATCGCCCACCGCATAGAGCCACAAGCCCAGCTGCGGGAAGCAAATCTCCGCATCGATCCCTTCGAGGTCCATATCCTCGAACCGCCCCGCCAGCTCACGTGTCCCGCGCCGCTCGGTAAAGGTTGGGATCTCGCGGTGCTTGCCCAGCCGGACCCGATGGATAACCTTCTCGTCGGTTCCGGCGATCAGATAGTCCCCATCCTTGCGCACCCGCAGCGCATGCCGCTTGAGACTTGCCGGGAGCCCATCCAGATAGAGCGCATAGGGTTCCTGAATGTGGCTATCAGCACTGAAAACAAACGGCTTCATCTCATCCTCCTACGCCCCGACCGGTATCGCAGCAGTGGTCCGATTACCTTACACCGCCACCAGCCATGCGAGCAGCCGCGCACTCCATCGACGACCACTCGCGCCCATTACTCGTCGGCTATGTTCATCCAGATATTTTTGGGCTGCAGAAATGCATGAAGCCCTTCGATCCCGCCGAGCCGGCCATGGCCAGACCGCTTCCAGCCTCCGAACGGCACGTTAGGCTGCATTGCTTCATGCGATCCGTTAACATGAATCTGGCCCGCCTGAAGCTCCCGCGTCACGCGATGAGCGCGGCCGAGATTCCGGGTGTGTACATAAGCACCGAGCCCGAACTCCGTATCGTTGGCAAGGGCAATCGCCTCCTCCTCAGTGTCGAACGGGGTGACGATCAACACCGGCCCGAAGACCTCGTTGCGTGCAATTTCACTTTTCGGATCGACGTCGGCCAGCACCGTAAGAGGGAGGAAATAGCCACCCTCATACTGCCCTTGCAGCTTTTCACCGCCGCACACCACGCGGGCTCCGCTTTGGACCGCACGTTCGGTCATGCCCTGAATCCGGCTCAACGCCGTCTCAGAGATAATCGGTCCAACTAGAGTCGATGCATCGAACGGATCACCGATCGGGATATGTTTAACGGTACTCGCAAGCAGATCGAGATAGCGCTCATAGATGTTGCGCTGGACCAGCAGCCGCGTGCCATTGACACAGCCCTGGCCACTCACGGTAACGATGCCAGACAAGCCCCGCTGCGCAGCGCGCTGCAATTCCGCGTCGTCGAATACGATGACTGCTGACTTCCCGCCGAGCTCCAGCCCACAAGGCTTCAACGTTTCAGAGGCGCGAACCAGGATCTTTTTCGCCGTTGCTCCAGATCCAATAAACTGGATCATGTCGATATCGGGATGGCTGACCATGGCATCGCCGACTTCTGGCCCGCCGGTTACCAAGTTCACGACCCCGGCTGGAAATCCCGCCTCGTGGATCAACTCGACCAGCTTCATGACAGTGTACGGAGCGAGTTCGGGCGCCTTGAGCACGATGCAGTTGCCCGCGGCAAGCGCGGGCGCCATGCACATCGACGCGGCGTATAGCGGCCCATTCCACGGCACGATCGCGCCGACCACGCCAAAGGGCTCATACGACACATAGTCGTGCGTTTCGCCCTCCCACATCGGGATAGTCCGACCGTGTATCTTGTCTGCCCAACCACCGAAATATCGAAACTTCTGCGCAGCTGTGGGCGGCAAAAACGGAGCAGCCATGCTGATCGTGCCATTCTCGCTGATCGCCGGAAGCACGAAATCGTTTACTCTTGCTTCCAAAAGTTCTGCCAGCTTGATCATCAGGTTGCGGCGGACGTCGCCTCGCATCGCACGCCAAGCTGGAAAAGCGGCCCGTGCAGCGGCCACGGCACGATCGACATCCGCAGGACTAGCCATGCGCAGTTCGCGGGAAACGCGTCCGGTGGCCGGATAGATATGCGCGAGACGCTCACCCGTCCCCGCTTCCGCTGCTTCGCCGCCGATGAACTGGGAAAAACGCGGCAGGGAGTCCGCCTCGGGATGTTGGAATGCCATTTAACCTCTCTCGACTGATCGCCCGAATCAAACGCGCGATACTTGACACTGTTGTACGGATATCGGCTTTGTAAGCAAGCAGGATCAAGCCGCCCTGCCCTCACCTTGGCCCAGCCTGGCATTGGCACAAATCCGCAGAAACTGCCCGAGACTCCGCAGGCAACCTTTCAGTCGCACATGGCCATTACAACTGCGGAAGGAGGCCGCGGCCAGGGACAAAAATGGCTGCGGAAAGTAAAGCACCTCCTGCACATGGGATCGCGGTTGAGACAGAGCAGATATCCCAGCATTCTTGTTGGTGAATAGCTGCCTCCGCAACTACCGTCGCCTTTGAATCTGCCGTGTCTTCCTGCGGCGCCACAACCGGCTTGTCCGATTGAGCGCGACAGCCGAGCATCGGCACGCAAAAAGATGCCTGGTTGACGACGTTGTCAGGAAGCGTAACCTCGCCGGCAGAGAACGAACAAAAGGAGAGTGGATGGGCCTCGCCCTCCTCGAACGTCCATTGGACGCGCGCCATGGTCGCCCTACTCGATGGCGACTTCAACTTTTCGCGTCGGGATCGCATGAAGCGGACGATGGCCGGTGAAGCTGTCGCAGATATCGCAAGCGGCACAGCCGCTGGAGTTTTGAAGCGACTATCGTGATCAATGCCACCGACCTTATTCGGATCGAGAAGGTACTGCCCTATGCGGGCCCGATGCATCTCGGCCTTATCGTTCCCGACTTGAACCGGGCGATCGAAAGCTACGGACGATTGTTCGGCTGGAAGTGGACATCTACGGTGCGTGTGCGTCATGAGATAGAAGGCCCATGCGCTGCGGAAGCGGAGCTTTATGTTGCCTTTGCCGCGGGTTCACCGCTGGTGGAACTCATCGAGGATCGACCTGGCACGATCTGGACCGCCGGAAATACGCCATTTCACCACTTTGGCTGCTGGGTGAGAGACCTCGATGAAGCGGGCAACATCCTTGTCCATGCCGGTTTCACATTCCGCGCCCGTGGGCGGCGTGTCGGAACACGTCGCTTTGCTTACGCATACTACGGCAATCCCGATGGGCTTCTGCTGGAAATCCAGGATGCACGCTTCCAGCCGGGGTGGCAGACTTGGCTGGATGGCGCCACGTAAGCCGGAGAGCATGCCTCAAGCCGAACACCCAGACGAGAACGCTCTGCGGCTCCATTGCCGACGAAAGGCTACATCTCTCTACCGAGCACCTGGTCGGCTTCCGGACGGAGCCCCCCCCAACCTGACAAGGAGGCTAAGTATGCATGCTATGACGATCGACCGCTGCGGGGGCCCCGAAGTGATGCATTTGGCGCAGATTGAAACGCCGGTACCTGGCCCGGGCGAGGTCGTCATCAAGCTGGCCTATGCCGGCGTAAATCCAGTGGACTGGAAGTGCCGTGAAGGCTGGTTGTCACGGTTTTTCGAATACAAGTTCCCATTCGTACTCGGTTTTGCGGGCGCGGGCATCGTCTCGGCGGTGGGTCCCGACGTGACCGACTTTCATATTGGGGATCGGGTGGTCACCAGTTCGAACCAGGGTAAGGGCGAGAACGGCACTTACGCCCAGTATGTAAAATCGGCCCAAACGCGCGTGGCCCATCTCGCAAAGTCGGTCGACTTCGCGGTGGGAGCTTCCATTCCGACCGCTGCCGTCACCGCTTGGGAGGCAGTGTTCGGGACCGGCGCGATAAAACCTTGCCAGAAGGTGCTGATCAACGGCGGCGCGGGGGGCATGGGTAGTTTCGCGATCCAGTTCGTCAGACATGCGGGCGGCCACGCCGCGGCGACCTGCGGCCCCCACAACCTTGACTATGTCCGCGAAATGGGCGCCGAATGTGCCATCGATTATCACGCGCAAAACGTCCGCCACGCCGTGTTGCAGTGGGCTCCCCAAGGCGTGGACTTGCTGATTGACCTGGTCGGACAAGGCACCATTCTGGATGGCTTGGAGATGGTTCGGCCCGGAGGGCGTATCGTCCCCATCGCAACCCTGATCGAGGATGAGCCATTTTGGGATAAGGACGAAGCAGAGGCACGCAACGTGCAAATCATCCCGACCATGAGCAACAGCCAGCAGGCCGGGGAGCAGCTGCGCACGATTGTAGGTCTGTACAACCAGGGATTGCTCCGTCCGCCGGCGATTGAAGTGCTGCCTCTCGCCGAGGCCGCCGAGGCGCATCGCCGGGTGAGGAAGGGTCATGTACGTGGCAAAATCGTGCTGAAGATCGCGGATCTCTGATCTTCAAAGTCAGTGTGAGAGGCGCCGTGCGATGAGCGAACCCGGTAAGGAGGTGATCTATTATCTTGATCATTTAATCGCTCAGCCGGGGCGTGCCGAGGAACTGCTGCGGTTTTACATGTCTGAGTACGTGCCGCAGGCCAAGTTGCGTGGCCTCGCTCTGGTCCATCGCTGGGTGACGCCACCGCTATGGCTAAGGGAGCAATCCAATGAATTGTTCGTGATATGGTCGGTCCAGGGCGCGCAAGCCTGGTGGGACGCGACCCGTCACCGCCGCGCAGACCCAAGCTTCCTCGGCTTCTGGAAAAAGGCACAGCCCATGATCGTCAGCCGCCGGCGCCTGTTCCTGTCCGATGTCGATGACGTCGACTCCCTCAATAATGTATAAGGTCACGAGAGTTCTGACCCTGTCCGAAGGGGCGGACGCAGCGGCGCTGATCCAGGATCTGGCGGCTACTGCCAGGAACAGTAGATGGGTCCTGGACTGGGCGTTGGCGCCTACCCTCCCAGAGGCGAATGCGGCGGGCGATTACATCTGGCGCCTCCATTTCGCAAACGAAGCCGGCGCCCGCGCCTGGGCGGCTGGGGACGGGCTGGAAGCCCATGCCATCATGAACGATCCCACGCGGGTACGGCATGTTAATTCGGGCGGCTATGTAAGCGGACGTGTCGGCAGCAAGCAAACGCTCACGCGCGGAATCTATCGCTTGCTGTTTATCAGCCTGGACGAGGCGGCCAGCGCCACGGACGTTGCCCAGTTTGAATATGAAACTTACGAAATGGGGCTCTATATTCCCAGCATCGTCCAATGGCGGATCAGCCGGATCAGCGAAGGGTCTGGCACGGGATCGTGGACCCACATGTGGGAGCAGGAATATGAAAACCTCGACGGGCTCCTCAAAACCTACATGCTTCATCCGCATCATTGGGCCTGGATCAATCGCTGGTACGATCCGGAATGTGCCGAGCACATTGTCCAGACAGTCTGCCAGTCATTTTGCCGCTTTGACAGCAACACGTTCTAAACACGCGTCAGTCAGGACCGATCAATCGCTCGCGGCTATGATGCTTGGTTGATCGAGTGGCGGCGAGCTCAACTGGAGCGGGAAAATGGCCGCGCTATTTGCCTCCCGCAGCTGCCACAGGCAGTTCCGCAACCCGCCCATTGCCAAAGGCGACGAATTAGGCTCTCGTATGGGCGGCCGAGCACTTCACCAGCCGCTGCCGTAACGCCCGCGTTGACAGCATCGTCTTGGCCGTTCGATTGCTACGATCCAACTCATGTCCAGCTAAGGAGCAGGGATGCCAGGTCCCCTTTCCGGTATACGCATTGTCGACGTAACGAATGTGGTGTTCGGCGCCTATGGAACGTCTATTCTGGCCGACCTAGGCGCGGACGTCATCAAGATCGAGGCCCCCAAGACCCCGGTGGGCGGCGCCGGTGGGGATGTGATGCGATACCCGGGCCATCAGCCGGAGGGCACGCCTCCGGGGTTAGGTCCGATTTTCTTGACGATAAACCGCAACAAGCGTTCCGTCGTTATCGACCTGACTACGTCGGCCGGAAAGGAAGCGCTCAGGAAGCTGATCGGCACCGCCGACATTTTTGCCTCAAACATGCGTATGGCCGCGCTGGAGCGTTACGAACTGGGTTACACGAGTCTTTGCGCGCTCAAGCAGGACCTGATCTATGTTCATTGTGCAGGCTATGGTCGCGGCGGTCCCTATTACGGGAAACCTGCCTATGATGACGTCATCCAAGCACAGTCGGGTTTTGCCAGTCTGGCCAGTCGCGTCGAAGGCGGTCCCCCACGCTATCTGCCCTCGATCATCGGCGACAAGACCGCCGGACTGTTCATGGCCTATGCCACCATGGCTGCACTCGTCCACAAGGAGCGCACCGGCGAGGGTCAACTGGTCGAAGTTCCGATGCTAGAGTGCCTGACGAGCTTCCTGCTGGTCGAGCATCTATTTGACCAAGCGTTCGATCCGCCAACGGGCGACTGGACCTACCGGCGGATCGCAACCGCCGATCGCAAGCCCTATGCCACCCGCGACGGCTTCATCGCGGTGATGCCTTATTCCGACCAGAATTGGCGGGACTTCTTTGACCTCGCAGGGGCAGATCCCACCATTGCAAATGACCCTCGGTTCGCAAGTTATGAATCTCGGTCTGGCAGCTATCTCTGGATCTATTCTGCAATCGAGCCACTGCTTTTGCGCTGGACGACGGACGAGTGGATGGAGATGTTGACGGCGAAAAGCATTCCCTGCGCGCGCATCAATGACCTCGCGGATCTAAAGACCGATCCGCACCTCACAGCCGTTGGATTCTTCCAGCAGCGCAACCATCCTGACGTCGGGCCCTATTTCGCTATCAAGCCCCCGGTTCATTTTTCTGCCACTCCCGCCGGTATCCGCAGCGACGCTCCCCGACTGGGTCAACACACGGACGAGATCTTGGCTGAACTCGGGCTGCTGTAAGAGGGCGCCGGGCCGCACTGCCTGGGTTCCTGCGGGAAAGGATGCGGCAGCGCGACTTTCGTCATGCCGCCGCACCTACGGTTCAAAGCAGCGTGCCGGGACGCGCGTCTGTGTAATCCCCGTTGTCGACAAGGACCTCACCGTTCACGACGACCTTGTCGATGCCGCGAGCGGACCGGACATAACGCCCGCCACCACCGGGAAGATCGTTGACCCATTCCTCAGGCTCGCGGCGGATAGTCGCCAGGTCGAACAGCACCAGGTCGGCAAACTTGCCCAGGGCGATTTCGCCGCGGTCAACCAGCCCCCAGTCACGCGCGATATCCGAGGTCAATCGCTGGACAGCGCGCTCAAGCGTCATCAGCTTCTCGTCGCGGACATATTTCTCGAACAGGTAGCATGTGTCTCCTGCTCCCGAAAAGACGGTGATGTGAGCCCCCGCGTCGGCCGATCCGATATGAATGTACGGGTGATCCAAGAGCTGAATGACATGGTGCGGGTTCGCATGCACCACGCCGGTCAGGGTAAAAGTCGTCTCCAGCCGGTCGGCCGCCACTATGTCGATCAGCACAGCACCGATCCGCCGGCCTTCCCGACCGGACAAATCCTGCAGGCTGTGCCCGACATAGGGCCGGTTCCGCTCGGCAATCACGTTCTGTACCACTAGCTTGGCAATGGTCCCGGCGAAGCTGTCCGCCTCGTCCTCGAGCGTTTTCCGATCACGAGGGTTGTCTAGCATGGCGATTTTGCCGTCGAGCGGCTGGTCCATGAACGTCCGCCAAAGCGGCGTCTTGCCGAACAGCACCGCGCCCTGAGCGAGGTTGATCGTCATGTCGAGCGGCCGAACCTGCGTCTGGCCGAACACCTTCGCCCCTTGCTCACGCCAATATTCGAGACGGGCCAGGCGCTCCTTCCAAGGGCCGTCCCTTCCGCCGATGACCAATATGGGGGACAGCGTGACGCGGCAGCCGGTTTCAAGTGAAAGTTCGCCGAACAAGTCAAAATATTGTAGCGTATCAGCGCCTGGTCGGAAATCGGGAGAGACCTCCACCATCCTGTCGTGGCGAGCCACCTCCGCCAGGAGCGCGGACATTTCAGAACGATCGGCGTAGCGGCAAGGCAGTTCTTGACCGTGATGGTCAAGATGGTTGTACGTGAACGACAGGCCGAACGAGCCGGCCTGCAGGGCCTCCCGCAATACCCGGACCATCTCGGCAATCTCTGTCTCGGTTGCGGCGCGTTGCTGCGATGCCGCGCCCATGACATAGGCCCGGATGGCGGCATGCCCCACGAACGCGCCAACGTTAGGGCCCAGCCCTTGCCGCAGTTCCTCGAGATACTCGGACGAAGTTTCCCAGTTGAACGAGACATTCTGGCGTAACAGCCTGGTGTCCATGTCCTCAACCGAGCTGAACCAGCCGATCATCGTGTCCTTGGCCTCAGGGGCGACAGGCGCCAGGCTGACTGAGCAATTTCCCATGATCAGAGAGGTAACGCCATGTTGCGGCGTCGGCGTCGCCAGCTTGTCCCAGCAAAATTGCGGATCATAATGGGTGTGCACATCGATGAAACCTGGGGCTAGAACTTTGCCGGCAGCGTCGATCTCTCGCTCTCCCTTGGCCTGGATATTCCCCATTGCCACAATGCGATCGCCCGCAATGCCGACATCTGCCGTAAAGCCAGGGGTGCCCGTCCCATCGACGACCAGTGCGTCGCGGATGACAAGGGACATATTGGTCGATGAAAATCCTTCAGGCATGGCACATCTCTCCGCAGGATCAGTAGCGCGTCCGCGTCTTCAAAAATCCGTAAGGCGCCGCTTAAGTTCGCGCCCACGTAGCGAATCGATGCCTGCCGCTTCAAAATAGCCGGTCACCCCGCCCCACCCGGCAACCACCGCCCTGAAGGCAACGTCCAGGAAATCGGGCTCCACGCCGGTCAGCACAGCCACCATCTCGCTGGGCGGCACGAAGCCGAAGCTCTTAAACAATCTGGCCTCGACCTGCCCCGACGCCAGAATATTCTGGCGGACAATCTCGGACTGCAGGTAATCCGCCATGATCGCATCGCGAGGTACGTTCAGGTACTCAAGGAACAACGCGACGACAACACCGGTTCGGTCTTTGCCGGCGGTGCAGTGAACGAGCATTGGAGTTTCGCCCGCCAACAGGGCGTCGACCATCACCGATAAGTGCGGCAGAAAAGCACTCGGCATAAGGCGATAGTTGTGCACCATGGCTGCGAAGGCGCAATCCGCGGTCGGATTGGTGCGCAATGCAGCCCACTGCTCTGCACGCCGAGCGCGAAGGTCCGTGTTCATGTCCAGTGCCAAAACCCGGCAGCCCTCGACGATCCAATAGTGGGGCTCGGCCGTTCGCTCTCCCTCAGAGCGCAGGTCGGCGACGGAGCGAATTCCAAGGGCGGCTAGCTCTGCATGATGCGCTTCGTCGAAGCTGCCAGGCCCCTCACAGCGGAACAGCACGCCGCTACGCACACAACCGCCGCCGCCCGTGGGCAGTCCGCCGAGATCGCGAAAGTTGAGTCGAGAAAGCGCAGGGTTCATCGATTGGTCGTCAATCAAGAGGCCCGTTTCGCCATTGCGCTGTGCAGCAGTCCGCTCTGGCCCGCGTCGCTCAGCGCTTGGCGATCCTACGTCGGCCATCCGAGCCCATCCCGCTCCATATCCCGCCTCTTGCTTATCGAATATGCAAAATCAAACCATGCAGCATTTGACGGATGTGTCAATGTCTGGTCACAACGACAGCCGGAACGTGGCGGGAGGATTGGCCAAAGGATGCGAATTGGATCTCCGTCGCCGGACTGACATGCCCCATGGCCTTGTGGGCGCGGCACGCATCAAGCGACAGCCAGGTTCTCTCACTTGGAAGCGGAATCTTGACCAAATAGTGGGCGCTCATTCGGCTCCCTTTCAATCTTGGGCTTGTTCGATACACCCGCGAGGCGTACCTTCCAGCACTCCGCTGCGGAAAAATCTACTCCACCAGGGACGAGGATAAGAATATGGAAGACCCTGTTTACAAAATCGCCGAGATCGTCGGGACGTCTAGCAGTAGCGTAGAAAAGGCGATCGAGAATGCGCTCACTCGGGCTGGTGAGACCTTGCGCAATATACAATGGTTCGAGGTCGTTCAAACCCGCGGTTCGATCGGCTCCCGGCAGCAGATACAGTACCAGGTTGTGCTTAAGATTGGCTTCGCCCTTGAAATTCTTCCGATCGATCCCCCGCTGAACATAGATCTTCCCTGATTGAGAGTGAGATTTGGCACCTGCCCCGCGAATGAAGTGTGAAACAGGGGTTTGGGTCATGATTGGCAGTCCTCGATGAGGCAGGCAGGAAAATGGCCTCCATTAGCGGCAAATAGAAGCGGACAGGGACTTGAAAGAACGGCCAATGAACCGAAAGGGCCTCGATTATCTAACCTTGGCCGGCGCGGCGCCTGATGCTTTCGTCCGGTTGGCGGCAGAAGCCGGCTGCGCGCATGTTGCGCTGACGCCAGCGCTGCCGGAAATCTTGGGCGGGAGAGATCCGCTCTGGTCGCTGATCGCCGATGCTCCCCTGCGCAGAGCAACCCGCAACGCGCTGACCGATACCGGCATTTCGCTGGCGCTGATGGACGGTTACGTACTGTCCCCCAGTTCGACGGCTGACGATCACCGCCGCGTCCTCGATCTCGCCGGCGATCTCGGAACGCACCGTGTCAACACCGTGTCATTTGTGGACTGGGCGCGCACGCTGGACGAAACCGCGTGGATGGTCGCCTTGGCGGCCGAATACGGCATGACCGTTGTGGTCGAACCTTGTGCGATGCTTACGGCCGCCAGTCTCGCCCAGGCGCTGGACCTGATCGCTTATGTCGGATTGCCAAATTTCAAGTTGCTGATCGACACAATGCATGTCGCGCGCACCGGGGAGGCTGGCGATCTCGCGGCGCTCGATCCCGGGATGATTGACTATGTGCAGATCTCCGATGCACCGCTCGCCATGCCCTCTCTCGATGCCTATATGGAAGAAGCGTTGCACGAGCGAATGATCCCGGGCTCGGGCGAGTTGCCGCTAGTCGAAATGCTGCGTGCAGTGCCCGAAACCGTGGTGATCAGCGCCGAAGTGCCGCTCAGGTCATTGCGCGAAGCGGGCGTGAGTGATTTGGAGCGTGTCCGCAGGATTGTTGCCGGCGTCGATTGCGTACTTGCCGAGGCGCGGGCAGGCTGAGGATGAAAAGGCAGCCAGCTAGGCGATTTCGCGCTCAGCGCCACGCCGGCTGAAGGAGAGCGCTACCCTCGAAGGGCTCAGCACGCACGTCGCGCCAAAGTCAATTGGTGACGAAGACTGAATCAAATAGATCCAGCATGCTGCGCCATGATCGGCTGTCGCCCCGGGCATCGTATCGGGCAAACTCGGGGCGTCCAATCTCGTCGGCGTCAGGGTTGGTGAAGCTGTGCACAACCCCACCATAAAGATGCATTTGCCAGTCCACTCCTCCTGCGCGCATTTCGTTTTCAAAAGCGGCTCGCTGCTCAGGCGGAATGCCCGGGTCATCCGCGCCGATGCAGACCATTACCTTGCCTTTTATGTTTGCCGCGTCGTCTGGAGCGACGGTTCCTAGACCGCAATGAAAGCCGACTGTACAGCCAATGTCGGCTCCGCCTCGTGCAAGCTCCAGTGACATGGTACCGCCGAAGCAGTAGCCGATTGCAGCGACACGCGTGCTATCAACCTCCACTCGCGCGCACAGAGCTTTGAGTCCGCCCAAAGCGCGAGCACGAATGCGTGCGGGCTCCTGCAGCAATGGGCCGATTGCCCCCATGACGTCCGCGAGGTCGGACAAGATTTGGGCATCGCCATGAAGATCACAGGCAAGCGCCACATAACCCAATTTTGCGAGCCGCTCAGCACGAGCCTTGGCATGGTCGCCCAAGCCGAATGCTTCGGGAAAAACCAAAATTCCTGGCTGCCCTGGCCCAACCTCGTCTGGCAGATAGAGGTGGCTTACCATGGCTAATTCATCTGCCTGGTAGCGGACTATCTCGGGCACCATCGCCTTGCTCTCCACCCATTATCAATCGAGTGATTTGGAAAGGATGTCCCCTGTTTCGTCAAGCAGCTGTTTCGGGAACCCCAATTACCTCACCCCAGATCCCCATACTCCCGGGCCAAACATCTAAGCTGCACCAGCCAGAACTGCAGGCGGGGCCAGACCTCCGTCGACGAGTATATCGGTCCCGGTCACGAAACTGGCTGCGGGGCTACACAGGAATGCGGCCACGGCCGCTACTTCTTCTGGCCGGGCAGTTCGCTTCAACGCAGAAGTTTCAATCATCGTCTTCATGATGGCCTGCTCCTGCATCTCTGCATGGCTCATCGGCGTGTCGATGACCCCGGGTGAGATCGATACGATCCGTGCGCCCTGCTCACCGAATGCTTTGGCTTCGCGTCGGGCCATGGCTTGGATGGCACGTTTGGACAAGGCATAAGCGAGAACAGCATCATCGCCGCACAATTCCGCCAAAGCGGCAACGCTCTCCGGGGTTGTCGAAGCATCGATCTGGGCGTCGAACGCTGAACCGAGCTGATGTCCGCCGCACGAGGCAAACAAGACAACCGCCGATCCATTGTTCATCAACGGATGGATTGTAGCGATGAGGTGCAGCGTAGCCTTGAGATTGACATCCAATATGCGGGCAGGCCCCGCCATCGTTGGCGAAAGTCCGGCGCAATGAACGAACCCGTCTATCCCGCGACCGGCAACCTTCGCCGTCAGCAACTGCGGAAAGTCCGCAGCGTTTATATCGCCTGCGAGCAGTTCGACGTTCTTGGTGATGTTGGCCGCAGCGCGTTCAAGCGACTGCGCGTTGATGTCGCACATCAACACCCGCCAACCCGAGTTAGCCATGAGGTGAGCGGTGGCCAGCCCCATCCCGGAGGCGGCGCCTGTGACGATCACCAATCGCTCAGCAGAACCAGTCTCAGCCATTGCTCCCAACTCCATTGTCTTATTTTCTCCCTGCCAGCATCTGCGTGCTTGCGCAGGTCCGAGCAAACCGGGCAGGCTTGCCGCGCCCCGGTTCAGACCCGTTCTATGGCGAGAGCCAGGCCCATCCCGACTCCGACGCACAGCGTTGCCAGCCCGCGCTTGCCCCCGGTCCTTTCAAGCTGATGCACCAGCGTGCTAACGAGACGCGCGCCGGACATGCCCAATGGATGGCCAAGTGCGATAGCCCCGCCATTCGCGTTGACATGCGGCGCGTCGTCAGCAACTCCGAGCGCCCGCAAAACAGCCAGACTTTGGCTGGCGAAGGCTTCATTCAGTTCGATGGCATCGAAGTCTTCCATCGTCATACCGAGGCGCGCCATCAGTTTCTGGGTCGCGGGCACGGGCCCGATCCCCATCACACGCGGATCGACGCCGGCAGAGGCCATACCCAAGATGCGGGCGCGAGGGGTCAGCCCGTGGCAGCGCGCGGCCGCTTCGCTGGCGACCAGCAGAGCGGCGGCGCCATCGTTGATCCCCGATGCATTACCCGCCGTCACGGTGCCGTTGGGTCCAAACAGCGGCTTGAGCGCTTCTAGCGCAGCCATCGTCGTGTCGGCGCGAGGATGTTCGTCAACCGACGCGTCCACCCATTCACCCCGCTTGCGGCCGGGCGCCTGGACCGACACGATTTCGTCGGCGAAAAAGCCCTGCGCCTGGGCGGCCGCGGCACGCTGCTGACTGCGGAAGGCAAAGGCATCCTGGTCCGCGCGACTTATGGCGTAGTCTGTCGCGACATTCTCAGCGGTGCGCGGCATTGTTTCTGTGCCGTAGAGCGCCTCCATCGCCGGATTGACGAAACGCCACCCCATCGTCGTATCTTCGATCTTCTGATCGCGAGCAAAGGGGCCGTTCGCTTTGCCCAGCACAAAGGGCGCCCGCGACATGCTTTCGACCCCGCCAGCAATCGCCAGCGACATTTCATCAAGCCGAACGGCGCGCGCCGCTGCCCCCACTGCCTCTAATCCTGACGCGCAGAGCCGGTTGACCGTCACGCCGGGCACCGAACTCGGCAGGCCCGCAAGCAACAGGCTCATGCGCGCCACATTGCGATTGTCCTCGCCAGATTGATTAGCGCAGCCGTAAAACACCTCCTCGATTGCGCCGGGATCGAGCGTCTCGTTGCGCTTCAGGAGGGCCTTAAGCGGAGCCGCGCCGAGATCGTCGGCGCGAACCATAGCTAGCGAGCCGCCATATCGACCGATCGGCGTGCGAACCGCATCGCAAATAAAAGCATGGGTCATTGAAGGTCCTGCAAAGTCAGAAATGCGGCGGGCATGCTCGCGGCGCTACCATGCGGTTCCCATCTTAGGCGTTACGCCGATGATGTTCTCCGCTTCCAGTTCATCGATTTCTGCAGGCGAAAGGCCGAGGATGCCTTCGAGGATTTCTCGATTGTGCTGCCCCAACGTCGGCGCCGGCGTGCGATGGATGCGGTGCGGGCCCTTTTCGAACTTGGCGGGATAGCCGATCACCGGAACGCGGCCCAGCACGGGCTGGTCCACTTCCTCATAAAGCCCGCGGGCTTTCACTTCGGGAATCGCGTCCAGTCCCGCCATTCCGATAAACCGGGACGCCGGAACACCTGCGGCAATAAGCGCGGTGACGGCGCTATCCGCCTGTAGCGGGCGAGCCCATGCTCCGATCACGGCATCGATCTCGTCATGACGCCGCATGCGACCTTGCACGGAGGCGAGTTCGGGATCGGCCGCCAGGTCGGACGCGCCAATCACCTTGCACAACGCAAGCCATTGCTCATCAGAGGTGATGCTGATGGCAATCCAGTCGTCAGGCGGCATCGAGTCATAGGGCGGAGTATAATCGGCCGTCCGGTATGCACCCTGCGGCGCATAAACCCAGGAGCGGTTCGTGTCGCGGCCGAGCAATGTGCCCGAACTCGAGTATTCTATCACCTGCTCGGCGCTCAAGCTCAGCCCGGTCGTGAACTGAGGCGTTTCGATCAGGAGGCCCTTGCCCGTCCGGCGCCGGTATTCCAGCCCGAGCAGCACCGCGAAAGCCGCATGGGAACCAGCGATGGGGTCGCAGGCACCTCCAGTCACCTCGGGGCGATCATCGGCATAGCCCGTAATCCAGGCAAGGCCTGACCCTTGCTCGACAGTCGTCGCATAGGCCACGTGATCGCGCCACGGCCCAGTGTTACCAAAACCGGAAGCGCGGGCCATGATCAACCGCGGATTGATCGAACGCAGTGTTTCGTAATCAAACCCCCAGTGATCGAAGACGCGCGAGCTGAAGTTCTCGACCACGATATCAGCTTCAGCGATCAATTTGAGCGCAAGTTCCCGACCACGTGGCATGCTCATATTAAGCGTCAGATCGCGCTTGTTCGTGTTTGCACCCGTGAACGCCGGAGACGCCTCCCACCAACCATCTCCCATGTCGGTGCGAACGGTCGCGGCGCGAATGCCGTCCGGCCGCTGGACCGATTCCATGTGGATGACATCGGCCCCCAGTATGGCGAAGAAGTGGGTGATGATCGGTCCGGCCCAAAACGCCGTAAAATCGACGATGCGCAATCCTTCGAACGGCAGACGCGTTGCCTCACCGGCTGGTGCGGCAGGCTTATGCGCGGCCGCGATCGCTTTCACCTCGCCATTGTGCTCACCCAGCCTGGGTGCCGGCCCGGTCGCACGAGGCGCAACCTCGCCATGCATCATGTAAGTGGAGGTTGGCTGCTGAAAGCCCGTGTACGGATTTTCGCGATACCATCCGCGCGCAACCGACTGTTCAAACTTGGTCAGGGTTTCGCCATTGGCGATCGGCGCTACCGGCACGCGAAGCGCGGACGCGAACTCGATCACCTCCGCACTCGTCCGCTCAGACGTCCACGAGTCGATGTAGGCGTTCATTTCCTCGTGCCGTGCACTGCGTACGCCGTGGCGGAACAGGGTCACGTCGTCAGACCAGTCCGGCCGCTCGACCATCACGCAGAAATCGAGCCACTGCTGGCCGGTGGTAATCTGAAACCCGACAAAACCGTCCTTTGTCGGATGATTGAGGGGGACAGTTGGCGCACGCGCAGAACGGAAAGGCGCACCGCTCGCCGCCTCGTATGTGGCGCCGAAGAAAGATTGCGTGAGATGCATCGCATCGAGCGCGGAGAGGTCTACCAGTTCACCTTCGCCGCTATCTCGAGCCCGTCGCCACGCCGCAAGCCCCGCCAATGCGGCAAAGGTGCCGGCCACCCAATCGCCGTGGTCGCCACCAGCCGCCAGCGGCTCCCGTTCGGCCCGTCCCCGGGTTACCCAGCCGGCGGACATCGCCTGCAAGGTGAATTCATTGGCTGGCCTTCTGTTTTCCTCCCCAACTAATCCAAACGGCGTGATCGTGACGACGACGGCCCTTGGTGCACGTGCGCGGATACGCGCCGGGGAGAATTCATCGACATCTGTTATCGAAGAACCTCGGCTCCACACCACGATATCGGCGGCATCGATTAACGACCAGGCGGCCTCCCGATCATCGGCGCTGTCAACATCGATCGTGATGCTCCGGGTCGATGCTGCGAGGTACTGGAACAATACCCCACCCGCATTGCTATCGGTCTCGCGAAGGCTAGCGGACCGCCGGCGCAACGCATCGCCTTCCGGCGGCTCCAGGCGGGTCGCGGTCGCTCCACCATCGACGAGAAGCTTCGTGCAATAGGCTCCCGCAATTCCGGTTGCCAGGTGGATAACCGAAAGCTCGTCGTTGAGAGGCGTTTCGAAAGACATTGATTGCTCGCTCTAGGTCTTAGTGATGTTAGGAGCGCCCGGCACTGACCGATGCATGGGATCAAACTTAACGTTTTGAAATCTGCTGTATCGCCGCGGTTCTGCCAGCATTCGAGCTATAGAGAGATATCGAGTCAGAACGGAGCGTTTAAACACCAGCCGCTTCATATTGGCTGTTCGATATTACGACCAGACAACGGTGTGGCAAATCAACGCGGTGAGAGTGCTCAAAGCACTTTCACGCGTTCCCGCGAAGGCATTTCTCGCCCGTTCATGCCCTTGACCTTCCCCGGATGGCCTCACACCGTCGGAACACCTGCTCCGATTTCTCCCAAATGTCGTACCATCACGTTCATGCGAATTCGCGTCGACGTTTGAATCCGGCAGGGTAAATGGACCGATCTAAACCGCCTGCCGGGAAAATTTGGCGGAGGCGAGCCGCAAGCGTGTGCGTCGACCGTGCGCATGCCCAGACGCATCGAGCCATTCCGGTCGAACGTCTGGGCATCGCGATGGGTCAGACAGATATCGCCCCGATTCACTTTCGCCGGTCAAGCCAGATGAAATCGCCGCATTCGCTAAAGCAACGCTTTGCCGAATTTCGTGAAAGCCACGAGCAACTTCACCCAGCCTCAGCCCGATTGCCTGCCGTACCTCTTAGGCCGCCAGTTTCTGGCTGGTGTGGACGATGGGTTGGATGCCGAAGAGCTTGGCGGCATTGAGGCCGACGGCATCGCGCCAGGTGGCATCACTGACGTTCAGATCCGTGAACAGCTCGTCAA
>Ga0105251_10001842_pt1 | contig 17441 bp, 14 predicted proteins | sample KBSS64metaG_FD_80424 | JGI IMG/M metagenome (GOLD analysis project Ga0105251, IMG submission 80424) | Switchgrass rhizosphere microbial communities from Kellogg Biological Station, Michigan, USA - KBS S6-4 metaG | ecosystem: Host-associated > Plants > Roots > Rhizosphere > Soil | place...
CGTCGGCGATGCCGATGCGGACGCGCTCGCCGCGGCGCTTACCGAGCGGCTGCCGGCCTATATGGTGCCCTCCGCCATCAACGCCATCGACGCGCTGCCGCTCACCATAAACGGCAAGCTCGACCGCAAGGCGCTGCCGAATCCCGACATGCAGGCCAGCGAATATGTCGCGCCGAGGACGCCGATCGAGGAGGCGCTGGCCCGGGTCTGGTCCAGCGTGCTCAAGCGCGAACGCGTCGGCGGCACCGACAATTTCTTCACGCTGGGCGGGCATTCGCTCCTGCTCTTGCAGTTCCTCGCAAAAGCGAGGGAGGAGGGCCTTCCAAGCTTTTCATTGGAGGCCGTATTCCTCTATCCCAAGCTCCAGGATTTGGCTCGCTATATCGAGCGTTCCGATACCCTGGCTCCCAGCAACATCATCCCGCTAAACCGAGGACCCGCGGCCGCGAAGTTATTCTGCCTCCACCCCGGGTTCGGATTGATCGGCGACTATCGGGAACTCGCCATCGCTGTCGAGGACGTCGTGTCTGTCTACGGGGTTCAAGCGCCCCTGTTCACTGACCCCGACTGGTCACCGGCCGATATGGCCGATCTGGCGCGCGATTATGCGGAGCAGATAAAGCGCGTTCAGGACAGGGGCCCCTATTTACTGCTCGGCTGGTCCTTTGGTGGATGGGCCGCGATCGAAGTGGCAAAGATACTCGAAAGCCAAAACCATGCCGTGGCGTTCGTCGGCCTCGTCGATGCTGAAGTGCACAGTCCACGAGAATATCAAATCCTGTCCGAGCAGGATTTGGCCGCAGACATGGAAATGATCACCGCGGGACTGGAAGCGCGCGGGGCCACGCCAGATCGCCTGGCTATGCCCCAACGGGAAATCATCAAGCAGGTCGCCCTGCTGAACGATCTTCTGAGGTATGTCCGGCGAGACTACACGCCCTCCCATATCGAAGCGCAGATTCACACATGGTGGGCAGAGCTTCGTGACGACGGCGCACTCCCCGACAAGGCCTGGGAAAAATACTCGCGCCATGGGGTGGCCGAAGTGGCGAATCTCGATGTCACGCACGAAGACATTGTGTGCGACCAAGGCTTCATCCTGACCCTGCGCGAACGGCTCTCAACCATAGTTCGATCTCAGCCGGACCATCTAGACCAGCTGGGCCAAGGAGGTTTGGCATGAATAATCCGAAGGCGACTTCGCCGTCTTCCGTTGCAGTCGTTGATGAGGTCTGGCGGATAATCCGGCCCTTCCTCGCGCTCGTGCTATTGGCAACCGCCTTTGGTGTTATGGCGGGCCTGGCTACCGCGTGGCTGCTGGGCTCGGTCAACGAGGGCCTCCACCGTGCCGGCGCCGACCGGTTGCCGGTCGTGATTCAATTCGGGCTCCTTTGCCTTCTCAGCATCAGCGGGGCGGCGATTGCCGGAGTGGCAAACAGCGTAGCCGGACAGAAGATTGTCGCGGAACTCAGGAAGAACATTTCCGCGAGGATAATCAAGGCGCCGTTGCCGTTGATTGAGAAATACAAATCCCACAATATTCTTGCAATATTGTCGAATGACATCGACACCGTCAGCCTGTTCACATTTAACTTCGCGGGATACGCTGTGTCCGCCGCGATAATCATTGGCAGTCTGTCGTATCTGGCGAGCCTTTCCCTGGTCGCATTTGCGCTGTTGGTATCGGCGATCGTCGCCGGCGGCGCGATCGGACTATACGCGAAGCGGGGCTGGGCTCGCGACTATACCGGCGTTCGCGAAGCGCAGGATATGCTCCAGGAGCAATACCGGGCGATAACCGAGGGCGCCAAGGAGATTCGGATGAACGCCGGGCGCGAAGAGCGCGTTCATCGCAATCATCTCTCCCAAGCAGCCGACACGATCGCCCGGCTGAAAATCAGTGCAATGAGGCGGTTCTGGATCGTCGATTCGGTCGGGAATGGCATTCTTTTCCTGTCGATCGGCATGCTCCTGGTCCTTCAAGATGGCCTCGGAATGCACGCGGATACGGCGACCGGCGCGGTTCTCGTGATGCTCTACATTCGGGCACCAATCGAGCAGCTGGTGAACAGCCTGCCTGCCATCTTCCAGGCCAAGATCGCGCTCGACCGGGTGTCTCGACTGTCGGAAGGACTATCTGAAATCTCCACGCCGGTTCGCGCCAGCGGACATGATAGCCTTCGGCCGATGACCACGTTAGCGCTGAAGGATACTGTATATTACTTCGATAGCAGCGAGGGATCCTTCCAGCTCGGTCCCTTGAACCTAACGGTCAATGCGGGTGAAATTCTCTTCATCGTCGGCGAGAACGGAAGCGGGAAAACGACTCTCATCAAAGTTCTGCTTGGCCTCTATGCCGCTCGCAGCGGTGAATTGCTGGTAAATGGCCTGCCGGTGGCCGAGGAAGCGCTGGGGGATCACCGGCAAATGTTCTCCGCGGTATTCTCAGACTATTTTCTGTTTCACGATCTTCTGTCGCTGGACAGCAATCTGACCGCGAGGGCTATGGCTTACCTCGAAGAGTTGGAGATCGCGCACAAGGTCGACATTCACGACGGTGCTTTCAGTACCATCGATCTCTCGACCGGCCAGCGAAAGCGGCTGGCCCTTATTCACGCCTATCTGGAAGACCGCCCGATCATGCTCTTCGATGAGTGGGCGGCCGATCAAGACCCCACCTTCCGCAGGGTCTTCTATGAGCGCATCCTCCCCGATCTGAAGGCCCAAGGCAAAACTCTCATCGTCGTCTCCCATGACGATCGCTTCTTCCATTGCGCCGATCATATCATAACCCTTCGCGAGGGGCGTTTGATCGATGAGAAATTCACGCCAAGTTTCGCACCGGAGCCGATGGCAAGCAAATTATCTGTATGATTACAGGGGTTGCACGGATTCAATTTCATCGAAACCGCTGGTCCTTGCGAGGCTGGAACTCGCATTTTGTAATGCCTGATCATGCCCGTGGGAAATCATTGCGGCAATTTTCATAGTCCATTGGTGTGGTTGGCGTTCGATCCTTAAAAGCATCGCGGGGGTCATGAGATATATTATCCGAAACCAAACGGCCCGCGCAGTTGCCGTCATCGGTCTGATCCTGTTGATCTGGGGCATCGTGAGCGCGTGGCCCACCACAAATGGCGATCTGACAACTGCAACCGTAAGCCGGGGAGACGTGATGGAAACCGTCTCTGCTTTGGGCAAGATTCAGCCTCGGACCTATGTCGATGTCGGCGCACAGGCATCGGGACAATTGCGGCAGCTCATTGTTCAGCCAGGCGATCAGGTGAAAGCGGGGCAGTTGCTCGCCGAGATCGATCCGCAGGTGCAGGCGGCCAAGGTGGAATCGGATCGGGCGGAGAGGGACAGGCTGACTGCTTCGCTGTCCGACATGGAGGCGCAGGCAGTTTTCGCGGCCGGGGAGCTGGCACGGCAGAAGCAGCTCCGGGCGGACAATGCTGCAAGGATCGATGTCTATGATCAGGCTGTACGCGATGCTGCATCGACCGCGGCACGGGTTCGAGCCGTCCGAGCGCAGATCGTGCAGGCAGAGTCCACTCTCAAATCAGACGTGGCCCAGCTCGGTTATACTCGGATCTACGCACCGATGAGCGGCACAGTCGTGTCGGTCGACGTTCGGCAAGGTCAGACGATAAACGCGACCTATTCGACACCGGTTCTCATGCGGATCGCCGACCTCTCCACCATGACGGTCTGGACGCAGGTGTCCGAAGCCGATGTCGGCCACCTTCAGCCTGGCATGAAGCTCTGGTTTACTACTCTCGGTTTCAGCGACCGGCGCTGGAACGCGACCCTGCGCCAGATTCTGCCGGCCCCGCCCAAGCAGCCGGGGGCAGGGGACGCGGGCGGTGACGCTTCTCCATCGTCGTCGGGGGCGTCGGTCAACAATGTCGTGCTCTATACGGCGTTGTTCGACGTGCCCAATGCGGATGGCTTGCTGCGCCCCGAGATGAGCGCGCAGGTCTTCTTCGTCACGGCTAAGGCGAAGAAAGTGCCTCTCGTGCCGATGGTGGCGCTGACGCCCGCCGATGTGCCCGGCCGCTATACGGTTCAAGTCGTGGCGGGTCGCAGGGCTGAGAGCCGCACCGTGACCGTCGGCGCGCACGATCGTTTCACGGCGGAGGTGCGCTCGGGGTTGCGGATCGGCGAGCAAGTCGTCACCGGTCGCAAGCCGGGTGACGGCAAGCCCTCGCTGCTGGCGTTCCGCTGGTGAGCGGGCATCCCCTGATCTCGGTCCGCGAGGTGCGTCGCACCTATGGCGAAGGCGCCGGCGCGGTCGACATACTGCGCGGCGTCAACCTTGATATCCATGCCGGCGAGTTCGTCGCCATCATGGGCGCCTCCGGCTCAGGCAAGTCCACGCTTATGAACATCCTCGGTCTGCTCGACCGGCCAAGCGGGGGCAGCTATCATTTCGAGGGCCGCTACACCGCGCGCCTGTCACGCGATGCGCTGGCCGCGCTGCGGCGCGAGGCCTTCGGCTTCGTCTTCCAGCAGTACAACCTCATCCCAACCGCGACCGCGCTGGAGAATGTCGAGGCGCCCGCCGTCTATGCCGGTGCGTCACCGGAGGTGCGATCGGCCCGCGCCGCCGCCCTGCTCGACCGGTTGGGGCTTGCCGAGCGTGGGGACCATCGTCCCTCCGAGCTGTCAGGCGGGCAACAGCAGCGTGTCTCGATCGCCCGCGCGCTGATCAACGGCGGCCGCGTGATCCTCGCCGACGAGCCGACCGGGGCGCTCGACAGCCGGAGCGGCGCCGAGGTCATGGCCCTGCTCGCCGAGCTGGCCGGACAAGGTCACACGGTCATCCTCATCACCCACGACGCGCAGGTCGCCGAAGCCGCTGATCGCCGGATCGAGATCGCGGACGGCCTGATCGTTGCGGACAGCGGCCGCGCCGCGCCGCGCGGACAGGCTCTTACCGGTACGCCGGCCGACGACCACAACGCCCCGTTGATGGCAGATGTGGGCGAGGCGCTGAAGGCGGCGCGGCGCTCGCTCGCTGCCAGCCCGGCCCGCACCGCGCTCACCTTGCTCGGCATCGTCATCGGCGTCGCTGCGGTGATCGCGCTGCTCGGTATCGGCGAGGGCGCGCGCCAAACCGTCATGGACCAGATGGAGATCTTTGGAACGGCGCGCCTCTATGTCGAGCCGGGCGGCGAGAATCCACGGGGGCCGGGCGGCGTGCTGACCGAGCAGGATGCCGACTATATTCGCGGCCTGCCGAACATCCGTGCGACCATGCCCTATCTGAACGGCCATGTGACCGTGCGCTATGGCAATGTCGATGCGCTGACGACGGCAACGGCGGTCACCACCGACTATCCGCTGATCCTCAACTGGCCGATGGCCGCAGGCCACTTCTTCACCAAGGAAGACGAGCGCGGGCTGGCAGCGGTCGCGGCGATCGGCACCAAGGTCCGCGAAAAGCTGTTTCCGGATGGTTCCGATCCCTTGGGCAAGTTCATCCTGGTCAACAACGTGCCCTTCCAGGTGGTTGGCGTGCTGGCGTCCAAGGGCGCGCTGTCGGGCAATGCCGACGATGACGACACGATCGCCATCCCCTTCTCGACCGGGAGCCAGCGCATCTACGGCACGCCCTATGTGTCGTGGATCTCGGTGCTGATGGACGACGCCTCGAAGTCCGACGAAACGGTGAAGCTCATCGCCAACGTCCTGACCGACAAGCATCACATCCAGGACTTCACCATCTTCAACAAGGCTGCGGCCGTCCTGGCGCAAAGCAAGACCGCCGATACCATGACGCTGCTACTCGGCTTCACCGCCGCCATCTCGCTGCTGGTCGGTGGGATCGGGGTCATGAACATCATGCTCACCACCGTCAGCGAACGCACCCGCGAGATCGGTATCCGCATGGCGACGGGCGCGAGAACCGCCGACATCATGCGCCAGTTCCTTACCGAGGCCGTCCTGCTGGCCGGCATCGGCGGAGTGGCCGGCCTGGTCTTCGGCCATCTTGCCGGTCTGGGCGCGGCATTGATCGGCACCCGAGTCATCTTCACTCTCCACGCAGCGATCATCGCCTTTGCCTCGGCCGCCATCGCGGGGCTCGTGTTCGGCTACATGCCGGCGCGTCGCGCGGCCCGGCTCGATCCCGTCGTGGCGCTGGCGCGGACATGAGCATGGGTATCTCTCCGCCGATCCTGGCCATGCTGGCTCTGGCAGGCTGCGCCCTCGCGCCGGCCTATTCTCCGCCCACCATGCCGCTGCCCACCTCGCTTGGGCAGGACGCCGCGCGTTGGCCGGACGTCGATTGGTGGCGGGGCTTCGGCAATGAGGAGCTGGCGGTCCTTATCGCCGAGGCGCAGGCGAACAACACCGACATTGCCGCCGCCGCCGCTCGGGTCGACCAGGCGGGCGCCGGCTTGCGGATCGCGCGCGCGCCCTTGCTCCCGGCGATCAACCTTTCCGGCAACGCGCTTCACCAAGGCGCGAACAGCAGCAGCGGTGCGTCGAGCGGCAGCTACGCCTATGCCGAGCTGGGCGCATCGTGGGAAGCCGATCTATGGGGCCGGCTGCGCGCGCAGGCGCGCTCGGCGCACGCCGCGCTCGCCGCTAGCCGGTTCGATGCCGAAGCCGTGCGGCTTGGGGTGGCCGCGCAGGTTGCCGAGACCTGGCTCACGGCCGTGGAATTGCGGGAGCGCCATGCCATCGCGGTCGATAATCTGGCGAACGCGCGGACATTGCTGTCGCAGGCCAGTGCCCGCCTGCGGGCCGGCGAGGCTCTGGCTGGCGATGTGGCCGCCCAGCGCGCGGTCGTCGCCGAAGCCGAGGCCCAGATCGCCGCGTTTGATCGCGCCGACGCGGCGGCGCTGGCAAGCCTTGCCATCCTGCTCGGACGGCCCGCGCAAGGGTTCGCGATCGCGGCGGTGAGCCTCGATGCCATCGTCCCTCCAGCGATCGCCCGGCCGGGGCTACCCGCCGAACTGTTGGCGCGGCGACCGGACATCGCCGCGGCAGCCGCGGCGCTGACAGCGGCTGGCGCCGATGTCCAGGCGGCCCGCGCAGCCATGCTGCCGAAAATCAGCTTGAGCGCCACCGGCGGCGGCCAGATCGGCACCGGCCCAAGCGAAGCGCTCTACAATCTGGTCGCCGGCCTGACGCAGCCCCTGTTCGATCACGGCGCGCTTGCCGGCCAGCGTGATCTCGCCATGGGCATCCGGCGCGAGCGCGAGGCCGAGTATCGCGGGGTCGTGCTCGCCGCGCTAGGCGATGTCGAGCGGAGCCTGAAGGCGATAGGCCAGCTCGACCGCGAGGCGGCGGCGCGCGTGATGGCGGCCGATGAGGCTGCACGCGCGCTCGCCGAAGTGCAGGCCCGCTACCGCGCCGGCTCGGAGGACATGGTCGCCGTCCTCGATGCAGAGCGCACCCTGTTTTCCGCGCGCGACGCAAGGGCGGCGATCCGCGCCGAACGGTTGCGCGCATCGGTCGCACTCTACGAGGCGCTGGGAGGTGGATGGGTCGATCCAACCCCTCATGCCGCTGTGTACAATCCATGAGGACACGGACAATGGCTCTTATGACCCGATATCTGCCGCTCGTAGCGCTTCTCTTCACCACGATCCCCGCCATGAGCGCGTCGCCGCTCCCGGCAACGCATCTGTCCGTTCAGCGCACCAGCCACGGTGTGGTGCACGTCCGTGCGGATAATTATGTCGAACTCGGCTTTGGTCTCGGTTTCACCTATGCCAATGACAATCTCTGCCAACTCGCCAGTCAGATCGTCACCGCGCGCGGGCTGAAATCCCAATTTCATGGTGGCGACGCGGAAATCGCAAGCGACACCTTCATGCGCGCTGAATTGTCTGATCGCCGCGTTACCGCGATGTTCGCGACGACCTCGAACGAAGCTCGCGATCTGATCCGCGGCTTTGTCGCCGGCTATAACCGATATCTTTCAAGTACCCCGCCAGCGGCGCGCGATACCGCTTGCGGAACGGCGGAGTGGGTGATGCCCATGCGCGAGACGGACGTCTACCGCATGATTGCCGCCAAGGCCGGCTCAGCGGCACAGTTCATAGCGCCCCTAGTCGACACGAAACCGAGCCTGCCCCAGATTTCGAGCAGCGGTAACGCTCGAGATCGAACACCGCCGGCCGAGGCCAGCAACGGTTGGGCTTTCGGGAAGGACGCCACGGCGAGCGGCCACGGCCTCCTCCTTGCAAACCCGCATTTCCCCTGGTCAGGGGAGAACCGCTTCTACCAGGTGCATCTCACCATTCCTGGCAAGCTCGACGTGATGGGTGCGACGATTGCGCCAATCCCGGTGGTGGTCATTGGTTTCAACAGGGACGTGGCGTGGACGCATACCGTCTCGCCGGCGGACCGCTTCACGCTTTTCAGGCTCGCCCTCGATCCCAAGGATCCGTGGACATATCACGTCGATGGGAAACCGCATCGTTTCGTGCGGCGCACCGTCTCTTTCCCCGTCAAAGGAGCCGATGGTCGCCTCCACCGCGAACGCCACAGCGTAACGGAGAGCATTTTTGGCCCTGTAGCCACTTCGGCACAGTTAGGGCTTAGCTGGGGACAGGGGCAGGCTTTTGCCTTGGCCGACGTCAATGCGGACAATGTCGGGCAGATCGACACCTGGCTCGCATATGGCAAGGCCACCTCTGTCGAGGACATCCAGAAGGCGTCGAAAACCAGTGTCGCCATGCCATGGCTGACCACGGAGGCGGCGGATCGGAACGGCCAGGTCCTGTTCGGTGATTTCTCGCGATCGCCCAACGTCGACGCGGCCCTACTGCATGATTGCCAGATCCCGACGGGGAATTCTCCGATGCCTGTCGTTCTGCTCGACGGCAGTCGTTCCCGTTGCGACTGGACCCGACAGCAGGGCAGGTCTGCCTTCGTCGCGGGCGATAGCCTCCCGACGGTGATACGAAGCGACTATGTGGTCAACAGCAATGATAGCTATTGGCTGGTCAACGACACCATTCGCCTACCGCGCGGTGCGCCCTTGATGGGCTCATACGCCAGTGAGCGGAACTATCGCACCCGCGCCGGCCTGGCCGAGATCCGAGGCCAGCTCGATGCCGGGGGATCGCGTCCAAAGCCTCCATTTACACCCGATCTCGTGCAGGACATTCTCTTCGCGAACCGGAACTATGTCGCGATCCAGTTTATCGATGACATCCTGTCCATGTGTCGGAACGAGTCCGGCGGCGACGCGAAACTCGCCCGCGCATGCAGCGTACTCTCGGCGTGGGACCGTCGAAACGCGGTCACCAGCAGCGGTGCCGTGCTCTTCCGCGAGTTCTGGGACGCCGCAGCGGAAATCCCAAACCTCTTCACGATTCCCTTCTCCCCGGACGATCCCGCCAACACGCCGCGAGGGTTGCGCGTAAATGACGCCGAGGTCAGCACAAAACTGCGCAACGCACTCGAAGGTGCGGTTGATAAGCTCGACAGCAACGGCATCCCGCTCGATCGTCCGCTCGGCGAGGTCCAGGGCATAGTCCTCAAAGGCGAGAGGATCCCGGTGCCCGGCGGACCGTCAAATGAAGGTGTGCTGAACTCGATGCAGACGACACCTGTTGCCAAAGACGGGTACACGCCTGTGCTGGGCACGAGTTATATCCAGATCGTCGGGTTCGACGATTCCGGGCCGGTCGCCCGCGGCCTGCTCGCTTATGGTCAATCGACGGATCCCCGATCGGCTTGGGTTTCGGATCAGACTCGATTGTTCGCAAAAGGTGAACTCTACCATTTTCCCTTCTTACCCGCTGAGATCGTCGCCGATCCCGGCTACAAAGTGGTGACCGTGCCCGATGATCCAATTCTTCGCCGATGAAAGCTCAGCTTCCGCTGCAACTCGACCTTTATTGACCGACGTTTAGCAGATATCGGCGCCTTCCGTCAGCCCGTCGACGAATCCGTGAAAAAGCCTGACTACATTGTCGCGTGAGCTTGCATCCTCAAAATCTTCAGGATGAACGAAGTCATCACGGAACCAAGGATAGCGCTCGCCTGAGAAACTATCCTGGAGACGCTGGGTGGCGATGCGAACTGCCTCGATTTCGAGGCTGTCGGAATTGATGACGCAGAACACCTCGCGCTTGAGCCGTACGTTCAGGTCAATCGGACGGACTCGTCGACTGATCGCTCGAGCATATGTGGGGAGAAAGCCGATCCCGCGACCGCGCGCTACCGCCCGGAAATGCGCGACCGAGCTGTTTGTGGTGAAGCGGATCAGTTGTCCCACGTTAGTCGTGCCAGTGTAGTACGGCAGTATGTCGGCAGCGATTTGCTCTCCTTTTTGCCAAACCAGTTTATGATCACGCCAATCGTCCACGGATCGAGGGATACCGGCCTCGCGGAGATATTGGTCAGAGGTGAACGGCATCAGGTGCAAGGTGGCAATCCTATTGCAGATAACGTTGCGTGTCTCTGGTCGTACCAATTGAAATGCGAGATCGAACTCGCCACTGGCGACGTCTTGGAGGTCCATGTCGCAGTGCAGATCAATTACGAGCTCGGGATGGGCCTCCTGAAGGGCATCTAGCTGTGGGCCCAGCCAATAAGCCCCAAGGCCTTCTGTCACCGCGATGCGTACTGTATTTGCCGGACGATCGCGAACGGCGGTGCGAGTTGCGTCTTCCCACGACGCTCGTGCATTTGCTGCTAGCTTGAGCACCCTTTCGCCCGCCGGTGTGAGCAAGAAGCCTTTCTTTTCCCGTCCGGTGATCAGCTCGCCGAGCTTATACTCCAGCTGGCTAATATGTGCTCTGATGGTCGTGATGGAATGCCCGCTCTGCTTGTGCGCCTGAGCATAGCTCCCCGTTTCTACCAGGAGGAGGAATAGTTCGAGATCGCTTGTGCGCACCTCTTTGAGACGTGCTTGCAGAGTACGGTCGCTCAAACGCTGTGATTGCCGGGTTGCGAGTGGAGCACCATCAGCCGACCGCAAAATGCCTTCGGGCTTACCCCTCATCAGCGAGACCGCGATAATGAGCGCCTATTATTGGGTTGAGGCGGAACCGGAGGATCGGCCTGCTAACTGTTTTCGTCTCTCCAAATGTCGCAGGAGTTCGGAGCATCGCACTATGCACCCTTCCGATCGCATGTCTATCTATCTGGAAAGGCGACCGCCCCGACCGTTTGCCTACCCCCGGACGCTAGATTTTTGATCCATAATGGAATGTTAGCAACGGTTCGTTTGGTGCCGGCCATCCGAACCGAACAAAAATAGTTCGGTAGCGGTCAGTTTCTGGGTCGTGTTTATCCGCCCCCGCTAACATAAATGAAGACCCCTTCGCAGCACGAGGGGTTCAATGTACCAAGCACCAATCCGGGCGGTCGAGACCGACGGCTACGCAACCATGGCCTTTTCAGATCGCATCCGGCGCCTTTGCGCGGCCGGGCGAGGGCACACCGCAACCACACGTTCCGCCAGCGTCGAAGAGGCGCTCACCGCCATCGCTTATGCCCGGACGAAGCTTGAAGGACTGGTTTCTGACGACATCGTGACGGCAGCGATGCATCACAACCCGGATATCTTCCAGCTGATCGAAGGCGGCGGGATAGGTGAGGACAATCTCACATTCCTCGCGTATCTGCCGCTCAGTCCGGCCGGAGCCACTGCTCTCGTCAATGGCGAATTCCGTGGCGGTGATCCGGATCTCTCTATGGTCTGCCGTCCCGGCGAGCTGCCGATAGCGATTTATGTCTGGCTCATTTTCACTCCCCATAACTTCGGACCAGCCGTACGTGCTCTCGCGCCCTTTCTCGGAAGCCTCTCCCCTGCTGGATGCCCGATGTTCACGAGGGCCGTGACCGGTCACACCGAGCGCCTGTTTCCTGCCATGGGCTTCGTTCCAGCGCATGAGGCCTATCCCCACGCTCCCCGCGACCTGCTTGGGCTTCCACCACTCAATGGCTTCCCAAAGCTGCCGAAAAAGCAGGCGGTCGCAGAAAACAACATTCGTATTCGCGTCGCCAGAACGATGGAGGATATCCTCAAAGCCTTCATGGTCCGCGCGGCCACTTACATCTCCGAACAGGAATGCCCATTCGGAGAGGAGTATGACGGCAACGATTTTTGCGCGACGCATCTTCTCGGCGAAATCGGCGGCGAGCCGGCCGGATGCATCCGCATTCGCTACTTTGCAGACTTCGTGAAAATCGAACGACTTGCTGTCCGGAAAGAGTTTCGCTCATCACGGTTGTCGTTCCAACTTGCACGCGAAGCGATCCGATATGCGGCGCAGAAGGGATACCGCCGCGCCTATGGGCACTCACGGAAGGACCTCACGCGGTTTTGGGGGATCTTTGGCTTCAAGCCGATCGCTGATCGGCCGACTTTCGCGTTCTCCGATGTCGAGTATGTTGAGCTGGAAGCCGCAATCGCGCCTGCGGAGCGGCACATAGCCATCGGCGCCGACCCCTATATCATGATCCGGCCCGAGGGCGAGTGGGACAAGCCGGGCCCGCTCGACCATTCCGCTGGCCGCTTCACGAATGATGCCGCCGCCCGGATCGGCAGCCATATCCGCACCATCCGTAACCCAGGTGACCGTGTCATCGCGAGCTCTGCTTGATCGGACGGGGAGGGTGCCATGCGACAGGAGTTCCGCAAACCGACGGGCAATGATGTGCCCAATGATCCGGAACCACCCGAGGCCGAACCCGCCTCCGAAGACGGTGCCAGCGGGCGTGACGGAAGCGACGTGCCCGGCTTTGACATCGCCAACTGGTGGCTCAACGCCAGGCGGCTGCGGGAGTCCGTGTTCGGCGCCGAAGTCTTCAAAGAGCCCGACTGGGCGATCATGCTGGATCTCTACGCGACCGGCGCAAGCGGCAAGAGGATCCAGGTCACCGACGTCCCGATCATGACGGGACTGTCGCGAACGACGGCGAGGCGCCACCTGGGCGAGCTCGAAGAAGCCGGATGGATCACTCATGTCGAAGATGCCGGTGACCATCGCCGGACGCTCGTCAGTCTGAGCGATAAGGGCTGGATCAGGATGACCCTTTATTTTCGCGAGTTGATCGAAAAAATGGATCGGCTGTTGCCCGGCAAATTTTGATCGAGTTTGGTCGGCGGGGGCTCATGACAGGGCCCGCCACGTCCGTTCGTCAGGACCCTCGTCGACCAACCACTGCGCGACCAACTCGTTTTTGCTCGGCGAGCTGGAGTCTTCGCCACGAAATCATGGATCGGTTTAGGTTCACCACACTGTTGGTTGCGCGCACGCTTTCGCGCAATTCTTTCTTCGCGCGAGTGAGGGCACGTTCGAGATAGGCGGCTGGGTCGAGATCGCCTTCATCGATCTCGTCGAGCAATGCCATCGCCTGCTCCATGTGGCGGATCGACATCAGCTTCTTTCTCTGTCTGGCGCAATTCATTTCCGGGCCTTTTCTCCAGTCTTCTAAGACGAACGCAGAAGAGCGTCGATCCGCTTGGGAAAACATTCTTCCATGCTGGAGAAGGCGCGGATGCGATCAGGAGCCAAATGCCTCGATGGCCCTGCGCAGAGCGCGGGAGCCGGGGCTGGTAACATGATTGCATCACATGCGCCTGCGCTTGTGGGTTAGCTGCTGCCCAAGCGACGGTCAGAGGGGTATCCTTTTTCGATCAGCGGTGACGGGAAAGGAGCAGGTCATGTCGAAGAAGATCGTAGCGCCAGCCTATGTCGCGGCCATGGAGCGGGCGGAGGCGGATCCGGCGGCAGCGCGTGTGTGGATGTGCCGAGTGCGCCGTCCACATAGGAAGGTTCCGTCCGCCGAAGACCCACCGTGCGGCGGCCCATGCCGACCGCGAAGACGACCCTGAACCCGGCATACGGTCAGCTCAAAATCTGCTTGCCAAACGAGCTGCGATTAGACGACCCCATCAGTTCAGACCGCCCGATCGCCTTCCCTCGGGAACCGGACGATTCCTTGTCGATTCTAATCACCGAGGAGATCTGAAAATGGCAGACAACAAATCGAAGCGCGGCGCGGCAGACAGGCGGCAGGTTGCCGGCGGCGAAGGGTATGAGGTGAACTATTTCGCGCGCAAGCACGGGATCACGAAGGATCAAGCCGAAGGCCTGATAGAAAAGGTCGGAAACGACCGGGAAAAGCTTAACGCCGCGGCCGCCAAGCTGAAATAGACTGACGAATACGCCCGCTCGACAATTCAATAACTGCCTGGGAACGACTCTCTGCCAGCGGGAGTCTAACGGGGATGAGACAGGGCGTTTGATCCTATGGCGCGTGCCGCCACCGTCACGACCGCGTCGCGCTCCGGCAAGAAACCAACGCGCCGCGCCGCTGCGTCTGCAATGAAGCCACCACCGTTCCGCGCCGTACAGCTGGCAACGCTTGTCGATACGGTTCCGACAGGGTCGCGCTGGCTGCACGAAATGAAATATGATGGCTACCGCCTGCTCGTCGCAGTCGGCGGCGGCGAGGCACGAGCCTATACCCGTTCGGGCCTCGACTGGTCGGACACGTTCTCCAGCCGTGAAGCCGGCATCTGCGCGACGCTCGGGCATGTCTTAACACTTGCCGCCTGATGGCGAGATACAGCCTCATCCGTCAGCGTATCCCGGCTGGACAATTTGGTCCTCCGACGGCGCATGTCCCGAAATCCGATCGCGGGACAGATCGCCATCCCGTGGGGCGAGCGACCAACCCGGTCGGCAATGTCCAAGAGATCCCAAGCGCTGATTCTAGCTCGAATGCTGGAGGGTGAGGCAGGCATGGCCTTGGTGCTGATCGCGTCTCGCCCACGCCTTCTGCCTTGGAGAGATCCGATGACTGAACCCGACGATGCCGTCTGGCGCACCTTGCTCGACTTCCGTGCGCGACACGGAAAGGACTGCCGGGAGCAGCTTTCGATCGCCTGGATGAACGGTAGCGATGCTTCCGAGCCCCGCGGCTCCGAACTACGCCATATTCAGAACCGGTTCCGTCCTGGGTGTGCGACCTCACCGAAGCCGAACTTGACGCCCATTCGCTGCGACTGCGGCTCGAGGCCACCTTGCGTGCCATGTGCGCGACATTGCTACCAAGCACGCTCGAGCCTGTTGTGATCAAGCGTGGCGAACGCGCCTATTGGCCACTCCCGGAAGGCGCCGCCGCCGAGCGGATCAACGAGATCTTCGCCGCATCACTGTAGACTTCAGCGCAGATTGGCACGTTTCGTCAGCGGTAAATGGCACGCCAGGGTATGGCAGGCAGTCTCAGAAAGGATCGAATTTCGAGACGACGGAAATGGCAAGTGACGCCGGCCGGGTGGGGATGAGGGAAGATTGTTGAAGATAACCCACTCCGCTATAAAATCGCAAAATTCGGCTCGGATATCGCTATATGTCTCGCCTTCCGCTTTCTATCCTCGCATTCGCCTATGCCTTCTTCGCGACTGCTCTTTTTGCGCAAATTCCCGCTAGGCAATTCACCGACGAAGTCCTACCAAGTGTCACATTGCCGCCCGAACTAGATCGGGTCCTACGCGAATATGAGCACGCATGGGGCATAGGCGATGGTGCAGCGCTTGCGGCACTATTTGCAGATGACGGGTTCGTTTTACAGAACAATGCTCCTCCTGTCCGTGGACGGGCAGCTATTCAGGCAGCCTATCAAGGGCAAGGCGGCGCGCCATTACGGCTACGTGCGCTCGCTTATGCCAGTGGAACCACCGACGGCTACATAATTGGATCGTATCGTTACGGTGCGCAATCTGGCGATGTTGGAAAATTCACCCTTACGCTACGACGAAAACCCGGTGAAAGATGGATGATCTTTTCGGATATGGATAACTCGAACGTTCGACGCTCGAACATGGCGACTCCACCCGCGAGGACACCCCGCCCAGCAGGCTGAGGGGATTAACTGTTTCCCAAAAGGGAACGGCCATCGAGACGGCCGGCGCATTCTCATTGGGATCGGAAAATGAGAACTAGAGTCAGGGGGCGATCCGCATTGCCAACCGATCGGCTTCCAACAGGGCTTCGTGCGTGAGCGGCGCGCCCTTGATCGAACGGCAGTAAAAAGCTTCGCACCACACCATGTTGAAATATCCGGCGGTGAGGGCGAACGGCTCTACGAACCCAAGAGGTAAGGTCTCATCCGTGCCGGTGGAGAGGAGCCAAACTGATCGGCCTGCCAGTGCACGGCCAATCCTGCGCCCCTCCGGGTCGATCAGCAAGTCGGTCAGTCGATCAAAGAACGTTTTCATCGGCCCGGCCATCGAATACCAGTAAACCGGTGTGGCGAACACGATATGTTCGCTCATCAACATAATATCGACGACGGACCGGAAATCGTCCTGTTTCTTGTGATGGCCATATTCGAACGGAGCAATTGTCACAGAAGAAAGGTTCACTACGGTCGTTGGGGCGCAGAGAATCTGCATGAAATGAGATACAGCGGCGGCGGTATTTCCGTCCGTACGAGCTGATCCCATTATCACTGCGGTGCGGCGAGCATTGTCCCCTGACGATGGCATGTTCGCATTGGAGCTCGAACTTACCCTTTAGTCAACGACGTGCAACCCGATTAGCCGGGTACCGCGCTGCCGATTGGGAACGGGAAATGGGCCACCTACACTGGCGATATATGCCTTGATGATTTGACGACCGGATGGGCTGGAACGCCTACAACCGTCGCTCTCTCCTCAACCCGCCCCGTGACGACAGCCCCTGCGCCAACCGTTGCATCCGCTCCGATATGTTGACCCTGCAAAACGGAGGCGTTGAGGCCGACGAATATGCGCGGCCCGGTCGTCACACACCCTCCGAAGCGGGCACCGGGGCTAATATTGCTGTAGTCGCCAATGCTGCAATCGTGATCCACGCTCGCTGCGTGGTTGATGATGACGCCCCGGCCTAGTGTCGCGCGGGGCCCTATTATGGCTCCCGCAAGAACCGCCGATCCCGGTCCTATGGCAGCGCTGGGAGAGACAATGGCTGCTGGATGGCAGATAGTCTGAAGCGATCCGCCGTGCGCAAGGAGAGATTCACTCTGTTGAAGGCGTAAGGTGTTAGACCCGCAAGCGACAATGAACTGACTGCCACGTCGGATTTCGGAGGAGGCGATATCGCTGACGACGCCAAGCCATGGGCAGTCCAATAAGGGCGCGAGGGGTGCATCTTCGATTGTCGCGAAGCCCGCTACTTGGTGGCCGGATAAAATGGCGGCTTCATATACGACGACAGCGTGTTGGCCACTGGCACCCGCTACTATTACTAACGCCATGCTTCACCCACGCAGCCGTATCCGTGCGGGTAAGATTTAGCAGCGATTCGGCCCATCTGAAACGAGCGAGGCGCAGTTGTCAGGGCTTTCCCTGATCTGCCCCCCGCTGAGTGGCCCAGAGACTATGATAGTCTGGACCACGAAAGGGACGATGAATGGCGAGCAAGAAGCACAAGCCGGAAGAGATTATTGGCAAGCTGCGTGAAGTTGAGATC
>Ga0105251_10001844_pt1 | contig 17428 bp, 19 predicted proteins | sample KBSS64metaG_FD_80424 | JGI IMG/M metagenome (GOLD analysis project Ga0105251, IMG submission 80424) | Switchgrass rhizosphere microbial communities from Kellogg Biological Station, Michigan, USA - KBS S6-4 metaG | ecosystem: Host-associated > Plants > Roots > Rhizosphere > Soil | place...
GAATTTGCCTGGCGGCAGTAGCGCGGTGGTCCCACCTGACCCCATGCCGAACTCAGAAGTGAAACGCCGTAGCGCCGATGGTAGTGTGGGGTCTCCCCATGCGAGAGTAGGGAACTGCCAGGCTTCAAATAAACAAAAAGGCCATCCGCAAGGATGGCCTTTTTGTTTTGCATCTTTGCCAAAAAATAAAAGTCACTTTCGTGACTTTTATCCTTAAATATCAATGGATAACCTGAGAAAGAAATGCACGAGTACGTTCTGACTTTGGATTCGCAAAGAACTCATTTGGTGGCGCTTGCTCCACAATTTCCCCTCTATCCATAAAGATCACTCTATCAGCAACCGTTCGTGCAAAGCCCATTTCATGCGTGACACACAACATCGTCATGCCCGATTCTGCCAGGCTAATCATGGTATCCAACACTTCTTTAACCATTTCCGGATCCAGCGCAGAAGTGGGTTCATCAAACAGCATGATCTTAGGTTTCATACATAGTGAGCGGGCAATTGCCACTCGTTGCTGCTGACCACCGGATATTTGCCCCGGGAACTTATGTGCATGTTCGGCAATGCGAACCCTTTCCAGGTAATGCATAGCTAGCGCTTCCGCTTCTTTCTTAGGCATTTTACGTACCCAAATTGGTGCGAGCGTGCAGTTTTGCAAAACTGTTAGATGTGGGAATAGGTTGAAGTGCTGAAACACCATCCCGACCTCAGTCCTAACCTTCTCTATGTTACGTAAATCATCGTTAAGTTCAGTGCCATCAACAACAATACGCCCTTGCTGATGTTCTTCCAGATGGTTAATACAGCGAATAGTTGTGGATTTTCCTGAACCAGAAGGTCCACACAGGACAATGCGTTCGCCTTGTTGCACCTTCAAATTGATATCTTTAAGTACGTGAAATTGTCCGTACCATTTATTAACGTTCTCCAGCATGATCATCGCATCAGCGGGTTGCATCGTAATCTGGCTCATTTATTCATCCTCAGTGCGGTGTTCGTCCGGTGTTAAAACGTTTTTCAAGATGCTGGCTGTAGCGCGACATGCTGAAACAGAAAATCCAGTAGATGAGAGCTGCGAAGACGTAGCCTTCGGTCGACATTCCAAGCCAGGCAGGATCGACAGTGGCTTGCTGTACGCTACTAAACAGATCAAACAAGCCAATAATGATCACCAGACTGGTGTCTTTAAAGAGAGCAATGATGGTGTTAACCAGACCAGGAATGACCATCTTTAATGCCTGCGGCAAGATTACTAGCCCTTGGGTTTTCCAGTAGCCAAGTGCCAGAGATTCTGCGGCTTCGTACTGTCCTTTTGGTAGCGCCTGCAAACCGCCGCGAACCACTTCAGCGACATAAGCCGACTGGAAAAGGATCACCCCAACCAATGCGCGGATAAGTTTGTCTATGCTTGTTCCTTCAGAAAGAAACAGCGGCAGCATGACGGATGACATGAACAACACGGTGATTAGCGGAACGCCTCGCCAGAACTCGATAAATATCACTGACAAGATTCTGACTACCGGCATCGTCGAACGGCGACCTAAGGCCAGTAAGATCCCTAATGGCAACGCCCCGGCGATCCCGACGGAAGCAATGATCAACGTTAATGTTAACCCACCCCACTGGCGTGTCTCGACACGATCCAACCCTAAAAAGCCACCGTACAATAAACCCCAAACAACCAGCGGATAGATAACGGCCCATGCGGCGATGTAACGGCCACGGCGAGGCATCGCATTCCAGAACATTGGAATGATGGAAGCCAGACCAATAAGCAGTGCAAGGTTAATGCGCCAGCGTTGATCATGCGGGTAGAGTCCATACATAAACTGTCCGAAACGTGCGTGGATAAACACCCAGCATGCCCCTTCTTTTGTGCAGTCCGCACGGGTTCCACCAATCCAGTTAGCCTGGAAAATCGTCCAGTTTAACAAGGGTGGAATCAGCATCCACATCATCCACAAACAGAAAATAGTCAGTAAGCTATTAGACCAGCTGGAAAAAAGATTCTTACGAGCCCATTGCACGGCACTTGAGCGAACAGCTTTTGGGCGCGTGTGATGTGACACTAATGCTTTTGTCATCGTAATTCCTTAGCGCTCAATCAGGGCAATTCGCCGATTATAGATATTCATCAGTAACGAAATAGTCAGGCTTATAATCAGGTAAACCGACATCGTTATGGCAATAGTTTCAATGGCTTGACCCGTCTGATTCAGCACCGTTCCTGCGAACAGTGAAACCATGTCCGGATAACCAATCGCGGCTGCCAGTGACGAGTTTTTAACGATATTGAGATACTGGCTGGTAAGTGGTGGGATGATGACGCGCATTGCCTGCGGAATGATTACCTGCCGCAATGTAACAGGGTTCGGTATACCCAGTGAACGCGCCGCTTCGTGTTGGCCGTAAGGCACAGACTGAATACCTGCACGGATAATTTCAGCAATAAAAGCGGAGGTGTACACCGACAAAGCCAAAGTTAGGGCAGCCAGCTCAGGAATGAGAACCATCCCCCCACGGAAGTTAAAGCCACGTAAAGCGGGAACATCCCAATGTAATGCTGCGCCAAATAACCCGTGTGCCAGTAGCGGTAACAAGATCAGCAACCCCAGACCATAGGGCCAGGTACGGCGCAATTGCCCCGTTTTTATCTGATGCATTTTGTTATAGCGGTACAAGCCTGCCGAGATTATCAGTGCTAACAAAATGGCACCGATGAAAGCCAGTACACCTTCACCAATCTGCGGGGAGGGGATATAGAGCCCGCGGTTACTCAGAAAGAGAAGGTCGAACGCGTTGACTGCCTGACGAGGACCGGGCAGGTTGCGAAGAACGGCAAAATACCAAAAGAAGATCTGCAATAAAGGGGGGATATTGCGGAATGTCTCAATGTAAAAAGTGGAAAGTTTACGTAGCAACCAGTTATCGGACAGTCGGGCAAGCCCCAGAAAGAAGCCGATAAATGAAGCAAACACAATGCACAATGCGGAAACCAACAAAGTGTTCAGCAGACCGACGACAAACACGCGGCCATAAGTATCACCCTGCTCATAATCAACGAGATGCTGAACGATACCGAAGCCAGCGGCTCGGTCCAGGAATGCAAAACCTGAGGTAATGCCACGATTACTAAGGTTGGTGACGGTGTTATGAATCAGATAAATAGCGATGCCTACGACGGCGACGACAGCAATAATCTGGAACAGCCAGGCACGAACCGCTGGGTTAGAAAAGGAAATATCACCTTTTACGATCGGGCGGCGATGGGACATAAGCGAACCTCAGTAACATGAACTCAAACTTTGGGCACTACTGTAGTAGTGCCCATTTCTGACGTATCGCTTAGCGAACCGGCGGTGCGTACTGAATACCACCTTTGTTCCACAGGTTGTTTTGCCCACGTTTGATCTTCAGCGGGCTATCAGAACCGACGTTATGTTCGAAGATTTCGGCGTAGTTACCGACTTGTTTGACGATGTTATAGGCCCATTTATTATCGAGCTTCAGGTCTTTACCGAAATCGCCTTCTTTACCTAACAGGTGTGCCATATCCGGTGTTGTTGGGTTGGCAGCCATCTGGTCAACGTTTTTAGAGTCAATCCCCATCTCTTCAGCATTCAGCATGGCGAACAACGTCCAGCGTACGATAGAGAACCAGTCTTCATCACCACGGCGTACGACTGGGCCTAAAGGCTCTTTTGAAATGACTTCAGGAAGAACCACCCACTCACCTGGTGTGCTCAGTTTGATGCGAAGTGCATAGAGTTGAGACTGGTCGGAAGCCAGAGTATCGCAGCGGCCTGATTCCAGCGCTTTGGCTGACTCATCGGAGCGATCGAATGTTACAGGGGTGTACTTCATATTATTTGCTTTGAAGTAATCGGCGACGTTGAGCTCGGTATCAGTACCCGCCTGAATACAAACGGTCGCGCCATCCAGTTCTTTAGCGCTCTTCAGGCCTGCTTTGTTGTGCGTAAGGAAACCGATGCCATCGTAATAAGTGACGCCAGTAAACATCATTCCCATGCCAGCATCGCGTGATGAAGTCCAGGTGGTATTACGTGACAGAATATCTACTTCGCCTGACTGGAGAGCCGTAAAACGCTCTTTTGCAGTCAGCGGGGTATATTTAACTTTAGAGGCATCCCCAAATACCGCAGCGGCAACGCCACGGCAAACGTCCACATCAATGCCGGTAAATTTACCGTTTGCATCGGCGTAAGAAAAACCAGGCAAGCCATCACTTATCCCGCATTGCACAAAGCCTTTCTTTTTTACCGCATCAAACGTGGTGCCAGCATGAGCCTGAGTAACTACCGCGAATAATGCACCGGCAGCGACCAGAGTGGAGATCAGAGTCTTTTTCATAATGCATCCTGTGTGGCGAAATTATCGTTATAAGTGTTGGCGTCCATGTGGCGCCGTTTTTCCTGTCTGTGGCATCTGCCAGTGTGGTTAAAGCAAAGGGAGTGCCAAGATTGCGAAAGACGGTATGCGTGTACCTCTCGTCGCAGTAAGCTGAGTGTAGACAGGAAAAATTGCTTGTAGCGCCCCGCAACGGTGCAAAATTGAAACCTACGCCACATTTCAGCGCAAAAAAGTTTCAGTTTTTGGTCATATGAAAAGAAGTAATTTCTGGTGTGAAAATTAGCGTGAATAGCATCTGTGGTGGTTTGTGAGGGTAATCACGTCTGCGGCTGCAATAAAACAAATCCAGGGAGCGCTGAGTGATTTGTTTCACACCGATAAAAATTTGCCATGCGTAGGCGTGAATCAAAAAAGTGGCCTGGCGGCACCTAAACAATGCAAACGAATACAGCTGCAGAATTACCAATAAAAAAGCGCGCCCGATATTGGCGCGCTTATCAGATACGTGATGTACTTTATTTAGTCAATGCAACGATACCCAGCGTTAGACCGGCAATCGCTGCGGCACCACCGGCAATTGCACCCGCGGTTTCCCAGTTATCCTGAGTTGTCCCTTTCATGCAGGTGTTGGTATGCACCAGGCGGCCCTGATCGTCATAGACTGGTACGCAAGGTGAGTTGGTTGCACAACCTGCCAGAAGTGTAGAAAGCAACGCAGCGGCAATTAGCTTTTTCATTTGGAACCTCATTAAACCAAACCCCGATCAGGGATAACTCGTGCGTTAAGGCTACGATTATCTAATAACCTGAACTGGTGTGAATGTGGTGATTTTATCACCGCAATGGGCATGGAGAGCAGAGAGGAATAATTGCAATTCATGTGCTGTGTAAACAAAGTGGAGAAAAGTGGGCATAGGCAAGAAAGTGTGGAGAAAAAGTGAAGTTAAACATTTTCAGGTAGCCAGTCCTTGTCACAACGTAAAGTTATTGTGATTAATTCCCAGCTTTTCAAGACGGGCTTGTAGTTCAATAGGTAACGCCTCAAACCACATCGATTCTTGGCCTGGCAGCGGTAAAACATGCCCATATTCAAGCATATTGTCGGCCTCAATATTATTCAGATAGATCCAAATTTCGACAGGATTTACCCCAGTGATTTTTGCGACGTCATCTTTAATATTTAGCATTAATTGATGCAGTTGCGCTTTGCTACGCCCCGCACGGATATCGGCACGAATCCATATGTGCTCTTTGGCTTCCATTCCACCAAGGTAGCGAGAGTGATGGCAATCATCTTCGATAATCACCTGCACAAACCATGAGGGTGCACCTGTAGCTTCCGTGTGACGACGGGTTATGGCATTTGCCATTTTCAGCTTTTCAGTTTCGTTGATGAGGTTTTGGGGGAGGTTGCAATAGTAAGTTGGCACGATGTGTTTCCTGCTTATTTAGATCGTAGTTGGTCATTGAAATTGTCTGAAACGACCAGTGCCAACAATTCAAGTAATGTTTGATGCTGTTCTTTGGATAGAGCACTTTCAAAACGGTTTTGTAACTCCACCCAAATCTTGTGGGACTCAAGAAGTTTTTCTCTACCTGTGTCGGTGAGCAAAATCTGTTTTATGCGTTTATCACCTTCCGAGGCTTTCTGCACCAGATAGCCATCGCGGATGAGTGGCTTTAAATTATGGGAAAGAGCTGTTTTATCCAGAACGAGAACTTCAGCAAGTTGGGTTGCGGTCGGGCCTTTTAATTGGTCGACATGACGTAAAATGGAGCGCTGTGTGGTTTTCAGCCCGCAAGCCCGCAGCTCATCATCATAAATTTGGGAAACCCTACGCGTTGCTTTTCGCAATACAGTGGCATTGCAAAGTGGTGAGTTATCGTCATAAAAGCTAATGGCAATATCGTTGAGTTCCACAGGGGCCCCTGGCGGTTTACTAATGTGAAAATGATGCCACTATATAGATGTATATGCAACTATGTGTCAGAGGCAGGGAGTAGCAAGGGATTTCAGCCAGTAAAAAGGCATTTGCGCGATAGTCAAGAATGTCCAACGCTTCGGGAAGCGTTCGGTGTGTCACAACTATTAAAAGGGTGCATCCCCAAGGGTAGTAACCATTGAAATCATATGGTTAACTAGTGGTTGTCAGTGCGTGCTACAGGCTCGTTTAATACATGGTTAATATTAAGGATAAGAATATGCCAGCTGTCATTGAAAAAGCATTGGACTACATTGGCGGTATGAATACATCCGCATCAACACCACATTCTATGGATGAGAGTACAGCTAAGGGGATATTTAAGTACCTGAAAGAGCTGGGGGTACCGGTTAGTGCAGAAAATGTTACGGCAAGAGCTAATCAGGAGGGATGGAACGCGGAATTCACGAAAAAAGTCGCAGGCTGGGCTGATAAAATTGAGTCTGGTAACCGCATTCTTATTAAAAACCCTGAATACTTTTCTTCATATATGCAAGAGCAACTCCAGGCGCTAGTGCAAGCCGAGCATTCACCAACCGAGTAAGTTTTCCGAAAGAATTCGTTCGCTTTTGTTCGGGATAAGCCTTTCACCAGGCAGATTACAAACGTTAAAAAAGGCGCTTCCCCATGCCGAGTAGCGCCTTTTTAAACAACAACTTAACTGATTAATATCAGTTCATGCCGTATTTTTTCAATTTTTTACGCAGCGTGCCACGGTTGATGCCCATCATTAGGGCAGCGCGGGTTTGGTTGCCACGGGTGTATTGCATCACCATGTCCAACAATGGCTGCTCTACTTCAGCCAATACCAGCTCATACAGATCGTTAACATCTTGACCATTCAGTTGAGCAAAATAGTTCTTCAGTGCTTGTTTCACGGAGTCACGAAGAGGTTTTTGGGTAACCTGATCCTGTGAGTTAACGGTAGAAACGGTTAGTACGTCAGAATTTACGCGTTGTTCGAACATAGTTCTGTCAGCTCTTTATTTCTAATTACGCAAGATTTTCGAAGTATGCCTCCAACGCCTCAAGCTGTTCGCTTGCATCCTCAATGGCGTTGAATGTGCGCCGAAACTGGTCATTTGGAGCGTGTTCCTGTAAGTACCAGGAGACGTGTTTGCGAGCAATTCGGTATCCCTTGGCATGACCATAAAAGTCATGAAGTTCCCCGATATGCCCACAAAGTAAGCGCTTCACCTCTGCCAGAGGCAGTGGAGGAAGCAACTCTCCAGTGTCCAGATAATACTGGATTTCCCGAAAGATCCAGGGTCTTCCCTGAGCCGCGCGTCCTATCATAAGAGCATCAGCCCCTGTGTAGTCGAGCACAGCTCTGGCTTTAAGCGGGTCAGTAATGTCACCATTCGCGATTACCGGAATGGAAACTTTCTGCTTAACTGCCCGAATGCTGTCGTATTCAGCGTCGCCCTGAAATAAACAGGCGCGTGTGCGTCCATGAATCGTCAAAGCTTGAATGCCACAGTCTTCAGCCAGTTGGGCAATCTCTTCACAGTTACGGTGCGCCGTATCCCAGCCAGTGCGAATCTTCAACGTTACAGGTACATCAACTGCGTTAATTACCGTCGTCAGGATAGACTTCACCAGGCTTGGGTATTGCAGCAAAGCAGAGCCTGCGAGTTTACGATTCACTTTCTTAGCAGGGCATCCCATATTGATATCAATAATCTGGGCGCCATTAGCCACGTTAATGCGTGCGGCCTCTGCCATCTCATCAGGGTCACTACCGGCAATTTGCACGGTGCGAATACCTGGTTCATTCACGTGCACCATTCGTAAACGTGATTTATCACTCGCCCAAACTTCAGGGTTGGAGGACATCATCTCGGAAACAGTCAGTCCGGCTCCCATCTCGTAACACAGCGTCCTGAATGGTCTGTCAGTGATGCCAGCCATAGGTGCTGCTATCAGTCGATTTCTGAGCTGGTGTTGTCCAATGCGCATGAGTTAAGAAATGACCATACTTGCCTGCAAGGCGGCGTATATTACGCATTTTTAGCCTGAGATGAAAGGCCAAACTTTGAACAATCAGCTGTCGTAGATCAATGAATCATCAAGCTGTATCGATTACTAAAATTATTTAACTGAATAATCATGATGTTAATGGTGGCTGGTTAATTTGTGTACTTTCCTGAATTGCCTAAAATCAGCTGAAATTAACTGCTATTTAATGTCCTGTGACAAGATAAACCGCTGGTTTCTTCATCGATTATAAGGTTTTTATGTGATAAACCTCTCTCTTTTCGTTAACAAAATACTTTCAATACAGAGAGTGGTAACTCAATAAAAAGCGGGGTAAAAACCCCGCAAAAAAGTGTTTTATTCGACGACAACACGACCATGTAATTGCTGAACGGGACGATTATTATCGTGATGCATAACTGAAGTGAATTGTTTAAGTTGCTCTATTGAGAGAGTTTCTGGTTGCTTCATGACCAGCCAGCGAACCCCTTCTGAACAAGGTGGTGTGGTCAGAGAACCACTGAAACGGTAATGAGAGAGGTCTTTTGGCAGCAGTTTGTTTACATCAACATTTTGCGTCAGTTCAGCTTTTTCATCCGATTTTACCGGCATTGCTTGCCAGAGTTTGTCCAGTTCGCTGTTTTTTGCACCAGTTTCAAACATCACGGCAACGACAGCAATTTCACCGCTGGCATTTTTATGCACCAGATGCATTTCCATCGCGTAATGTTTGCCATGCAGTGTGTTTTCACTCGGTGCATGGAAGTGTAATTGCTGAAGCTGGAAGGGAACGCCGTCGATTGTCACGGTATCTTTAGCGTCTGCCGCAAAACCTGCCTGTACGGTGTGACCGTTATTAATGATGTTAACTGGGGAATCAATGTAGCTGGATTTTAGCGGGTTGATGTGGGCTTTTAATGTCTCGTTGATATCAATGGGAGACTGATTCATCCCTTGTTTGCACAACTGGTTTTCCGGGCTGACTTCGCTCCAGTGCTCGGGTGAACCTTCACCTTCGTAGCTCCAGTGAGAGGCCATGGCTAAAGCGGGTATCAAACCCATAGTAAGAAGAGCGAGTGTGCGTAAAGTGGTTTTCATATATTCATTCCATGATTGTTTTATTGAATAACATTTATTTATTCAATGTATTAAGACGGAATAATTATATTGCTAAGAATTTTTAAATAGAGAGCAAAAAATAGCAGTTGGGAGTTTTTTAGGAATTATTGCGTGGTTAAATAACCACGCAATATTGTCAGAAATGGATTAGCGTTTGAAACCGGTGATTCGGCACCATTCTTCTTTTTCTGCAACAGGATCGAGTGTGAATTTATCCTGATATGCTTCGCAAACACCCTCGGCTTGGCTTGCCAGAACGCCAGAAAGTCCAAGGAAACCGCCCTGAACAGGCAGCACGCTGATTAACGGGGCTAGCTCACGCAAAGGGCCTGCCAAGATGTTAGCAACCACCACATCGGCGCTCATGACTTCTGGCTGGTCTTTAGGCAGATACAGTTCCAGGCGATCAGAAACACCATTGCGTTCTGCGTTATCGCGACTGGCCTGAATCGCCTGCGGGTCGATATCAATCCCAATTGCTTTTACTGCGCCCAATTTCAGTGCGGCAATAGCAAGAATGCCTGAGCCGCAGCCAAAATCGATAACGGTTTTGCCCGCCAGATCTAAGCTATCAAGCCACTCAAGACACAAAGAGGTCGTTGGGTGAGTGCCGGTACCAAACGCAAGACCTGGATCCAGCATCACGTTCACCGCGCTAGCGTCGGGCACATCACGCCAGCTTGGGCAAATCCACAGACGCTGGCCAAAACGCATTGGGTGGAAGTTATCCATCCATTCACGTTCCCAGTCTTTGTCTTCGATCTGCTCGATTTTATGGTGGAAACCCACACTCAGCAGCGGGCAGTTTTCAAGAATTGCGACCACTTCTTCCATGTCAGTTTCTGCATCGTACAGACCAATGACATCGGTATCGCCCCACAGACGGGTTTCACCAGGCAATGGCTCGAATACTGGTGTGTCATGGGTATCCTGAAAGGTTACGGACACCGCACCGCTTTCGATCAGCGCATCGCCGAGCTCTTCAGCATTTGAGCCTGAGGTATTAATTTTCAGTTGAATCCATGGCATAGCGAAACTCTTTATTTATCAGTAGTTGAAACGAGTGCTGGAACAGGTAGAGGCTGACCAAAACGGTTGCCTACCAGGAACGCCAGCAAACTTAATAATAAGGATGGCACAATTGGGTGGAAGCCCAGGAACTGGATTTTGAAGCTCGCCAGCACTGCATACAACCCGCCACCGACAATCATTGCGCTTAACGCGCCCGCGGCATTAGCTCGTTCCCAATAAAGACCGAGCACTAAAGGCCACAGGAATACAGCTTCTAAACCACCAAACGCCAGCAAATTCAGCCAGATGATCATCTCAGGTGGACGCCATGCTGCAAGTAGCAGTAACGCACCTAAAATCAGCGTGATCACCGATGACATTCTTTTCAGACGCTTTTCGTTAGTGATCTGATCCGGTCTCATATTCAGATAAAGATCTTTGACGATCGTAGCTGATGATTGAAGCAGTTGGGCATTAATTGTCGACATGATTGCTGCCATTGGTGCCGCGAGGAAAATCCCCGCCGCGAACGGTGGCAGAACTGTGACCATTAATGTTGGGATAACTAAATCCGGTACTTTCAAATCCGGTATCACTGCGCGGCCTAACGCCCCCGCCAAATGCATACCAAACATCAAAATCGCCACTACAATCGTGCCGAGGATAATCCCACGGTGCACGGCTTTGCTGTCTTTATAAGAGATGCAACGGACCGCCGTGTGAGGCAAACCAATCACGCCGAAACAGACCAGCACCCAGAACGAGGTCATGAATGTTGGCGAAAGGATGTCATCGGCACCCTGCGGTGAAACAAGTTTAGGGTCGATATGCTGCAGCGTATCGACCGCGTTGTGTAAGCCACCCGCAGCGTGAACGATACCCACCAACAGCAGAATCGTTCCAACCAGCATCACCATTCCCTGCATAGCATCGTTGAGAACGCTGGCACGGAAGCCACCGAATGCAGTGTAAAGCGCGATACTGATACCAAAAATCAGCAAGCCAGTTTCGTAAGGAATACCCGCAGCGGTTTCCAGCAAGCGGGCTCCGCCAATGAACTGCACGGTCATGGCACCGATAAATGCTACCAACAGGCTAATACTTGCCAGCCACACCAGAAGGCGGCTTTGGTAGCGCGCATACAGCATGTCGTTCAGGGTAACGGCGTTATAGCGACGCGCCAGAATGGCAAATTTTTTACCCAAAATCCCCAGTGATAACCACACCGCGGGAAGCTGAATCATTGCTAGCAAAACCCAACCCAAGCCATATTTATAAGCAGCTCCAGGCCCGCCAATAAATGAGCTGGCGCTGATATAGGTGGCGGTGAGCGTCATCGCTAATACGAAGCCACCCATGGAACGGCTACCGAGGAAATACTCGTTAAGGAAATTTCCTGTCGTACGACGCCTCATGGCATACATTGAAATGCCAAAAACGACTAACAGATAGGCTACCAGCGGCAGTATGACTTCAAGCTGCATGATCATCCTCCAATGGGATATCGCGGAAGATGAACTTCACCATCGCCCAGCACAGCAAAATGAACAGCAAAGGTACCAGCAGGCACGCCATTTCAAACCAGTGTGGGAGACCTGTTGGGCCGATATCGTTACCAGGTAAGTAAGCAGCCACTAACCATGCTGCGAGGTAGAGAAGGGTTAGCCAAAGCGCCCAGCGGGCTTCTTTATGGGCCTGAACAAAACGCGCGTCCATTATTATCCCTTGAGTTGGCGGAAAGCGGCGATTGTAACGCATAGCGACAAATTGAGGATCAAAAAAGAAAAAGGCCGGATATCCGGCCTTTTAACGATGTAACTTCGTAAGAAAACTTAGTCCTGAAGACCCAGTTTTTTCTCCAGATAGTGGATATTAGTCCCACCGTGCTGGAAGTTTTCATCGTTCATGATGCGAGTCTGCAAATCAACATTGGTTTTGATGCCATCGATGATCAGCTCAGCCAGGGCGTTCTTCATACGTGCAATCGCTACTTCACGGGTTTCACCGTAACAGATAAGTTTTGCGATCATTGAATCGTAGTATGGAGGAACAGTGTAGCCGGAATAAATATGCGATTCCCAACGTACACCAAAACCACCCGGCACATGGCAGCGAGTAATTTTGCCAGGGCTTGGCAGGAAGGTATTCGGGTCTTCGGCGTTAATACGGCATTCAACCGCATGGCCTTTAACCTGAACATCTTCTTGCTTGATAGACAGTGGCTGTCCTGCAGCAATGCGAAGCTGCTCTTTAATCAGATCAACACCGGTGATCATTTCTGTTACCGGGTGTTCAACCTGAATACGGGTGTTCATCTCGATAAAGTAGAATTCACCGTTTTCGAACAGGAACTCGAACGTACCTGCACCGCGATAGTTGATATCGATACACGCTTTAGAACAGCGCTCACCGATGAATTTACGCAGCTCAGGCGTGATGCCTGGCGCTGGCGCTTCTTCCACAACTTTCTGGTGACGACGCTGCATAGAGCAGTCACGTTCAGCCAGATAGATCGCTTTACCCTGGCCATCAGCAAGAACTTGAATCTCGATGTGGCGTGGGTTTTCCAGGTACTTCTCCATATAGACCATGTCGTTGTTGAAAGCAGCTTTTGCTTCCGCACGGGTCATGTTAATGGATTGTTCCAGATCGGCATCGTTACGTACGACACGCATACCACGACCGCCGCCGCCGCCAGACGCTTTGATAATTACCGGGTAACCGATGCGTTTAGCATGGGCACGGTTTTTATCCATATCGCCGTCAAGAGGGCCGTCAGAACCTGGTACGCAAGGTACGCCAGCTTTCTTCATTGCGTTGATTGCAGAAACTTTATCGCCCATCAGGCGGATAGTTTCAGCACGTGGGCCAATGAAGATAAAGCCTGAACGCTCAACCTGCTCAGCAAAGTTGGCATTTTCAGACAGGAAGCCATAACCCGGGTGAATCGCAACGGCGCCAGTAATTTCTGCCGCAGAGATGATTGCCGGGATATTCAGATAGCTTTTTACCGACGGAGCAGGACCGATACAAACAGTCTCATCCGCCAGCAATACGTGTTTTAGATCGCGGTCGGCAGTTGAGTGCACAGCAACAGTCTTGATGCCAAGTTCTTTACAGGCACGAAGAATACGCAATGCAATCTCACCACGGTTAGCGATGACAATTTTATCCAGCATGTTCGCCTCGTTACTCGATGACGACCAGCGGCTCGTCAAATTCAACCGGTTGACCATTTTCAACCAGAATGGCTTTCACCACACCGGCTTTGTCAGCTTCGATCTGGTTCATCATTTTCATTGCTTCAACGATACACAGAGTGTCGCCAACGTTAACCTTCTGGCCAACTTCAACAAATGACTTAGCATCCGGGCTTGGGGTGCGGTAGAAAGTACCTACCATTGGGGAACGCACGATGTGACCACTGATTTCAGCAGCCGCCGGTGCTTCTGCCGGAGCGGCAGGTGCAACAACGTTAGACAGGCCAGCCTGCGGCTGTGGCTGGTACATTGGCGCAGCATAAGCCTGTTGCATCATCGGGTAACCGGTGTTTGCCGGTGCACGACTGATGCGTACAGATTCTTCGCCCTCAGAAATTTCCAGTTCAGAAATGCCTGATTCTTCAACCAGCTCGATCAGTTTTTTAATCTTACGAATATCCATGAGTGGGTTCCGTACTCTTGTTTAGATGGATTTTGACAAGCGTTTTACCGCCGTCTGTAGTGCATATGAATAGCCGTCAGCGCCTAATCCGCAGATGACACCAACCGCTTTATCAGAAAGATATGAATGATGGCGGAACGGTTCGCGCGCATGCACATTGCTCAGATGGATCTCGATAAACGGAATATCCACCGCTAACAAGGCATCACGCAGCGCAACGCTGGTATGCGTAAACGCGGCCGGATTAATCAGAATAAAATCAACAGTGTCTTTAGCCTGATGAATTCGGTCGATCAACTCATATTCAGCATTAGATTGCAGGTGGCTGAACGAGACATTTAGCGTTTTTGCTTCTTCTTCGAGCGAGTTAACAATTTGCGCTAAAGTCAGCGTGCCGTACTTCTCAGGCTCACGTGTTCCCAGCATGTTAAGATTCGGACCGTTCAAAAGCAAAATGTGAAAATTAGCCGACATCGTGCTGCCATCTCCTGCAATTTGTAGGTATTTTACAAAATATACCTAAGTTGCTCGGTTGTCACCTTCAGAGCCAGAAAATGGCCTGTCAGAAAAACCAAAGTCGCACATTATAACGATTTCGTAGCATTTGGCAGCTAAATACTGGTCTTATCAGGGAAGATGATCAACTCATATCCTTTTTAGAGGCACGGTTGATCACTTTTCTGCGCAGAAGAACACATATCTGGAGTTAACGCAGCCACATCCGGAATTTCTTATAGCGCAAGGCCAAAAGGATGAATGCGCCCAGAGCATACAGCAATGGTTGCGGTGAAATAACCTTTACCGACCATAAATAATGTATGGGGGCGAGAATTGCGACCAGATAGACGAAGTTATGCAGTTTTTGCCAGCGTGAACCCAATTTTCGTTGTAAAGATTGGGTTGAAGTTACCGCCAATGATAGCAGCACCAGCCAGCTCATTATTCCTAAAGTCAAATAGGGGCGCGTGACCAACTCCGTGCCAAGCAGTGCCAGATTGCTGATTCCCAGTTCCAGCATGGCATAGCTAGTTAAATGAAGAGTGGCCCAGGCAAAACACCACAACCCCAGCAGTCGACGGGTACGAATCAGCAGTGGTTGTTTACCGTATCGCGCTAAAGGGGTGACCAGGAGAGTCGCCAGCAGTAACTTGAGCGCCATCCTGCCGGTAAAATGCTGGATATCCTTCGCCGGATCGGCGCTCAAAAAACCTTGGTTTGCAGCATAAAATAGCCAGACAAAAGGTAAGAATGCCGCGAGATGTAACCCCACTTTAAGCCACGTGATTTGCTTCGCAGTTAATCTCACTTAGAAATTCTCCTGCAGATTTAAACCGCGGTACAGCGAAGCAACCTGATCGGCATAACCATTAAATAGCAATGTTGGCTGGCGTTTTACGTCAAGCACGCCACCTGAACCAATGAATCGTTCACTCGCCTGCGACCAGCGCGGGTGGTCAACATTTGGGTTTACGTTGGCATAAAACCCATATTCATTTGGGGCTGCCATATTCCAGGTGGTGGGTGGTAGTTCGCTAACCAATTTGATACTGACGATCGATTTAATCCCTTTAAACCCATATTTCCACGGTACGGTCAGGCGGATTGGCGCGCCGTTTTGCGGTGGTAGCGCTTTGCCATAAACACCCACAGTCAGCAAAGTTAGCGGATGCATCGCTTCATCAAGTCGCAGTCCTTCAACGTAGGGATACTTCAAACCGCCGCCAATAAATCGATCTTTCTGTCCGGGCATTTGTTCCGGGTCGTAAATTGTTTCGAAGGCGACATATTTCGCATTGCTGGTGGGTTCAACCAAAGCCAGCAACTTGCTGAGTGGGAAACCAATCCACGGCACAACCATTGACCAGGCTTCAACACAACGCATGCGATAGATCCGCTCTTCAAGCGTGAATTTTTTGTAGAGATCGTCGTAATCCAGTGTCAGTGGTTTTGCTACTTCGCCACTAATGGTGATTTTCCACGGATCGGTTTTCAGACTCCCGGCGTTTGCCGCAGGGTCGGCTTTATCCAAACCAAACTCGTAGAAGTTATTGTAGCCAGTGACTTTATCTTCCGGGGTCATGGCGAGCTTAGCCTGCCATTGTTCAGGTTTACTAAATTGCAAAGGTTTCCCTGAAGGCGCTGGTGGCCGGTCATTACCTTTAAACCAGGAAAGAATATCCGCATTTGCAGTCTGAGGAAGCGAGAGGGCAGCCGCACTGATACCTAGTGCTTTCAGTACCTGGCGGCGTTTCATCATAAAAACGGATTCAGCTGTGACATCAGCTTCTGTGAAGCGGGCGACCTTCTTCATCTTATACTCCAGCGTGGCTTTATTCCCTAAGCATGACGGAGAACGCTAAACCCTGCGAATTTGTCACAAAAAATTGAAACTTAAACATAGTTCTATGTTTGTTGAATATTTGTTAATAGGGGGAGGGTTGTCAGCAGCTATACTTGAGTTTCAGTGTGCAAAACACTCGCTTTGCAACAAAGGGTGAGAATATGTTCACTGTGTTTGCCAGGGCACCTCTTTTGCTATGTAATGCCGCATCAGGTCAGGCTTGGTATATCTTCACCAAACGGAGTTAACACAAGGATGCGATTAACGACGAAACTTTCTGCTTTTATGACATTGCTGACGGGGCTCGCTATTTTTGTGACGCTCGTTGGTTGTTCATTAAGCTTCTTCAATGCGATGCATTATAAAGTGCATCAGCGTGTGGTTGCTGTTGCCACCATTATTGATAACGATTTAGTTTCCAGCTCACCAGAAGCTTTGATCAAGCGCCTCAATGAAGTCATGGTTCCGATTGATATCACCGAGGTCGATTTCAAAATTGGCGATAACACCGTTTATCAGCACCACTTGACTCAAACCTATCACTTGCTTGGAAATAGCCACAGTTTCCGCACCGTGACTGTTGAGTTAATGAAGCATCCTGGCATGTTTCTCAATCTTACCTATCGCGATCCGGTAGCGGATTACTACAACTCTCTTTTCGCGACGGTACCTCTTTCTATCACGATTGGATTCATGCTTATCGTGCTGTTTTTTGCTATCCGCTGGATGAAAAAACAGCTCTCCGGGCAAGAGTTATTGGAAAGCCGTGCGCGACGAATTCTGAATGGTGAAAGAGGTGTTGAGGTGCGTGGCTCGGTGCTGGAATGGCCGCCACAGGCAAGCGGTGCGCTTGATGTAATGCTTTCAGATCTGCAAAACGCCAGCGAACAACGTAGTCGAATGGATACTCTAATTCGTGCTTTCGCCGCGCAAGATGCGAAAACGGGTCTGAATAATC
>Ga0105251_10001848_pt1 | contig 17404 bp, 15 predicted proteins | sample KBSS64metaG_FD_80424 | JGI IMG/M metagenome (GOLD analysis project Ga0105251, IMG submission 80424) | Switchgrass rhizosphere microbial communities from Kellogg Biological Station, Michigan, USA - KBS S6-4 metaG | ecosystem: Host-associated > Plants > Roots > Rhizosphere > Soil | place...
CTTCAGCCATTCGAGAATCTCGCGGCGAAGGGGGTTGGCGAGGGCCTTGTGAATTGCGTCGATGTCCATTTCGTTGCTCGTGCGTCTGACGATTGGAACGCACAGGTTGTTCGAATCGTCTTGCGGCGAAGTATATATCGTAAATTCACGATATGCAAATCGTGACATGACGAGCGTCGTGCAGAATATTGTCAGAAGTCGCTCCGCGCGTTGTCAGTAACTGCCGCCGCCCGGCACGGTCTGGTACGCTCCCGGGTTTCACCGGCCGTAAGAAACTACGAAACCTTATGGATACTCCTTTCAACGAACGTGGCGTCACGCTCTCGCGCGCCGGCCTGTCGGCGTCGGGTCAGATGATTCCGCTGCGCGAATTGCGCGCCGCGCGCGTCGTGATGATTCCGCGCCAGAAGCCGCTGCCCGTCATCATTGCGCTGCTCGGCCTCGTCGCGCTCGGGGCGGGAATCATCACCGGCTCGGGTGCGGCGCTCGTGCTGGGCGTGATGACCACCGTGGTGGGTTATCTCACGTGGATCACGCAGGACGTGATCTATCAGTTGATAGTCGCGACGCCCGACGGCGAGCGCGAAGTGCTCATCACGAAGGATCAGGAATTCGCGGACAAGGTGGCGGCGCTCGTCGGCGAGGCAGTCGCGAAACACGCGGCAAGCGCGGCGGCCAAGCCGCAAGCGTGATCTTGATACGGCGTTTATACGGCGGCGCACCACTTTAGCCCGGCCTTTAGGCGCGCGACGCTACAGTGCAAGCGTTGCCACTACGAGCCGTCATCGGACGGCTTACATCGATGGACCTCCGCACATCCGATTCAGCCGGCCTTCCCCATACGCTCAGCGGCGGCTCGCCACGCCGCCGCGAAACGCGTCATTGCGTCGCCTTCGATCTGACCGTTCCGGGACTCGACTCGTCAGCCGCGCGTGAAGTCCTCGCGTATGCATTCGGCGCGCGTGCGCAGGCGTATGTCGTCGAGACGAGCCGTCTTCACGACTGCACGACGCTCCATGTCGAGACCGACAGCGAAGACATCAACGACGTCATCGGCACGCTCACCGCACATTTCCCTCACGCAACGCTCGGCCGCGTGACGCGCGTCACGCGGCACTGAGCACATCGTCAGGTCACCTGCAGCGGCTCGACATGCCAGATGTCGCGCGCATATTCCGCGATCGTGCGATCCGACGAGAAGATGCCCATGCCCGCCACATTCTCGATCGCGCTTTTCGTCCAGGCTTCCTTGTCGCGGAACTTCAGATCGACTTCGGTTTGCGTCTTGTCGAAGCTGTCGAAATCGGCGAGCACCATGTAGTGATCGCCCCAGTCCACGAGCGTGTGGAAGATGTCGTAGAAACGATGCGGCTCTTCCGGCGAAAAATGCCCGAGGCGGATCTGGTCGAGCGCGAGCTTCAGTTCCGGGTTCTCCTCGTAGATCTGCCGCGGCCGATACCCCGCTGCGCGCAGCGATTCGATCTCATCGGTCGTGTTGCCGAAGATGAAGATGTTCTCGCGCCCGACCGCGTCGCAGATTTCGATGTTCGCGCCATCGAGCGTGCCGATGGTCAGCGCGCCGTTCAACGCGAGCTTCATGTTACCGGTACCCGATGCCTCGGTGCCCGCCATCGAAATCTGTTCGGACAGATCGGCCGCCGGAATGATGAGCTCGGCCACGCTCACCCCGTAGTTCGGAATGAAGCCGACCTTGAGCCGGTCGCCCACGAGGGGGTCCGCGTTGATTCGCTTCGAGACATCGTTGATGAGCTTGATGATGTTCTTCGCCATCTTGTATGCGGATGCCGCCTTGCCCGCGAACATCACGACGCGCGGCGTCCAGTCCTTCTCCGGATTCTCGCGGATGCGGTTGTAGCGCACGATCACGTACAGGATGTTGAGCAGTTGCCGCTTGTACTCGTGAATGCGCTTCACCTGCAAGTCGAACAACGCTTCCGGATTGATGATCGCGTTGGCGTCGCGCTTCGCGCGTTCCACCAGGCGGAGCTTGCTGGCGAACTTCGCGTCGTGGAAGGCCTTGCAGAACTCCGGATCGTCACGCCATTCGCGCAGACGGCCGAGCTCGAAGAGATCGGTGCGCCAGCGCGGCCCCAGCCGCTTGTCGATCAGCGAAGACAGCGACGGACTCGCCTGCGCAAGCCAGCGTCGCGGCGTGACGCCGTTCGTTACGTTGGTAAAGCGCTCGGGATACATGCGCGCAAAGTCGGAGAAGATGTTCTGCACCATCAGTTGCGAGTGCAGCTTCGACACCCCATTCACCTTGTGGCTCGCGACGATCGCGAGATGCGCCATGCGCACGCGCCGCTGACCATACTCGTCGACGAGCGAGATGCGCCGAATCAGATCGACATCGCGTCCGAACTTCTCGGTGACCTGCTTCAGGAACTGCGCGTTGATCTCGAAGATGATCTCCAGATGCCGCGGCAGCAAACGCGCGAGCATCTCGACGTCCCACGTTTCGAGCGCCTCGGGCATCAGCGTGTGGTTCGTGTAAGAGAACATTTGCTGAATGAGCTTCCACGCCTTGTCCCACGGCAGATGATGCCTGTCCACGAGAAGACGCATCAGTTCGGGAATCGCGAGGACCGGGTGCGTGTCGTTCAGATGCACCGCGACCTTTTCCGCGAGCCGCCCGAAGTGCGTGTGCGTGCGCTGATAGCGGCGAATCAGATCCTGCATCGTCGCGGAGACGAAGAAGTACTCCTGACGCAGGCGCAGCTCGCGGCCAGCCTGCGTCGAGTCATCCGGATACAGCAGCCGCGAGACGTGCTCCGACGTGTTCTTCGCCTCCACCGCGCGGCGATAGTCGCCCTGATTGAACGCCGACAGGTCGAACTCATCGGTCGCGCGGGCGGACCACAGGCGCAGCGTATTCGTTGCGGTGGTCGCGAAGCCCGGGATGACCGTATCGTAGGCCATCGCATTCACGTGCTCGGTGTCGATCCAGTCGGTGCGATCGTCGTGCTGCACCGTGCGGCCGCCGAAATGCACGGTGTACACGACTTCGGGCCGCGGAAACTCCCACGGATTGCCCGCGCGCAGCCAGTAATCGGGCATCTCGACCTGATTGCCGTCGACGATCGTCTGGCGGAACATGCCGTATTCGTAACGGATGCCGTAGCCGAAGCCCGGCACGCCGACGGTCGCCATCGAATCGAGAAAGCAGGCCGCGAGACGGCCGAGGCCGCCGTTGCCGAGCGCGGCGTCCGGCTCCAGGTCCTCGAGCGCCGCGAGATCGACGCCGAGCCCGGCCAGCGCATCGCGCACCTCGTCGTAGATGCCGAGCGCGAGCAGCGCATTGCTGAAAGTTCTGCCGATGAGAAACTCCATCGACAGGTAGTAGACGCGTTTCACGTCCTGTTCGTACTGCAGCCGCGTGGTGCGCATCCAGCGTGCGACGAGACGATCGCGCACCGCCAGTTCGGCGGCATGGAGCCAGTCGCGCGGCTGCGCGGTGACCGCATCTTTGCCTACGCCGTACATCAGGCGGTTCGAGATGGAGCGCCTGAGCGCATCGACAGTGCTGTTGAGCTGGTCGAATTCCAGGTCGACGGATGTCATCGGAACCTCCGGTATTTGCGACATATGCAACGACCGCGAAAGCATGACGAGAGTTCACGCCGAGTGCCCCATATTGGCGCGCTGATCCGGTCGAGCGGGTGCGGACGTGCCTGAATGTGCAGGTTACGCCAGTTTTGTTTTTTTTGGTATGACGAGGCGGAAACGGAGGCGAGGCCCGCGAATTGCTTGCAACAACGGCGAACCTGACATGACAAGGCGATTTATTTCGGATTCCAGATGTTTTTTTTGAGCGATCAGCGGCGCGGTGCGCGAGCGGCGATCAGCAGAAGCGCCGCGAGCGATACGGCCAGCAGAATCAGCGAGAGCGCCGACGCAGGCAGATAGTAACCGCGATTGACCTGACCCACGACGACGATCGGCACGGTCGCGAATCCCGGCGGATAGACGGTGAGCGTCGCGCCCAGCTCACCGAGCGAGAGCGCGAAGCCGAGCGCGAGGCTCGCGCGGATCGCGGGCACGAGTTGCGGCAATACCACGCGCACGAGCACCATTCGCGGCGGTGCGCCGAGACTTGCGGCGGCCTCGCGCAAGATCGTGAGCTCGGGACGCAGCGCGGCGGCCGCGCAGCGATAGCAGAACGGCAGCACGAGCGCGAGCTGCACCAGCACGACGATGGCGGCCGATCCGGACAAATCGAGCGGACGCTTGTGATACGCGATCAACACCGCGAGCCCGAGCACGACGCTCGGCACGCCGCTGCCCATCATCGCGACGGCATCGACGAGCGCGCCGAGGCCGCGCCGGTCGCGCCCTTCCAGCGCGAGCGCGAGCCACAAACCGAGCGCCGTGCCGATGAATGCGACGCCCACGCCGACTTCGAGACTCGTGCTCAACGCATCGAGATCGCTCGATGAAAGCCGCGCGAACCAGCGTGTGCTGACGCCATCCGGCAAGATCGTTCCCGACCAGTGCGACGCGACGCTCGACAAGGCAACGACGACCACCGGCAACACGAACAGCCAGAAGCACAGCAGCGCGACGAAGCCCGTGATCGCGAGGCGCAGGCACGCGCCGGGCGTGAATCGCGATGAACCCGAAAGCTGCATGTCAGCGGACTCCTGCGCGCCGGTTGACGCGCCTGTATAGCGCATAGAGCGATAGCGACATCAGCAGCATCACGACCGAGCCCGCGGCCGCGGTGGGAAGATCGAGATCGACGGTTGCCGCGCTGTAGATCGCGATCGGCAAGGTGATCAGATGCGCGCTGCCGAGCACGAGCAGAATGCCGAATTCGTTCAGCGTGAGAAGGAAGCAGAGAATCGTGCCGGCGGCGATGCCCGGCCACGCGAGCGGCAACACGACCTTCGTCGCGACCATCCAGCCACCGGCGCCGAGGCTCCTCGCCGCCTCGACGAGCCGCATGTCGAGCGTCGCATACGATGCAAGCGTCGGGCGCACGACGAACGGCGCATAGAACACGACTTCCGCGAGAATCACGCCGCCGATGCCGAAGAGGAAATCGAGCGGCGTCGCATCGAGCGAAAAGAGCCGCTGCAAGCCGATGCTGACGGACCCTTGCGAACCGTAAAGAAAGATCAGCGTGAACGCGACCAGAAACGACGGAAACGCGACGAACAACTCGAGAAAGCGCGTAAGCAAACGCGCGCCCGCGAACGGTCTGAAGAACAACATCGACGCGATCGCGACGCCGAGCAAAGAAGCGATGCTCGCGCTCGCGAAGAGAATGCCGAGCGTCGTGCCGATCATGCCGCGCGTTTGCGTATTGCCGAAGAACGCGGTGTACGCGTGCAGCGTGAAACCATGCGTGCCGGTCACGCTGAGCATCACGAGTCGCGCGAGCGGATAGATGACGAGCGGCCCGAGCACGAACAGGAGTATGAAGAGCAGATGCCATTGCCCTTTGCGCTCGCGGCGTTTCGCGTGCGCGGCATGCGCGGCGAATTGCGCGCAGAGATCTGCGTCCGTGATGCCGCCTTCGTCGCGCACGGCGCTGTCAGGAACGAACAAGGACGACATCGTCAGCCTCGAAGCGAAGGGACACGCGCGTGCCTTTCTCGGGCATGCGTGCATGGCCGCGTTGCGTCGTCACGAGCACGGGTTCGCCCGGCGACGCATCGAGCGCGACCGTAATGGAAAGCGCCGCGCCATACCATTCGACGGACGCGATGGTGCCATGCAACGGACCTTCGCCCAGCGTGACGATCGTGAAGCGCTCGGGACGAATGCACGCGAGGCGCTCGCGCTCGTCGTGCCGCGCATCGCCGACGGGATACACCACGCGCGGCGGCAGCAGATTCGCCGCGCCGAGATAGCGCGCGACGAACGCATCGTTGGGCGCGTCGTATAGTTCGCGCGGCGCGCCGAGTTGCGCGATGCGGCCATCGCGCATCAGGAGCGTGCGATCGGAGAGCACGAGGGCATCGTCCTGATCGTGCGTCACGCAGACGATCGTCAGATTCGGCAAGCGCTCATGCAAGGCCTTCAGTTCGCTGCGCACCGAGGCGCGTAAGTTTGCATCGAGCGCGGAAAGCGGTTCGTCGAGCAGCAGCACATCCGGTTCGATGACGAGCGCGCGCGCCAGCGCAACGCGCTGCTGCATGCCGCCGGAAAGCTGCGCGGGCATGATGTGGCCGGCATCGGAAAGCTGCACGAGCTTGAGTGCATCGGCGACGCGCCTTGCGACCTCGCCCGTCTTCAGCTTGCGTGCGCGCAGCCCGAACGCGACGTTGTCGAACACGGACAGATGTGGAAAGAGCGCATAGCTCTGGAACAGCAGCCCGAGATTGCGCTGATGCGGCGGCGCGTGCGTGAGATCGCGACCCGCGATGGCGAGCGTGCCCGCCAGTGCATCGGCCTTGACGAAGCCCGCGATGAAGCGCAGCAGCGTGGTCTTGCCGCAGCCGCTTCGGCCGAGCACGGTGAGGAATTCGCCGCGACCGATGCGCAGCGAGAGATCGTCGAGCACGGTGCGGGTACCGAAGCGCACCGTCAGACGATCGATGTGCACACCCGGCGTCGCGTGAACGCCGGACACTTCTTTGGGCAGAGCGCTCACTTTACGACTTCGGCTTGACGACTTCGGTCTGCTTGCCCGTATTGCCGATGACCTCGGTCTTCCAGCGCTCGGTCCAGCCGGCCTTCTTCCGCATGACTTCGTTCCAGTCGACGGAAATCAGCTTCACGCCCGAGATCGCCTGCCTGACGGCCTCGCCGTTCTTGCCGCCGAGCGGCACGTCGGTGCGGCCCGGAATGCCGTAGATATCGGGCACTCTCGACTGGACGTCCGACGACATCAGATAGTCGATCAGCTTCTTGCCCGCCGCCTGATTCGGACCGCTCTTGATGAGGCCGATCGCATACGGCAACTGGAAGGTGGTCGGCGCTTCGCCGGCCTTGTGCGACAGGAAGAGCGGCTTGATCGAGAGGCCGCCGTTCGCGGCGTCGTCGAGGTCCATCTGCAGATCGCCGTTGGCGAACGCGATCTCGTTACGCGAGAGCAGCACGTCGAGATAGCCCGTGCCTTTCGTATGGAACTTCGCGCTCTGCTCGAGCGATTTGAGGTAGTCGAACGCCTTGTCCTCGCCCATCAGCGCGGAGGTCAGGATGATGACGGCCATGCCGTCGCCTGCCGTCGCCGGATTGGAATATGCGATCTTGCCCGAGTAGCTCGGATGCAGCAGATCGGCGAAGGTCTTCGGTGCGGCCTTCGTGACTTCCGGATTGATCGCGAACGAAAAGTAGTTGTTGACGAACGTGGCCCATGCGCCGTCCTGCGCCTTGGCGATGGCGGGCACGTTCTTGTAGTTCACGCTCTGATAGGGCTGCAGCAGGCCGCCTTGGTGCGCCTGCTGGATGAACGGCGGCAGCGTGACGAGCACGTCGGCCTTGGGCGAATCCTTCTCGACGGTCGCGCGATTGACCACTTCGCCGCTGCCCGCCGTGACGATGTTGACCTTCACGCCTTCCTTCTTTTCGAATGCGGGAAGCACGTCCTTGTAGAGATTCTCGAGACCATCGGCGGTGTACAGGACGACGGCGTCGGTGGCGTGGGCGGGCATCGCGGCAAACAGGGTGATGGCGGCGAACGCCGGCAGCACGTGGCGCGCGAAGCGGAAATCGCGGGTCATTTATGGTGTCTCTTGTCGGGGTGGTGGATGGGCGGTGGCGACCTTCAACCGCCAAGCATTGCAGAGGTCTGTGACATCGATGTGAACCGGGTTTTCGGTTGTTGTTTTGCCCGCCCAAAGCAATGCATTCTTTCCGCAGGGTAAGCAATCCACGAGTACCCGTCCGCTAGACTATCTGGCTTCGCACGAAGCTCCGGACAAGGCACGAAGATGTACAAAAAAGGCGTAGTGATCGAAATCCAGTTCCCTCCCGATCGCTTGAACGACGCTGCGGGCGATCCGTACTGGATCGATCTCACCCTCGACGAAGCAAAGCGGTTGCATGCGCAACTATCGCGCCGCTTCGAGGGCGATGCACGCGCGAATCAGCCGCTCGACACCTTCGCAATCGAATGACGCGCCCGCACCGGCGAGTGCACGGTTGAACAAGACGACTGCGGGCATCCGCACCGATACTGCGGCATCTCATCTTGCCGCATGCCTCACATGGTTTCGATCCTCGCCGCTCCCGTCTTCGTGTTTCTCTGGTCGACCGGCTTCATCGTCGCACGGGCGATCACGCCTTACGTCGATCCGAATCTGTATCTGCTCGCGCGCTTCGCCGGCACGACGCTGTTGTTTCTCGTGATCGCCGTCATCACGCGGGCGCCCTGGCCGAAGGGCCGCGACATCGGCCGGCACCTCGTCGCTGGCGCGCTCCTGCAAGGGGTCTATCTCGGCGCGGGCTACTGGGCCGTCGCAGAGGGGCTGGGCGCGGGCGTCATGGCGCTGCTCGGCGCGCTGCAACCGCTCCTGACGGCCGCCGTCGCCGCGCGGCTCTTCGGTGAACGGCTCTCGCCACGCGCATGGGGCGGCCTCGCGATGGGCCTCGCGGGCGTCGCGCTCGTACTCGCGCCGAAGATCGCGGCGAGCGGCGCGCACGTCCAACATGCAGCAAGCGGGCATGCCTCGCAGTGGATCATCGTGTCGATCGCGCTGCTCTCCGTCGTCGCCATCACCGCGGGCACGCTGTACCAGAAGACCTCCCTCGCACGCGCCGATATCCGCAGCGCCAGCGCGCTGCAGAACGCCGGCGCGGCGATCGTCGCGCTGGTGCTGGTCATGGCGCTCGGGGAGCATCGCTTCATTCCGTCGGTGACGACGTGGCTCTCGCTCGCATGGGGCATCGCGATGCTCTCGGGCGTCGCGACGACGCTGCTCGTATGGATGGTCCGGCGCGGCGACGCATCGCGCGCGACCGCCCTGCTCTTTCTCGCGCCGCCACTCGCCGCACTCGAAAGCTTTCTCGCGTTCGGCGAGACGCTCGACGCCGTGCAACTCGCGGGCTTTGGCGTCGCGCTTGCGGGCGTGCTGCTCGCGCGCGCGAGATAGCCGCGTCGGGGTCTTTCTCGCGCGGTTCTATCCGCGCTTGCTCGCGCGCTCGAAACAGGCGCGCGGCTCAATCGACCGTGTCCGCGCCCGCCGGAATGTGCTCGCGCACCGCCTTCCCCGGGCCCGGCGACCACGCCGGCCGCGTTTTCCTTCCCGTATCGACGACAACGAGATAGTGGCCCGCCCAAGGCGTCGTCTTGCGCGTGGCCTTCAGGACCCACATGATGGACTCGCCTTCGGATGCGCGTGCCTCGTATTGCGCGTCGAGAATGCCGTAATGATCGATGAACGTGTTGAGCGTCGACGGAATGCGCACACACCCCTTCGAATGCCGCATGCCGAGCAGCGGCTCCAGTTTCTCCGGATCGGTGGCGTGCATCTGGAAGCGCATCGGCGACTTGCCGCCCTTGCCCCAGCCGCGCTCGCCCTCGGCCCAGCCGAAATCGTAGATGCGCATGTCGCGCGCGCCGTAGCCGCGGATCTTGAACTCGTTCAGCGTGCCCTCGGCCCGGAAGTCCATGTTGCCTGGCACGTGCTGGAAGACGCCGAGCGGCGTGACGAAGTGATCGTACGTGCCGGGACGGCCCGTCGATACCAGCGACGCGCCGATCATCGACCACGCATCGCCCGCCTTCGCGCGGAAGTAGATGAAGATCGCCTGCACGTTCGCACTGCGATCGACCAGCACGACGAACTCGTTGGCGAGATCGCCGTGGCCGTCATCGTCGAGCGCATGTTGGAGCAAACGGCCATACGCCTGCTGATCCGCGACGGGCACAGTGAGACGCCGGTCGACTTCCTTCGCGAAGTTCTGCCGCATCGCGTATGCGCCCGCCGGCGGTATCCCGGTACGCTGCGCAAGATTGGGTTCGGGCGGCTCCGGGGGCAGCGGCACTTCGGGCGCCTGTGCTTCGGATGCCGCGCTCGCGGCGCTTGCCGCCGATGCCGCCGACGCCGCGCTCGCGGCTGATGCGGCGGCAGCCTCGGAAGCCGCGGAAGCTGTGGGGGCCGGTTGCGCCGGCATCGGCACGGGCATGGCCGGCAGCCCGCGTTCAGGCGCGCTCGCGCCATGCGGGATGCTCGCGCTTTGCGGCATCGGCGGCACGGGCACCGCGGGCGCGACGGGCCGCGCCGTCACACGGCCCTGCGCGACCGTCCCCGATGCGCCCGACGCAGCCTGAGGCTGCGCATGAACCGCTGTCGCCATCGAAAGGAGCGCGCCCGCCGCCGCGCTCATGAAGATCCTTGCGCCGAGCGGCGTCTTGTTCTTTCCTGCCTGATGCATCGATATGAATGATCCGCTTTGCGTTCTGCCGACGAGCGGCGCCTGTGCCAAATCTCGCGCAGACAAAAAAGCCGGTGCGCACGAGGCACCGGCTTCGCCGCTACATAACGTTCGTCAGGGGAGATTCAGCAAAGTTCATTCCGGGCGCCGCGCGCCGTACGGCGCAGCGCAGGCGCTCAATGCAGGCGGATGGACGCATCACCCGATGGCGATGCGCGCGCGCGCAAGGGCTCGTCGAGCAAGCGCTGATGACACAGCTTCTGCGCGATCGCCTCGCCGATGTAAGGCACATCGATCGCGAGCCTGGCGGTCGCGTAGGCGTGAGCGGTGCCTGCGCCGTGGACTTCGATATCGCTCGCATAGCCGCCGAGCTCATGCTCCAGAAAGCGTCGCACGTCGCGCGCGGCGCAGCGTTGCGGAAGATTCCAGACGATCAGGTTCATCGCCTTCACCTCCTTGCGCGCACGCGCACGGGCTGCCGGCGCTGCTTCACGATCATGCGCGCCGCAAGCGTGCCGATGACCAGAAAGGACACGTACGTAACGATCATGGCAAGCTCCAGACGAATTTCGAGATAGCTCCATACTAATCCCGTAGACCATTCGCGTGCTGCGACATTGCGTCTTTTTCAATAAATGTTCTAAATCGGACGGATGCCCCGGATCAATCGTCAGAAGCCGTTGCACGTCATGCTCGAAAGATTCGGATAGCGATTGGGCCAGTCGCCCGCCATCGCGCTCTGCGCACTCTTTAGCGTGATGTCGCCGGTGCAGACGCAGCGCTTCAGATAGACGGCGAGCCGTTCCTTGCGCCGCTGGCCCGCACGCCCTTCCCAGCGGCGCAGATCGAGATTCGCGGGAGAATTGGGCGAGCCGCCGAGCAGCACCGGCATGCGGTGATCGAGCGCATATTCCGACGCGAACGACGCATCGATGCTCCGCTGCTTCAAAAGCCGCTCCTTCTGGTGCATCTGAATCTCGAACGACGGCAGCACGCGGTCCACATAGCCCGGCACGCAGATCGTATCGACGATGGTCGCCTGCGTGACGCGCGCATCGAGCCATTCGGCGCGCTGGGCGCGCGGCGTGCCGGGCATCAACGCGAACATCGCGCAGCAAAACGCCAGCGCCGCACGCGCGCGCCGGCTCCTGCGGCCCGCGCCCGGCTTCGTTTTCTCGGTGAACCGCGTATCCCTTCGACTCATGCCTCTTTGCGCATCCATCGCGGCCACGGATAGCCGCGCGTTTTTTGAGATGATTGAGGTTCAATTAAAACACACGAAACGCACGCTGCACGCGAAGCGTTCGTCACGAGCCTCGAAGCGCGTCATGTCGATGAGCCGGATGCGGACGACGCACAGGCGAGCGGATCGGCGAGCGCCGCATCGAGCGCCCCGGCCGCCGTGACGAATGCCGCGAACGATGCGGCGACAGGCGCATCGTCGTCGCCGTTGCGATCTTCGGCGACCGCGCGTTCGCAATCGCGCTGCAACGCGACGCACGCGCGAATGAACGGCGCCGCCTTGATCACCGCGGCTGCACCCTTCATGCGATGCGCGATATCGCGCAGGCGGGCGTGGTCGCAGGCGTCGAATGCGGCGTGCGCATCGGCGAGGTCCTGTGCGTTGGCGGCTCTCAGCGTGTCGATGAGCGTGCCGGCCTGATCGCCGAAGCCTGCCAGCGCGGCGTGGTCGAACACCGGCGTGTCCGGATCGGGCGCGGCCGTTGGCACTTTCGGCGACGCCGTCGATTCTCGGCCGCGGCGCGTCACCGCAAGTAACGCCTCGCGCAGATCGTCGAGGGCGAGCGGCTTCACGAGGCAGGCGTTCATGCCCGATGCGATCGCGCGCATGGCCGCGTCGGGCTGCGCATTCGCGGTCAGGCCGACGATCGGCACGGCGCGCGGCCTCGACGGGTCTTTGGCTTCGTCGTCCCGGATCGTTCGCGTGAGTTCCTCGCCGCTCATTCGGGGCATCGAGCAATCGGTGACGATCACGTCGAGCGCGCGTGGCTCGGCGCGCCAGCGTGCGAGCGCGCCCTGGCCGTCGACTGCCAGTTGCGCGACACCGCCGAGCAGCCTGATCTGCCGGTCGAGCACGATGCGGTTGGCCGGATGATCGTCGACGACGAGCACGCGCAGGCCCGCGAGCGATGCCTCCATGGCATGCGCCTGTACCGGTCCCGTCTCGACGACGGATGGGACAACGGATGCAACGGCTTGCGCCTGCGGCAAATCGAGCCGCACCGTGAAGCGCGTGCCGCGTCCGGGTGCGCTCGAGAATTCGATCGTGCCGCCCATCATCGTGACGAGCCGCTTGCTGATGGTGAGTCCGAGCCCGGTGCCGCCGACGCTGCGCGCGTGGCCATCGTGCGCCTGCACGAACGGCGTGAACAGCATCGCCTGTTTCTCGGGCGCGATGCCGATGCCCGTGTCGGATACCGCGAGCGTCACCGCGCGCCTGTCGTCGCGGGGCGGGGCGACGCCGTATTCGAGCGTGACCGCGCCGGCATCGGTGAACTTGATCGCGTTCGAGAGCAGGTTGCCGACGATCTGCCGCAGACGCTGGCCATCGGCGAGGACCCAGGCGGGGCCGCCATCGGACAGGCACTTCACGGCGAGCCCGACGCCCTTCGCGCGCGCGACGGGCTCATAGATCGCCGCGACGCCCGCGACCCACGCCTCGATCTCGAGCGGCGCAGGCGCGAGCACGAGGCGTGCGGCCTCCATCTTCGCCACGTCCAGCAAATCGTCGATCAGGCCGAGCAGATCGTGTGCGGCCCGGTGCGCGATCGACAGCGCGCGCTCGGTCGCGGCGCGCTCACCGGGTGCGCGCAGCTCCATTTCGAGCAGCCCGAGCACGGCGTTCATCGGCGTGCGGATTTCGTGGCTCATCGCCGCGAGGAAGGTGGACTTCGCGCGGTTCGCCGTCTCGGCTTCTTCCTTCGCGGCGCGCATTGCATTCTCGGCGGCAATCCGGCGGCCGACCTGCACGCGCAGCGTCAGCGCCCAGCCAGCGAGCACCAGCACGAGCGCGGCGCCCAGCAGCGCGCCGAGCGCGACTTGCGGGCGGCGGCGTTCCCACAGCAGCTCGGGATGCTCGGAGAGGGCCCAGCGTGCGCGGATCGACTCCAGTTGCGGAAGCGGCAAGCTGGCGAGCGCACGATTGATGATGCCGAGCAGGATCGGCTCGTTGGCCGCAACGCTCAGCCTGTACGGGACCGGCTGCGTCGACAGCACACCGCTCACGACGAGCGAACCGCGGTACGGATTGCCCACCCGATAGTTTGCGAAGGTCAGATCGGTGACAGTTGCGTCGGCTTCCCCTCGCGCGACGGCGTGAAGCTGCTCTTCAAGCCGCGCCGTGTAGATGAAACGCGCGTCCGGAGCCTGCTGCCGCACGAGTGTTTGCAGCGGCGCATAGGCCGCGAGCGCGACCCGCTTGCCCGCGAGCGCGGCTGCGTCACGCCGCCGCGGCTGACCCGCCGCCGTCACGATCGCGAAGATGCCCTCGCCGGTCGGCGCCGAGGATACCGTCCCGGCCATGGGCGCATCGCCTATGCCGTAAGGCACGATGGCGGATGTGCCGCTTTTCATGTCGGCCGTCAACTGATCGATCGAATCGCGCATGCGGGCTTCGAAGCGCAGCCCCGTGACGCGTCCGATCGCATTGAGCAGATCGACCGCGACGCCCGCTGGCTGGCCTTGCGAGTCGCGAAACGAGAGGGGCGCGCCTTGCGCGAGCATCGAGAAGTGAACGACGGGATGCGCCTTCACCCACGCGGCTTCCTCTTCGGACAGCTCGATGGGTCTGCGCTGCGCGATCAAGTCCGCGCTCGGATTCCACCGTGCATACTCGAGCAGCAGAAATGCCGGCGGCAGCGCTGCGAGCGCGTCATCGATCCGGTGCCGCAATGAAACGGCTCCGGGCCGGTCCGCCGCGAATGCGAAACGGTAACCGTCTTCGTCGGCAGCGGCGAAGTGGGTGACGGCCACGTTTGGCAACTTGAAATGCCTGAGGACGTAGGCGGCGGCGGTCATGTCGCCGACGAACGCGTCGGCATCGCCGAACGATACGGCCAGCAGCGCGCCGATCAGGTCGGGATAAGCGGCGGGCGTCATCGACGGATACGCGGCCCGCAAGCGCGCCGGCGAGGTTTGCGTGTCGACGTACGCGATCCGATGCGTCGGCGGGCGCGTCTCGATCGGTTCGATGAAGAGCTGCTTGCGCGGCAGATACGGGCGGCTGTAGGCGAGCGCCGCGCCGCTGTCCTCGCCCGTCGCGCCGGTCGCCATGTCGATCTCGCCGCGCTTGAGCGCTGCAATCATTGCGGCGCGGCTCGAATAGAGACGCCATTGCGTATCGGCCTTTAGCGCGCCCGCGACGGCGTTCACGTAGTCGACCGAGATGCCGCGCGGATCGCCCGCACGCGGATACGCCATGTCGAGCGGCGGCACGACGCCTGGTGCCACGCCGACGACGATGCGCTCTTTCGCGGCCGCCGTCGCGGACGCCGCGCATAGCACGCCTGTCATCAGGATGACGAAGAGGATCGCCACGCACGAGCGCCGTCGCGCGCGTCCGGCCCGCGCAACGTCGCTACCTGGCCCTGCATGATCGAACAAGCCGCACCTCCGCAATAATCGGTGCGGTTAGTTTCTCAAAAAGGCCGCGGTGCGTATATCACCGGCCAGTGGCATGGTCGCCCGTACCGTTGCAACCGGCGAAACGCGACGCGCGGGCTTGTTTTGCGAACCTTGCGTCAGGCCGGGACCGATTCAGCCTTTTGCGCGCGCGACCACACGCGATGCATGCTCATCGCTTCGATGAACCGCTTCAGTACCTGTTTCACATCGCTGCCGACGACGACGCCTTCCTCGCCGTTTGGCAGATGAGCGGCTGCGAGCAGATCCTCTCCGTCGCCGACCGCGCCGATCGCTTTGAGATGCTTGAACGCTTCGAGCACGAAATGACGCGCGTCGCCGGATTCGGAGAGCGTCTTCGCGCTTTCCTTGCCGCCCGCGACGATCACGCCGTCGAACATGATCGACGGCATGCCGAGAATGGTCGCGTCGGCCTCGATGCCTGGCGCCGGCGAGCCGAGCGTCGGCGAGATGACTTTCGCGTGCGCGCCTTCGGCCTTGAGCGCGTCCTGCACGGCCTTGATGCTCGCGGCGTCGGCGCCCCGTGCGGCGAGAATCGCGACCTTGCGCGTCTTGACCGAAGGCTTCGCCTTCGCGATGATCGACAAGGCCGGCGACTCCTTCACCGACGACTTGCCGAGCTCGTCGGCGTCGGCGCTCTTCTTCGGCGCGGGTAGCCCGAGATTGGCTGCAACGCGTGCGGCGAGCGTCTCGTCGATATTCGCGAGGATGCCGAGCTGGCGCTCGCGAATGGGCTTGCGCTCGACCTTCGAAAGCTCGAAAGAATAAGCGCCGACGATGTGATCCTTTTCGGGATCGGTCATGCTGTTCCAGAAGAGCGTCGCCTGCGAGTAGTGATCCCGGAACGACGGGCTGCGCACGCGGATCTTCGACCCTTCGACGCGTTCCGTATAAGTCTCAAAGCCGCCGCCCGCCGCGGCCGGCGCGGTTTCCTTCGGCCATCCGCCGTCGATCGAATTCGGCTCGTAGGAGGCCTGCCCCTTGTCGATCGTCTGGCGATGCATCGCGTCGCGCTGACCGTTATGCAGCGGCGCGAGCGGGCGGTTGATCGGAATCTCGTGGAAATTGGGACCGCCGAGTCTGCTGATCTGCGTGTCGGTGTACGAGAAGAGACGCCCTTGCAGCAGCGGATCGTTCGTGAAGTCGATGCCCGGCACGATATGCCCCGGGCAGAAGGCGACCTGCTCCGTCTCGGCGAAGAAGTTGTCCGGATTGCGATTCAACGTGAGCTTGCCGATCATCTTCAGCGGCACGAGTTCCTCGGGGATGATCTTGGTGGGATCGAGCAGATCGAAGTCGAACTTGTGCTCGTCCTCTTCCTCGACGATCTGCACGCCGAGTTCCCACTCGGGATAGTCGCCGTTGTCGATCGCTTCCCACAGATCCCGCCGATGGAAGTCCGAGTCCTTGCCCGCGAGCTTCTGTGCTTCGTCCCACAGCAGCGACGCCGAGCCGATCGTCGGGCGCCAGTGGAACTTCACGAACCGTCCTTTTCCTTGCGCGTTGATGAACCGGAAGGTGTGGATGCCGAAGCCTTCCATCGTGCGCAGACTGCGGGGAATCGCGCGGTCGGACATCGTCCAGAGCACCATGTGCGCGGACTCGGGGACGAGTGAAACGAAATCCCAGAAGGTGTCGTGCGCGGATGCGCCTTGCGGCATTTCGTTATGCGGCTCGGGTTTGACGGCGTGGACGAAGTCGGGGAACTTGATCGCGTCCTGGATGAAGAACACTGGCATGTTGTTGCCGACGAGATCGAAGTTGCCCTCTTCCGTATAGAACTTGACGGCGAAGCCGCGCACGTCGCGCACGGTATCGGCCGAGCCGCGCGAGCCTTGCACGGTTGAGAAACGCACATAGACAGGCGTTTCCTTCAATGGGTCTTGCAGGAACGCGGCCTTGGTGAGTTCGGCCTGCGATTCATACACTTTGAATACGCCATGCGCGGCGGATCCACGGGCATGGACGATGCGTTCTGGAATGCGCTCGTGATCGAAGTGCGTGATTTTTTCACGCATGATGAAGTCTTCGAGCAGCGAGGGGCCGCGCTCGCCGGCGCGCAGCGTGTTCTGGTTATCGGCGACCTTGACGCCCTGGTTCGTCGTCAGGGCCTGGTTCGTGGCGTCGGTGCGGAAGGTTTCGAGGGCTTCGACTTTTTTGTTGGTGTTGCTTTGCGACGGGGTGCGGGCGACGCCGCTCGGGGGCGGCTGTTTGTTTGTTGCCATTTGGGGGACTCCGGGTTTTCGGGTGAGGTTTTGCGCTCACCCCGTCGCAATTGGTGTTCCTGCTTTTAGGTGGTGGGTCCCGGTTTGTTTGTGGTTTATTAGCACTGCCCCTATGCGGGGCGGCAGTCACTTTCTTTGCTGCTGCAAAGAAAGTAACCAAAGAAAGCAGC
>Ga0105251_10001851_pt1 | contig 17390 bp, 17 predicted proteins | sample KBSS64metaG_FD_80424 | JGI IMG/M metagenome (GOLD analysis project Ga0105251, IMG submission 80424) | Switchgrass rhizosphere microbial communities from Kellogg Biological Station, Michigan, USA - KBS S6-4 metaG | ecosystem: Host-associated > Plants > Roots > Rhizosphere > Soil | place...
GAGAAAGGACGCTTGTCGCGCTCATCCATCACCACCATCAGATACTGTCCTGCCTTGAAAGAAAACGGCGCTTCTGGCACCAAACGTACCCGATAAACCGTATCGGTAATGGCCTCTACGGAGGTCACTTTACAGCTCAATATTGTCATGCGTTCCCTCTGTCGGGTCATCAATGCAAAACTGAGAACAGAGCCTGCGCTACAGCGTCGGTTCTCTGTCACTGAAAATTGCGAGCTCATCCCAGATTTCATCGACGCGCGCACGCACCTTTTCATCCATCTGAATTGGACGGCCCCATTCGCGCTGGGTTTCACCCGGCCATTTATTGGTGGCATCCAGCCCCATCTTCGATCCCAATCCGGAAACCGGGGAGGCGAAGTCCAGATAATCGATCGGCGTGTTCTCCACCATTACGGTATCCCTTGCCGGATCCATTCTGGTGGTGATCGCCCAAATCACATCATTCCAGTCACGTGCGTTAATGTCATCATCACAGACGATAACAAACTTGGTGTACATAAACTGACGCAGGAACGACCAGACGCCCATCATCACGCGCTTGGCGTGACCGGCATACTGTTTCTTGATAGTCACCACCGCCAGGCGGTAAGAGCAGCCTTCCGGCGGCAGATAGAAATCTACGATTTCCGGGAACTGCTTTTGCAAGATGGGAACAAAGACTTCGTTCAGCGCCACACCCAAGACCGCCGGCTCATCCGGCGGACGGCCGGTGTAGGTCGAGTGATAAATTGCGTCGCGACGCTGGGTGATGTGGGTAATGGTGAATACCGGGAAGTGATCTATCTCGTTGTAGTAACCGGTGTGATCGCCATACGGACCTTCTGGCGCCATTTCACCCGGCTCAATGTAGCCTTCCAACACGATTTCCGCACTGGCGGGCACTTCCAGATCGCAGGAAATGCACTTGACCACTTCGGTTTTATTGCCGCGCAACAACCCGGCAAAGGCATATTCAGACAGGTTGTCCGGCACCGGCGTGACGGCACCGAGGATAGTGGCGGGATCTGCACCCAATGCGACAGCAACCGGGAAACGCTCACCGGGATGCGCCTGGCACCATTCCTGGTAATCCAACGCGCCGCCGCGGTGCGACAGCCAACGCATGATCACTTTATTCCTGCCCAGCACCTGCTGACGGTAAATGCCCAGGTTCTGCCGCTCTTTTTGCGGCCCGCGGGTAACGGTCAACCCCCAGGTGATGAGCGGTGCGGCGTCTTCAGGCCAGCAGTGCATCACCGGAATGCGGCCGAGATCGACGTCATCGCCCTGCCATACCTGCTCCTGGCAAGGTGCGGAGCCCAGTACCTTGGTCGGCATATTCAGCACTTGCTTGAACTTCGGCAGCTTGTCGAACAGATCGCGAAACCCCTTCGGCGGCTCCGGCTCTTTAAGAAACGCCAGCAGTTTGCCGACCTCGCGCAAGGAACTGACATCCTCCTGGCCCATGCCCATCGCCACGCGATTGGCCGTGCCGAACAGATTGCACAGCACCGGCATGTCATACCCTTTCGGGTTTTCGAACAGCAACGCCGGGCCGCCCGCACGTAAAGTACGATCGGCAATTTCTGTCATTTCCAGATAGGGATCAATCGGCTGGCTGATGCGTTTTAGTTCTCCTCTCTTTTCCAGCAACGAGAGGAAATCGCGTAAGTCACGGTATTTCATGCTGATCATTATAACGGCCAGTGAGGAGGGCATTATAAGCCCTCTTCACGGTTGTTGCTGCACTTTTGTTAAACACCGGTAAAGACATCGCCGGTTCTCAGTGGCACGTGAATGGCACCAGAGGGCGTAGCGCCTGCGTATTGTCATACTCCCGGGCCTCCTCGCCGTGGCGGAAAACCTTGAAGCCTTGATCTCTGGCGCTGAAATAGCGCAAATCATTGCCCTCAACGTGCAGCAGGCTGCCCTCGCGCAGCGCCACAACCGATTCGCTCGGATTGACCGCGCAGAACTCCGCCAAACGTTCATCGCGGGTTTCGCCCATGTGGCCGCTGATATGCGCATCAATATAGTGCGGGTTAATCTGTACCGGGAACAAACCCAATGCCGGCAACACTACGCTGTTGCGCACCGGCATATCATTAGTGGTGCGAATGCTTGGCGTAGCGACGTTGCAGCCGGCGCTCCAACCAACATAAGGTACACCACGTTCACGAACCGCCCGCTGGATGGGGACGATCAGGCCCTTTTCATGCAGCATCTGGTTCAGCATCCAGGTGTTGCCGCCGCTGACCAAAATGCATTGCGCCTGATCAATCGCCGCCGCCGGAGATTCGGCGTGATGAATGCTGGTCACCTGGATACCCAGGGTCTGCGCCAGTTCCTGCGCACGCTGATCGTAGTCAGTGCGGATCAAGGCATAAGGGACGAATACGGCAGACGTAATCCCGTGGCGCTCGATCATCGCCAGCAGTCGGCTTTTGGCATAACCCAACAATTCATCCTCGCCGGACAGCTTGCCGTTGCTCAACAGAAATAACTCCATGTCTTCCCCTCAATCAAAAACGATGAATAACGTCACATCAGGCCGCATCAGGCCAAGGCATACTTGCGACGGTAACAAATTTTCAGCCCTCTGTTATACCCAAGCCATGCGAATAAGTGTGTGACTCTCCGCTAATTACCGTCGATTCATGCAGATAGCGGCTGTTACAAGCGGAAACTTGCATCACTATGTATCCGTACCGGCTTTTGATATGCTTACCGGCTGACAGAAAGGCATGTGAAATTATGGAATCTTGGTACTTACTGTATTGCAAACGCGGCCAACTTTTACGGGCGCAGGAACATCTGGTGCGACAGGAAGTGAACTGCCTGAGCCCGATCATCACGCTGGAAAAAGTCGTGCGCGGCAAACGCATTGCGGTCAGCGAGCCTCTGTTCCCCAACTACCTGTTTGTGGAGTTCGACCCGGAGCGCATTCACACCACGACCATCAGTGCAACGCGTGGTGTCAGCCATTTCGTGCGCTTTGGCTCGCTGCCGACGACCATCCCGCAGAAGGTTATCGAAGAGCTGCAGACTCATACCTGTGAAACCTACTTCGACCCGGAAACCCCTCAGCCGGGCGATACCGTGCTGATCGTCGACGGCATGTTCGAAGGGCTGAAGGCGATTTACACCGAGCCGGACGGGGAAGCGCGCTCGATGTTGCTGCTGAACCTGATTAACAAGCAGGTCAGCCAAAGCGTCGATAATCGGCAGTTCCAAAAGTTATAAAGCGAAAAGGCGCCCAAATGGCGCCTTTGTTATTGGATACTCACGCCTTAGCGCTGCATCGCTTCATCGTGCATCCACTGGGCTACCCGTTTGGCGAAGTAGGTCAACACGCCATCAGCCCCGGCGCGCTTAAAGCACATCAGCGACTCCATCACCGCCGGTTGCTCCTGCAACCAACCGTTCTGAATCGCCGCCATGTGCATCGCATATTCACCAGAAACCTGATAGGCAAAGGTCGGCACGCCAAAGGTGTCTTTCACCCGACGCACCACATCGAGATAAGGCATACCGGGTTTCACCATCACCATATCCGCGCCTTCCTGGAGATCTTGCGCAATTTCCTGCAGCGCTTCGTCACTGTTGGCAGGGTCCATCTGATAGGTTTTCTTGTTGCCGCCTTTCAGATTGCCGCTGGAACCGAGCGCATCGCGGAACGGGCCATAGTAGCAGGAGGCATATTTGGCGGAGTACGCCATGATCTGGGTATTAATCAGCCCCTGATGCTCCAGACGATCGCGGATCGCGCCGATACGGCCGTCCATCATATCGCTCGGCGCCACGATTTCCGCTCCGGCTTCCGCATGGGATAACGCCTGACGCACCAGAATATCTTTGCTGATATCGTTAATGACGTAGCCGTGCTCATCAATCACGCCATCCTGGCCGTGAGTGGTGTAAGGATCCAGCGCCACGTCAGTCAGAACACCCAGCTCTGGCACCGCGTCTTTCAACGCACGCACCGTACGCTGCACCAAACCGTCCGGATTATAAGCTTCTTCCGCATGCAATGACTTCAGGCCAGGTTCAATCACCGGGAACAGGGAGATCACCGGCACGCCAAGCTTGGCGATGGCTTCCGCTTCCTTAATCAACAAATCGATGCTCATGCGCGATACGCCGGGCATGGATGCTACCGCTTCCTGACGGTTACTGCCTTCCATGACAAATACCGGATAAATCAGGTCGTTAACCGTCAGTTGATTCTCCGCCACCAGACGACGGCTGAAATCATGACGGCGCACACGGCGCATACGGCGGCCTGGAAAGGCGCCCGGAAATGCATAGCTCATAGTTTTCTCCTAACTCATACCAGCCGGAACAGCCGGCGGGCGTTCTCATCGGTTTTCTGTCCCAACCATTCAGGATCTTCTTGCCGCCAGGCAGCCACCTGCCGGACGATATGGGGCAAAAAACAGGGTTCGTTGCGGCGAGATGCGGGTTTAGGGTGTAAATCCCGGGGCAACAGATAGGGTGCGTCGGTTTCCAGCAATAAACGGTCCGCCGGGATCTGCGGCAACAGCGCTCGCAGCTCCAGGCCACGCCGTTCATCACAGACCCAACCGGTAATGCCGATCGAAAGACCCAGCGACAGACAGCTGTCTAATTCCTGGGCGGTGCCGGTAAAGCAGTGCACCACAGCCGCAGGCAGTTTATCCAACCACGGCACCAACAGCGCGGCAAAACGTGCGTGCGCATCGCGGCAATGAAGAAATACCGGCATCCCCAGCTCTGCGGCCAGCGCCAACTGGGCGCTGAAAGCCTCTTCCTGCTGCGCCGGGGTGGAGAAATTGCGGTTGAAATCCAACCCGCATTCACCGATAGCGACCACCTCTGGCCGGGAGGCCAAGGCGTGAATTTGCTCCGCAACCCGATCGTTCCAACTGCTGGCCTGATGCGGATGCACACCGGCAGTAGACCAACAGTAGCCGGCATGTGACTGCGCCAGTTCACTGGCGGCCTGGCTCTCCTGCAGGTCGGTACCGGTAATCAGCAACCCCTTCACCCCTGCGGCGCGTGCGCGATCCACCACCGCTGGGCGGTCTTTGGCAAACTGTGAGCTGGTAAGATTAACACCGATATCAAACATGGTTTTTCCAAAGCAAAAGCCGCCCATCGGGCGGCTTGATACGGCCGACAAAGTCCTCTGCGCTTAAAAGTAATGATCTTGGTGCAATTAAAAACAAAGGATTATGTTTTACGGGTTACCCCAAACATCCGAAAACCACGTTTTTCGGGTGTTTGCCATCAATCTAAAGCCGCCCATCGGGCGGCTTTAGAGACAAAACGTAGATTAAGCCGCCGGGGGTTCGTCACCCTCGTCTTCTTCTTCCGGTCGCGGGCGGCGTTTGCCGGTGTAGAACCGGGCAAAGAACACGCCCACTTCAAACAGCAGATACATCGGAATCGCCAGCAAGGTCTGCGAGAAGACATCCGGCGGCGTTAACAACATGCCAACCACAAAAGCCCCGACCAGGACATAAGGACGTTTCTTTTTCAGGTCTTCCGGCGAAGTGACGCCACTCCAGCACAGCAGAATAATGGCAACCGGCACCTCAAACGCCACGCCAAACGCCATAAACAGCGCCATGACAAAATCGAGGTAGTTATTGATGTCGGTGGCTATCATGACCCCAGCCGGCGCGGTCTTGGCAAAAAAACCGAACGCCAACGGGAACACGATAAAATAGGCAAACGCCATGCCGAGATAAAACAGCAGGCTGCTGGAGACCAGCAAAGGCATCATCAGGCGACGTTCATGCTTGTACAGCGCCGGGGCGATAAAGGCCCAGACCTGATACAGGATCACCGGCGCAGAAACAAACACCGAGACGATCATGGTCAGCTTGATGGGGGTAAAGAACGGTGACGCCACGTCGGTGGCGATCATGCTCGCCCCGGCAGGCAGCTGTTTGATCAGTGGCGCAGACACCAGTTGATAAATGTCATTGGCGAAATAAACCAGCACCAGGAAGATCACCAGCACACTGATAATCGAGTTTAACAACCGCTTACGCAGTTCTATCAGATGACTGATAAGGGGTTGGGTATCTTCAACAGCCATGTTTTAACGATCGCCACTAGGTTGGTGAGACGCTGGGGTTTTATCCGCAACAGGTTCTGGGGTTGCCTCCACGGTCACCGCAGCAGGTTGCTTAACCGGCTGCGCGGCCGGCGCTTGCACTGCCTGCGGCGTTGCCGCAACGACAGGCTCCGGCGCTACCGGTTTCGGTACGGCGGCCGGTGAAGCGGCGGTGGTCGCAGCCTCCGCCGGGGTCACACCGTCATGAATGGCTTCCGGGTCTGTGACCAGAGGGTTATGAATGGTGTGCGCAGGTTCGTCTTTGTCTTCGCCATGATAGGAGCGCTTCAGCGATTCCGCCGCGTCTTTCAGTTCATCCATTGACGCCTTCAACTCTGGCGACAAATTCTGCAGGCCCGCCTTCTCAACCTTTTTCAGGCTGTCTTGCAGTTCCTGCAGCTTCAGTTCCTGAGAGAGTTCATTCTGCACCGAAGCCGCCAACGAACGGAGGGCGCGGATCCAACCCGAAACTGTTCTAACCGCTACCGGCAACCGTTCTGGCCCAAGTACCACCAGGCCAATGACCAGAACCAGCAACAGTTCACTAAACCCTATGTCAAACACGGTTTATACCTGCTCTTTGTTCTTCGACTCTTCCGTTTTCACTTCCGGCTGCTTATCGGTAATAGGCTTTGCCGTGAAGTCAGCGTCATCCAGGCTGCTTTTCTCAGCCGTGTTGGTCGGAGGCGTATTGTCGTCGCCGATCGCCTTTTTAAAACCCTTGATGGATGCGCCGAGATCGGAACCCAGCGTACGGAGTTTTTTGGTACCAAACAGCAGCACCACGATCACCGCGATGATCAACAATTGCGTAATACTAATACCGCCCATTGCAGTTACCTCTATTTTTACAGGGTTTTTTCAAAATCTACCGCATTATACGGCAGTTTTTACCAGAGTTTTAAATCAATTCAGGTGGTTCGCTTCCAGCCAATCACCCAGGATACGATGCCGGCAGCCATCAGCCACGCAGGGAAAATCTCGACCTTCCCTAACAGCAAAATCGTACCGCTTACTAACAGTGTAGCGCCAACGCCGAACAAATAACGCGATTGCCCCTGACGAACGCGCTGGCCCTGCATCTGATGGGTCAGCTTATCAACGCTTTGTTGCAACCGTTTATGCTGCTGCAAACTATCGTAAAATAATTCAGGCAGTTCAGGCAGCTTCTCCGCCCAAAACGGCGCTTTTTCCTTCAGGGCGCGAATCACCGCCGGTATGCCGACCTGATCGTGCATCCAACTTTCAAGAAACGGCTTGGCAGTGGTCCATAAATCCAACTTCGGATAGAGCTGCCGCCCCAGGCCTTCAACATACAGCAAGGTCTTCTGCAATAACACCAGTTGCGGCTGCACTTCCATATTGAAGCGGCGTGCGGTATTGAACAGGTTCAACAGCACGTTGCCGAACGAAATTTCCTCCAACGGCTTCTCGAAGATCGGCTCGCACACGGTGCGGATGGCGAACTCGAAATCCTCTACGTTGGTATCACGCGGTACCCAGCCCGAATCGACGTGCAGCTCAGCCACTTTGCGATAATCGCGGTTGAAGAAGGCGATAAAGTTTTCCGCCAGATAGCGTTTGTCGTCTTTGTTCAGCGAGCCGACGATACCGCAGTCAATGCCGATATAACAGGGATCTTCAGGGTGATCGTAGCTGACAAAAATATTACCGGGATGCATGTCCGCATGGAAAAAGCTGTCGCGAAATACCTGGGTAAAGAACACCTGCACCCCACGCTCCGCCAACAATTTCATGTTGGTGCCCTGTTTTTCCAGCGTAGCGATATCCGAAACCGGGATACCGTAGATGCGCTCCATCACCAGCACGCTTTCACGGCAGTAATCGGAGTAAACCTCCGGTACGTACAGCATCGGGCTGCCATCAAAATTACGGCGCAACTGGATGGCATTTGCCGCTTCACGCAGCAGATTCAGTTCGTCCAGCAGGGTTTTTTCGTACTCGCGCACCACTTCACGCGGCCGCAAGCGACGCCCATCCGGCATCAGTTTCGGCACCCAGCCGGCCAAACGATACATCAGGCGAACATCGGCCTTGATGATAGGCCCAATATCCGGCCGAATGACCTTCAGCACAATTTCCTGCCCGGTAGTTTTCAGGCGTGCAGTATGCACCTGTGCTATCGATGCAGATGCCAGCGCCTGCTGGTCAAAATCGTCGAACCAGGTTTCCAGCGGGCCACCCATCGCCAATTCGATATGCTTGCGCGCCAACGCGCCGTCAAACGGCGCAACCCGATCCTGCAGCAAGGTCAGTTGATCGGCAATCTGCGGCGGGAACAGGTCACGGCGAGTGGACATCATCTGGCCGAACTTGATCCATACCGGCCCCAGCTCTTGCAGAGCCAGGCGCAAACGCTCGCCCAGAGGCTTATCTGCATGGCGGTTTGGCATCCAAAACAGCAGACGGCGGCCAAAACGCAACGGCAACGTCAGGCGCATCTTGGGGATCAGTTCATCCAGGCCATAGCTGAGAAAAACGCGGACGATCAAATACAGGCGGCGTAGTTCGCCAGGGGTCATCGTTTACCCTCCAACTTGTCCATGCGGGCAATCAGCGCTTCGGCGCTGCGAACGGTGGCGTCAACTTCCTCGTTGAACCACACCACTTCCAGCGGCCCCGGCGCCACGCGCCACTCTTCGGTCAGGGTTTCCGCCACGTAATGCTGTTGACGCTGCAACCCCGATCTCAACAGGCTTGCGCCTTTACCGAGCACCTGGGTAATACCCTGCGCGGCGATATCACCGATATAGGGCGCCAGCCATTCCGCCGGATCCCACTCTGCCAGATCAAGCAGCCCCACCAGTTGCTGCACCACCTGAATATCGCCCTCGACGATCAACTCGCCGCTGCGCATCAATGGCGAAAGCTGCTGACGATCGCGCAGCTTCAACAACACCGATATCCGGCTGCGTACCGTGCAATCGGCGGTATCTTCAGACTGGCCAAGCACGTCCACCCGCTGTTCGCTGAAAATCAGCACCAGCGGCGAAGCAAGCTCCTGCAACTCAATACGCAGTATTTTCCCGGCCAACCGCAGACGGGCGGCCTTCATACTGCGATCGCGGAACAGCAGGCTATTGAGCGATGTCTCCAGCGCGCCGGTCAACAAGGGGGTTAGCAGCATCGGCATGTCCATATCAGAACTTGAAGCCACGATGCAGGGCCACAATACCGCCTGTAAGATTGAAATAGGTCACGTTGTCAAAACCGGCGGCTCCCATCATACCTTTCAGCGTTTCCTGATCGGGATGCATACGGATCGACTCGGCCAGATAACGGTAGCTTTCCGGATCCTTCACCACCAGCTCGCCAATTTTCGGCAGCACGTGGAACGAATAGGCATCATAGGCTTTGCTCAGCGGCGCCAGCAGCGGTTTGGAGAACTCCAGCACCAACAGGCGGCCGCCTGGCTTCAGCACGCGGAACATCGAACGCAGCGCTTTGTCTTTGTCGGTGACGTTGCGCAGGCCGAAGGAAATGGTGATGCAATCAAAATAGTTATCCGGGAACGGCAGCGCTTCGGCATTAGCCTGCACATAGCTGATGTTGCCGATAATGCCGCGATCGCGCAGCTTCTCGCGGCCCATCTTCAGCATGGAGTCGTTAATGTCCGCCAGCACTACCTGCCCTTGCTCACCGACCATGCGGGAGAACTTGGCGGCCAGATCGCCGGTGCCGCCGGCCAGATCCAGTACGCGCTGCCCACGGCGCACGCCGCTGCAGTCAATGGTAAACCGCTTCCAGATACGGTGGATGCCAAACGACATCAGGTCGTTCATCACGTCATACTTTGCCGCTACCGAATGAAAAACGTCTGCCACCATGGCCTGTTTTTCGTCTCTAGCTACGGTGCGAAAACCGAAATCTGTGGTTTCCTGCGATTGATCTGCCATTGTCCTGCCTGCTATTCAGTCAATTTTGTGTGGTCGAGTGTACCAGAACCCCACGGAATACCCCACCTCAAGGCGGCTGTCATGCCTGCGAAGCGGAGCGTGGTTCTTCGGCGGAATCATCGTCTTCCGCCTGCGGCAACGCGCTGACGTCATCGTCATCCGCTGCCTCATCTTCATCATAATGCTGCGCGCCGGCTTGCTGTGCCAGCAACGGATTGATCGGTCGTTTCACCTCAACCCCCAGCGCGCGGAACCCTTCGGTTTGGCCGATAAGATTACCACGGCCTTCGCTCAGTTTGTTCATCGCCAGGCGATAACTCCCCTGGGCCTTGTCCAGGCTCTGCCCCAGCGCCGACATGTCGTCGACAAACAGCCGCATCTTGTCATACAGCCGTGCCGCCCGGTCGGCAATGCGCTGAGCATTCTGGCTCTGGTGCTCATAGCGCCACAGGTTGGTGATGGTGCGAAGCGCCACCAACAGCGTGGTCGGGCTGACCAGCATAATATTGTGTTTAAGCGCTTCGCTTATCAATTCCGGCTCCCGGTCGATGGCCAGCAGGAAAGCCGGCTCCACCGGAATAAACATCAACACATAGTCCAGTGAACGCAGGCCGGGCAACTGTTGATAATCTTTGCGCCCCAGCAAGCGGATATGGCCGCGCAACGAGGCGATATGCTCGCTAAGCGCCGCCTCGCGTTCCGCGTCGTCTTCACTGTTGAAATAACGTTCGTAGGCGACCAGCGACATTTTCGCATCGATCACGACATCCTTGCCCTGCGGCAGACGCACAATAACGTCAGGCTGCATACGGCTCTGATGATCCAGCCGCACATTAACCTGAGTTTCATACTCGTGCCCCTCGCGCAAACCCGAGGCCTCCAGCACCCGACTCAGCACCACCTCGCCCCAATTGCCCTGGGTTTTATTGTCACCTTTCAGCGCCTTGGTCAGGTTAATCGCCTCACGTGCCATCTGCGCGTTGAGTTGCTGAAGGTTACGTATTTCATGGGTCAGGGTATGGCGTTCGCGGGCTTCCTGGCCAAAGCTGTCCTGCACCTGACGGCGGAAACCGTCCAGTTGTTCGCGCAACGGCAGCAGCAGGCGATCCAGGCTTTGCTGGTTCTGTTCGTTCACCTTGCGCCCGCTGTGTTCGAAGATGCGGTTGGCCAGGTTTTCAAACTGGGTGGTGAGCCGTTGTTCGCTGTTGATCAGCAAACGCTGCTTCTCTTCCGCCGCCATGCGGGTCTCTTCCAGACGGATGGTCACTTCCCGCAGTTCGGCTTCCTGAGCGCTGTTGACCTCACGCTGGGCGCGCAGCTCCTGATTAAGCAGTTCGCATTCGGTGCGCCAGTGATTGAGTTGTTGCAGCTTTTCGTGCCCGGCCGCCAATTGGCTGTGCAAATTGCGCAGTTCCAAATCGGTTTGCCGCATTTGCTGTTCATTGCGTTGCAGAACGTCCTGCCGGGCCGCCGTTTCCTGCTGTGCCTGCTGCAACGACTGTTCCAGCAGCCGCAGCTCGGTTTCATGCTGCGCATGGGCCTGCTGCATGCGCAGGCTGGCGATCAACCACCCCAACAGTATGCCGACCACTACCCCGCCCACACCGTAAACCAAACTGGTATCCACCCTGCCTCCTGTTACGCCTTGCCGTTTATGCGCCCGTTGCCCGTCACGTTAAGGGGATGCTGTATGGATGTCCAGTCTGATTTTGCACCGGCAACGCAATATTGCGAAACGCCGCGCAAGTCAGGCAAAAACTAGCCAAACCACTGGGTTAACCACTTGATGCCAAAGGCTCCCGGCGCAAGAATGCCGAACGCCCAGATCATCGCTGAAGTGATATTCGCCAGTTGGAAGTAACGTTGGGGCATGCCGCAGATACCGCCGACCAGCGGCACCACCGCGCGCAGCGGCCCGAAGAAGCGGCCGATAAAAATGCCCAGCACGCCCCAGCGTTCAAAAAACGCATGGCCGCGGTCCAGCAACTGCGGATTACGCGATAACGGCCACATGTGCGCCACACGGTCTTGATAGTGGTAACCGATCCAGTAAGAAAGCCAGTCGCCAAAAAATGCCCCTATGGCGGCGGCGGCCCAGATAGGCCAAAAAGCGATACCGCTCTCGCCAATCAACGCGCCCAACGCCAGCAGGATAACCGTGGCCGGCAACAGCAGGGACAAGAACGCCAGCGATTCGCCGAATGCCAGGAAGAAAATAATGGGGATGGCCCAGCCTTCGTGCTGACGCACGGCATCGCTGACCCAGTTGATAATGTCGTTGAGGCTCAATACGGGCTCCTGATACGAGGTTTCCTGTGCCAAGGATACGCAATGCCGGCCGGGGCAGGTTAAACTCCGGCTAAACGCGTAGCGGTTTACTCGAGGTTAACGCCAGTTGCACTTCGCGCTGACGTCGACCCAGGCCGGATTGCGCTTCCAACCAGCGGCCGGTAAACCGTATTGATCGCGGACGTTAATGCCGACATCAGGCAGAGTTTGTGAAGGAAGAAGCAGAATCTGGGCTGTCATAGACGTCCTCGCCGTTATTGTCTAAAAAATCGCCGCCTGGGCAGCAAAGCCGAAATCAACAGGTAAAAAGGGGGCGCTGATAGCTAGATACACCCTGGCTTTCACGTTGCTGCCAACCGCAGTTTGAAAGACGACGGGTATCACCGTAACAGATTAGGGCTGAATGGAAAAACGGACCGCGTTGGCGGCCCGTTTGAAGGGAGGAAGGCTATTACAGCAGGCGACGCGCCGCTTCAACCACGATCTGCACCGCTTTGCTTTCGGTGTTTTTCATGGTTTCTGCGTTTGGAATTTCCTGCTGGGTGCGGTTGACGATCACGCCGGCAACCATACCGGCACGCAGGCCCTGGCTTGCGCACATGGTCAGCAGAGTGGCGGATTCCATTTCATAGTTCATCACGCCCATCGCCTGCCATTCTGCCATCGAGCCCTTAAAGCGGCTGACGACGCGGCCGGAATAGGTATCGTAACGTTCCTGGCCCGGATAGAAGGTATCAGAAGACGCGGTCACGCCAATATGCGTGGTGGCGCCGCTGGCCTTGGCGGCCTCGACCAGCGCGGTGGTGCAGGCAAAGTCGGCCACGGCCGGGAATTCCATCGGCGCAAAGTGCAGGCTGGCACCGTCAAGGCGAACCGCCGCGGTAGTGACCAGCACGTCGCCGACGTTGATGTTCGACTGAATAGCCCCGGTGGTGCCGATACGCAGGAAGGTACGGATCCCCAGTTGCGCCAATTCTTCAACGGCGATCGAGGTAGACGGGCCGCCGATGCCGGTGGAGCAGACGATCACCGCCTTGCCGTCCAGCTCTGCGCGCCAGGTAGTAAATTCACGATGGGAAGCCAGGTGCACCGGATTTTCCATCAGCTTGGCAATTTTCTCTACGCGCTGCGGATCGCCCGGAACGATGGCAAGCTGGGCCCCTTGTAAATCGTTTTTAGTGAGGCCGAGATGAAAAACATCAGATTGAGACATACGAGACTCCTCATAGATCATGTTTATTGGGAGGAACAAAAAAGTACTCTACTGAAAATCGCCATCCAATTTCGTGATGGCCATCACCATGAATAAAGAAACAAAGATCAATCTACATAATTTTTGTGACAAAAGTCACATTAAATAGCCCAAAGACGCTGTAAACGCCGCACTTGCCACAAGTCTAGCCGACAAAACAGCCCGCCGTTTACCGCCGTTCCTCTTGGCGACAGGCCCCTTTTCCCACCACGAGGCCACTTATGTCGCCACCGAAAAATAGCCTTATTTTATCGGCGACTTAGCAACAAAAAATGGGGCTAACGTACCTTATGGCGCTAATGCAGGCCAAAATGCGCAATATCCTGATAAAAAGATAACAAAAATGCACTAAAGCCAGATAATTAATCGTTTTTTACAGACTTGACCGAAAATGCTCAACCGGGTGCCAATAACGGGTAATCTTTCCTATAGTTATTCTCAGCGCTTTTTTCTATTGCACGGAGACCGCAATGAAAACCGACCATGTGATGACATTAAAACAGGCTCAGGGGGGATTCGCCCCGGCCGTAACGCCGTTGGCCGCTTCTACTGTATTTACCGACGAACAGGGCATTCATGCCGGGGAAACCACCATTCCCTCGCAGGGTGACAACCTGCCGGCCTATATTGCCAAACCAGCGAACCACAACGGCCCCTTCCCCGTGGTGCTGGTGGTACAAGAGATTTTTGGCGTTCACGAGCATATTCAGGATCTGTGCCGCCGCCTGGCGAAACAGGGCTACCTGGCGATAGCGCCAGAGTTGTACTTCCGACAGGGCGATGCCAAAGATTACCAGGAGATTGGCGACATCTTGCAAAAGCTGGTGAGCAAGGTGCCGGACCGTCAGGTGCTGGCCGATCTCGACCACGCAGCCCATTGGGCCAGCCGCCACGGCGGCGACGCCGGCAAGCTGGCGATTACCGGTTTTTGCTGGGGCGGCCGTATTACCTGGCTGTATGCCGCGCATAACCCGCAACTGAAGGCAGCGGTAGCCTGGTACGGCAAGTTAGTGGGCGAAAAAACGCTGAACTCGCCAAAACACCCGGTCGATGTGGCTACGCAGCTGTCTGCGCCGGTGCTGGGATTATACGGCGGCCAGGACAGCGGAATTCCACTGGAAACGGTGGAGACCATGCGCCAGGCGATTCGCGCAGCTAACGCCGATGCCGAGATCGTGGTCTACCCCGAAGCGGGTCATGCTTTCAATGCCGATTATCGCCCAAGTTACGATGCCGAAGCGGCGACGGACGGCTGGCAACGCATGCTGGCATGGTTCGCTCAACACGGCGTGGTCGGCGTCAAATAACCTCTCCCCTCACGGCTGCCTTCACCGGCGGCCGCCTGCAATGTAAAAAAGGGCACCGAAGCGCCCAAAATAATCACACCAGAACCTTATTGATTGCACGCCGGCATCAATGGCCGGGCAACGCACTCCGGTCAGGCTTGCTGCTCGCGCAGGCGCTGAGCCGCCAACACCATGTTGGCCAGCGACTGGCGGGTTTCCGGCCAGCCACGGGTTTTCAGACCGCAATCCGGGTTAACCCACAGGCGTTCCGCCGGGATGTTCTGCGCCGCTTTACGCAGCAGCGCTTCGATCCATTCCACGCTTGGCACGTTTGGCGAGTGGATGTCGTACACGCCAGGGCCAATTTCGTTTGGATACTCGAACTCTTTGAAGGCTTCCAGCAGATCCATGTCGGAACGCGAGGTTTCGATGGTGATCACGTCGGCATCCAGCGCCGCGATGGAATCCATGATGTCGTTGAATTCGCAGTAACACATGTGAGTGTGGATCTGCGTATCGTCCTGCGCCACGGCGGCATTCAGTTTGAAGGCATCCACTGCCCAGTCCAGATAAGCGGCCCAGTCGGATTGACGCAGCGGCAATCCTTCACGCAATGCCGGTTCGTCAATCTGGATGATGCCGATACCGGCTTTTTCCAGATCTTCCACTTCGTCGCGCAGCGCCAGGGCGATCTGCCTGGCGATCACTTCACGGGTTACGTCCTCGCGCGGGAACGACCAGCAAAGGATGGTCACCGGCCCGGTCAACATGCCTTTTACCGGCTTGTCGGTCAGCGATTGTGCATACTTCGCCCACTCCACGGTAATGGCTTCAGGACGGCTGATGTCGCCAATAATGACCGGCGGTTTTACGCAGCGGGAACCGTAGCTCTGTACCCAGCCATTTTGGGTGAAGACGAAGCCGTCGAGGTTCTCGCCGAAGTATTCCACCATGTCATTACGCTCGGCTTCGCCGTGCACCAGCACGTCCAGGCCCAGACGTTCTTGTTCAACGATCGCCTGTTTGATGTGCTCGCTAATGCTGGTTCGGTAATTGTTGCCATCCAGACGCCCCTGTTTGAAATCCAGGCGCAGGCCGCGGATTTCGGTGGTCTGCGGGAATGAGCCGATAGTGGTGGTCGGCCAGGCCGGCAGGTTGAAGCGATCGCGCTGCGCCTGAGCGCGCTGAACGTAAGGGCTCTGGCGCTCGCTGTCTTGTGCGGTAATGGCGGCCAGGCGTTGGCCTACCTGCGCATTATGTACGCGGCTGGACTGACGACGAGCGCGGATTGGCGCGCTGTATGCGTCCAGTTCTGCCTGCTTTTCTGCCCCTGGCGCGTTCAGCGCTGCGCTTAGCAAAGCCACTTCGGCACATTTTTGCAGAGCGAAGGCGAACCAGCTCTTCACTTCTTCATCCAGGCGGGTTTCCACGCTCAGATCGATGGGGCTGTGCAGCAAGGAACAAGAGGTGCCAATCCACAGTGGACGGCTGTTAACCAGCGGTTGCAGGCGGTCGAACCAACTGCTCAGGTCGGCACGCCAGACGTTACGGCCATTGATGACGCCCAGCGACAGCAGCCACTCTTTTGGCAATGCCTCGTGCAATACGGCGATATCGTCGTGACCGGCCACCAGATCGACATGCAGACCCTGTACCGGCAATGCGCGGATAGTATCGAGGTTGTGACCAACGCTGTCGAAATAGGTGGTCAACAGCAGTTTTACCTGGCCCTGCAACGCGTCGTAAGCCGGTTTGAAAGCGTCGAGCCATGCCTGCGGCAGCTCCAGCACCAGTGCAGGCTCGTCGATCTGCACCCACTCTACGCCGCGCTTCGCCAGTTCGGCCAGAACCTGCCGGTAAACCGGCAGAATGTCCTTCAGCAACGACAGTCGATCAAACTGCTCGCCCTTCACTTTGCCCAACCACAGGTAAGTGACCGGCCCCAGCAGCACAGGCTTGATTTTGTGGCCCAGCGCCAGCGCTTCGTCAACTTCATCCAGCAATTGAGTCCAACCCAGTTTGAACTGCTGGCCCTTCTGGAATTCAGGCACCATGTAGTGGTAGTTGGTGTTAAACCACTTGGTCATTTCTGCCGCCGCCGCCGGTTCACCGGTCGGTGCGCGGCCACGGCCCAGACGGAACAGCTGGTCCAAATCGATTGAGCCATCCGCATTTTGATGACGTGCCGGCACGTTACCCAGCAGCAAGCTGGTGGTCAAAACATGGTCGTACCAGGCGAAATCGCCGACCGGCACCAAATCCACCCCGGCCTGCTGTTGCTGTTGCCAATGGCGAGCGCGCAGCTCGCGGCCAACCGCCAGCAGTTCTTCCTGCGTTGAATTGCCTGCCCAGTAGCTTTCCTGAGCTTTTTTCAGTTCACGTCGCAGCCCAACGCGTGGAAAACCCAGTGTGTGATTTAGAATTGCCATCGTCATATTCCCCATTTAGCCGTCCAGATGTTTACACATCCATAATCCGCAGGTACTGTATTAACCACAAGCGCAATTTATTCACTGTCACTGTGAAGGACTCTCATGATCGAA
>Ga0105251_10001857_pt1 | contig 17362 bp, 17 predicted proteins | sample KBSS64metaG_FD_80424 | JGI IMG/M metagenome (GOLD analysis project Ga0105251, IMG submission 80424) | Switchgrass rhizosphere microbial communities from Kellogg Biological Station, Michigan, USA - KBS S6-4 metaG | ecosystem: Host-associated > Plants > Roots > Rhizosphere > Soil | place...
CGTGGTCCACCAGGTTGGGGAGACCGTGGCGTTATGCTTTACCCGGTTGATGATATGCAGGTACTTGGGCTCTCTATCATCGAGGCCGGTACGGTCCAGATCGACGCCGGCATCCGCCTGAAGATCCTTGGCATTGTTGTTGCGCCTGGCCTGACGATGCCATTCGCGGGCTTTGCGGATAAGGCCGTTGCGGTGAATCTCGGCGCCCATGAGGTGGGTAGCGGGAACCAGAATGGTACCGATCAGCAGGGAGATGACGATGGCCGAGAATTCCGCCTGATTGGCGGAGATGTTGTTGGCGATGAACGGCGCCAGTACCAGGGCGAAGATGAACGCCTCGAGGATCACCAGAAAGATGCTGCCGATCCACAGGGGCAATCCCGTCGGTTTACGGCCGCGCTCTTCCACCTTGTTCAGGTAGTTGGCGCACTTGTCGTAAAAGGCTGCGTCCTTGTTCACACGCTCGTAATAGCGGTGATATTTCGCGCACAGTTCGCGTTCAGCCTTGTACCAGGCTGTCCCGCCCTCTTCGCGATCCTGCATGAGATCGCGTTTGGAGGCTTTGGCAATGAAGCCCACGACCGGAAAGCTGACGCCTAGATTGAGGAAGAAGTACTTGACCTCTTCCCACCAGCGGATGATTACCACGACCAGGACCAGCAGACTGATCAGTGGCCAGATCGCGTAGCGATAAGCCGCCAGCGCTGTCGTCAATGTCTCGAAAAGTTCCATGTTTCGTCCCCGGAATCAGCCGCGCACAGGCGCATAAGTCGCTATGTAAGGTTTGGTGCCATTGTCGTAGAACAGGTCGCCGTCGATACTTTTGTCGCCGGTCTTTTTAATCACTACATCAATACAACTTACCGGTGCCTGCTCGGGTTTTTCCAGGAAGACCCGGTAGAGAATGGCGTCTTCACCTTCATAGGTATTGGCGATGGCCGTGTAGGCATCGCTGGGTCCGCCTTTGTTTTTTTCATAATTCTGGGTGACGAAGACTTTCGGATCCTTCACCAGCGCTGCGTTATCACGCAGCACGGCAACCGGCGACAGGGTTACCAGATGGCCATTGACCAGACCCGCCCAGGCACGCCCGTTCATGCCTGGCAGGTATTCGCGCGTGGCGTGGTCAGACAGCGCAGCGCCTGTGGCGAAGCTTTTGACTTCGCCGCTGATGCGCGGGGCGTCCTGCTGACAGCTGCTCATGGGTACCTGGGCGTAGGCACTGGAGATCAATGCGAATCCACCGCTTTTCGGACGCAGGGCCTGACCGAGCTTCCAGGCACCGCTATCAACCGGCTGACCGCCGAAGTCGATTTTTGCCAGGCTCTGTTTCGCCTGCCGAGGCGCCTCGGTATCAGCCGTCCTGGTCGCTTTCGAAGACGTCGTGGCAACAACCGGTTTTTTAACCTCGGGTTTGGCTACAGCTTCCGTGGCGGTGCCATGGGCCAGATACTTGGCATTGTTCTTTTCCGCGTTGTTGGGCTTGACCAGCGTCGCCTTGTCGTTCAACTCGACGATCTCGACGCGACGATTCTTGCCGCGCTCGAGCGGATCGCTGTTGTCGGCGATGGGGCGTGAGGCACCGGCGCCCTGGAAGTACATGCGATCTCGCGAAATGCCCTGCTCGACCAGAATGCTCGCCACCGCGCGCGCCCGCTGCTCCGACAATGCCTGATTGATGGCCGGTGTGCCGGTAGCGTCGGTATGGCCAACGATAAGAATGGGCGTGGCTTCCTTGCCCACATAGGCACTGGCCAACTTGCCGATCTTGCGGCGACCTTCGTCGTTGAGCTGGGCGCTCCCTATCGGGAACATGCCTTCATCGGCGATCTGGGCCACCAGACCCGCCTCTTGGGGCGCGGCCGAAGGCGTAGCAGCGGCGGTCTGCAACGTTTCCACCTGAAGCGGGATCTTCTCCTGCTCGGCGATCTGCTTGAGTCGCTCAAGACGATTCTTGTAGGCCAGGGCGGCGCCACAGCCAACCGAGGCGCCGACCACCGCCCCGGCGATCAGCGTTGCCCCATCGCCCTTGGCCAATGCAGCAGCGGCGACCCCGGTAGCGGCACCAAGAAAACCGCCGGCCAGGCAGTTGACGGTGCGACTTTGGCCGCTGGAAAAATTATCGACGGTGGCGCAGCCGGTAACGCCCAAGGAAATGGCTACGGCCAGCGCAGCGAGGCGTACTGGCCGGGAAGGAAGCAAAGAAGCCTGACTCACGTAAGTGACTCCTGGTTACTGGAGATAACGGATAACCAGGATGAAACGACCTATGATGTTTCATCCATGAAAACGGCGGGTGCTCTATCTAGCAGGATAGAAGCCTGGATTATATCCCGATATCAGGGATGGCAAGTGAAGCAGAAGTAGGCTCAATTGCAATGACAGCCAAACTTGGGTCAGCCTAATAATCTCACGGCAATATCATAACTAATGTTATTGCCGGCATAACTACTCCATCCAGGCTTCCCGCAGCCTGGCCAGCGCCTCGACGATCCGTGCCTCCGGCACCGCCGCGAAGCCCAGCACCAGTCCAGCGCGGGCGTCGGGCGGGGTCGGGCCCTCGGGCAGCCAGTAGCGCGACAGCGCATTGAGCTCCACCCCGACCGCGGCCGCCCGGGTCACCAGCTCGGCTTCGCGGGCCAGGTGGGTGACCGGCAGGCACAGATGCAGGCCGGCCACCGGGACGCCCGGCGGGGCGCAGCCGGCAACCGCTGGCCAGCCGGCCAGCAGGGCATCGCGGCGATTGCGCGCGGCCCGTCGCATGCGGCGGATGTGGCGCTGGAAGTGGCCCTGTTCGATGAAATCGGCCATGACCGTCTGGGTGGCGCTGTCGAGATGGCGGATGCCGGCCCGTTGCAGCTCCAGCAGCGCCGGCAGTAGCGCGGGCGGGGCCACCAGATAGCCCAGGCGCAGGCCGGGAAAGGCGATCTTGGAAAAGGTGCCGACATAGAGCACCCGACCGTGGCGATCCAAGGCGGCCAGGGGCGCCAGCGGCGCGCCCTGGTAGCGGTACTCGCCGTCGTAGTCGTCCTCGACGATCCAGCCGTCGGCCTGCCGCGCCCAGTCCAGCAGCGCCAGGCGGCGCGGCAGGGACAGTACCGCGCCGGTGGGATACTGGTGCGACGGGGTGACATAGACCAGCTGGCAGTCCGGCAGTCCTGCCAGCTGCTCCACCATCAGCCCGGCCCCATCCACCGCAACGCCCTGCAACCGCGCCCCGCCACTCTGCAAGGCCAGACCCGCGGCGCGATAGCCGGGATCCTCCATGGCCGCCCGGGCTCCGGGCGCCAGCAGCAACCGGGCGCAGAGTTCGATGGCCTGCTGGGCGCCGCTGGTGATGAGGATCTGCTCGGGTGCGCAGACCAGGCCCCGCGCCTGGCGCAGGTAGGCACAGAGCAGGCGGCGCAGCCGCGGTTCGCCGCCGGGTTCGCGATAGCCCAGCAGCGCCGGCTCCGGCTGGCGCCAGAAACGCTGTTGCAGCCGCGCCCAGGTGGCGAAGGGAAACAGATCCACCGCCGGCAGGCCGACCCGAAAGGCGCACGGTGCGCCGGGCGGCACACTGGCCGGGGGCACGGGTGTCGTCCTGGCCGTTGCTTCGGGAGCGGCCAGCGCCCGGGTGACGGGCGCGACATAGGTACCGTCACCCAGGCGACTGTCGAGAAAACCCTCGGCCAGGAGCTGCTCGTAGGCGGCGGTCACGGTATTGCGCGAGATCCCCAGCAACCGCGCCAGTTCACGACTGGCCGGCAGCCGTACCCCGGCGGCCAGCTCACCGGCCAGGATGCGCTCGCGCAGGCCCTGGTAGAGCTGCCGCGCCAGGCCCTGACCCGGCTCCAGCAACAGCCCCGACGGCTCGAATCCCAGCATGGATTGGCACCCTGAAAGTCATGGAAATTGGCTCTTACAGGGAGCCAAAGTCGACCTTAGCATGGCTGAACGTCGCTGGAGTTCCTGCCCATGTATCCCAATCCCGCCTTCTGTCTCGACGACCTGCCCAGGCTGCACCAGCACCTGCGCGATCACGCCCTGGCGCTGCTCATCAGCCAGACCGACGCCGGTCCGCTGGTCAGCCATCTGCCGCTCTGGCTGGCGCCCGACGAGGGTCCCTGTGGCACCCTCTACGGCCACCTGGCGCGCAGCAATCCCCAGGCCCAGGCGCTGGTCGAGGCAGGCCAGGTACTGGCGGTGTTTCAGGGTCCCCAGGCCTATGTCAGCCCGGCCTTCTATCCCGGCAAGGCCGAACATGGCCGGGTGGTGCCGACCTGGAACTACCAGGCCGTGCACGCCCGCGGCAGCGTCGAGGTGTTCGATGACCCCGAGCGACTGCTACAGCTGCTGGAACGCCTCACCGACCAGCACGAAGCCGGGCGTGTCCGCCCCTGGCAGGTCGCGGATGCGCCCGCGGATTATGTCCAGGGCATGCTGCGCGCCATCCGCGGCCTGCGCCTGCCGCTGGACAGTCTCCAGGGCATCGCCAAGCTCAGCCAGAATCGCAACGCCGCCGATCGCGAAGGCGTCCGCCAGGGACTGGCCGCCAGCCCAGTACCCGGCGACCAGGCGCTGGCCGTCCTGATCCCCTTTCTCGCCTGACCCTGGAGCCACCCATGACCATCCGCCCCCTGAGCGAAGCCGATCACGCCGTCTGGCACGCGTTGTGGCAGGCCTACCTGGCCTTCTACGAGACCCGGCTGCCGGAAACCACCTATGCCCGCACCTGGCAACGGCTGCTTGACCCCGCCCAGCCCCTGCACGGCGCCCTGGCCTGGGACGGCGAGCGCCCCCTGGGCCTGGTGCACTTCATCTATCACCCGTCCTGCTGGACCGAAACCGACTACTGCTACCTGCAGGATCTCTATGTCGCCGAGGATTACCGCGGCGGCGGCCTGGGCCGCGCCCTGATCGAGCACGTCTATGCCCGCGCCGCAGCGGACGGCTGCGACCGGGTGCACTGGCTGACCCAGGAGACCAACTACCCGGGGCGTCAGCTCTATGATCGCATCGCCACCCGCTCCGGTTTCATCCAGTACCGCCACCTGCTGGGAGACAGACCATGACCCCGCTCGACTGGACCCCGGCCCAGCCGCCCCAGCCCCGCTTGCTGCAGGGTCGCCATGTACGTCTGGAACCCCTGAACCCTCAGCGTCACGGCGACGATCTCTGGGAGGCCCTGCACGACCAGGACCCGGCCCTGTGGGACTATCTGCCCTATGGCCCCTTCACCGAGCGGGCGGTCTTCGACACCTGGCTGGCGGGCCTGGCCCAGGGGCGCGATCCCTTGTTCTACGTTGTGGTGGATCCCCGCCATGGCCGCGCCCTGGGGCAACTCAGCCTGATGAGCATCGTCCCCGAACACGGCAGCATCGAGATCGGCCATGTCGCCTTTGGCGGGCGCCTGCAGCGCACGCCCCTGGCCACCGAAGCCTTCTATCTGCTGATGCAGGAAGCCTTCGCCCTCGGCTATCGGCGCCTGGAGTGGAAGTGCGACGACGCCAATGCCCGCTCGAAGCGCGCCGCCGAGCGGCTGGGGATGCGCGCTGAAGGCCTCTTTCGTCAGCACCGGGTGGTCAAGGGCCGCAACCGCGACACCGCCTGGTTCAGCCTGCTGGATCACGAATGGCCCGTGGTGGACGCCGGCTTCCGGCGCTGGCTGGCGGCGGAAAATTTCGATGCCGAAGGGCGCCAGCTCAGCGCCCTGGCTGTAAGCGCCGGACGGACCGGCTGACCCGTCACTCGCCGCGGATATAACCCTCCAGATGGCGAATCAGCTCCGCCTGCTGGACGGTGGTGGCCTTGACCAGATCGCCGATGGACAGCAGCCCGATCAGCTTGCCGTTGCCCATCACCGGCAGGTGGCGCAGGTGGTGGTCGGTCATCATCTGCATGCAGTCGCCCACGGTCTGCTGCGGCAGTACGATGATGACCGCCTCGGTCATGATCTCGCTGACCGGGGTCGCATAGGAGGAACGTCCCTGCAGGGCCACCTTGCGCGCATAGTCGCGCTCGCTGACGATGCCCACCAGCTCGCCGTCGCGCATCACCGGCAGCGCCCCGACGTTCTTTTCCGCCATCAGCCGCAGGGCGTCGAGCACCCAGGCGTCGGGGGCGATGGTGTAGACGTCCTGCTGGGTCTTCAGGGCGAGCAACTGGGCGACGGTTTTCATTGTGGTTCTCCTGAGGTGAGGCGAGCGTGACCGGAAACGCCTGGCAGGGCCGGTCAGCCGATTACATCAGGCCACCTGAACGCCCTTGTCGCCCGAACGACGTCGATCCCGCCACAGGCGCCATGCCAGGGCCAACAGGAAACCGGCCGTCAGCAACACCACCAGGGTGGGCGCCGGCGCGCTGTCCCAGACCAGGCTCAGCAGCACCCCGCACAGGGCCGCCGTCACGGCCAGCGCCGTGGCCACCAGCAGCATCCAGCCAAAGGAGCGGGTCAGCAGGAAGGCGGTGGCGCCGGGGGCGATCAACAGCGCCACCACTGGCACCATGCCCACCGCCTGCAGGGCGCCGACCACGGTCAGGGCGATCAGGCCGAGCAGGCCGTAGTGCAGCAGCCCTACCCGCAGGCCCAGGGCCCGTGCCTGGGCCGCATCGAAGGCCAGCACCAGCAGATCGCGCCAGCGACAGGCCAGCCCCAGCACCACCAGGGCGGCGATCACCGCCATCTGCCAGAAGGCCTCCGGGGTCACTCCCAGCAGATCGCCGAGCAGGATGTGGTCCAGGTGCAGCTCGGTGGGCAGCCGGGCGTGCAGCACCAGGCCCAGGCCGAACATGCCGGAGAAGACCACGCCCATGAGGGTGTCCTGCTTTACCCGGCTGTGGCGCTTGAGATAGCCGGTGGCCAGGGCGCAACCCAGTCCCGCGACAAAGGCGCCCGCCACCAGCGGCGCGCCCAGCGCCGACGCCAGCACCAGGCCGGGAAACACCGCGTGGGCAATGGCATCGCCCAGCAACGCCCAGCCCTTGAGCACCAGAAAGCAGGACAGCAGTGCCGCGGGCACCGCTACCAGCACGGCCATCAGCAGTGCCTGGCGCATGAAGTCGACTTCCAGGGTCAGCCACAGCCAGTCCATCAGCCCGCCTCCGCCGTCTGCCGCGCCCGCCGGCGGTTGGCCAGCAGGCCGTGACGCGGCGCCAGCACGAAGGCCAGCAGGAAGATCAGGGTCTGCAAGACCACCACGCAGCCACCGGTGGCGCCGTCGAGGAAGTAGCTTAAATAGGTGCCCAGCAGCCCGCTGCCGACGCCGATGGCGACGCTGATCAGCACCACCCGGGAGAAGCGGTCGCTGAGCAGATAGGCCGTCGCCCCCGGCGTCACCACCAGGGCGATGACCAGGAAGGCGCCCACCGTCTGCATCGCCGCCACGGTGCTCAGCGCCAGCAGGGTGAAAAACAGCAGTCGGTATGCCGTGGGATTGAGGCCGCAGGCACGCGCCTGGCCCTCGTCGAAGAACACCAGCAGCAGATCGCGCCACTTGAGCAGCAAAACCAGCAGGGAGAGGGTGGCGATGATCAGCAGCTGGCGACTGGCCTCGGGGGTGATGGCCAGGATCTTGCCGAAGACGATGGTCTGGATGTCCACCGCGACCGGCGCCAGCGAGACCAGGAACAACCCGCCGCCAAAGAAGGCGCTGAAGATCAGCCCGATGATGACGTCTTCCTTGAGCCGGGTGTATTGCCGCAGGCCGAGCATGGCCCCGGCCGCCGCGCCACCGGCGAGAAAGGCGCCGAGGGCCAGCGGCAGGCCGAGCAGATAGGCGCCGGCCACGCCGGGCACCACGGCATGGGACAGGGCATCGCCGATCAGCGACCAGCCCTTGAGCATCAGGTAGGCGGAAAGGAAGGCACACAGCCCGCCCACCAGCGCCGCCGCGCCCAGGGCGTTTCTCATGTAGCCGTAGGCCAGGGGTTCCAGCAGCCCTTCCATCAGGCACGCTCCCGGCGCCGCGGCGCCGCCTGGCCCGCCTCGAACAGGCGCAGCGCGCCGCCAAAGGTGCGTTCCAGATTCTCCCGGGTAAAGACCTCGGCCGTCGGTCCCTGGGCCAGCACGGTGCGATCAAGCAATACGGTGCGGTCGCAGAAGCGCTCGATGCTGGCCAGATCATGGGTCGACACCAGCATCGAGCGACCCTCGCCGCGCAGGGCCTGGAGCAATTCGATGATGGCGCGCTCGGAGGTGGCGTCCACCCCGGTGAAGGGTTCGTCCAGCAGGATCACCCGGCTGTCCTGGGCCAGGGCGCGCGCGAGGAAGACCCGCTTCTTCTGGCCGCCGGAGAGTTCGCCGATCTGCCGCTTGCGCAACTCGGTCAGCCCCACCCGGGCCAGGGCGGCGTCCACCGCCTGATGATCGGCGGCGCGGGCCAGGCGCAGGAAATTCATGCGGCCATAGCGACCCATGAGCACCACGTCTTCCACCCGCACCGGAAAGTCCCAGTCCACGTCTTCGCTCTGGGGGACGTAGGCGACGAGGTTGCGCTTGAGCGCCTGGGCCACCGGCAGGTCATCGACCCGTACCTGGCCAGTGCGCAGGGGCACGAAACCCATGATCGCCTTGAACAGCGTCGACTTGCCGCTGCCATTGACGCCCACCAGGGCGGTGATGGAGCCGCCGGGCACCACCAGACTGGCGTCGCGCAGGGCGGTGTGGCCATTGCGATAGGTCACGCCGACCCCGTCGAGGGCGATCATGGCGCCAGCCCCTTGACCAGGGTTTCGGTGGTGACCCGCAGCAGGTCGAGATAGGTGGGCACCGGTCCCTCGGCGGCGCTCAGGGAATCCACATAGAGCACCCCACCGTAGCGGGCGCCGCTCTCCCGTGCCACCTGCTCGGCCGGGGCGGCGGAAACCGTGCTTTCGCTGAACACCGCCGGAATCCGCTCGGCGCGTACCGTGTCGATCACCCGGCGGACCTGCTGCGGCGTGCCCTGGGCATCGGCGTTGATCGGCCAGAGATAGAGCTCCCTGAGCCCCAGGTCGCGCGCCAGGTAGCTGAAGGCGCCCTCACTGGACACCAGCCAGCGTCGCTGTTCGGGAATCGCCTGCAGCTGCTGGCGCAGGGGTTCGAGGGTGGCGGTGATGCGCGTCTTGTAGGCCTCGGCGTTGCGCCGGTAGGTGTCGGCCTGGCCCGGGTCATGCGCCACCAGGGCATCGCGGATGTTGTCGACGTAGATCAGCGCTGCCCGGGGCGACATCCAGGCATGGGGATTGGGCTTGCCGGCATAGGGGCCCTGGGCGATGGCGATGGGCTCGACGCCCCGCGAGACCACCGCGCTGGGCACGTCCTTCATGCGGCTGAAGAAGCGCTCGAACCAGAGCTCCAGATTCAGGCCGTTCCACAGCATCAGCTGGGCATCGCGTGTCTTGAGCAGATCGCCCGGGGTGGGCTGGTAGTTGTGGATCTCGGCGCCGGGCTTGGTGATGGATTCCACCCGTGCGGCATCACCCGCCACATTGCGCGCCATGTCGGCGATCACCGTGAAGGTGGTGACTACCTTGAACGGCTCCGCGGCCTGGGCGGCGTTGCCCAGCAGCACTCCCAGCAGACCCGCCAGGGTCCAGCGTCTCGTCTTCTCCAGCATCCGGCCCGCCTCTCGGTGGTTATAGCCTTGGCTAAATTAGATAGCACAACCTATCAGAGGTGCAGGGAGACTTTGTAACCTGGGATGAGAAGGGTCCAGGACAGAGACGAACAGGACAAGGCACCTCGCTCAGGACATAGCGAAGGCGCCTATGAGGGCGGTAGAGGCGAGTGGCCCCTACCTGATCGGCAGGGATCAGTGCGCGGCGTGGACCGTCATGCCGCGAGAGCGCTCGGGCTGGGTCTCCAGTGGGCGACGTTCGGCGTGCCCGTCGAGCAGCTTGTCCAGCAGACCACGCAGGGCGCGTTTCTTGAGATCTTTCAGCATCGCGAATCCTCCCGGGATCGTTATAGCCTTGGCTATATTAAATAGCAGACCCTATCGAGAGGTGTTAGTGCTTTTTCTCAATCAGATAAATAGAGGCGCCCTAAACAGCAGGCGCTAGCGCGCTCGGACGTGCTGTTGCACCATCTGCAGCACGGCAACATCCAGGCGCGTCCGGACATCGCCCACTTCGAGGGCGACCAGGTGGTGTTTCGCGATGGCAGCCGGGAGAGTCTCGACCTGGTGCTCTATGCCACCGGCTATCGCTGGAGTTGCCGCTACGCTGCCGACTACTTCACCTGGCAGCACGGCCGGCCGCAGCTCTACCTGTCCATCTTCAGTCGCGAGCACCGCAACCTGTTCGGCATCGGCTACCTGGAGACCAATTCCAGTGCCTACAAGCTGTTCGACCAGGAAGCCCACCTGATCGCCTGCCACCTGGCCGACCAGCTGCAACGGCCGCACCAGGCGCGCGAATTCCAGGCGCTGATCCAGCAGGACGATCCAGACCTCTCCAGCGGCATCCGCTTCGTCGACTCGCCGCGCCACGCCGTCTACCTGGAGGTGCACGCCCTGCAGACCTACCTGCGCCAGCTGCGCCGCCGGCTGGGCTGGAGCGACCTGACCCCGGGCTATTTCGATCCCCTGCGCCAGGCGCCCGCGCCGCTTCCGGCCAGCCTGGCCACACCGTCCTGAGCGAGCCTGCCCATGAGCGACGTCATCCTGATCACCGGTGCCGCCGGCGGCATCGGTCAATGCCTGGCGCGGCAACTCAGCCACCGGCCCGTCCAGTTGGTCCTGGTGGACCGCGACGCCAGGGGCCTGGCCGCCCTGCGCGCCGAACTGGGCGAAGCCACCCTGACCTACGCCGCCGATCTCTGCGACGAAGACCAGCTCGCCGCCCTGATCGACTTTGTCCAGCAGCGCTGCGGTCGCCTCGACGCCCTGGTCAACAACGCCGCCATCGTTCGCGTCGGCCCCCTGACCGAACGCAGTCCGACCAGCATTCGCCAGGAGCTCGACATCAACCTGCTGGCGCCCCTGCTGCTCGCGCGCCTGGCCATCCCCCTGCTCAGGCGCTCGACCAATGCCCGGCTGGTCACCACCGTGTCCCTGGCGGGCATCTTTCCCACCCCGGAGAGCCCCGTCTATTGCGCCAGCAAGTTCGGCCTGCGCGGCGCCATGCTCGCCCTGGCCCAGGATCTCGCGCCCCAGGGCATCCGCGTCTGCTGTGTCCTGCCGTCGGCCACCGACACCCCGATGCTGCGCCACGAAGCCATCGCCGGCGGCAATGCCCTGCAATTCATGGATCCGCCCCAGTCGCCCGAGACGGTGGCGCGGCTGCTGGTCCGGGTGCTGGATCGACCGCGGCTGGAAAGCGCCCCGCGCGCCGGCGAACTCTGGCTGAGCCGGCTGGCGATGCTGGTCCCCGACCTGCTGCCGCGCGTCTTGCCGTTCTTTCAGCGTCGCGGCGAACGCGGTCTGCGCCGCTATCTCAGCGACCTGGAGCAGCGCGGCCTGGCCGAGCGCCACGAGGGCGCCTGGCGCCTGCGCCCGGACGACCGGCCCGACTAGCCCGCCGGCGGAAACAAAAAAAGGGCCCGAGGGCCCCAAGGGAAATCGAAGTGATCTCAGCCTTCGATTTCGATCAACACCTCGCCCGGATTGACCCGGTCGCCCTTGGCCACCCGTACCGCGGTGACGGTGCCGGCGATGGGGGACTGGATCTCGGTTTCCATCTTCATGGCTTCGGTGACCAGCACGCCCTGCCCGGCCTTGACCTGATCACCCTCCTTGACCAGCACCTCGACGATGTTGCCCGGCATGGTGGTGCTGACGTCGCCCGGACGCTCCGCCTGACGGCGTCGTTGGCCGCCCTCGGCGACGAACTCACCGCTGGCTTCGAACACCACCTCTTCCGGCACCCCGTCGATGGACAGGTAGAAGTGCCGCTTGCCCTCGCTCTTGAGGCCGATGCCGGTGATATCCACCTGATAGGTCTCGCCGTGCACGTCGACGCTGAAGGCGGTCGGCACGCCCTGGCCACCCACCGCGGCCACGCCATCGGCCGACGGCATGGGCAGCAGGGCTTCCGGCACCAGGGTCCCGGCGGCGCGCTCCTCGAGGAACTTGCGCCCGATGTCGGGGAACATGGCGAAGGTCATCACGTCCTCTTCGCTCTTGGCCAAGTCGCCGATCTCGGCACGCAGTCGCGCCAGCTCGGGGCTGAGCAGATCGGCCGGACGCACCTCGATCACCTCTTCCTGGCCAATGGCCTGCTTGCGCAGCTGCTCGCAGATGGCGCCCGGTGCCTTGCCGTAGCGGCCCTGCAGATAGAGCTTCACCTCGTTGGTGATGGTCTTGTAGCGCTCGCCGGCCAGCACGTTGAAGAAGGCCTGGGTGCCGACGATCTGCGAGGTCGGGGTCACCAGGGGCGGGTAGCCCAGGTCCTTGCGTACCCGCGGGATCTCTTCCAGCACCTCGTTCATGCGATTGAGGGCGCCCTGCTCGCGCAACTGGTTGGCCAGGTTGGAGATCATGCCGCCCGGTACCTGGTTGACCTGTACCCGGGTGTCGACCCCGGTGAATTCACTCTCGAACTGGTGGTACTTCTTGCGCACCGCATGGAAGTACAGGCCGATCTCCTGCAGCAGTTCCAGGTTCAGGCCGGTGTCGTAGGGCGTATCGCGCAGGGCCGCGACCATGGACTCGGTCCCCGGGTGGCTGGTGCCCCAGGCCAGGCTGGAGATCGCCGTGTCGATGCGATCGGCGCCGTTTTCCACCGCCTTGAGCTGGCACATGGCGGCCACCCCGGCGGTGTCGTGGGAGTGCACCACCACGTCCAGGCTCAGGGCCGCCTTGAGCGCCTTGACCAGTTCGCCGGTGGCATAGGGCGTCAGCAGACCGGCCATGTCCTTGATGGCGATGGAGTCCACGCCCAGGTCGGCCATGCGCCGCGCCTGCTCGACGAAGGCCGCCACCGTGTGCACCGGGCTGGTGGTGTAGCAGAGGGTGCCCTGGGCATGCTTGCCGCTGGCCTTGACCGCGCGGATGGCGGTTTCCAGGTTACGCACATCGTTCATGGCATCGAAGATGCGGAAGACGTCGGTGCCATTGGCCGCGGCGCGCTCGACGAAGGCCTCGACCACGTCATCGCTGTAGTGCCGGTAGCCGAGCAGGTTCTGGCCGCGCAGCAGCATCTGGAGCCGGGTGTTGGGCAGGGCCTGGCGCAACTGGCGCAGGCGCTCCCAGGGATCTTCCTTGAGGAAGCGCACGCAGGCGTCGAAGGTGGCGCCGCCCCAGACTTCCAGCGACCAGTAGCCGACCTGGTCGAGCTTGGCGCAGATCGGCAGCATGTCTTCGGTGCGCATGCGGGTCGCCAGCAGCGATTGGTGGGCGTCGCGCAGGATGGTGTCGGTGATCTGGATGCTTTTCATTGTTCTGTCGTCCTTACAGACCGGCGTGGGCGGCGATGGCGGCGGCGATGGCGATGGCCAGGTGCGTCGGGTTGCGCTTGATCGAGTACTGGGTCAGCTCCGGATGGCTTTCCACGAAGCTGGTGTTGAAGCGCCCGCTGCGGAATTCCGGATCGCGCAGGATGGCCTGGTAATAGGGCGCGGTGGTCTTCACCCCCTGCACGCGCATGTCGTCCAGGGCGCGCAGGCCGCGGTCCATGGCCTCTTCCCAGGTCAGCGCCCAGACGATCAGCTTGAGGCACATGGAGTCGTAGTACGGCGGGATCACGTAGCCGGTGTAGATGGCCGTGTCGGTGCGCACCCCCGGTCCCCCCGGCGCGTAGTAGCGGGTGATCTTGCCGAAGCTCGGCAGGAAGTTGTTCTTCGGGTCCTCGGCATTGATGCGGAACTGCAGGGCGAAACCGCGGTGCAGGACGTCTTCCTGGGCGAAGGACAGCGGCAGCCCCGAGGCGATGCGGATCTGCTCGCGAACGATGTCGATGCCGGTGATTTCCTCGGTGATGGTGTGCTCCACCTGCACCCGGGTGTTCATCTCCATGAAATACACCTCGCCCTCGGCGAGCAGGAATTCCACGGTACCGGCGTTCTCGTAACCCACCGCCTTGGCCGCGCGTACCGCCAGGTCGCCGATATAGGCGCGCTGCTCGGGGGTCAGCTGAGGGCTGGGCGCGATCTCGATCAGCTTCTGGTTGCGCCGCTGGATGGAGCAGTCACGCTCGAACAGGTGCACGGTATTGCCGTGGCTATCGGCGAGGATCTGCGCCTCGATGTGCTTGGGATTGACGATGCACTTCTCGAGAAACACCTCGGCCGAGCCAAAGGCCTTGGTCGCCTCGGAGATCACCCGCGGATAGGCCTGCTCCAGTTCCTCGCGGGAGTTGCAGCGGCGGATACCGCGACCGCCGCCGCCGGAGGTAGCCTTGAGCATCACCGGGTAACCGATACGATCGCCTTCGCGCAGGGCCTCGGCGATGTCCGCCACGTTGCCCTCGGTGCCAGGGGTGCAGGGCACGCCGGCGGCGATCATGCTGCGCCGCGCCTCGGTCTTGTCGCCCATGCGGCGGATGACCTCGGCGGACGGTCCGATGAAGCGAATGCCGCGCTGGGCGCAGATTTCCGCCAATTCGGCATTCTCGGAAAGGAAGCCGTAACCGGGATGCAAGGCATCGCAGCCGGTTTCCACAGCAAGGTTCACCAGCTTGCGCGGATTGAGATAACCCTCCAGCGGATCGCTGCCGATCCCATGGGCTTCGTCGGCACGTTTCACGTGGAGCGCTTGGCGATCGGCGTCGGAGTAGACCGCCACCGAGCGAATGCCCATCTCGGCACAGGCACGCACGATGCGCACGGCGATCTCGCCCCGATTGGCGATAAGTATCTTCTTGATCACACCTGGCTCCTTGTCTGCTGCAGCGTGCAGCCGCTTGTTATTGCCGGTGACCTGAAGCTACGCCAGGGCTTCTCTTATGGAAAATAAATAATTGTTGGATACTCCATAAGTCATTCCTTATGGATCTCGCCGATGCCTATGCGCAAGCCATTGATGCGACTCACCTTTCGCCAGTTGCAGGTGTTCGAGGCCGTCTGCGAGGCTCGCTCCTACAGCCGGGCGGCCGACATCATGGCGCTGACCCAGCCGGCGGTGAGCCTGCAGGTGCGTCAGCTCGAAGAGGTGGTGGGCGCACCGCTGTTCAACTACCTCAATCGCACCCTCTACCTCACCGAGGCGGGCGAGGCCCTGCGCCAGACCGGTCGCGATCTCTTCGCCCGGCTGGGCAGCCTGGACATGCAGCTGTCGAATCTGCGCGGCGCCCTGCACGGCCAGCTGCGCCTGGGAGTGGAAAGCAGTGCCCAGTACCTGGCGCCGCACCTGTTCAGCCAGTTCCGCAGCAGCCATCCCCAGGTCGACCTGGCGCTGACCGTGGGCAACCATGCCCGGGTGTTGCGTCGATTGACGGAGAATCGCGAAGACGTGGCACTGATGTCCGGGGTGCCGAGCAACGCGGACCTGGATTTCCTGCCACTGCTGGACAATGCCATCGTCGCCGTGGCGCGTCCCGGCCATGCCCTGGCCGAGCGCAGCGGCCTCAGCCTGCGCGACCTGACGGCCTATCCGCTGCTGGTGCGCGAGATCGGCTCCGGCACGCGCCAGGCCTGCGAGGACTACCTCAAGCAGAAGCGCGCGCACTTCGCCGATCAGCTGGAGATCGGCGCCTTCGAAGCGCAACGCGAAGCGGTCCGCGCCGGACTCGGGCTGGCGCTGCTGCCGCGCCAGGCCATTCGCAGCGATCTCGCCGCCGGCAGCCTGGTCGAGCTGGACGTCGCCGAGCTGCCATTGCGCCGTTCCTGGTGCGTGGTCCAGGTACGCGGCAAGCCGCTGTCGCCAGTGGCCCAGGCCTTCGTCGACTATCTGCGCGGCCAGCGCAGCCTGATCAATGCGTTAGGTATTGCCCTGGAGCCTGCTGCCGGCGCTGGGCCTGGCGTTCGTCCAGCAGCTGATTGAGAAACAGCAGTTCATCGAGTTCCACGGCAAGCCGCTGTTCTTCGGCTCGGGCCTCGATGGCACGGCGGAATTTCATCCGCCGTTGATCCTGTAGCTTTCTGCGAGTCTTGCTGTCGAGACGAACGCTGGATTGCTGGATGAGAGCGGTCATGCCAATTCCTCCGGGCTGGGATCGGAATGGGCAGCTTCACCCTAACAGGTGACGGTTTGGCGACAGCGAGACGACTATTGGGTGTCGCTGTGCTTGGTCGACTTCGACGACAGCCGCAAACTGCGCAGGCTGCGCTTCACGCTCTTGAGATGCTCGACCAGCGCCGGACCACGGGACATGGCCACGCCCATGGCCAGTACATCGATCACCACCAGGTGGGCGATGCGCGAGGTCAGGGGCACATAGATGTCGGTGTCTTCGTGCACGTCGATGGCGATGTTGACCGTCGACAGGTCGGCCAGCGGCGTCTGTCCCGGGCAGATGGTGATCAGCGCGGCGCCGTTGTCGCGCACCAGATTGGCGGTGATCAGCAGGTCCTTGGAACGCCCCGACTGGGAGATGCAGATGGCGGCGTCGGACGGCGTCAGGGTCGCCGCCGACATGGCCTGCATGTGCGGATCGGAATAGGCGGTGGCGCTGAGCTGCAGGCGAAAGAACTTGTGCTGGGCGTCGTTGGCCACCGAACCCGAGGCGCCGAAGCCGTAGAACATCACCCGCTGGGCCTTGGCGATCGCCTCGATGGCCGTTTCCAGCGCCCGCATGTCCAGGCGCTCGCGCACGTCCATGAGGGTGTGCAGGGTGGTGTCGAAGATCTTCAGGCTGAAGTCTTCCACCGCATCGTTCTCGTGGATGGCGAACTGGCCGAAACTGGCCCCCGCCGCCAGGCTCTGCGCCAGGCGCAGCTTGAGATCCTGGAAGCCATCGCAACCGATGGCCCGGCAGAAACGCACGATGGTGGGCTCGCTCACGCCAACGTTGTGGGCGAGGTCGGCCATGGAGCTGTGCATGACGGCAGCCGGATCCACCATGACCTGCTCGGCGACCTTGAGCTCCGACTTGCGCAGCAGGTGGCGGGATTGAGCAATGTGTTGCATGAGGTTCACAGGCGTATCTCGTCTAGCGGGCGGATGTAGTGCGTCGCACTTATACTACATAACGATCGCCAAGGCTCTTGGTCATTACGATTCAGCACGGTCTTTTTCGCCCTCCCGCCAGCACTTGGTAGTCGCCCGGACAGGCGACTACCTGAGCCGGAGCAGCTTTTGAACCGCTCTGCGCAAGGCCTTACGCAGATTCCCGAGCAGTGGCGCACAGTAGTCCGGCCCCCGTCTTGTAGTCCTTTTACAAGTCACTGATCAGAAAGGATTTTTCGGTTCTGGCACGGCCCTTGTTAAACCCTGGTACCCGGGCCATGAAGCCCTATCACCAGGCAAGGAGAGCACCATGCCAACCCCCGCGTATCTGTCCCTCGAAGGCACCAAGCAAGGCC